>Ga0193742_1001830_pt1 | contig 12452 bp, 6 predicted proteins | sample L2c1metaG_FD_165511 | JGI IMG/M metagenome (GOLD analysis project Ga0193742, IMG submission 165511) | Soil microbial communities from a riparian zone of the East river system, Colorado, United States - L2c1 | ecosystem: Environmental > Terrestrial > Soil > Riparian zone | place: USA: East River... | reverse complement strand
ATAAGATTAAAAAAAAAAAAAAAAAAAAGAACAAAGAGGAAGTACTGTATCAAGAAAGGCAGAGAGCAAGCTCAATAAAAAGGTGCCAAAAAAGAGAAACAAGTTCATGAAAAGAGCAAATATTAGTGATAGGAGAAATAATATTTGATGTTAAATGGATCATAGATATGCATATGTCACATCCATGTGATGTACCGGTCATGTACTGGTCAAGTGAACTAAAGGCATGTTGAATCCACATGACCTGGAAAATGCCTCCGGTGACACACATACATTCATGAAGCATCTTCAAATTGTTCAGTAGTATCTTTACCATTTCTATTAACAACATTTATATGATATGACTGGACTTGGAGTGTGAACAAGGATCTCCATGCAGATTTTTGGAACCCATGCCTGTAAATAACAGTACTGAGTTTGAAAATTATTATTCATGAATGTGATTTTGATACCTGCTCAGTCTTTTTACTACTTGGGCAATGACTATATTATGATTTGAATGGCATTTTACCTCTGCCATCAATTGGTCCCTGACAAACACCAAAACACTCTTATGTATTCACAAATTGCCTTTCTGGCAGGATTTGTGTTGTGATTTGATCCATACCAGAATGTTCCTGTCATGAGTGCAACTCAATTCTATTTTTCCAACTTCATTCTTCTATCTCTCCATACTGTATGTATAGTAGAATAGCCTTGTTAGCCTGCATCATTTGATCTAATATAGCAGTTGCTAACACAAACATCCATCCTTGACATCCTGTTCATTGGTGTCTTTGTCAAAATATTCATCATTAATAAGTTAACTCATGTAATGAATTCCAGATAGTAACTGCAAATAACCAACTGTAACCAGCTAGTTGTGGTCTGGTTAGGTTATTTTAGGTTTTGGAACAAAGCCTAACCAGTTTCAGTCCTAAATAACTGGACCTAACCAGACTTTCAAACACTAAAGAAACATATAGGTAAGCTACATTGTAGTGACTCACTCCACCTTAGAAAGGGATTAGCATGGGTAACCCTGGAGTTTTTGAGCCAACCCACACCCCTACCTGTGGAAACCCGTACCCATGACCAGGGGTATGGGTTTTTGCAGAGGTTTACTACTGGATAGGTTGGGTGTTTATCTGCCATAGCTGGCAGATAACTTCTCAGCAAGCTCTGGACAGATAAATTTTTGTAGTATTACCACATTTATAGCATCTGTATGTGGTCTCCCACTCTGCAATTTGGAGGGTATGATGTGTATGAACACTTTATCTCAAGGAAAGCAGCAATGAACCTAAAAATTTTCACATAACTATGCATTCTAAATTTCTAATAGCCTGAGCATTCCTAAATATCATTATAAACACATAAATTATAAAGCTTAAAATATATATATGCATATGTAAAGTAGTTTTTCAAAGGGTCCATCAGTATAAAAGAAAAAAAATGCTTTTGCGTGCTCCAACTTATGGATGTCGTCATTTGTACTTATTCAGCACCTGGGATTCATCCAGTTTTGCGAATGGTAGACATCCCTAAGGAGAGTTAAATGGTCATCCGCATCGATCTCCAGCAGGCCACTGTCAATCGCTTCATCATCATCATCATCATAAACTGGAGGCCAAGGGCGATCAGAAATGAGAGCAGCAGACATGGTTCTAGTCGTCATGCCCTCAACAATGCAAGTTCTTCGCAGTTGATCGAGGGCATATGGAGCTTCCACGCGCCACATCTGAATTAAATGTTTGTGAATTCGAAGAACAAACGGAGGTTTCTTGGGGTTGGCACGAGCAGTTGCAAATCTCAAGTAATCATCTATTCGTGTTGAGCATCTGACGTTGAAGTTGATGATGTGTAAATTGGGCCAGAAGGTTTTGTGGCCGGGAAATAGAAATGCGCGTTCGAGGCTTGAAAAGTGTGAGAAGGCTATATAGGTCGCGTGTCTTGTGAGCATAGATAAGGATGTGAGTATGTTGGCATTCCAAGAACCTGGATTTTCGTAATCCGAAAAAGACGGTTTCTCGAAAACCAACGTGTGTAAGGATGGAAAGGCATAATTATAATCGGGCGTATGAAACTCCTCCGGTAACCAGTTTCGGATGATGAGCGTTTCCAATTGGGGGGCTCTCAGATAGGGCAGAATCATGGACATACTCCAACAGTCGGCCACACGCAAGTGTTTGAGATTGAGCATAAATATGGTGCCTTCAAAATCTTCGACATAGACCAATACACCGATATCACCAACGAGAGATAGATTTCTTAAGCTTGGGATGAGCAAGATAGAGATAAAGGCTTCGGGGGATATTAGTTCCCATTTTGTTTGTAATTTGGGTTGTTCGATGCGAAGGGTTGTGATGTTGGACAACGGTGATAAAATTAAATGATTCAGGTAGTCCGCTGTTATGGAGGATAGCTTCGGAGCTCCTCCTTTGAATATTACAGGTTGTAGATTTTGTATCTGCCGGCTTGTTGCACCGTAGCCGCCCATGCGCATAGCCATGTGTTCAAGATTTGGTGCACGAACCTTCTTGAAGTTGTCGAGAAGATCGAGAATCGGGGTGTTCTTATCTGTGATGATGGAGATTCTCCGCCATCGCTTGACATGGGACACTATTTTGGCTATCATCTGCAATCGTGAACCACAATCATAGTGATTACCCTGCGCGATTCGGAAATCAAACCGAAGGTCCAACAATCGGTCCCCGGATCTCTCCAAATATGCTTCTAACCGATGAAGTGAGGGTCCTGGAGGATAAAAGATGTACGAATGGTAACGATAACGGGTCCACAGAGTGGGCATATCGAGAGCAATTGAGCGCCAATATCTACAGACGTGGGAGAGAACGACCTCCTTTAAGAAATCGACATGCTTAGACCTATGACTGTTCAAATTTGAAAGGGAAGACCGTGCTTTTGCTAGAACTTTATTCGATCTATGTGAGTGGCCGCCGCCGCTGGCCATAAGATATCGGAAAATCAATAATGTTACCTCAACTGGAAGGGTGAGGAGTGGTGGATCCTTATCGCAGAGGGCTGCCTGAGCTCTTTCAGTTTCAGTTATTTTCTGGCGCAACCCTTCAATCTTGCGCATGAGTTCTTGACGTTTCTCTTCCAAATGCTTTTTCTTTGAAGATAACTCCGCTGTCTTGTCTATGTCATGGCGATGAGAGAGATGCTTATTTTCAGGCACCATTGGGTTGGAAAGATTTTTCACTGGCAGTCATTAATATTCGGATTGAACAAGCAGGAAATCGCCAGATTTTACCTTCGGACCCTTGTTGTGCTAGCCAACGGGGGGCGACAACAGCCACGGTGGAAGCAATGAAAGCATGGAGTTTAGGGCCGGCGGTTGTCAATGTTTACATTTACATAACGGGCTGTTACCTATGACGTCGACGGTTGCCTCGGAATTCCGGGGCCGCTCAGTTCAAACTTTATAAGCTGGACTTGCACGGTTTCGTCCGTCCTCACGTCTGCCTCATTTCTCAGCCTGGCTCTCTTTTATAGGGTCGGCAACCCACTCTCCCTTAGACCTCAACATTCCTTCAATTGTCATGTTGACAATTTACCCTTTCCTTAGCATCTTGTTGTGGCTGGCCGCTACCGATGCCCACCTTGCTGCATTCCACAAGGGCATGTATTGTCTCAACGTTCGTTATTCTACCATCCTCCAAAAACAAAAAAAAACTCACCTGTCCATAGGGTACCGAAAATGGTAACATCAATCTCAACTCGAACAGTATGGTCACACCTCTGTACCAGCTTTCCCGAAATGATTGGTGGTGTGAGTGAATCCTTATGTAGACCTCTGCATTTGAACCTCATCATTCTTTGCGTTCCTAGTCCACCATACCACTGGCGTAAGCTATAATATTTTCAAGCTACAAGTTCGGATTATAATGTGTAACATACCTCCAAGTGCGACAACTTCCCGCCTGCCCCCGGCGACTTCCTCGATTTGTGAGTGCGACTTTGGATAGGACCTCCCCATGTCCTTAATATGCTTCTTTTCCAGGCCTGCCGGGGGAACTTTCACGGTTGAGCTCGCTACAAACCGCGGTAAAACATCCCTTTCTTTTGGTGGAAAGTACATGTCCGACTGGCCGGATGGCAACACCTATCCTGAGAACTATGTTCGTTCAATCCCCTTCTTCAATTCCATATTTATTTTTGTCTGACTCCCATTTGTGCAGAATGTTCCCACTTGTATTACATCTCCCAATAGTATGTTTCAACATCTTTTTCTAACATCAATCATTTACATTTCCTCGTTAGTGCATACACAGAATCAGTCTATGGCAGCTGGTACTGCGTTTGCTATCTCCTATAAAGTAGCATTCTCTTTTACTCCTTTTTCCGTCCTTTTTTTTTGCTCACTTTACTTAGTCAAATATCAAGGATGTGACACCAGATAACCTTGCTGTTTTCTCCGTCCGCCATCAGTGAGAACATCATTTAAATCCGATTTTTATAAACTTTTTAAACTTCTACTTCCTCGTAGTACACCCTGGAAGCGAGTTACTACCTACGATGTTCCGGCTGCTATGCCTCCTTGTCCAAAAGGAGGCTGCATTTGTGCTGTGAGTGTATTCTCTTCATGCCCTTTTTGTGTGTACTTCAAAACTTATATCTTGTTGTTCTTGTTAGTGGGGATGGGTATGCTTGTTCTCCTTGTATGATCTTCATGTCTAATCGCTGTTCGCCCTCGGAAACATATAAGGTTCCTCACGGGTAAGTCCAATGTCCTCCCCCCCTTTAATCCTTCAGTTTCCTAATCACACGTTCTTGTTTCAATATAATAAGATGCGGCCAACCCAACATCTACCACCAACCATTCAGATGCAGGGTTTTAAACTCTACTAGCAACACTCCAGTCGCACCAGCCAAAGCTCCAGTCTGGTGTGAAGGCAAACCGGCCTCGTGTACCTCAGGCGCGAAACAGATGATCTACTGGAATCAGAATAGCGGGAACAACATCCAGGTGGAAGGATTTGACTTGGCTGGAGATCATAAATCACCAGCGTATAATAATAAATGCGGATTCAGTGATGGTGAGTTTCTCTTTTTTTTCTCTTTTTTTTTGACCACGTCTTTTTTTTTTAAAAAATAATTCTAATGGAATTGATACGTTGAAAATAGGTGCTCAAAACGATATTTTCGCTGGATCTACGGAGAATCGCAAGAAAAGATCCGAGGTAGCAGAATCAATCTCCGTATCTTCCTCCGTCTTACCTCCAAAGTCATCGTCTCCCAACACTAACAAGAGACGCTTGGTCAACGATGGTGGTGATAATACCATCTTAAAAACAACCGACTCTGGAACAGTTCTCGTAGACGGTATCTCTTCTCACAAACGCAATTCACGTCTATTTAAGATATCCAGACTTTCTTGAAGAGACTAAATACATAGAGGGTTTTTTCCTCCTGGAACGTCTTTTTTTTTTTGGGTCTTGTACTTACTCTCCCTGGCAGGTAGAGATAGATAAATCATTGAACCCCCACCATCCTACACCCCACACACACACCCGCACCGCTTACCGCGACGGAATTGACTTCCATTTTCTTTTCCAGGGACTTGAAGTCCTCTCTCTTTTTGTTTTTGTTTTTTGATTTACGTTGGGTTCAACGCTGGTTTTTTTTTTGGTCGAAACGCTCTTTCGTTTATGTCTGCTTACTTTTTTTTTTTTTGGGCCACATATGTATACATTTTCGTCGTTATCTTGTTATTCTGTTTTCGTCCGCTTCTATTTGCTTTGCATTTGCACACAAGCCTTTTATAGATATATATCTTCTTACAACCCTGCAAGTCAGCCTTGGCCGAGCTTATGTAGTACATAATGGCTACTATGAAATCCAATAAAGTTTGCTATCTCACACCACAGGTTAAACTTTATTGCTGCTCTCGGCGCCGATGAACGCCATTTGCCTGCTCGTACCTAGTTACAAAAAAAGGATATCTTTTTATGCCAAGGGATCTTGAATTTCGAGGACGGTTTCGCTTTCAACCGTCCCATCTATCTTGTTGTGACTTTACATAATCTTCTTGCTATGTACATATCTTCTCCTTATACGCGCAGTGTATTTTCATTTCTGGCATCTGCTGTCGTTGTTACCTTGACGTCGAGTTGATAAGTAACTATGAAAAAAAAAAAAGACCCTTCTCCGAGTCCTTACCTCCCTTCGGGTCATCTTCGGAATTCATCTGAAGAAGAGGGGGGGAGGGTCGGTGACATTATTATAGAAGAAAAATATGTAACAAGCGAAAAAAATCCGAGGATACACAGGGACAAACAAAAAATCTACATGTATTTCCCAAGGATGTTTGTAATATTGTAAAAATAAGAGTTCAAGCGCGCTGTCTATATAGTCCGATGATAGTTTTGGATCAGACGTATTTAGAGAAAAGGGGTATCAGCGATTGAGCTAGTGTATAACTAAACACTAATTTGGGTCCGACAACAAGAATCTGCAAAAAAAAAAAAGAGAGGTTTGAGCAAAGAAAAAAAAGAAGAGGAAGCTTAACAGATAATAAAAATGCTTGAAGAGCAGTTGTACGTACTTTAGGTGTCAATCCTTTGAAAAAAGCCGTCGGGCCTTCGTTTTTGACAAGTTCCTTGATGACCGTTATACCATGTACTTTACGCTCAAAGTTGGCATTTTGGATTCGTGTTTTGACGGTATCGAGGGGGGCAGCCACGGTGATAGAAGCAACTGCACCAGCTATGGAAGCGATGAAATTTTGACCCCATGTTGCTTTCGAGTAATCTGTTACCCCTAGAACGTATTCTTTTGTCACTGCTGAAGCACCGAAAAGCTATATATAGGTACGAAACGATGAGAGATAAAGAGGTTTCGATTTAGGTTAGTTTTTTTTTAAGAGTTCGTATATGGAAATGAGAAACACGAACGGCAAAACTTCCGGGCGCATTACGTGCCATCGTCCAGCCCCATCCACGGTAGAGGGTTGTCCCTTCTTCCATGAATATTCGAACTACTCCTCGACCTCGGAAAGCTTCAGGATTGACTTGACGTTTGATTTTCAGGGCGTCTAAGGGTAGAAGAACCTGTGAAAGGCCACAACATCCATCATCGACGTTCAGAACTATCGAATCCATTTTGAGACTTACAACTTCTCCAATACCCGTCAAACTTGTTTTTTTAAAAATGGTCACTTTTTTGTAATGACAAAAAAAAAGGATAGAGATAATAGGCAACATACCTTCCAGCTGTAGCCTGCATCATCATCTTTCCTTTACGCTCGCCAAAGGTGTTAGTAAAGTTCGACTTGTAGTGCTTGTTGATGAGGTCGTTAAACCATGGTTGACCACCAAACTTGTAGACTCGTTGTGCAATCTTGTATCCAGCAGCATATCCAAGACCAGGGAACAGTGATAGAAATTTGCGTGCAATGGGGGCTGTGGAAGCGTCCCGGAAGATGATGGGTGACAGCGATGAGAAAGAAACCTGTTTTTTTGTTTTGTTGTTTTTTAATGAGTCCAATTGTTGAGGTTTTTTTTTTCTAAAAACGTTTATGCATGACATGGCAGACCTTGGCTTTGTTACTCATCAAACGCTTTGCCACCGTGTCAACGGGATGAAATATGAGGAGTTCCGCAACACCTGGAAAAACCATAGTTCAATATCCGAATACAGTGTTGTTAAGAACATGTGGTAAGTATTGACCAGATGCTCCCGATCCCAATACTCTAGCAGCACCAGAGTCCTTTCCGTTTGAAGATGAGGGAGGCGACATGGTGGATAGAGGTTATATGTTGTTTGAGGATATAGGTTAGGACGAGGGGATATATAGGGATGTCAGGCTGCGAAATGGTGTTTCTGAAGCCACAGCCTGTAGCCAAATATGCTCAGAAAGAAAAAATCGAAGGGGTGATGAACAACAACAATAAATAAATCGCCTGATTTGATTCCCCGTTTACCGGTAGTGTGGCGGGAAATAGGCCAGCGAAAATTTGTACCTGCAAAATTAGCCTTGCAAATTAGGCTACGGCTAATTCGCCGGTCCAATCAGGATCCCGAAAATGGGGTGTAAATTAGGGCAAATTAGTTTGGTGGATAGGGCAGTGAATAGGTGGTAAAATATCCATGCGCCTCACAAGAAAATAAGTCCTATTGAGTTAGAAAATACTCTGGGAGCTCTGAACTGTCCATAATTTGATTTATTTACAATTTCTAAATTTCAAATTGCTGCTAGCAATGGTAACCATATTTTAGCCTGAAATCTTCACTAGTCTTCATTGTGAATCCATAGAAATGAGCTCAGGAAAGTGAACTCAAGGCATTATTTGCAAGCCTTTCTGAAGCCCTTCCACTCTCTAGTCCCAACACCAGTGGAAGTGAGTAGATGTAGACACCTAATTCACTCTATTTCACTAGCAAAAGAGCTATTTTTCACTATTTTTTATTGCTAATTTGCGCAAATCAGCTGGAGCTTCTGGGGGTTGCGCCCCTGGCCCTGCAAATTAGCCCTACTTTGCAAGGGTGAATTTGGACCTCTACCAAGCTCTGGCAAATCTGCCCAGCGAATCAGGTCCACTGGCTATTTTCCACCACACTACGTACCAGCTTGAGTTCTCCAACGTTCTCATCTGTTTTTGAAATAAGGATTGAATTTAATGTAGCCTCAATGCCTGTATATGATCCAGTGGTTTTAAGCAGTGTGTACTACAGCTTTCTCCATCACCTCGGTTTCATTCATCCCATCAATATTATCATGCCTCTTTAATATATTGGTCATGTACAGCAACACAAGAGCCAGAAGTAAAATTGTTTTTACAGCCCCAGTAGTAACAATCAAGAAGTTGCATGGAATAATAGTTATTTGTGCTTTGAATTGGCATGGCAGTAACAGCCTCACTTACAACCTGTGTATAGTGTGGTTTGGTGCTGGCACTAGTTGGGTTTGTGAACAAAAGAGATCCAGACTCCATCACCAGTAGTACCTTATGTTTCTCATCAAGAGATTGAATTTTTGAATAATGGGCAAAAAGTGAAGCTAATGTGCAGGTTGGAGACTTCAGTCGCAACAAAGATCATGCAGGATGAACACAGACCTTGACAAAATCATGCTCCTTTAGGGTAGTGATTGTCACGGGTAACCCTGGGGTTTTTTTGGCATACCCACACCCCTACCCAGGGACACTTACCCGCAACCCTACGGGTTTTCCCACCAAAAATCAGCCAAAACGACCAAGAAATGACTGAGATATGTGCTAAATGGTGTTTTCTACCATTTTGGCCATATCTCCACCAATTCTCATCCGTTTTGGATGTTCTAGGGTTCGTTTTGTAGATGGCGGGTAGAGGAATATGTACATGTATCCCTACTTGCATCTACCCTACCCACAACCTGTGTGGGTTCAAAAACCCTTGACAATCACTACTTTAGGGTAGCATAAGACACTGCAAACCTTTTCCCATCAACAATTGTTTGCAAGTGGAGGTCAGTCTATTAGAATGTAAATGAGGTGATGCAGAACATGCTGTTGAACTGACTGACTTGTTCCTATAATCACAGTTAAAATACATGTTATCCCCAGATACATGGCCCAGATCAATGGTTTTCTAAATATGCACATTATGAGTATTTGACAGGGAATGTCAACACAGTTATCTCAACATACCATCAAATGAGCAGGCACAGTCAGCAGCTTAGGAGGATCACTTTCAATGATAGTGGATTCTCCATGGGGATGGCCATGCTCCAAATGAGGACAAGTGTGAAGGATGGGAACATGTGAACATGCTATAACCATCAACGGCATTTGGGTACAAAAAAAGAGAGTTGAGGTGTAATGAGTGGATGAGTAAGAGTGAAGAAAGAATGAAATTTGTAAGCTAGTGAAGTCTGGGAGGATTGTGGCGGGTGTTGAAGGACTGAAAGAGAGCTTTGAGGCAGAAAAGAACTTCATCTCCAATCTGTTAGGGCAACTGCGGAACGACTTAGTCAAGATCTAGCAGGGGATCCTAAACATATATATAAACATAAAATATGACAGGAAAGTGCACCTAGCAGGGGATCCTAAAAGAAAAGGATAAAGCCCTGCTAAGGTGGGACGCATGTCTATATACCAAAAATCGGAGTCGAAATAATAAAATGATGAAAAAGATGGAGAATGGTGAAAAGGTGATAGGAATGCTATGTCACGTGACCATCGGACTCTGGTATTGGAGCCGCGAGTGCACTCCGTCTTGGGCTAGCGATGATGAGGAGGAATATACAGAGGTGACAGAGAAGTATTGGAGGAAATGTTGGACAAAGCGGAGCATCCCCTAACACAATCCTTTGTTGAATATTGGCAGTTTTGAGCATCGGAAAGCTCAACCGAATTGGGAAGGATTACATAATCACAATAAGAATCTGTACCGTAGTTGTAGTACTTTTCTTCACTCGTTTGCAAGGCGCTCGTACTGCACTGGCCAAACGTGAATTACATTGGTATCTACCTAACTGAGTCCGACAAATTCCAACATCCTTATACTCAGGTAAAATTTGGATCAGCTGTTAACATGACTCAAGAAATAAATGGTTGCCAAATGAACAATATTCAGGACTCGGAATCTGAAATCATGGTGATTAGGGGTATATGCCAGTTACTAGCCACACCTGACTGGCTGGGGGATTCCAAATTAAATTGAAGTCAACCTTCATACCACTTTTATAAGTGGAGTACACCCAGGACCAAAGCAAGATGTCCAACAATTGAAGAATTGGTATAGGAAATATGAGTCAGAAATAAAATTGATCAACATCATTTTTGAACATAAAGCACACTCTCAACCAAATGGTACGTTCTTCATTAATCATATAAGTGAGGAAATGCTGGCTGATCAGATGGTTTACAGTGTAGTAAGGTAGGTGCATCACAACATCTGCAATGGATGGGGATTCCAAGTCTTTGGGAATACATGGGGGATTTGATCACAAGAACAGTTCATGGGCTCCAGGTGAAGAGGCATGCATCAACTCCACAAAATTGAGTTCTTGGATGTTGTGTCTGGCATGGAGCAGATGACTCACTGGCCATGGATGTGTCTGGTCAAACATTGAGCTGGTGATCCATAAAATCAAAGAAAGAAAGTGGAATTACCACAGCCAGCCATGAGGAACATAGCTAGGCAAGAACCAAATGTGATGGGGACCCCATGAAGACCACATTAAGTCAGGGTCAACAGGACAGGATTTGGCAATACTGAGCAGGTCCTAATTGGTGTGGATAAAGATAGAGTAGGTAGAATGATCTCTGGTGTGTTCATTAGAATAGGAAGTGATAATGACTTGGATGCAGGACTTCAATGGGGAGGTGAATGAGCTATTTTCAGGAGGATATGCATGGACTGGACCTGAATGTGAAATAAGATCACCAATTGCAGATCCCAGCTGCAGTTTCAGGAGGTGGAGAGTGACAATGAGAGTAGCTGGAGAACATTCACAATGAGAAATGGTGTAAATTTTGAGACAGCCAGACCTGGTTGCTGACAGTAACATGAAGGTCTCATGATTTAACATGATAAAGGCCTCACAGTGGTAATTTTATGGATCATCCAAATCCTGAGCAAAGCTCAAGACAGGCAGTAAAAGGACAAGAAATAAGACTTACAAATATGAGACATCCAGTCTTCTGGTTCCAGGCCATTGCTTTTAAATTTGCATTAATGGTGTTAAGCTCGGAATTCGGACGGAGATGTTGGGTCTGAAGTCATGCGAGGCATTGGCTTCAACTTATAGGTTGCGCTGCTCTCTTGATGGTTGCCTCAAATTTCAGAGGTCTTGAGTTGGGCCAAGAAGAAGCTTAAAATAGACAAGAGCGAGTTAAGAGAAGTAGGTTGCTAAGTTGATATTTGAACTGGCAAATTACATACTACAGCTTGAGTATTTATACAGATAAAGACATAAGCATATAAGGAGATATTTAGGAGAACATATGGTTGCAGAATGGAACATATAATGAAAAGGCTTGTACTCCAAAGGATGCCAAAGGGTGCTGACTCAAATCCTCGCAAGTCCTTGTGGCGACCAAAACCCATGACCTCGAGAACTGGTGCATGCACAATATGATTAGCCTAGGACATGGAACGTGTGTGGAGCATGGTGGGGCTCTGCTTGTGCTGTGGTAGAATGGCGCATGGTGCTGGTTGGTAATGGCAATGATAAGAATGCAGATTTGTTGGTGGTATCAGAGTAGAGGAAGAATTCTGACAGAGGTCTGATATAAGTCTGACAAGGGTGGCCGATGGTGTTAGGGGACGCTCCACGTCCTCCGATGTTTCCTCCGATATTTCTCTGTCACCTCGGTATATTCCTCCTCATCGTCGCCAGCCCAAGATGGAGTGCACTCGCGGCTCCAATACCGGAGTCCGATGATCACGTGACGTAACATTCCTATCACTGTTTCACCATTCTCCATCTTTTTCATCATTTCATTATTTTTCATCATTTTATT
>Ga0193742_1001829_pt1 | contig 12456 bp, 11 predicted proteins | sample L2c1metaG_FD_165511 | JGI IMG/M metagenome (GOLD analysis project Ga0193742, IMG submission 165511) | Soil microbial communities from a riparian zone of the East river system, Colorado, United States - L2c1 | ecosystem: Environmental > Terrestrial > Soil > Riparian zone | place: USA: East River... | reverse complement strand
CGAGGGCATGACGTTCCGACGGATCGACGCCGAGAGCCTGGCCCACCACGCCACCCTGTCGCCGGTCGAGGGCAATCGGAAGGTGGTGGTCGGCGTCGGTTGTGAGTCGATGGAGGAGGAGGCGGCCGGCGGGCTGCTGAAGGTGGTCGAGGAGCCGTCGCCGTCCACGGTGTTCGTGCTGCTGGCCACGGAGGTCGAGCCGGAGCTGGTGACGATCGCCAGCCGTTGCGTCCGGATCGTGCTGCACCCGCTGGCGGCCGAAGTGATCGTGGCCAGGCTGGTGGCCGAGGGTGTCGACCCGGAGGTGGCGGCCTCGGCGGCGTCGGCGGCGGCCGGCGACCTGGAGCGGGCCCGCACGCTGGCCACCGACGACCGCCTGTCGCTGCGGCACAAGGCCTGGTGCGAGCTGCCGTCCCGCCTCGACGGCACCGGTCACCAGGCGTACACGGTGGTCGCCGAGCTGGCGACGATGATCGACGAGGCGCTGGGGCCGCTGCACGACCGGCAGGCGGCCGAGGTCGAGGCGCTGAACGAGGAGATCGAGCGCTACGGCCTGCGGGGTGGTGCCAAGAAGGACCTGGAGGCCCGGCACAAGCGGGAGGTGCGGCGCTTCCGGTCGGCCGAGCTGCGCTTCGGGCTGGCGACGCTGGCGGCCACCTACCGCGACGCTCTGGTGGTGGACGCCCCGGGGCGGGACCCGGAACGCATCGTCGCGGCTCTGTCCCGCATCGACGACGCCGCCCTGGCGCTGGCCCGCTACCCCAACGAAACCCTGCTCCTGCAGTCTCTGGTGGCGCAGCTGCCGTCGTTGCGCTAACGCTGGTTGCTGTGGGAGCGAGCGGGTACGCGACGCGGGTGAAACGCATACTCGTGGCAGTCGACGAGAGTGCCGCCTCGCGGCGCGCCGCCAGCTTCGTGGACGGCTTCTTCCGTGGTGACGACGTGTCGATCACCGCGGTCAACGTGGCCCGGTCCCCGGTTCCGTGGATGGCTCCCGTCCCCTTCGGAGCCGCCTTCACCTGGCCCTACGGCCCGGACGACGGCGACGCGATGGACGCCGCCATCGCCGAGGAGGAGGCGAACGCCACCGCGGTGGCGGCCGCGCAGGCGCCGCACGACGCCGACATCGAGGTGGTGTTCGGCGAGACGGTGGAGGCGATCGTCAAGGCTGCCGAAGACGAGAACGCCGACCTGGTGGTGGTCGGCTCCAACGACAAGGGCTTCCTGCAGCGGCTGCTCGACGGGTCGGTGTCGCAACGGCTGACCCGACAGTCGACCCGCCCGGTGCTGGTGGTGCCGTGAGGCGGGGGATGGTGGTGCGGTTGGCGGCGCCCGCGCTGCTGGCCCTGCTGGTGGGCGGTCTGTCGGCCTGTGGCGACGACGATGGCGACGACCCGGACGACAGCGCCGCGGAGATCCTCGACAGCGCCGCCGCCCGGTCGCTGACCGAGGTGCTGCGGGCGTTGCTGGTGGTCGACGAGCTGGGCGAGGGCGAGCACCGGCGTGACGTCGCGGTGATCCAGGAGACGATCGACGACCTACCGGAGCCCTTCGAGCCCGACGTCCAGGGCCTCACCGATGCCGACGGCGACGGTCAGGACGACGACGGCAAGGTCGAGGTCCGCGTCGACGACGAGATCGCCTGCCTCTCCATCGCCGAGGACGACTCCGTCGACGTCACCGGCGGCGCCTGCTAGCCCCCGAAAACGTAATGCGCCCCCAGATGACCGTATCTGGGGGCGCTGTCCTGCGTACCTGGCACCCTACTCCCCCCACCCCACCCCGTTCTCGCCACCCCAGTGGCCCATCTCGCCTGCGAGGGCCCGGCTACCCGCTGCTATTGTCGCCCTCCGCGCCCGAGTAGCTCAGACGGCAGAGCAGCTCACTCGTAATGAGCAGGTCAGGAGTTCGATTCTCCTCTCGGGCTCCACTCGCAGGACAGCCGCCGGAGCGCGGTACGAGGCATCGTGATATCGGCTGGACTTGGGTTAGCTCTCATCAGCGTTGTCGGCATTCTGTGTCATCGTGAGACGGCGAAGTCGTCCTCCTACTACGCCAGGATTTACCCTCCGATCCGACTGGCGTTAGCGATCCTGGGTTCCGTTGGCCTGCTCCTTCTCATTGGGGGACTTCTGGCGAAGCTCCTCTCGAACGTCGGTTAGGCGCAACCGACGACAGCACCCTGGAACAGCTTGATGCCGACCGTGAGCTCGTGGATATCGCCAAACGCCCGCAAGGGGGAGCCGAGCGGCATCGCCGGACGGGGCCTGTTCGCAGTGGCGCCGATCCGGGCCGGCGAGGTGGTGGCGGTCAAGGGCGGTCACCTCGTCGACAGCCACGCGCTGCTCGCGCTGCCCGAGAGGCTCCGGAACTCGGAGATCCAGATCGCCGAGGGCCTGCACCTCGTCGCCCTCACCGAGAACGAGTACGAGCCGGTGATGCTGTTCGTCAACCACTCCTGCGAGCCCAACGTCGGGTTCGCCGGCAACGTCGTGCTGGCCGCCATGCGCGACGTCGAGCCCGGCGAGGAGCTCACCACCGACTACGCCCTCTTCGACACTCCCGCGGCCGGCACCACCATGACCTGCTCGTGCGGCACGCCGAGCTGCCGCGGCACGGTCACCGGCGACGACTGGCGCGTCCCCGCCCTCCGCACCCGCTACGCCGGCTGGTTCTCCCGCTACCTCGAGGACCGCCAGAAGGCCCTCGACCCGCCGGTGCCCACGGTGAGCGAGCTGTCCGGGGAGCCGGACGTGGTGGCGCCGGACGGGGCGGACGTGCGGGTGCTGGGTGGCGTCGGGCGAGGCGGGATGGCGCACTTCGAGCTCGCCGCCGGGCAGGTGTCGGTGCCGGTGCGGCATCGCACGGTGGACGAGATCTGGTACTTCGTGGACGGGCGGGGCGAGATGGCGCTCCGCCACGGCGACGTCGAGGAGGTCGTCGCCGTCGGGCCCGGGATGTGCGTCACGATCCCCGTCGGGACCCGGTTCCAGTTCCGGGCGTCCGACGCCGGGCCCCTCGCCGCCGTCGGGGTGACGATGCCGCCGTGGCCGGGCGACGGCGAAGCCGTGCGGGCCGACGGCCCCTGGGCGCCGACAATGCCGCCCGGGCCCGGCCTGGCCGATCACTACGATCCCCCGCATGGTTGACACCGAGAGGTATGCGACGAGCTTCGCGATGCTCGACCGGGACGGCGACGGGCTCGTCTCCGCGGCGGAGTTCAAGGAGCTCATGGGGACCATCGGCGTGACGTTCACCGACGAGACCGCGGCCAAGGCCATCGAGATGATGGACGTGGACGGTGACGGGCTCGTGTCGCTGGAGGAGCTGGCGAGGTACATGAGCCTGCCGCACGTGAACCCCGACGCCGATGGCCCGACCAGCCCCGACGCCGCCCCCGCCGACGACGCGCAGAGCCCTTGAACCTGCGCCGGCTGTGCGTGTTCTGCGGGTCGTCGTCGGGCAACGACGACGGCACCGTCGACCTGGCCCGCACGCTGGGGCGGCTGCTGGCCGAGCGCGGCGTCGGGCTCGTCTACGGCGGCGCCCAGGTCGGCCTCATGGGTGAGGTGGCCGACGCCTGCCTGGGCCACGACGGGCACGTCACCGGCGTCCTCCCCGCCGGCCTGTTCAGCCGGGAGGTCCCCCACCACGGCCTGTCCGAGCTGCACGAGGTCCCGTCCATGCACGAGCGCAAGCAGCTCATGTACGACCTGGCCGACGCCTTCGTCGCCCTGCCCGGCGGGCTCGGCACCCTGGAGGAGCTGGCCGAGGTCGCCACCTGGAGCCAGCTCGGCCTGCACAGCAAGCCCGTGGTCCTGCTCGACGTCGACGGCTTCTGGGATCCCCTGGTCGACCAGCTCGACCGCATGGTGGCCCAGCACTACCTCGAGCCCGCCAACCGGGCGATCATCCAGCGCGCCCGGTCGCCCGAGGAGGCGCTCGACGTCATCGCCACCACCGAGCCCGTGTGGGCCGAGAAGTGGATCACCGACGGCGAACGCTGAGCGGCCCGACCCGGCCCGACCCGGCCCCGCCCAGCCCGACCCGGCTCAGGGCCAGGCGTGCCAGCCCGTGATGTCGACGGCGAGCACGGGGCCGGCCGGTGGGTTGCGGCGGTACTGCGGGTACTTGGCGGTCAGCATGGCGAGGGCGCGGCGCGCCTCGTCGCCGGCGCCGTCGTAGATGACGCGGCCGGTGCCGTCGAGGCGCACCCACCACAGCCGTGCCCAGTCGGCGGCGTAGTGGTCGACGAGGAGCGACGTGGCCGGGTGGGCCTCGACGTTGGCCAGCCGCCGCAGCCGGCGGGTCGACTTCGGCTTGCTGTCGACGGCGCTGTAGAGGACCTCCCGGTCGAGGTCGACGGCGAAGCAGCACGGCACGAGGTGCGGCCGCCCGTCGGCGGTGACCGTCCCCAGCCGCCCCACCGGCGCCGTCGCCACCCGGCGCCGCATCGTCGCCTCCTCCACGCAGGGAGGCTACCGACCGGACAGGAGGGCACACCGGACCCGCAGGACACGCCCTCGGGGTCAGGGGTTGGTGGCGCCGTGGAGGCCGGCCTCGTCCATCCACACGAAGACGCCGCCGGCGAGGGCACCGATGGCGTCGTCGGCCCGCAGCGGCGTCGGTTGCGCCTCACCGCCCACGCTGCAGGGCTCGGTGAGGTCCTCGCCGACCCGCTCGAAGCCCTGGTAGCCGTAGAAGTTGGCGGCGAAGCACCAGCCCACGTCGTCGCCGTCGACGGCCAGCGCCTCGCCGGTCTCGACGTCGACCCCGAGCAGGCTCCCGTCGTCCCTGGTCACCGCGAACGTGGTCCGGCCGAGGCGGACCAGGTGGCCGGCCGGGTCGAACATGGCCGAGGACCGACCGAGATCGACCGTCCAGGTCGCCGTGCCGCTCGCCGGGTCGAAGCCGCGCATCGCGCCGCTCTCGACGTCGTAGCTCTGGGGCACGTCGTCCTCGAAGTGGGCGCTGGCGTCCCACTCGCAGAGCAGCCACGGCGGGCCGTCGCCGACGACGAGCCGCAGGCTGACGAGCCGTCCGCAGGCCTGGTCGCCCGGCTGGAGCCAGCGGGTGGCCCCGGTGACGGCGTCGATGCCGGCCGTCTGCACGTTCACGAACTGCCGGTCGCCGTCCGGCGGGAAGTCGACCACGGGGCCGAGCGTCCCGACGATGAGGCCCTCACGGGTCGGGCGGAACAACCAGCCGTTGTCCGGGCTGACGTCGGCCCCACCGAACAGCTCGCTCGGCGGTCGCTGCCACACGACCTCGCCGTCGAGGACGAGGGCGATCTCGCCGCTCTCGGTCAGATCGAAGAGCCCGGCGCCGAGGTAGCGGCCGTCGATGGGTGCCTGCTCAGGGGCGGCGGGTACCCGCGCCAGCGTCTCGATCGGCGGTCCGGCGCGGGTGAGCCCCCCGGTGTCGGGGTCGAGCTGCCACTGGCCGGCGTGCTCGCCGGTGCCCTCGGCGGTGACGCAGATCCCGTCCCGGGCGTCGAAGCCGCAGGGCCGGGGCTGGTCGCTGAAGCCCTCCGACGCCGGTGGGCTGGTCCACTCCACCTCGCCGGTCACCGCGTCGACGGCCTCGACCACGTCGCCCCGGCCCTCGGGGTGCTGCGCCAGGTGGACGACGGTCCCGCCGTCGACGAGCGGCGTGAAGGCCACGCCCAGGGTGACGTACGACGCCGTCGACGGCCGGCGCCACAGCTCGTCGCCGCTGGCCGAGTCGTAGGCGGCGAGCGCCAGGCCGTCCCCGTCGACCGCCAGCGCCACCACCAGGTCACGGCCCAGCACGGCCTGCGGGCGGGTGGCGAAGTGCACGCCCTCGGTCGACCAGGCCAGGTCCATCGGGGCCCGGGCCTCGTTCACGAACTCGCGCTCCGGCGTCGACGCCTGCTCCGACAGCGCGTCGGTCGGCGTCGCACAGGCGCCCGCCACGAGCCCTCCCGCCGACGCGACCATCCACCGAACCGCCCTCGCCCGCCATAGCCCCACAGGGGACTTGTAGCACGGTGGTCCACGTCACGTCCGGTCGCGGCGGCGACGGCGATGAACCGGCAGTGCGGCCAAGTGTTCACCTCCGGGGCAGGTGGTGGTCACCGGTGGTTCAGAGCGACTGGCTTGACTGCCCCCCAGTTCGGGGCGGACGACGGACGGAGGGCAGGACGATGGCGAGGGCGACGAGGCACGGCCGGACGCGCACGGGGGTGGCGCTGCTGACCGCGACGGTGCTGGGCACGCTGGCGGTGTGGCTGCCCGGCGGGCCGGACGCCGGAGCGACGGCGACGGGGCCGACGCACGGCGGCGACGAGGAGTTCCGGCGCATCGCCACCTTCCCGGTCTTCAGCAACAACGCCGACCCGTCCGAGGAGACCGTCGCCGAGATCGTCGACGCCACGCCCGACGGCAAGACGCTGGTGTACACCGACGCCATCGTCGGGCAGGTCGGCCTGGTCGACATCGCCGACCCGGCCCGGCCCCGCGCCAAGGGCACCGTCCCGGTGGACGGCAGCCCCACGTCGGTGGCCGTCACCGGCCGCTACGCCCTGGTGCTGGTCGACACCAGCCCGTCGTTCACCGAGCCGAGCGGGCACGTCGCCGTGCTCGACCTGGCCAGCCGCACGATCGTCGCCACGCTGCCGCTGGCCGGCCAGCCCGACTCCATCAAGGTGAGCGGCGACGGGCGCTACGCCGCGATCGTCATCGAGAACCAGCGTGACGAGGACGTCACCGTCGACGGCGTGGAGGGCGGCCTGCCCCAGGCACCGGCCGGCCTGCTGCAGATCCTCGACCTGCGCCGGGGCGACCCGGGCGGCTGGGGCCTCCGCAGCGTGGACCTCACCGGTCTCGCCGCCTACGCCCCCGACGACCCCGAGCCCGAGCTCGTCGACATCGACGGCCAGAACCGGGCCGCCGTGACGCTCCAGGAGAACAACCACATCGCCATCGTCGACCTGCGCCGCGGCACGGTGACCGACGACTTCCCGGCCGGCACCGTCGACCTCGAGGGCATCGACACCGAGGACGACGGTGTCATCGACCTGTCGGGATCCCTGGACGACGTCGCCCGCGAGCCCGACGCCGTCGCCTGGCTCCCCGGCGGGAAGCTGGCCACCGCCAACGAGGGCGACCTGTTCGGCGGCAGCCGCGGCTTCAGCATCTTCGACTCCCGGGGCCGCGTGCAGTTCGACAGCGGCAACACCCTCGACGAGCTCGCCGTGCAGCACGGCCACTACCCCGACAGCCGCTCCGACGCCAAGGGCACCGAGCCCGAGGGCGTCGAGTACGGCCGCTTCGGCCGCGACGACCTGCTGTTCGTCGGCTCCGAGCGGGGCAACTTCGTGGCGGTCTACGAGCTGCCCGACGACGACGATCACGACGATCACGGGCGTGGCCGCGGTCGGCCCGCCGAGCCCCGCTTCTCCCAGCTGCTGCCCGCCGGGATCGGCCCGGAGGGGCTGCTGGCGATCCCGTCCCGCGACCTGTTCGTCGCCTCCAGCGAGACCGACGACCCGCCGAACGGCATCCGCACCTCCATCTCGATCTACCAGCGCACCCGGCACGGCGCCTCGTACCCGCAGGTGGTGTCGGCCGACGGTCCCGGCGGCCGGCCGATCCCGTGGGGCGCCATGTCCGGCCTCGCCGCCGACCCCCGCCGGTCCGAGACCCTCTACGCCGTCTCCGACTCGGCCTACACCGACGGCCGCATCTTCACCCTCGACGTGGGCCGCACGCCCGCCACCGTCCGCGCGGCGACCACGGTCACCGGCGGCACCGGCGGCTGGGACTTCGAGGGCATCGCCCTGGCCCCGGACGGCACCAGGTGGCTGGCCAGCGAGGGCAACGCCAGCGACAGCGTGCCCAACCGCCTGGTGCAGGTCGACGCCGCGGGCACGGTGCTCGCCGAGGTGGGCCTGCCCGCCGAGGTGCTCGCCTGCCGCCAGGCGTCCGCCAACCGCGGGTCCCTGGGCAGCGGCTTCGAGGGCCTGGCCGTCCAGCAGGACCGTCGCGGCGACGGTTACGTCCTGCAGGTCGCCCAGCAGCGGGGCTGGGACTACACGACGCCCGGCTGCGAGGCGCTCGACGACGACCCGACCGGCGCCGACGCCGGCGAGCCCCGCTCGACCCGGGTCTGGACCTACGCCCCGGCGACCGGAGCGTGGAGCCACGTGCCCTACGAGCTGGAGCCGGTGCCGGTCCGGGCCGCCTGGGTGGGCCTGTCGGAGATCGTGACGCTGCCCGACGGGTCGTTCGGCTTCATCGAGCGCGACAACCTCACCGGCGACTTCTCGCAGCTCAAGTGGCTCACCCGGGTCGACCTGTCGGCGCCGGTGACCCGCGCCGCCAAGTCCCGCTTCGACCTGCTGCCCCCGCTGCGGGACGGCAACGGCTGGATCGGCGACAAGCCCGAGGGCTTCACCGTCGCCCGCGACGGCCGGGCCTACGTGGTCACCGACAACGACGGCGTCGACGAGTCGAGCGGCGAGACGAACCTCCTCCGCCTGGGCGACTGGCGGTCGCTCTTCCGCCGCTGACATCCCCGCCGGAGGTGCAGCGGGAGCGGACCTGCTGCACCTCCGCACCAGGCGCCCGAGATCAGTCGGTGACGGGCGAGGCCAGCACGGCCAGCACTCCGAAGTGGTCGGTGGGCCACACGCCGTCGACCGGGGCGTCGGCCACGACCTGGCATTCGACGGGACGGCCGGCGCCGGAGCGGCCGTGGAAGCCGGAGAAGACGTAGTCGATGCGGCGGTCGGGCTCCTGGTCGAGGGCGGCGTGGGGGTTGCGGTTCGACCAGGTGAGCCCCGGACCGCCGTCGCCCGCCAGGCGCCAGGCGTCCTGCAGGTAGGTGCTGGCGCCGTCGAGCGTGGCGAGCCCGCAGAGGTAGCGGACGACGGTCGAGTCGGGCTCGGCGTTGAAGTCGCCGGCCACGACCGGGCCGAGGGCCGCCTCCGGGTCGGCCCGGGCCGACACGAACCGCATCAGCTCCTGCACCTGGCGCTCCCGCAGCGCGGCGTCGTGGAGCTGCCAGGCGAGGTGGGTGGAGAAGACGTCGACGCCGCCGGTGCGGGCGTGCACGACCACCCGCTGCACCTCCAGGTCGTCGGCCACGTAGGGCAGCTCGACACCGGCCGTGGCGTCGACCGGCCGACGGCTGAGCACGGCGTTGCCGGCCCGGAAGCCCTCGCCGACGGTCGCGCCGGCGTAGGCCACCGACCAGCCGCCCAGCTCGGCGGCCAGCCACTCGGCCTGGTTGCCCTGCTCGGTCTCGACCACCTCCTGCAGGCACACCACGTCGGCCTCCGCCTCCCGCAGCACGGCGACGATCGCCCCTCGCCGCGCCCGCCAGTCGGCACTGAGGTTCCAGATGTTGAGCGTGACGACCCTCAACATGCCAGTGACCTCAACAGCAGCTCGTAGTCGGACAGCCCGGGCACGGCGGCGCCGTCGACCTTGCCGGCGTCGTCCCAGCGGCGCAGCGCCACGGCGTCGCGCCACCCGGCGACCGCCTCGAACGCGGTCACCTCGTCGCCCGACATCGGGCCACCCTGCCGCCGCAGGCTCCGCACCGACCCCGCCGACAGCCCCGCCGCGTACGACGGCTCGACCGCGCACAGGTACCGCTTGGCGGCGACGTGCAACCCGATCGGCGCCGTCACCGCCTCCGGGAACAGCGCGGAGAGGAACGCCGGCCCCACCTCCTCGTGCGGCGAGGCCGCGTCGCCCCGCAGCTCCAGCAGGTGGCCCACGTCGTGCAGCAGGGCCGCCGCGACGACCGCGTGCGCAGCGCCCGCCGACACTGCCGACGCGGCCGTCTGCAGGGCGTGGTCGAGCTGGGCGACCGCCTCGTCGTAGCGCTCCCCGCCCCAGCGGTGGTAGAGCGACAGGACCTCGTCGACGGTGGTCACGACTCCGCGCGCTCTCAATGGATCACCGACAGGTGCTCGTGGACCGACCGCACCGCCGTGGAGCCCTCGCCGACGGCCGCGGCCACCCTCTTGATCGACCCGGCGCGCACGTCGCCGGCGGCGAACACGCCCGGCACGTTGGTCTCGTAGGGGAGCGGGTCGCGGCCGAGGGCGTCCCAGCCGAGGCCGAGGTCGGCGGGCCCGAGGTCGCGGTCGGTGCGCACGAAGCCCTTGTCGTCGGTGGCCAGGCAGCCGTCGAGCCACGACGTGGCCGGCACCGCGCCGATGAAGCAGAACACGGCCGCCAGGTCGAGCCGCTCCCGCGACCCCGTGGCCGTGCGCTCGACCGTGACCGCGGCGAGCCGGCCGTCGCCGTGCAGCTCCCGCACCTGGGTGCGCGGTTCCACCGTGATCCGGGGGTCGCTGTCGATCCGATCGATCAGGTAGCGGCTCATCGACGACGCCAGCCCGTCGCCACGGATCAGCACGTGCACCTCGCAGCCCTTGCCGGCCAGGAACAGCGCCGCCTGCCCGGCCGAGTTGCCGCCGCCGATCACCCCGACCCGCGCCCCCGCCCACAGCCGGCCCTCCGTCTGCGTGGCGGCGTAGTGGATGCCGTTGTTCTCGCGCTCCGCCCAGCCCGGGACGTCGGGACGCCGGTACTGCGCCCCGGTGGCGACGATCACCGCCCGGGCGGGCACCTGGCTGCCGTCGGCCAGCTCGAGCACGTGCCAGCCGGCGTCGGTCCGCAGGGAGACCACCTCGCACGGGTTGGTGATGCGGGCGCCGAGCCGCTGGGCCTGGGTGGACGCCCGGTCGGCCAGATCGTTGCCCGACACCCCCTGGGGGAAGCCGAGGTAGTTCTCGATGCGGCTCGACGTGCCCGCCTGGCCGCCCACCGCCACGGCCTCCAGCGTGACCGTGCTGAGTCCCTCGGAGGCGCCGTACACGCTGGCTGCGAGCCCGGCCGGGCCGGCACCGACCACCACCAGGTCGAACGACGAGCCGGGCACCTCCCGGTAGGTGAGCCCCAGGTGCTGGGCCAGCTCGCCCGGCGTCGGCCGGTGCAGGATGGCGGTGGCGCTCACCACCACGGGTGCGTCGGTGAGCCGGCAGCCCCACCGGGCCAGGAGCTGCTCGGGATCGTCCTCCTCGTCGAGGTCGACCCAGGCGTGCGGGATGCCGCTGCGCACCAGGAACCCCCGCAGTACGAGCGTCTCGGGGGAGAACTGCGACCCCAGCACCCGCAGGCTGCCGACGCCCTCCCCTGCGCGGAGCATGTGGCGGCGGGCGATGAAGGCGCCCACGATCACGTCGGCCAGCTCGCCCTCGGTGGCCAGGAGCCGCCGCAGCTCCGGCCGGGGCACGGCGAGGATGCGGCCCGCCTCGCGCACCCGGGCCGTGAGGAACACCCGCTGCTCGGTGATCATGTTGAACTCGCCGATGAACCGGCGGGGCCCGTGCGACACGACCACCACGGGATCGTCGGACGACCCGCCGATCACGTCGACCCTCCCCGACAGCACGACGATGAAGTCGTAGGAGCTGTCACCCGGACGGAACAGCACGTCGCCGGCCGCCACGTCGCGCTCGGAGCCGTGGCGCCGCAGCACGTCGAGCTGCTCGTCGTTCAGCTCGACACCCGGCACTCCGTCGTCTTCCGGCAAGGCCCAATCGCTCACACGGGCAGTCTCGCAGCACCCTGTGACAATCAAGCCAGGGCCGCCGCCGACGCCGCGACCGCGGGGCGTGGTGACGCACCGCCACGCAAGGTGTGCTGTGATAGCGCCGTGGCGGGGGACAGGCGAGCGAAGGATCCCGGGCTGCCGCTCGGCGACGGTGCCCTCGTGCGCGCCGCCGCACGGCGTGACGGCCAGGCCTTCGGGCAGCTGTTCGACCGCTACCTGTCGCTGGTCTTCGACACCGCCTGGCAGGTGCTCGCCGACCGCGAGGCCGCCGCCGAGATCACCCGCGACACCTTCGCCGACGCCTGGTTCGAGATGCACACCGTGCAGCCGGAGGGTTTCCGGGCCTGGCTGTTCGACCGCACCCGGGCCCGCGCCTTCGACTGGCTGGCCGTGCACGAGCCCCAGCGCCACGTCGCCGCCGGTGCCCCGACCGCGCCCGCCGAGCCGATCGGCCCCGTGCTCCGCTCCCGCATCGTCGCCGCCCTGGAGGCGCAGGGCGTGGCGATGAAGGCAGCGGCGTCGCCCGGCTGGTGGCGCTCCAACAAGCCCGACAAGGAATCGCCGTACTCGACCGTCGTGCCCGGAGCCGCCGGTGCCGGCGCGGCCCACGCCGCGCCCGCGCAGCCGCCCCTGACCCGCGCTCGCGAGGCGCTCGTCGGCCTGTTCGGCAGCACCCGTGGGCGGTTGGGCGCCGGGGCCGCCGCCCTGGTGCTGGTGCTGGTCGCGGTGGCCGGCGTCGTGATCTTCACCGGCGACGGCGGCGACCCGACCGAGGCCGCGTCCGCCACCGCCCCGCGCCCGGCGCCGACCACGTCGACCACGACCAGCACCACGACGTCGACCAGCACCACCAGCACGACC
>Ga0193742_1001828_pt1 | contig 12456 bp, 8 predicted proteins | sample L2c1metaG_FD_165511 | JGI IMG/M metagenome (GOLD analysis project Ga0193742, IMG submission 165511) | Soil microbial communities from a riparian zone of the East river system, Colorado, United States - L2c1 | ecosystem: Environmental > Terrestrial > Soil > Riparian zone | place: USA: East River... | reverse complement strand
TCGCCCTCCGCCGCACCCTCCCGCACCACACCAACCCGCCTTCACCTGGGGAATTTTCAAGCGATGCAAAGTGGGGATTTTTCAGTTGACGATGACACCATCTCCGGGTCGCGCTCGCCGCTCGCGTTCTTGATCGACGAAGGCGCGTGCAGGATGGTCGCATCCACGATCGTGCCCGTCTGGATGCGGATGCCCCTGGCCTCCAGATGCACGTTCACCGCATCCAGCATCAGACCTCCAAGATCGTGCTTCTCCAGCAAGTGACGGAACCGCAACACCGTCGTCTCGTCCGGCGCGGGAGCAACGCCAAGATCCACCCCAACGAACCGCCGCAACGCCGCAGACTCGTACAGCGCCTCCTCCACACCGGGGTCAGACAGGTTGAACCACTGTTGTACCAAGTACGTCCGCAGCATGATCGACAGCCCCACAGGTTGCCTCCCCTTACCAGCCTTGGCATAGTGCGGGCGCACCAGAGCTTCCAGTCCAGACCATGGAACCACCTTCTCCATCTCATCCAGGAAAAGCTTCCGGCGGCTTTTCCGCCAATACTTCTCGAACGCAGACTGACTCGCCAGACTCTGCTGCTTCATCGAAAACCACCTCGCAGATATCAGATTAACCAATCAGGCCGAGGTCGCAGAACTTGTGCAGAGTCTCCTTAGAACTTGATGCCAAGCCTCTTCATCCGGTTTCGAAGAGTTGATGGTGGCAAGCCTAAGAGGTCTGCGGCGCCGCCCTTGCCTGCGATCAATCCGTTCGTCATCACCAAAACTTCCGAGATATATTCTCTTTCAGCTTCGGCAAGCGTGCACACTCCCCCAGTGTCAGAGTGTGGCTCTGAGCGTTCTGAATGTGGGGCCTTCTGAGCAACTCCATTCAGCTCAGGATCCAGAAGAATGGGGTCTTCTGAGATCAGGATCGATGCTAATGAAATGCCCAGGCGCTTCATTTTGTGGATCAACGCCGTTCTGGGGAGGCCCAGCCGGGCAGCGGCGCCATGTCTACCGCCGATCACACCTTCCGTCTGTTGAAGAGTTTGCAGGATGTGTGAATGCTCCACCTGTTCCAGAGTAACTGGTGTGAATGGCTCTGATTTTTTCAAACTATTGGGTGTTCTGTAGATGAATTCTGGAGAGGAGCCACTGAGCACTGTACCTGTCGAGAGAATCACTGAGCGTTCAATGAAGTTTTGCAGTTCCCGAACGTTGCCTGGCCAGGGATGCTGTTCAAGAGCTGCCATGAATTCGTCCGAAACATCCGTGATGGTCTTGCGGACTTTCGCAGCATAATTCCTGGCAAAGTGATGGACCAACAAACGAATATCTTCACAGCGATCGCGCAATGACGGTATGTGAATGGGGAACACGCTGAGACGATAAAAGAGGTCGGCGCGGAATTGGCGCTCGTCAACCATCTCAAGCAGATTGCGATGTGTGGCGCTGATCACACGCACGTCAGTATGAATTGTGACGGTACCGCCTAAACGCTCGAACTGCCTCTCCTGCATGACACGAAGAAGCTTTGGTTGCAACTCTAGTGGAAGGTCGCCGATCTCATCCAGGAACAAAGTGCCTTGGTTAGCCCGTTCGAACCTTCCAATCCCGCGCGCTATCGCCCCTGTGTAGGCGCCACGCTCGTGACCGAATAACTCACTTTCGAGCAATCCCGCGGGAATTGCTGCGCAACTGACCTTTACAAACGGTCCGTTCGAACGGCCGCTGCACTTGTGAATGGCTTCGGCAATCAGTTCCTTGCCGGTTCCTGTTTCCCCATTGATCAGGATCGTAGCGTCGGTAGGAGCTACAACCCGCACCATAGCGAGTACGCGGCGGAGGACCGCGCTGTCACCGATGATGTTAGGTAATTCGTTTCCCCGGAGTTCATTGTTGTCGAGCGAAAGTCTCGCGGACGTCCCATTGTCGATTTGAAACAATGGGGTACCGTTGACTGCGGACTCTTCATGAGCCCAGCTTGATAGTGTCGCCATACTGCACTCCTTTTCCGACTCCCACTAAGCGGTCGACACCGATCAAGACCCAGCCTAGTCACCTTCTGCTCGTTGCCTCGTGATCCACTCACGGATATATCCTGGGCAATTCTCCAATGTGACGCCGTCCGCTTCGCAGCGTTTGAGAAAGGTGATGGCATCCTGACCTACTAGAGTCAAATCCTTCAAGTCGAGAACGATACTTCGTCCATTGGGCTCCGACCTAATGAGTTGCTCCAACTCAACGGTATGCTCTTCGTTTATTCGGCCACTTAGCGTAAAGACCACTTGCCCGTTTGAAGACCTCTGAATTCTCAGCATCTGTCCTTTCCTCGGTACAAGAATCTAACTCGGAGCTCAAGCAACTTCGCCTGGCATCAAGTCGAACTGCCTCGTGAAATGCGGAGCAATGGCCCGCACACATCGCGTTGAGTCGACCAGTTCCGATTCATTCCCCCCACAACGTTCGTAAGTTTGATCAATGGGAGTAGAGGTCGTCAGAAAATACTCGCCGTCATTTCTCAACTTTCATTAGCTTCCTCCGTCAAGCTTCCTTTTCCTGTCGCAGCTTACCGCGCTTACTTCTCTCTGCAATTGAGAAGCAATTAGCGTGCCGGACTTAAAGTATTGGAAATAAAAGGTTTCCTTGGCCAGATCGATCACGAGATTTCGTGACGACACGAAATCTCGTGATCGTCCGCTGGCGCTTACTGAATTCGGCGCTTACTGAAAATGTAGCTTTGGAGTGGCCTGCTGGAGGGTTATGTCTCTTTGAACAAACTCTTGCTGATCTTTAGCGATTTGATCTTCGAAGCCAGGGTGGATCCTGGGATAGCCAGTTTGGCGGCTGCTCCTGACGGTCCGTATACCCGTCCTCCGCTTTGGCGTAGGGCAGCCTCAATCATCTCTTTCTCTTGGGTAGCAAGGACTTGAGATAGTTCCAACGAGTTGGTCGACTCGCTCACGACAGATTGTTGAGACAGCCAGCTCTCGTCGACCGAAAAATTCTCTGTGTCGCAGACGATGACAGACCGCTCAATGACGTTCTGCAATTCGCGTATGTTGCCCGGCCACTGGTACGACTGAAGCAGATCGAGGCTCTTTTTGTTCACCGATTGAAAGCTCTTTCCTGCCTTCCTCGCATAACGATCAATGAAGTACTCGACCAACAGGGGAATATCTCCTCGTCTTTCACGCAAGGAAGGCATCTCAATCGGAAATACGTTGAGCCGGTAAAACAGGTCTCTTCTGAACGTGCCGGAAGCTATGGCAGCATCCAAGTCACGGTTCGTAGCAGCGATCACCCGAACATCGGCTTGGATGGATCCAGTTCCGCCGACACGCTCGAATTCGCGCTCTTGGAGAACACGCAAAAGGGCGATCTGGGTCTCGGCAGGAAGCTCTCCGACCTCGTCGAGGAAGATTGTGCCTCCCTCGGCCAACTCAAAACGGCCTACCCGTCGCTGCGTTGCTCCTGTAAAGGCACCTTTCTCATGGCCAAACAATTCCGAAGCGATCAAGTCGCGTGGAATTGCCGCACAGTTCACACTCACAAAGGCACGCGAGACACGCCGAGAACGCCTGTGAATGGCGCGGGCAACAAGTTCTTTCCCCGTCCCAGTCTCGCCCGTGATCAGAACGCTTGAATCCGAGGGAGCGACCTTGGATACACGGCTAAGCACCGTTTGCAGAACTGGTGAGGTTCCGACGATCTCTTCGAACATCGATGCTTTATCGATTTCCTCACGCAACGCAACGTTCTCGTTACGGAGTCTCTGTTCCGTCTCTTTGCGATCCTCGATGTCGCTCCCCGCGGCATGCCACCGTGTGATGCGCCCCTGTTCATTCAGCATTGGATTAAATCGGAAAAGAAACCAGCGATATTGTTTGTCTCTTCTCCTTAATCGCAATTCGATCTCGAACCGGGATCCTATATTGAACTTGCTTGGAACTTCGCTCCTCTCGCGTTCTGCGTCCTGTGGATGAAGCAACCTGTATCCATCAGCCACTTGCCACTCCTCTAGAGTGAGGCCGTAATAATCGAGCGCCGCCTGGTTGGTAAAGAGCCGACTTCGATCGGGTCCAAATTCGGCGATGTGCTGTGGCGAGAGGTCAAGGCGTTGTCGGAGTTCCCGTTCGCTTTGTCGGATCTTTTCTTCTGCAAGCGTGCGCTCGGTGACATCCGTAACGGCTCCCACAAACTCGAGGCTGCCTGAAGTGATCTTCAACGCGCGAGCCAAAACGTGGAGATACTTGACTCTACCGTCCAACATGAGCAAACGATGCTCAAGATCAAAGCCTGCGCATTCCTTGACCGCTCGATCGAGAGTCTGCTGCCCGCGAACTCGGTCGTCCGGGTGAACTCGCCGGAACACCAACTCTAAGGTCGGCTTAGTCGCTCGATCATATTCGAGGATGTTGTAGATTTCTTCCGACCAGTAGATATGTTCGCTGGGAAGGATCCAGCCGAAGCTGCCAGTGTGGCTTATACTCTGTGCTTCAGCCAGAAAGGCTTCCTTGCGTTGCAGGTCAGAATAGAGGTTGGCATTCTCCAAGGAGATTGCGGCTTGCGAGGCCAGCAGCTCCAGCACTGCGACCCGGTCCGACGTGAAGGCGCGCGGAGTTAGATTATTCTCGAGAAAAAGTGCTCCGACCAGCTTCGTCTGCTTGACGACCGGCAAGCAGAGGACTGATCTGGGGCGCCTCACCTGGATGTACTCATCCTCTGAATACAAATTCCTTACCGACGCGTCATCCAGGACCACTCGCTCCCGGGTCCGGATCACATAGTTAAGCACGGATTCAGGGAGGTTGGCAGATGTGATAGCTGTGTGTCGAACGGCAGCCTTGACGATGCCATGCACGGTAGCAGCCTCCGCCTCTATTATTGGTTCGTCGGCCCGAAGCAGGATCAGCAAACATCGCTCGGCCCCGGCATGCTCCAACGCGGTGCGCATGAGGTTTTCGATCAACTTGCTGAGAACAATCTCGCTCGAGAGTGCCTGCGATGCCTTGACGACAGTCTCGACATCCAGCTGCGCGACCCGCACACCGATTGTAGCGGCGAGAGAAGCAGAACCTCGCGGATCGTGCAAGTGCGGGTAGCGTGCATCGAGTTGCTTCACCTTACCGGCCGCGCCCCAGCGGTCGTAGCAGTTTCGCGCATTGCATAGATAGGCGTGGGCGATCGTTTCGAAGCTGCGCGCTGAGTAGAACTGCGCGGCCACCTCGTAGGCCAAGCCCTCGTTCTGGATGAAGCCGTGATCACGGGCCAGGCGAATAGCCTGTTCATACAGACGCATGGCATCGGGGTCCCGCTTTTCGAGACGGGCGATTTCGGCGGACACCAGTGCGTACTTATCGGCGAAGGTCGGCGGATAGTTTTCGGCCCACTCGCCCAACTGTTCGAGGTGAGCCGTGAGGAGTTCCCTCCATGCCTTCTGCAGATCGACCGACGCGTGCTCGTAGCATGCCGCGATCGTTAGCGCAGCATAATAGAAGTAGTCGAGCAACGTAATCTGTGCGGCAGCCGCCAAAAGAAGCGGCTTCACTCTGTCGGATGCAGCAAGAGCCTCGGTGTAGTCGCCCGACAGGAACCGCGCCTTCAATTTCAGGATCCAATACCAGGCAATCATTAAGGGCATACGGTCCCCCGTCAGTTGCGCTTCGAATGTTGCCTCGTCGAACTGCGCGTCACTAAATGAGGAGAACGTTACGGTTCGGCCCAGCATAGTGGCGATGAAGCGTTGCTGGTTCACGATGATGTCTGCCGCGTCGCCGTAATTGGCTTTCCGGGCGAGGTCCAACGCTATATCCGATTCGCGCCACACCGCATCGAGAGGAGCGTTCTGCAGCAAAAGGCCTGTGACGGATTGGATCATGCCATAGCAAGCGAACGTCAGATCGCCCATCTCAATCGCGGCGCGAAAAGTCATTCTCGCGAAATCAATCGCGGACGCGCTAGGTTGCGTCCAGAAGGCAACGGTTCCCAGCGCGAAGCCAATCTTTGCTTGGTAAGCGACAAAGCCGTGCTTGTTGACAAGGTCGTAGGCCAGCTTCGCAAAACGGTGGGCGTCGTGGTAACGGTGAAAGGCCCCTGCGATGACAACCCCCCAATAGGCAAATGCGTGCGCGGAAGCATCGCTCGTTCCGTGCTGTATGCCGGTCTTCACCATGCGGCACAGCTGGATGCACCATAAACCGAAGTCGGTAAAATAAGCGGGGGCAGTCAGGACCGAGAACAGCAGCATGACGGCCTTCATTTTCGGATCGGTCATCAGCGGCAGATCGATCAGACTTTCGATCGGGCGTCCATCGAGGATTTGCCAGAACGTCTCGTATTCGACTTCGACCTCTTCCCAACTCGGGTGTGCGGGGATGTCGATGCCGAACAAGCGGAGGCCAGTGAGCGCGTCGGTCACAGCTTGCTGGTTTTCTGACTTTGTTATGTGATATCGGACCTTCAGGCAGTAGACAGCCGCCTGATCGACTTTTGGCATATCACGCTGTAACAACTCATCAATCAGTTGTTCGGCTTTTTCGAAGTTCCCACTCAGCAACTCGCACTCCGCGCGTTCTATCCAGAGGTTGAACGTGAATTCGTAGTGGCTTGCCCAGTCTCTTTCATCGAGCAAATCCGTCCCAGAGGCAAGATAGACGCAGGCCGATTTGTGAGCCGCCGCCGTCTTCGCCTTACGTCCGGCACTCAGATCGATCGTTGCCACAAGAACTTTCTCGTCGGGATCGACCAGCTTCAGTGCGCCCCTATTGAGCTGATTCGCGACATCGAACAGATGCTCAGCGAGCTTATCCGCCGTCATCCCCGCCAACAGGGTGCGACCGATGTGTAGGTGAATGCCGGCACGCGAATTCTCTGGAATCAGCGAATATGCCGCCTCCTGGATGCGGTCGTGCAGGAATTGGTAGGCATGCTCATGGCGGAAGATGAGTCCGGCGTCGACGGCCTCTGAGAGAGCATCGTGCAACTCATCCTCGGACTTCCCTTGAGCTATCGTCAGGGTGGCGACCTCAGCGACATTCCCCAGGCAGGCGAAGTGCTTCAACGCCTCTTGGGTGGTAGTCGAGAGCCTCTTGAGCTTCTCGGCCATAAGATCCACCACGTTGTCCGTGTACTTCATGGCGCGGATACCGTCGATGTCCGATTGCCAAGCTTGCGCGACTGGGTCGAACGAAAGGAGTCCCTCGTCTGCCAGAGCTGTCAAGAACTGGATAGCAAAGAGCGGATTGCCTCCGGTTTTCTCGTGTACAAGTTGCGCTAAGGAGCGCGCGCGTTCAGGCGCGCAACGCAAGGCATCGGCGACAAGCGAGTCCACATCGTCGATCCCAAGAGGCGCGAGCATGATCTCCTGCACTCTTACATTGGCATTGCGCATGGATTCCAGTGTTCGCGCAAGCGGGTGAGACGGACTAACTTCGTTGTCACGATAGGCACCCACCAGCATCAGGTGCCGTATATCCGCATCGGTAGTCAGCCGTTCAAGCAGCTCCAGAGTCGCCGTATCCAGCCATTGCAGATCGTCGAGGAACAGAACCAGCGGGTGCTCTGGCCTGGCGAACACACTGAGGAAGCGCCGAAACACCAACTGGAAGCGGTTCTGTGCATCCTGCGGCGGCAGGTCGGGAACGGGCGACTGCTTTCCGATAAGGACTTCTACTTCAGGGATCAGGTTGACGATCAGCTGGCCGTTCGAGCCTACCGCCTCTGCGATAGCAGAGCGCCACTTGCTCACCTGCTCTTCACTTTTTACGAGGATCTGACGGACCAGCGTCTGGACCGCCTGTGCCAAAGTCGCATATGGGATGTCGCGCTTATACTGGTCGAATTTGCCGGACGCAAAGAGGCCACGTGGCGGAACAAGCGCCTTGTGCAGTTCGTTCACCACGGAAGACTTTCCGACGCCGGAATAACCGGATACGAGCACCAGCTCCGGAGCACCGTGAGTGACCATCCGGTTGAATGTAGTGAGCAAAGCGTCGATCTCGCGCTCACGTCCGTACAACTTCTTTGGGATCAGCAACCGGTCCGACGCGTCGTGCGCCCCGAGGGGGAATGGATCAATGCGACCATGCGATTGCCATTCCGCCAGGCACTGGCGAAGGTCGGTTTCCAAGCCGGAGGCAGTCTGATAGCGCTCCTCGGCGTTCTTGGCGAGAAGCTTCATGATGAGAGAAGACAATAGTTCCGGGACTGCGGCTCGATCTCGCGGAGGAGTCGGTCGGCGCGCAATGTGACAGTGGATCCACTCCATGGCATCGACGGCAGCAAATGGCAGCTCGCCCGTGAGCATCTGGTATAAAGTGACACCCAAAGAGTAGAGATCGCTGCGGGTATCCACCGAGCTATTCATGCGGCCGGTCTGCTCGGGCGCCATATAGGCAAGCGTGCCCGCAATGATCTCTGGAGGCGCGGGGGACTGAATATGGTGTGTCAGGCGAGACGCGATGCCAAATCCGGTTAGCCAGACGTTGTCGTTGAAGTCGACGAGTACGTTTGCGGGCTTGATGTCTTTATGGATGAGGCCGCGTAGGTGCATTTCACCGAGTGCTGTTGCTATGCCAATGGCAGTACGCAGGCAGTAAGTCAGATCGAGTGGCTGTCTGCTGGCCCGCTCAAGAACCCGATCCAGGGATTCACCACCTGGATCCTTGAATACAAGGACGGTATGTCCATCATGACGAGTGATCGCCAGAGGTTGGGCTGACCTGGCGGGATCAAGTTCGGCTGCTTGCCAGCCTTCTCGGAAGGAATCCAGCAAGTATTCAGAAGGCTTTGTCATGGAGGCTCCTCGTCATTGCGGCCAGACGGCCTAGAATATTCACTTTGACGAGTGGCAAGGAGGAACTCAGCATCTTCCGGGCGCGCAACGCTCTACATCCAACACCTTGCGCTATAAAATTCCGGCTTCCAGTCTACTCAAGTTGTAGATGAGATGGATGTTCTCGCTCGTCAGCTGTATATCAATATAGCACTGCGGGGTGCGTCGTTTTTCCATTTCAAATACGAAGGACGAGCGCATATTTGCTCCGCAGTCTGCGCCCATGCAGCCGTTGATGCTGCGAATCCAAAGGCCTTTCCCGTATTCGAGCGTCTTTTTGGCGTGTCCAGCGGCGCTGAAATATCACCGTATCAATACCAGCCATGTAGGTTGCAACTTATGATTAACTCATGATCAATGTGAGCAGCAGATCCGACGATCCTCAAGTCGAAGAGAACGTGCCCAAGGAATTGTCCAGCACCAGTCTCCCGTGGGAGGGCTTTCAATTACACAGGCAAGTTTTAGTGCCGCAAACTTTCGGTGGCGACTCTGTCGATCCTGAGAATCGCCACCTGATGACAATGCTTTCATCCCCCACCTCACACTGCGAACATCTTGGCTCAACAGGAAAGTATGTACGATGTCCAAAGTCTATGGGAGCAATTGCCATCGTTCCGAACGGTGTCATTCCAAAAAGCCATCTTCTCGCCGAATCTGAGTACGTTTACTGCACCTTCGACCAGGGCTTTATGAAGGACATTGAGGAGGAAAGATATGAAAGGTCTCTATGCCAACCTCACTATCGCTTAGTCAAACATGACTTGCAATCTAGGCAACTTCTGAGTCTTCTTTTAGCTGAACTAGAGACAGGAGGATCGTCTGGCCGGATCTATGGCGAATCACTGGCTCTGGCGCTTGGCAGTCGTTTTCTGATGTTGAGCACCGGCGTGCAGAATCCTAAGCTACCGAGTGATTCCTCTCTTGCGCCCGGAAAGCTTGCCAAGATAAAAGAGTTGATTGAGTCTCGCCTGAGCGGAGACCTAAGTCTCGCGATATTAGCGCGAGAAAGTGGTTACAGTCGAGCACACTTTGCTCGGTCATTTCATGCGACGACCGGCATGACGGTGCATCGATACGTTCTCGAGCGTCGCGTACGGAGAGCCCAATACCTGCTTGGAATCAAGGGGAATAGCCTTACGGCAGTGGCAGCCACTTGCGGCTTTGCTAGTCAGTCGCATATGAACTTTGTCTTCCGGCGAGAACTTGGTGTCACTCCTGCCGAATTTCGGCGCAGTCTCTAGCACGAATCTGACAGCCAGCAGACGATTATGCAAGATTTCAGAGAGGCTAATGTCTTATCGTTAGAAAAGTGAGAAGCGCATTGCCCGCTCATCAACAGAAGCCCAGCGTTTTTTCAAAGGTAGACGTAAATTCATGCGTGATGTCGGGGCTTCTCAGAGCCTTGTTTAACCAGCATGAAAACAACGCTCCCCCATTCCTCCTCACGTGTGCAGTGATAATCAGCGCATCGACAATCTGGTTGAATGAAGCATTTAAGTCATCTAAACGTTTTCAAGGTCAACGGCCAGAGAAGTCCTAGAACAACGAGACCATCACAACGTATCTCGCAAGACGAAGTGAGAAAAACACATGGCAAATACAGTGGCAGAGATATTCGTCGAAACTCTCGTAAACGCAGGCGTAAAACGAGTCTACGGGGTAGTAGGCGATTCCCTGAACGGGTTAACCGAGGTCATCCGTAAAAGTAAACAGATCGAATGGTTGCACGTAAGGCATGAAGAGGTGGCCGCGTTTGCCGCCGGCGCCGAGGCTCATCTTACCGGGGATATTGCGGTGTGCGCAGGTAGTTGCGGACCGGGCAATCTTCACCTCATCAATGGCCTCTTCGATTGCCATCGCAATCGCATGCCTGTGCTTGCGATTGCGGCGCAGATCCCGAGTCATGAGATCGGAAGCGGCTACTTCCAAGAGACGCATCCTGAGCATCTGTTCAAAGATTGTAGCCACTACTGCGAACTGGTTTCTCAACCGGAACAGATGCCGAGAGTGTTGGGGATCGCCATGCGAACCGCCCTCACCAAACGAGGCGTTGCGGTGATAGTCATTCCCGGAGATGTGGCGCTCCGGGAATGTTCAGCACCGGCACTTTCGCTCGGCATCGAGGATTCAGCCTCGTTGTTTTTCCCATCGGAGAACGAACTTCGTAAGGCCGCTGAGATTCTTAACAGCGCGCGTAAGGTCACCATTCTTGGCGGCGCGGGCTGCGAAGGCGCTCACGCGGAGCTTATTGCAGTGGCCGAGCGGTTGAAGGCGCCGATTGTCCATGCGCTGCGGGGCAAGGAATTTATCGAGTACGACAACCCTTATGACGTGGGGATGACCGGACTGCTTGGCTTTTCTTCCGGCTACCACGCCATGATGAACTGCGATGCTCTGCTCATGCTGGGAACGGATTTCCCCTATCAGCAGTTCTATCCCAAAAACGCGAAGATCATTCAAGTGGACCGGCTCGGCGACCAGATTGGACGTCGCACTCCGGTCGATCTGGGCCTGATTGGAAATGTGAAGGATACGCTGGAGGTGTTGACACCTCTGATCCAGAGCAAGAGCGATCGCTCCTATCTCGACACATGCCTTAGCCACTACAAAGATGCGCGCCAGAGTCTCGACGCTCTCGCCGTGGGTGAACCGGGCCGGACCCCGATTCATCCTCAGTATGTCGCAAAGGTTCTGGATGAGTTGGCAGCCGAAGATGCAGTGTTTACCTGCGACGTGGGCACGCCTACGGTCTGGTCCGCACGCTATCTCAAAATGAACGGCAAGCGCAGATTGCTCGGCTCTTTTAATCACGGCTCAATGGCGAATGCTCTGCCGCAGGCCATCGGTGTGCAGGCAAGCCATCCGGGGAGGCAGGTCATCACTCTTTCCGGCGATGGTGGGTTGGCGATGCTGCTCGGCGACCTGCTGACGCTCCGCCAGCTCAAACTGCCCGTAAAGCTGGTGGTCTTCAATAACAGCTCTCTCGGCTTTGTAGAACTGGAGATGAAAGCGGCCGGACTAATCGACTACGGCACAGACCTGGTCAATCCGAATTTTGCGAAGCTGGCGGAGTCAGCTGATATTTTTGGCGTTCGCGTGCAAAAACCGGAAGCGCTGCGCCCGGCCCTGGCCGAAGCGCTGGCGCACGATGGCCCTGCCTTGGTGGAGGTGCTGGTGAATCGGCAAGAGCTATCTATGCCGCCGACCATCAGTCTTGAACAGGCTCTGGGCTTTAGCCTCTACATGATTCGAGCTGTGCTGAGCGGGCGCGGCGACGAAGTGATCGACCTCGCCAAGACCAACCTTATACGCTGACGAATAGAAACCGTTCGAGGAGGAATGGAAGCGGAGAAACCGAAAACCGGCCGAATCGATAGGGAGGAAACGGCTATGAACGATGCAAGCTTGGGAGTAGAGAATGATTCCATGGGTGATGTGTCAGTCTGTGCCGCCAAGTTTTTGGGCGACGCAAACGAAGCGTTCGCTTGAGCGCTCCAGCATCGGAATGGAGATCATTCCAAGGGAGACGATCTCCGCGTGCGCCATCCTGAAAAAGGCGCGGCCAACGCGAATCATGACAATCGGCGCACGGATTGCGAACACCAAATATATGATGTGCCACCATCTCAA
>Ga0193742_1001827_pt1 | contig 12471 bp, 18 predicted proteins | sample L2c1metaG_FD_165511 | JGI IMG/M metagenome (GOLD analysis project Ga0193742, IMG submission 165511) | Soil microbial communities from a riparian zone of the East river system, Colorado, United States - L2c1 | ecosystem: Environmental > Terrestrial > Soil > Riparian zone | place: USA: East River... | reverse complement strand
CGCGGTTGTCACATTCAGTTACGCCGTTATGGCACGCGTTCGTGTGACAACTTGGCAAATCACCAGATTTCAAATTCTGCTACCCCTCCGCTTCGCATTTCAAAGTTAGATTATGGGTCACACTGAGAATTAGTAACATAAATACGATATCAATGAAGCCAATGTGAATACGTCAACCAAAAAAAGTAAGTGTCAAAAGGACTAAAAAGCACCAACAGCAGATCTTCGAACGTAAGTATCGATCATCTAGAAAAGCCACTGAAGATCAGAGAAACATCCCGTTCAAAAAAAAAAGGGTAAAACATGCCTTATCCATTTCCTCAAGTTGTTTGGACCCAATCGCATAAATGTCCCGAACTTGCGGGTGCAATTCCAACGTTCCAAACAACATTTCATCAACAGGGTCTAACACAAAAGGCGTGACGTCTTTTTGTTATTTTATCCTCCACTTCATCCACACCATCAATCACCCCGTCTACAAATCTTTCCAGCCCAACTTCTGTGCCTTCTGCAACAGTAATGTTCTTGGAGTACATGAGAACCTTGCGTCACAAATTGGGCAAAACCACCACTGGTCTGAAAGAGCATTTTTATAGATAACGGCTTCGGTCGTAGGATGGAGTCGTATATCTTCTAGAAGATTCTTTCGCATAGATAACAAGTTGGAGTGGGAACCTGGTCGAATGCGAGGTAAATCGCTCAGGTGTCATGTTGGAGCCCTGAGGAGAAAGTCGCAAGATATTGCCGAGGTCTGGATCCTGGGATCTCTAAGGAATCATCAAGGGATGCAGCGATCAAGGTTTCGTTGCCTTCATAGCCGTTCATGTGCCTTCATAGCCGTTCATGCTGTCGTAAGGATTACTATCACCTCTCCGGGTGAGATAAAATCTGACCGCAGAGTCATGGGTGAAATCGTTCATGGATAGCTTTTTATCGCAGGGAGCATGGAAAGGTTGCTCGAGACAGAGCTTATACTCCCGACGCTACTTCCTTTCACCTTGGGTAGTTCTGTGGCCTCGACGAACCAAGTTGTCAAAAACCACAAGAGGATGTTCCTTGAAATCTAGGATGGCGAAAGCTCCGCCTTTCAATCTGTTTGATAGTCAAGCACTCCGAAGGAAGTCTGAGCTTTTGAACAGCCTGACGGACCAAGTTAGAGGCAGTTGCAGACGGGTTCAATAAAACCGTTTTGAAAGTTGCCTCAGTCTGCAAATTTCTTCCAGCAAAGACCCGAATGACACTGAGGTTTTGGGCTTCGCTAGCTTGAGGGCTAGTAAGAATCAAAGATCCTGGACGAGGTCGCGAGGCAGGTGGACCCAAAGCAGAGCTTGATGGCGGAGAGCTGAGCATAACAGCCAAAACTGATTGTAAGTCATACGACGGTTGCGTTTCAGACGGTGAAGAAGGCAAGATAGTCGACCTTAACAGACCAAACATTGAACTCTTCTTCTTCTTCCCCTTGCCATCATCATCGGTGGTATCTTTCGATCGGAGGTGATGGTTTGTTATACATACTTGAACTCACGGGGGCAGCCGTTTTATCTTTTCTTCTAACCTTTTTCAGAGAAACTCGTCCGACGACTCATCGTCACGCATCCGCTTTGGCTTTCAAATCGCCTTGTTTAAGGATTCTGGGAGGGTACGACTGTTGAATAGCTACTGGTCGTTCGTCGTATTCGCGAGCGATGACTCGAACTTGAGTGTCGTAAGTAGCTTCAGTGGGATCCGCCCGCCTTGAACTGGCCGCGTGAATCGGAACACATCCACCTTCAAATTCATTGTCCGGCTTGCTATGTAACATCAAAACCAAGTAATACGCATATCTGTGCCGCAAAGCATCTCCTTATTAACGTCACACCGACCATTGCCCAAGACAGCCCACCCACCGACTTACATAAAAAAAAACATTCGTTATCAGTTGCAACATTAGCTGCCATCAAAGTCAACTCGCGACATGCGAAGAGGAAGGCTATCTTTAACTTTAAGTAAACCCAGTTAGCGGTACTCGACACGTCACTGGTTTATTGGAAAAAAAAGATGTTACGAACCAGGCCATCAAAATATCCAAGTAATTTCAGTCAACTGTCAATTCGTTGTCGAGCGCTCTGAATCCTTCGAAGAATGCACTGAATAAGTCGATTGCACTTTGGACGTCTTTAGAGCCCGCCGTCTCTCTGATGGAATGCATCGACAACATGACGTTACCAACATCTACTGTGCGGATTCCAATCTTTGAAAGGAAAGGTCCAACCGTGCTGCCGCATGGCCTGGAGAGATATGAATACAAAATTACTGGGACTCGGGTTCATTGATTCTGAGAACCGACTTACATATCATTTCGAGCCGCAAATTCTTGTACCTTACCGCCCTTTCGCTGGACAAGTTGTTTGACAATGAATGCTGAAATCGCATCTGTGGCATATCTCTGCTTCGCATTATTTTTAATCGCAATGCCGCCATTGATGATTGGCCTGTGCTTTTCTTCGTGCTTGGAGGTATAATTAGGATGAAGAGCGTGCGCCATATCAGCAGAGATCAGGAAGGAGCGAGAGATCGATTGCCCAAGAGAGGCGGGTGTGGGTGAAAGTCGATTAAGCAAGGTAGGAATAAGGCTGGATTCAGCTCCAGAGCTGGACACGCTGCCTATTTCTTCGTGATTGAAAAGAGCAATGCAATTGACATTCCCCTCAAATGTAGGGAAATATTGTGCTGTTGCACTTTCTGCCAGAGCTTCCACCGCACAGAAGCTGAAGATGACAATATTCAAGGGAAGAAAGAAACAAGAACATGATGCCGCTTACGAAGAGACAAGGTTGTCCATTCTTGCACTGAAAATAAATTCGTTGTTGATTCCTCCAAGAGTGGCCGGTTGCGTGTCATACAAGGATCTATATTTTCCGATATAAGATAGTCAATGGAACAGAAATTCAAACTCACAGATCAAAATCATGAATTTCTTCGGGGGCAACAGATAATTGATTTGATAGAAGAGATAGAAGTGCAGGATGATGGTCCTCTTGGATGCTCGACGCAACTTTGGGTCTCCGGTCGACCGCTTTGTCATACTTCTCACTATCAGAGTTGGACACCGCCGAAGGTGCATTCAATTGGGACTCGATTAATCCAAGAATAGGAACAAATTCCGTCTCTTGATTAAACTTGAAGCTTTCATTGGCCGTCCTATCCACTGGTTAAAATTTTGAATCATCCACTCCCATAAGGTACAGATAAAGGACACTGACAATGAATAGCGAGACTCGGGATTCGAAGAATTGGTTGATCAACCTTTACGAGCTTCGAATTGAACCCGCCAGACTTTTCAGAGATGACAACTCTTCCTGCGATAGAGAGATCACGATCGAGCCAAGAATGCCATATTCCGCCTCCGTATGTCTCCACACCGACTTGGAGATATGCCGATTTGCTACGCTTTGAAATGGGCCGTATCTTGCGAGCATCGTAAACAATCGAAGGAGCGAATGTAAGCAACATGAAGTCCTACTTTCAAGTTCGGGCTGTCTACATGGGTCGCGACAATGCTCAGACCACTGCCGTGTTGCCAATTCTGTGGGAGAGTAAACGCAATCAGCGCAACCTGATTTCTGTAAGTAAGCAGATTACAAAGTCAATCCTGATCTCTAGTATTGTCCAATGGATTGACCTTGTGTAATAATATTTTCCACCAGGGTTTACAACTTTCTCCCAATCATCTGTCTCTCTTATCTGATCATGAGAATAATTTGAGAAAAGGTTTGCTACGGCAATTTAGCTGTAAAAAGTATAGACTTCTACCTTCAGAAAACCAGCTTTTTCTAAACGAACGGAAGCGTTGCGAACCGCATGAAAAGGAGTCGGAGACGCGTTTACAAACTTGAGAAATCGAGTGGCGGCCTCTGGGCTAACAGGGAGCATCATGGTTATGAGCTTCGAGAGGACAGGCTGGGCAGTAGGGAACTAAATCCAAAGATTCGACTCCCTATTTTGGTAATACACGTGAACATCACTTGTCCGTGAGTGCAATACAATATAAAAAAATTAAATACCATACGATCTGCTAAGTCACTGGGGCAGCGAACTGGCCGGAAAAACGAGCCTTTTGCTTTTATTTAACATCAAATTTGTCACATCATCAGTTGCTTCCAGCCTGTGTACAATCATAGACATATCACATTGATCTACCTAAACAAACTACATATTGATCATGAAAAGATGATTTTTTTTACATGCCTGTAATAGGATCTAATAAATAAGTAAAAATCTGATGATCCATATGGAGGGAAACATAAGAACAGAGAACTGAATTAACGATCAGGAGCCTGGTCGAGGAGATGCATTGGTCAAAGGATTGTTCTCTCCAAGGACCTGCTTCAAGAGTAATTCAACCCTTTCACGGTCGTCCCGAGATCGCTGTAATTCTTCAAGAACACGAGCTTCTCTCTGTTCGTAAACCTCGCCCATGGCTCCAAGGCTCCCCAAGGCAGCATCCAACGCCCGGCGGAGATTTTCTTCGACAGAGCCTGAACTACCATCGGATCCCTCCCCTGAACTGCCTGAAGGCACCAAGAGCCTATCAACTAAGGAGGATTTATCAGGACGAGTGGCCCTGCGCTGAGCCGCCATGCGCGCAAAAGCGCTGCGTAGTTCATTCATGGTGGGAGAGTTTGCAAGCGTTGATTGTCGGCGGATAGAACGTGTTCTGAGGGCATGCAGTTTAGTGGTATGAGAAGGTGAAGCCAAAAGCACCATCGTAGCATCTGTTTGACGATCGAGAGCTTGGAACTAAAGTTATATAATTAGAGAAAAAAAAAGAGATAAATGGAATTATTAATATTATCAGTTAAATGGGTGACTTACTGCCTGAATTAAGTTTTCCCAGCCGACTTCCCATTTCCGTCGCCGCTTACTTATGTTTTTCACGAAGGATGGGTGATATTCCAAGCTTATCAAGTCTTCGTAATCGTCGTCATCCTCTTCGTCGACCCATTCACCATTATCATCCATATCGGTGTTTTGGATAGGAAGGATTGGGATAGTTATTCCTTCAGATTCGGTCGAATCAATGGGAACAGCGAGGCGCTCTTCGCCAGCGGTCTCTTCTCCCGAAGAAGAAAGTTCGGGACTTGTCTCCCTCGGCTGGGTACTCTCAACACGCGGAGGTGGTTTGCGATTGTACGCTTGTCTCTTCGAGTGGAGGTTGCGCTCTTTTCTACGAGCAGGAAAGCTTGGCGGGATAGGTAATGCAATCGGCTGGTGGCTGGGACTGGAGTGCAAGCTGGTTGTGTCTTGTAAACCCCTCATCATCCTATTTGTATGGACATATGCCCAATGATCGTATAATTCGCCTTGGAAAGGAGTTGAAGAAGGAGATAAAGTCGAATCAGTCATGTCTCCGCGATTGTTCTGAGCGAAGATTTGCCATTGCCTCGCAACTTGCTCTGAAATGACAGAAGGATGGTTGGAATCAAAATTACCAGGGAAAAATCGCTGGCTCTGTCTATTACGTCGTACGTGTGCAAAGGGAAATGGGTACGGGGATCCTCCGGCCCTCATTGGTTTATAAGAAACACCAGCACCATATCCAGAAACAAGAGGAGACGGTGAAGGAGCTGCAGTCTGGCTGTGAGGAGTCGGAGGAATTGGGGCATCAGGGCGCGACGATTGGAGATAAGACTGAAGATAAGCTGTTGCTGAGTCTTCTCCGTAACTCTGAAAGTCGTCTGGGTACACTTGAGGAGGTACATAGTGATTGTTCCCATCCTGGTGATGTTCTTGAGCGTATACATACTCCGGCTGAGGTGAGTATTGCTGGTATTGTTGGGTAGCAGAGGAATCAACTTCAGACGGTCGTCGCGGCTCCGCGTACTTCAGAGGACGCTCAGTTTGCGCTACATGTTGTGGATGTTGTGAGGTTGGAGGTTGGTTATCAAAGAGGGTATTCTCTAGTCCTCGCATGGCCTGATCAGTCGAGCCATTTCTAGCTTTTCCGCGCATCGGAACGGGCACTGGGACTCGATTAGAAGCATTCTGAGGAAAGTATTGCGTAAGACCATCTACGGGTAAGCCAGCAGTGGGAGAACGAGGCGTAAATCCGCCTTCTTCTGAAGTGCTGTCCCTTTCCCCATACTGAACGGGAGTTTCTTCATGTTTATTAAGTTTTTCATCCTCTCGCGGTCCTGGACCACCGTCCCTACCACGAATAGGGTTGTCATAACGCTGAGCATTTACCTCAGGGTTTAGGTCAGGGGGAGGCGATGGAGAATGGAACTGTTGCTCGACTATTTGCTCCTTGCCTTGCCATTTTTCGTGAGGTCCTGTGCCATTTTTAGACGTAATTTCATCCTCGGCCTCTTCTTGCACGGGAAGAGAACGATCCGGAGCACGAGCTGCAATAGCTTGTAAAGGTGGGGTCTGACTAGCCTTGGGACGAATTTCGCTGTTCCCAGATCTGCGAATGACTGGGGGTGATTCACGGCTATTATACTGCGCAAGGTAGCTCGCAGGGTGCGGCTCTGACGATAAAATAAGAGGGGAATGTTGAGCTGGGGAGATTCGACGCTCAGGTGTAAGAGATTGGAGCTGGGCCTGGCCAAATGAGGCAACCAACGGAGACGCTGGTGGTCGATCTCGAGTCTTAGGGCTCTCACGAGCGACGGCTTGCTCGCGGGGCCGTCGTTGTTGGCCGTTATCCGGATTATTCGGGCTGGTCCTGTCTGTCAGCGCACGGACTCTCTCCACGGCCGGAGCTCGTGGTGAAGGAGACTCGCCCCGTGCAGATGGATACGGATGAGATTGGACCGATTGATATTGCGCCTGTTGTTTATCCGCACGGTCAATTTCAGCCAAGAGTTCCTCTGTCATATGCCAGCTCTCTTCCATATTTTGAAACTTGTTAAGGAAGGGACCAGCTGACGCACGAGCTACGGGTCGTGCATAATGGGAATTAACATTGGATTGGCTGAGAGATTGTTGAGGAGGAAGAGGCGGTGACATGCGACGCTCCGGTAGGTCTTGAAAAGCGGGTGGATTCGGATGCGGAGGCGTTGGAAGTAATCGTGTAACAATTGGCGGTGTTCGCCTGGTATTGTTGTTGTTGGTCGGGACAGTGGGATTAGCTTGTTGTTGCGTCTGTGATCCTTGTTGCGCAGCGAAAGCGGCAATCGACGGAACCATTGGCATCGACTGTGCCTTTAACGCCCTAGGTCTATCTCGAAGAGATGGGGACGGGGATGCGTCCCGAGGTTGAAGAATTGGCATCGACCCTAGAAAGATTGTGCGATCAGTGATTATTCCTAGCCGATGTGAAAGAGATGAGAAAAGTAATTCATCAAGAGTATTAGAGCTCAAGTTTCGAAGCGCTTGATTGAACTCAAACCATGTGTACGAAATAACACTCATGTGAAGGACAAAGGGTTATTTTGATGAAAGAGAACATGCCTTGGCTCAATTGCTGCGTCTGTGGTCGACGAGGGCGTTGTGGGGAGAGACTGGCCATTAAAACTCAGGTTGTGAGAACTCTCAGTGGTGATGCGGTATGAGAGATAAGTGGGGGAACAAATAACGAGGAAGTGAGCGTTCTATAGGTTTGAGAAAGGCGCGTTTCCAACGTGTCCAACCTCAGCGCGACACATTGAGGGGTGAACAACGAGGTGGGTGCCCATGTTTGGAAGTCATATGTTGCCTCGAGGCAGATCAGAATACAAAGAGACACTAAAATCGTTCTCTTATGGCCACAAGTAGTCGATGTTTTCAAAAGAAATTTCCGGTCTTCATTTCCGGTTGATATCTGAAATTTAAGGAAATAAAAGGACGATTTGTTAGAGTGGAGAGGGTATAAAAAATTCAAGGCGGCCTAAGCCTTGTAATTTCTTTTTGTTCTCACCCGTCTCATCAGGGTTGACTTTAACAAGAACTGTGCTCCTTTTTTGGGTTAGTGTTCAACGGATCCAGAGTCTTACCCCCATGCATATGTACCAACTGGCAACCCTACGACGAACGAGTGTGAAACGCAACTTGAACTTGCAGCCTTGTAGCGCACTCAAGTGGGAATAAGCCAAGGTCCGAAGCCAATCGAGCCCGATTAAACATTAGATGACATCTAATTCTAGGCCTGCATTGCTACCTCATCTGGGATTTTACTACTTACCACTGGATTACTTCCAATACTTCAGCATCGATGCTGTAATCGTTCTGGGTACGTAACTCAAACCCTTAGACCACAGATGTCGCGCCTTTTGCATGCAAGTCCTGTCCTTGGGTCAATCTCCCCAGTCTTTAGACCATTGGTTCGTTTTTCAAGCCGTGTTCCTTTTTTCGTCCACATCTCGAGGTTTCTTCCCTTCCTCGACCTGAAAATTTGACGAAGCGAGCCCCTGACTATTAACGCACTTTTTTTCTCCCTCCCCCGGCTTTGAAGCACCTGTCTCAGGTCCGCCGTAATCTGCACCAGTCAATGGAGCGGCTAGCATGTAATGGAATTTAACCGAGATGAAAATATAATGAGGGAAAAAAAAACAAGACCGGTAAGGTGGGACCGTCGAGGCTGCAACGGTACCCCGAGGAGAGCTATCGTGGATGAACAACTTGGTCAATTTCAGAACTGCCCGAGATTTTGGCAAGCGTCTTCGTGACCACTCATAAAGCTCACTAGAGGCTAGAAAAATAATCTATTACCATGCAAAAAAGAAAAAAAAAGAAAATGGAGTGCCTAGTATGACACTGTTAGATCTGTTCACAAGACGAAATTCCGAGCTCCATGGATGACTGTCGCTCAATGCAACCCTGCCCCCACCTGGGTGTCCACCCGAATCCCTCGACGTTGACACCTCCCTCGAACGATTCCGCTCAAGAGAACATTAAGCCCACCATGTTGGCATTGTTGAGAGACGATTACAGGCTGGCCTTACGCTATAAGCAACCTCGTTGACAACTTGGAGGTTCTTTCTGAGTCTGCCTGGCATGGTGATCGGTGATCATGTCAGTACTTGTTGGACTCTTGGGGAGAATAAGAATACAGATCAGCAAAACGTTCAGCAGCTATTTAAAAACGTTCATGAGCAATGTCGATCATCAATGCATCACACCACAGCTGGATACTGTCAGAATTTTAATGAAATATGGAAAAAAGCTTGCATACATTATCATTCGTCATGAATTGACAGGGCGATTGAATGCTGGTGGCTCGTCATGCCAAGATTAGAGTTTAATTGAAGATGGTAAACTACCAAATTTATCTATATAGTAAGTGTCACCAATGAATTACCCAACGCAATATTATCTTGGGTCAAATATAAATAGGCCTCGAGCGCGTTCCTCCATGTCTATAAGTCAATACTTCTGCGGCGTCATCTTCATCCCCAGAGAAATCGTCGAACTCGCGCTCCTCCCTCTGACCAGTAGCTTCCAATTCGCTCTCATCTTCGTTCTTGGGATTTAAGTCAACATCCGAATCGGGACTTCTTTCTCGTTTCCGTTTACGGCCAGCCACCTTGGATTGTTTTGCGGAGGATTTGCCCGAGCCTCGAGGTTTTCTTGGAGGAGGCACCCAGAGAGGAAACTTTTCGCAAAGTTCAAGTTGAAAAGCATTGTCGTAACCGACGCACTCCATTAACCAGATGGCAAGCGTCTGATTAAAAGGCTAGCCTCAGTAATTATTCCAAAAAATTATTTGGAAAAGCTAACCTCTTCCCCTTTCGTAAAGGCTGCCATTACCTCCTCTGGTGTAACCGAATGCGCCTGGCCCCCTTCTTCGTACAAGTCTTCGAACTCCTTTCTTGTTGGTTCTCGTCCTAGTCTTTTTCGGGCGAATATCCGTGCACGAATATGACCTCCCCAATTCTGTCTACAAATCTCTCTTCCCCAGGTCTTTTGCACCTATATGATGTTTGAATATTTATATTACCGCAATTTCGAAATAGATAAGTTGTGCTTCATTACCTTCGGATCTTGGTCTGCCCACTCTCTCTTCGTCAAGGAAGGAGAAGAAGTAAGGCGATACATACCCATATATTGCCAGACATTAGAATCGATTCTCGTGAACACCCGCTGTAATAACGGCCACTGCTGCCCAATTGAGGTGCCTGTACCGAAAAATAAACCACAAGCGCCTGGTACTTGTGGAGCGACAGGCTGGTAAGCAGGATGGAGATACATAAAGTCGTCCATCCCATGCTTTTCCTTGAGCTTTTTCCCAATTGTGGGACATGTCGCCTGCATGCTACCGCCATACTTTGACGCCATGAAGTCACGAGACACCATGAAGTCCTGGGAACCTTTATCCAGGGTTATTGGGTAGAGGTCCAGCCCAGACGGTCCAAGGACCTGAAAGCGCGCACGCAACGTATCCGGATGTAGGACCATGTTTTCGTTTTTCTTTACATTCGGCTAAGTACATATGAGTGAGTGATTTCGCCCACCGAAAGCTCGAATGAAATAACGAATTACGTTACGCATTTTATCGAGCTTTTTGTAATCTTCCTCCGCCTTGAAATGACGTTCACGTTGGAGAAGATCCATAGTGGGAACAGAAACTTCCACTTTAAGACCACGACAATGACGCTTTTGGGGTGGGGATGCCGATACGTTTTCCTTGTTGTCCACAAGGAGGTTTTTTTGGATATAGTCGTTTAGATCCTTTAAATTGTTCCTCAAATTGTCTTCTTGTATCGAAGGCGTAGAGTCATCGGGGTCTGTTGTCGTGTTATTCAACGCGTCGTTGAGCTTTATTGGGCTTCAGTACCTTGACGCGTCGCATACTTAGTATTATTCACCTTTCCACCCTCGGTATTCAACAGCGAACAGGTCCCGGCAGTAGGCATCCCTTGTCAGAGGCCTTTGAACACCAAGTGAACAGAGCTGAAAGGAAGAGTTTTTTTCGGCTCATTTTCATAAATTCAGGGACAAACGACCAAGTTTCGATATTTCCCAGGCGGTGACAGGGCGGCCATCGAAACCTGACTCAGACTCGAGGCCACAACTTGTGCGCACCTTCAACGTTACGATTGGCATCGAGCGCTGACTCCTGTAAGAGGCCCAGAACAGAAAGAAGCATGAGTCACGACAAAGTTCTATGATTCACTCGACAGAAAAGTCATCGCGCCATCGGGTAATGAGTCAACTGCCACCTTGGTGGTATAGCGGAAGCAGCCTCCGCCTCCCGCCTTTACCTCTATTAGGCAAACCTGTGCAGGGTTGACGTTATAAAATAATGATGGAGCACTTCATTTCACAACCCAACCAACCCAACCAATGCAACCAACACCAGAAATTGAAACTTTCATCGCTCGTATCGAAGCATTGCCCCCTGGTCCTGGGGTATCTATCGACCACGTTCTGCAACCTGCACTTGACGAAGAATCGGAATTGCGCAAGCTGTTTGCCACGGACAGGCAAAACGAGCGCATTGCTAACCCCTATGTTGGCCTCGTTGATGTTTTTGATGCGCCCGAGGCGATCAGGACTACTCGAGCCCGTGTCGTTCAAGACGACAATGACCTCTCAGCTACCTATGTCATGCCTTTGTCGAAGACTAACAGAAGGAAAGAAGGTACCCCATCTATGGTTGCCGATCTTGACGAATTCAAGAAGAACTGGTCTGTCTTCTCCGAAGGCTCTTTGTCCCAATTGATCGATTGGAACAATGTTGTGGCCGCTGGAGGATCCGTTCTGGCTTGCTTGACCCCTCTTGCTGAGGCTGCGAAGCAATCCAAGCGATCGATCAGAAAGTATTACCATTCTTCTGCGTACCCGACCTCCGATGTAGATCTTTTCTTATGGGGTCTGAATGCTGAACAGGTAAACAAGTGATATCGAACTCCCGGACGAGGCCTTACCATTTGTGCTCTCCCCCTAGGCTGAAGCCAAGATCAACACCATCTACGAAGCTGTCCGCGACTCGGTACCTTGGGACGTAACTTGTATTCGCACCAAACACACTATTTCCATCCATTGTTAGTTATGATTTCTTCTACAGAGGCATTTACTGAAAATACTGATTTATTTAGGTCAATATCCCTACCGTTCTGTTCAAATTGTTCTCCGCCTTTACCATTCTCCAGCAGAGATCCTGGCAGGATTTGATGTAGATGCGCCGTGTTGTGCTTACGATGGTAACTACTCCCTCTTTCCTCGATCGACGTCGAGCTCATGCGACCTCGATAGGCAGCCGAGTATGGGCCAATCCACGAGCTGTTGTGGCCATGATGCGCCAATGCAACACTGTGGACGTAACTCGTCGTTCACCTTCATACGAAGTCAGGCTTGCCAAGTACTCTGGACGTGCGTTCGAGGTCTATGTACCAACCTTGAAACGTGAAGAGATAGATCCTACCGTGAGTTCTTTCTTTTTTTTATACTTTCGGGGTCGGGTGACATTGATTACTGGTAGATTTACGAACGCTCGATCGCCAGAATGGAAGGCCTTGCTCGTTTGCTTGTTCTGGAGAAGTTAACGGACACCGACGCCCGTTATGCTTT
>Ga0193742_1001826_pt1 | contig 12477 bp, 11 predicted proteins | sample L2c1metaG_FD_165511 | JGI IMG/M metagenome (GOLD analysis project Ga0193742, IMG submission 165511) | Soil microbial communities from a riparian zone of the East river system, Colorado, United States - L2c1 | ecosystem: Environmental > Terrestrial > Soil > Riparian zone | place: USA: East River... | reverse complement strand
GACGGCTGCCCCGAGAGAGGCTCCGGAGAGAAACTCCTTCCGGCGAACCAGGAAGAAGAACGAGAGCGCAAGGAACACGCCGACGATGACCGTGTCCTGGCCGTCGATCGCGACAAACTGCAGGCTCGCGGCGCTGGAGAGATAGAGTAGGGTGCCGGTGCGGATCTCGGTCTCGGAGAGGAAGGCTCTCCCGAAGCGGAGCCAGAGGGGAAGCAGTGCGGCTTCGGCGAGGATGGCGAGAAAGATGATCGCGAGCGGGCTATGCCAGATGCGGATCGCCGCTGCGTCAAGGTACGGATGCAGGGGAGCGTAGCTGGTGACGAAGTCGCGATAGGGAAGCAGGTCGTGGAGGACAGAGTTCGCCTCCGGCCAGTAATAGCCGGGGATGTCTCCGCGTGGAGCGATGCGGAGAACGAAGAACACCAGGCCGAAGAACCCGAAGCGGCTTAGAAAGAATGCCAGGATGGCGAGACGGTCGAAGCGTGGGCCGGGAAGGCGGCGAAGAGAGGCGCTGGAGCAGGCGGCGATCGAAACTGCGCCTGCAAAGACGCCGAGAGCAGCACGGGCGATGAGGGTCTGCTGGCCGGTCAAGGTGGGGAGGATCTCCTGAAAGGGATTATGCCATCTGGAAGGGAAATGCAGGTAAAGTCCCGATCTGAGACCTCGCCTGATCAGGCATCCTCGGCGACGACGACCGCCAGGGCGAGATCGCGGCTGTGGGTAAGGCTGAGTGAGAGACGCGTGATGCCGATCTGATCGGCGAGCTCGCGGGCGCGGCCGGTGAGATGCAGGGTAGGCCGTCCGCTGGGCTCGCGCCGCACCTCGATCTCCTTCCAGGTGACTCCTCGGCTGATGCCGGTCCCCAGCGCCTTGGCTCCCGCCTCCTTGGCGGCGAAGCGCGCGGCGAAGCTCTCGGCGGCATGCTTCTTCTTGCGCTGGCAGTAGGCGATCTCGCCGGAGGTGAAGATGCGGTGGAGAAAACGCTCGCCGAACTGTTCGACGCTGTGCTCGATCCTGCTGATCTCGATCATGTCGGTTCCCAGGCCGAGAATCATGAGTAACTCCGGGTTCGCTCGTTCGTCATATGACCACCGTACCGCGACAGGCATCATGCGACAACTGTTCGGCTCCGATGAAGGTCTATGACCAGGAAATTTATGGAAAGGGCCCCTATTTTTATGACGGCAATCGACATTCAGGGGTTCAGTTATGAGGAACGCGGAGGAGTGCTGCCGGGACTTCTGGCGTCTCTTGCCGATTGCGGAGGATGGGTTCTGGACCGGCGTACGCTCTCGCCGAGCATGATGGAGCTCCGGGTCGAGATCCAGCTTCGCGCGATTCTCGATCTCTATGGATCGATCGTGGCTGCGGGCCTGGAGCTGACGCGGTCATCGCACCTCTCGCTGACGGATCTGTGCACCTGCTACCGGAATGCGACCAGCCTGACGGATAAGGGGCAGGTGATTACGCTGCGGCTGGAGATCAGCTTTCTGGAAGAGATCACGCTGCACGCTCTGCTGCAATCCGGAGGGGCTCCTGTTTAGGAGCCCCAAAACAGACCTGGGAGACAAAAACGGCGATGGAGCATCGCCCAATTCATACTCCATCGCCGAAGGCCGGTAAAAAACCGGAGTCTACTGTGGTTACCTCGCGCTCCCGGCAGCGGTGCGCCGTCGAGAGCGTAGACACAACCTAGTCCCCCGCTAGTGGAGAGTTGTCAGTGAGTTGTCAAAGGATTGTGATTTCACAACCTGTCGTTCTGAAGAGTTAGTGAACACGATTCTTGGGCTTCCAGAGAGCGCGGCGGATGGGGAGGCCGACGGAGAACTGAAGGTTCGGCGTATCCGGTGTGACACCGACGCCGAAGCTCAGATCGATCGTCCTGCCCGGGGCATAAAGATAAGAAGCTCCCAATCGCAGCGAGCCCTCGACCAGGTAGGAGGCGGGGATGAGCTGGTCGTTCAGCGTCGTCGACCGGGTGAAGCGCTGGTCCCAGCCAATGGTCATGGAGGTCTCGGGATTGAGCGAGAGGATGGAGCCGATCTGGAAGCCGACCGAGTCGCCGGGCTTGAAGTGCCCGACGGTCGTTGATCCGGGATTGTTCGGATCGTTGGTAGGAATGGTGTGGGTTCCGTTCAGGTTGGCGGTATAGGAGAGATTGCCGAAGAAGACGACCGGGTCGTTGGACTTCGCAGCCGTGAGGTTTCCCTGCACGGCATAGAAGCCCGTGCCGAGGGCGGTCTGGCTGCTGTTGAGGTTGAAGCTGTCGATGCCGGTCGTCGTCTTGAAGCGAACGTTGGCGAGCAGGTCTGGGAATCGTCCGTGCTCGAGCGTGAGCTGGCGCGACAGGCCGAAGGCGATGTCACCGAGTCCGAAGGTACTCTGCGAGGTCTGTTTGTTGGTGGCATCGGTCGTGCGGTTGAGTTGATAGCCGTACGGAACATAAGTGTCGAACTGCAGCCGATAGGGAAGTCCCAGGCGCGTGGAGAAAGTGGGCAGCAGAAGATCTTTCCGGACGCGCTGCGAGGTGATGTCGCCGACCACAAGTACGGGGAGAAGAGCGAAGCCGTCGATACTGACGCGGTCCGAGCTGGAGCTGAAGTAGGAGGCAGTGTTATCGATCTCGACGGTTCCGGGCGGCAGCAAAAGACCGCCGCGGACGAGCAGGGCTTGATCGAGGGCCTGGCTGGCCTGTCGCTCCTCGGCATCGTAGCCCGAGTTTGCGACGACGGAGTTGATCGAGGAGATAGCTCCGGCACGCGGGGCGGGGGCGGGCGCGCTTGCTGAGATCGGTTTGGCGGCCATGGCTTCTTTGGGCGGCGTGGTGAAGCCCCCGTTGACGCGCCACTCCAGCTCCTGCACGCGTTCCAGCAGATTGCGGATGATGGCGTCACGTTCGCGAAGGGAATCGTTGAGACGCTGATTCACTGCCGCGAGCAGGGACTCCTGCTGGGTCATGGGCGTCTGCGCCATGGGTGGCTGTCGTTTCTGCAACGGCTGCTGTTGTTGCTGCTGAGGTGTCTCTGGGGCCTGAGCTTCAGTTACCGGAGCCGAACCAACCAGGACCAGGCAGATCAGTGTTGCGCAATACTTTTTCATCAGGGGGGACCGCATCGATCATGCCTCTCAAGTTACCCAGGGAATCAGTAGAGATAGTTAGGCGGAATGGCGACGCCGATCCCGCGTTGAATGATGGTCGAATCAGGAATGCTGCGTGAGGCGAGGTTGGGGCGCTTCTCGGTGAGCATCAGGTCGGTCGGAGGATGCACGACGAAGACGATGCCTCCCTTCCACAGAGACTGAAAGCGGTCGACGCGCATGGTCAGGTTCCCAAAGCCTGGATCGGCGACGATGACACGGCCATCGACGATCTGGCGCACGACGATGAAGTGATCGAAACCCTTCAGGCGGATCGGGACGATGACGGCGGTCTTCTGCAAGGCGAGCTCCTGGATCGACATCCCTGTATAACCCTCGGCGTGATAGCCGCGGGCCTGCGCGAAGTGTTTCAGGTCAAGAAGCGAGAAGCCTCCGCGGGAGCGCACCCGCACCGGGTCCACGCGATGAAGGATCCAGACGACGATGGCGGTCTCGGGAGTGTTGTCTTTAAATTCGTAAGTCAGCAGCGTGCTGAGGGCGGCGGCGCCGCAACTCATGTCCCAGCGCTGGCGGACGACGCCCTCGCCGCGGATATCCTTGAGGCTGCGAACGGTCTTATGCCCCTGCTCATCTTCGTTCTGGCAGAACGCGGGGGTGGAGAAAAACAGAGTGCTCGCCGCAACCAGCGCGAGCACTCTCGAAGTAAGCCTGAACCAAAAGACGGGAAGGAACATTAGTGTTTCCCATTCAAGTTCGACTGTGTCAGGGTTCCCACCGTGGAGTTGATATTAACGTTGAGGTTGAGCAGGACGTTGATCTTGGAGTTCACGGCGTTGATATTCACCAGCGAACTCAGATTCTGTTGCGCATTGCCGCTCAGGTTGAGCGTCCCCGTGGTGGTGTTGTTGATCCCTCCAAGGGGCGAGTTCTGAAAAGCAAGCGTGCCTGTGCTCGATACCAGACCGTTGGCCGTGGGTGTCTGACCGTCGAAGTGAACCACGCCACCGGAGAGGCCGGCCGAGACGCTTCCGGCTGTGACCTGATCGAGTGCGTCATCACTGAGGGCCTTTGCCTTGACCTGGACTTGGCTCTGAGCCCTGGCTTTAACCGGCGTTTGCGCGCCGGCCTGAACCAGGCCTGCTGAGCCTAGCAGAACCGCTATCACGAGAATTCGTTGCATACATACTCCTTGAATCCAGTGAAGGAGCCACCGGAACGCGAGTGGATCCGGACAGGGGGAACCGTCTGGATCCACTCGCACCGGATCGCTCTTAGCGGACCTGGCTGATGCTGTTGGTCTGGACGATCGTCGGGGCCGAGTTCATGTTCGACGTACGCGAGACGTTGACGCCATTGGCGACCATGCCGCCGGCAGCGTTGACGATGTTAAGTCCCGAAGCATTCTGCAGCGCGTTGTCCGCGAGGGCAACGGTGTGGGTGTTGGTCGCGGTAACCGTGGAGCCGTCGATCGCAACATACTTGCCGGTGGCGGAGTCAAAGGCAACCGCGCCCTGCTGGCTGTAGGTCAGATCGAGAGACTGAACGGTGTGGTTGGAGCTCGACTCGGACTTGGACTTCGAGACCGTCGTCGCGAGGGTTGAGCTCTTGTTGTCGACCGCCGCTAGGCTGTCGGTGGTGGAGTGGCTGGCGTCCAGGCTCGAGGACTTCGAGGAGGACTTGTCGGCGCTCAGAGAAGCGTTTGAAGCGCTGTTGGTGTTGAGCGAGGCCGACTTGTCAGACGACTTGGAGGCCGCAGCGTTCAGCGAGCTGGAGTTGCTGGACGACTTGGAGGCCGCGGCGTTCAGCGAGCTGGAGTTGCTGGACGACTTGGCAGCCGCGGCGTCCAGCGAGCTCGAGTTGTCGGAGGACTTGGAAGCCGAAGCATCCAGACCCAGGTCGGTGGAGTTGGACTTGCTGGCCGACAGACTCTTGTCGGACGAGCTGTTCTTGGCCGCGGACAGGTTGCCGGTGGTGTTGGAGGTGCTGGCATCGGTTCCGGAGGTGGTGCTGGTTCCGTTCGAAGCTGAGCCACCATGATTGGCGGACAGGTTGTTCGAGGTGGTGCCATTCGATGCAGAGTTGTCGCCTCCGCTGGTGCCGGTGTTGTTGTAGGCGGTGTTGCCGATGTTGCCGGCAGCGCCGTTGGGACCTGCGTTCACAGCGTTACCCGTGGAGTTGGTGTTGCCGGTGGAGTTGTTGGTGGTCGCGTGGCTGGCCGCAGCGTTGGCTTTGGCGGAGTTCGCCTTCGAGGAGCTCGCGTCCAGCGAAGCGTCGGACGAGTGCGAAGCAGTGGCCGAGAGGGATGCGTCGGCGCTCTTCGAGGACGAGTGGTCGGTCGCGAGCGATGCATTGGCGTTCTTCGCGGAGGCTTGGTTGGTCGACAGCGATGCATTGGCATTCTTCGCGGAGGCGTGGTTGGTCGAGAGGGAGGCGTCCTCGCTCTTCGACGACGAAGCATTCGCCGCGAGGGAGTGCGTCTTGCTCGCGGTGACGTCAAGAGACTGGCTCTTGTCGCTGCTCTTGGCAGTTGACAGGCTGGAAGTCTTCGCGTGATCGATGTTCAAGCTCTGGTCGTGAGTCTTGGAGGCGTTGACCGAAGCGTCGAAGCTGCTGCTCTTCGAGTGGGTCTTGTCCACGTCTGAGGAGGCGGTGATGCCCAGCTGGGTGTTCGCGCCACGGGAGTAGTTGTCGATGGAAGCTTCGCCGGCGCTGCTCTGCGTGATGTCGTTGCCCTGGCTGACGTCGGCTCCGCCATTGCTGGCAGGCGTCGACATCGTGCCGCTGTAGACGTTGACGCCGTTGGCGACAAGAGCGTCCGACGAGCTGACGATATTGACGGCAGAGGCTCCGTTGGCTGCGTTTCCAGACAGGCTGACCGCGCCGCTGTTGTTCTCCGTCACCCTGGAACCGGCGGCCGCAACCGCGCTGTTCTCTTCCCCAGCAGCGGTAACACCATCCATCTGGTTATCGCGAAGGGCTTGGGTCTTGGTCTGCTTCTTATCCGACGATGAGTGCGATTTGCTCTGTCCGTACGCTTGTCCAGAGACGACTAAGGCTGCAACGAGAGTAGTAGTAGTAACAATGTTCTTCACTTGTGCCTCCACGGCTGGTTACAAAACTCCACCTGCTACGCAGATCGGGTCTGCGTAGTGGCCAATTTGACACCTGCACGGCTGCCACAACGGAGACCGTGGGCAGGCATCGCGGATTTTCAGTTCAGGAGATAGGGAGAGACAAGAAAAGCAATCGTCGCCTGGGCCGCTGCGCAACTCTACGCGGAACAGCAGTGTTCGGAAACTCGGAAGAGCCCAACATCATTAAGTTGTAGTGAAAATCAACTCCACATCGCGTCTAGCCCGACGTGCATGGATGCGGCCCATACAGCACGGCCTCGCACTAGTGCAATCCTCGTGCCAACCTTACCCCTTTCAAATCTGCGCGACTGAGAGGCATTTCGCTGGAGGTCGCAACGCTTTGCGGGCAAAAGTGAAATCTCATGAGTTCGGAAATGATTTACTCACGCGTGTGCTGGATGAATGCATGTTTTCAGGGGATGAAACTCAAAGTCCGAGCCCCGCGAAGACCAAAGGATGCAGCAGACTGTCGCGATCGCCGATGCGAAGTACATGGGAAAGTCCGTGGCCATGCGTAAACACCAGTCTGAGTTCAGTTGCATCGCTTGCCACCTTGAAGATGGGTTCGCTGATGATGGAGTTCTCAGGCCCGACCGTCGTGGAAAGGCGCACGCCTCCGAGCCCCGGCACCTCAAACCATCTCCGGGAGCGCGAGTCCACGAGGTACGCCTTCAGATCGCTGTCACCCTGCCGATGATCGCGAGAGTGGTTCGTGATCTGGATAGAGACGCGAAGCGCGCGCTCGCCGTGACTCGCGAGATAGCTGGGCATCGCCTCGGTCCGTACTACCGCGAAGCAGAGGCTGCCGAAGCACTGATCCTGACCGAGGGCGACGACGCGCGGACGCGCAAGAAGGGACACACCAAGCACCACGGCGAGATAAACCAGCCACACGCCGGCAACCCAGGACAGATGGCGAAGGGCCTGTTCGCGCTCCCGCCGCAGGAAGGAGAGTGTGATGCCAAGGGCTCCGACGAGGGTCCAGGCCGTAAGAGCAAGCAGCAGGAGCTCCGCCCAGTTCATCCCCATTCGCATGCAAGGGTCCCAGTCACGATAAACTCAAAGGTAACTCATGGTGACCACTTCTTCCTCTTCTTCGAGCACGACAGGTACGGCACAACCCATCATCGTCGCCCAGGATCTGGGTAAGATCTACCGTTCCGGCAAGCTCGAGGTTCCCGCGCTGCGCAAAGTCACCTTCTCCGCCGATCCCGGCGAGTTTGTCGCGATCGTCGGCCCGTCTGGCTCAGGCAAATCGACCCTCTTCTATGTTCTCGGCGGCCTTACCCAGGCCACCTCGGGCTCGCTCTACATCGATGGCGCCGAGTTTTCAAAGCTCTCCGACCTGGAGCGCACGCGCATGCGGAGAGCGAAGATCGGCTTCGTCTTTCAGCGCTTCAATCTTCTGCCGACGCTGTCGGCGCTGGGCAACATCGAGATCGCACACGATATCGCCAACCTCGGAGCGGCGGGGAAAAAGCCGCTGGACCGTGGTCTGCTCGATCACCTCTCCGACCTGTTGGGCATCAAGGGCCGTCTCGATCATCGGCCCAACGAGCTCTCAGGAGGCGAGCAGCAGAGGGTCGCCATCGCCCGCGCGCTCATCTCGCGCCCGGCCATCGTGCTGGCCGATGAGCCCACCGGCAACCTCGATACGAAGAACTCGGACGCCGTGCTCGACATGCTTCGTCGCTCTGGCCGCGAGCTCAACCAGACCGTGCTGATGATCACGCACAACCCAGAGGCCGCCCAGATCGCCGACCGCATCATCCACATGCGCGATGGCGAGATCCGAAATATCGAAAAGGGGACAGGCCGCGTCGTTCACGAAGCGTAAGACGCGAGAGGCAGAAAAAAGAAGTGTCACCCGGCCGAAGCGTAGCGAAGTGAGGGATCTGCGGCTTGGGGCGCAGAAATGACGGCAGAAGCCTCGTGAGCCGCGAATTCCACGATGCCCCTTCAAACCATGACAACGAAAAAGCCGCCAGCTTTGAACTGGCGGCCCTTGTTTACTCCACTGATTTCGTATTATCGCTGCGATCATCATCCGGAAGCTTGTGATCAGGATCGATCGTGACCGAAGCGATCGGCTTCTTGTCATCGGAAGACCACACGTACTCGCTCTTGCTGAGCCATGTCTCCCACGGAAGACGGAAGCGCTCCGAAGTCCCGTCCTTGAACTTCACCTCGACCGTAGCCGGAAGCACGAGCTGATCTTTGTTGAGGATGGTCAGGGTGGCCCCGTCGATCTTCGTGACCGCAAGGTTGAACTTCCAGTCGTTCTCGTACCAGCCGCGCCAGAACCAGCCCAGGTCTTCGCCGCCTTCGCTCTGCATGGCGCGGAAAAAGTCCGACGGCGAGGGATGCTTGAACGCCCAGTCGCGGATGTACTTGCGGAAGGCCCAGTCGAAGCGCTCCGGCCCCAGGATCTGCTCGCGCAGAAGAACATTCCCGTAGGCTCCCTTGAAGTAGCTCACCGGGTGCCCAAGTCGCCCGGGATAGCCATCGGCAGGGAAGAGGACCGGTGGAGCCGAGGGATCGTCGATCACCTTCAGGATCGTGTCCGGCGGCTCACCTCCGGCTGAATACTCGGAGTCGCGCTTCGGCCCATACTTTCCTCCCGCGTACTCATCCGATTCAAAGATGTCGATGAAGGTGTTGAAACCCTCATCCATAAAGGCATTGCGCCTCTCGTTTGACCCGACGATCATCGGGAACCAGTCATGGCCGATCTCGTGCGCCGTCACCCAGAACAGGAATGCGCCCTTGTCCGGAATGCCGTCGAAGACGATGCCGGGATACTCCATGCCGGTCGAGAAGCCGGCTACGTTGATAGCCGCAGGGTAGGGATACGGATACCACCGCTTCGAAAAGTTCTCGACGGAGTTCTTCACGTACTCGGTCGACTTCGTCCACGCATCGTCACCGACACTCTCGGGCGGATAGACGCTCATCGCGAGCGACTTCTTCCCATCGGGAAGATTGATCTTCGCCGCGTCCCACACGAAGACCGGCGATGCGCTGAAGGCGACATCGCGGGTGCGATCCATGTGGAAGTGCCAGGTAAGCGTCCCATCCTTCTTCGGCCTGCTCGTAGGATCGGTCACCTCGGCGGCCGTGCGGATCATCACCGTCGCATCGCTGTTGCGAGCCTGCTCCAGCCGCGCCACCTGCTGCGAGGTAAGCACCTCCTTCGGATTCACCAGCTCACCTGAGCCCGCGACGAGGAAGCTCGAAGGCACCGTGACGTAGTAGTCGAACTGGCCATATTCCAGGTAAAACTCGCTGCCGAGGTAGGGCAGCGTATCCCATCCGCGAAGATCGTCATAGACGCACATGCGCGGATACCACTGCGCCATGTCATAGATCTCGCCCTGCTTGGACTGGCCCCACGAAGTGCGTCCGCCCCAGACTCCAGGGATCTGGTAGTGATACTTGATGTGGATCTTCAGCTGGCCTCCGCGCGGCTTCAGAGGCTCGGCGAGACGGATCTGCATCCGCGCGTCCGAGATCAGGTAGTCGGCCTTCACCCGCTGCCTGCCGGACTCGATCTCGACCGAGTCGAAGGCATAGCCGTCCGACGAGGGCGGCGGCCCGGTCTCTTCCGTGTTGCGCCGACGCATGCGGACGGCACCGCCAGCCAGACGCGACCGCGAATCCTTGCGGTAGATATTCTGTTCCACATGCAGCCACAGACTGGTGAGCACATCCGGACTGTTATTGGTATAGGTGATGGTCTCCGTAGAGCTGAGCTGCTTGTTCGCGACGTCGATCGTCGGATGCAGATCGTAGTCGGCCTCATTCTGCCAGTAGCTCGGCCCTGGAGCCCCGTTGCTGGATCGGTACGCGTTCACAGGATCGGGCATGGAGAAGGGGGCGAAGGTCTTGACCGGGTCATAGGCCGGTGCAGAGGGCGAAACACCCTGCGCGCAGGCCAGGGGTCCGGCTGCGGCAAGAAAAAACACGAAGGCACGGCAGCGATTCAACATCGGGGGACGTTCCTCATAACAGAATTTGGGTGAGCTCTTATCTGAAATATACGTTGAAGTCGGTAGGATGGACGCAAAGGGGCTCCTCCAGCTTCCCCGGTGGTCCTGACAAATCCGAAGAGAAGAGATGAGGAAGGTCATGCCGTGGTATCAGCTCGATAATCCGCACGACTCGAAGCTCGACGAACTGGCGCGCCAGTATAATATTCACCCTCTGCATATTGAAGACGCCCGCAGCGAGGATGAAAGCGTCAAGGTTGATTCCGGAACGCAATACACCTTCGCTGTTCTCAAGCCGGTCTATCTCAAGCTGGACCCCGATAGGCCTGCAGAGGAGATGCCGACCTTCACCACCATCGACATCTTCGCCGGCAAGGACGCTCTGGAGCGTGCCCGCCGCGATGGAGACGACGATCATCCGGCACGCCTGCTCTACCTGATCCTCGACACCATCGTTGACCGCTACTTTGCCGCCATCGATCACTTCAACGACCATATCGACGATCTTGAGGACCGGGTCTTCGACAATCCCTCCCCCGAGATCCTCTCCCAGGTCTTCAGCATCAAGCGCGAGCTGATTGAGCTGCGCCGCGTGCTCGTCAACACCCGCGATGCCTGCCTGCACCTGCAGCGCGATCCCAATACCATCATCGATGGAGAGCACCAGCTCTATATCCGGGACACCTACGACCATGTGGCGCGATTGCTGGATGCGGTCGAAACGCAGCGCGATCTGCTGAACAATACCCTCGATATCTATCTCACGTCGGTCTCCAACCGGACCAACGAAGTGATGAAGGTCCTCACGGTCCTCGGAACCGTCGCGCTTCCAGCGATTGCGATCTCAGGCATCTACGGGATGAATCTAAAGGGCCTGCCCTTTGAGGAATCGCCGCATGGGGCCATCTACATCGGCTTTCTCACGGTCGTTCTGACCGCCCTTCTGCTCTTTGTTCTTCGCAGGATGAAGTGGCTCTAGCAGCAACTTCTCCCGCAAGGCCCTTTACCACAACACGCCATTGACAACAGGAAGCGGCTCCGGTGCGTTGGTCTCACCCAGGATCTGCCGGAGATCGATCTCAATCGTTCGCGTAATGGAGGTCAAAGGGATGTCGTGAATCGTGTTGTCAAAGGGGTCCTCCAGGTCGCGACCGATCTTGTCCAGCGCCAGAAAGATGCCACCCACTAACGTGGACCCCAGAGGCGTGAACCATCCCAGACTCGAGACCATCGCCAACGGCAACAGAAAGCACATCAGGTGTGCGCAAATCTGCGGCAGATAGTCGTACTGCCTCGGCATGGGAGTGTTCTTGATTCTCTCCGCACCCCCCTGGGCATCGACAAGGTCGTCCAGGCTCTGGTTCATCGCGTGCCATCGCGCCATGTCAACCCACCCGCGGTCGAGTGCTCTCTGCAGGAGTGCGCTCTGCTGCTGTTGAATCGCCAACGGAATGTTTCTTCGATGGCGAAGCTCGGCAATCTCCTCCTCACTCAGGATGGAGGTGATCTCGCTCCACGGATCGAGTCGCCGCAGATGCTGGCGCAGAGCATGAACCCAGGCTATCTGGTAGTACACCATCTGCCGCTGCACCCCCCGCAGTTCGCCGGGGTCGGCGTCGCTGTTCTTGTGGAGCGAGGTCGTCACCAGCCTCGCCCAGCTTCTCGAATTATTGACGATCGATCCCCACAGCGTTCTTGCCTCCCACCATCGGGCGTAGGAGGTGCTGTTCCGAAACGCAAGGATGACGCCGATCGCGGAGCCAAAGAGAGAGAGCGGAATCTCTTCCAAAGCCGCCCATTGCAGATGTCCCGACCGGTAAGCGATGACCACCGCCACGTCGTACGCGAGCAGGGCCAGCAGCGGCAGTCCTACATATTGAATCGTCTTCAGAAAAAGCTGTCTGCCGCGCGGAACGATCATGCCCCGCTGCCTCCCGTGGCGATAGGGTGAAAGGCCCGGTTGCCGTTCTCGGAGATACGCACGTGGCCGGTGCCGATATCGTAGACCCAGCCGGAGAGTGTCAGCTCCTCACGGGCGGCTGCCCCTGCAACCGAAGGATGCGTCCTGAGGTGTTGTACCTGGAGAAGAACATTCTCCTCCGTCAGCCGCCTCAGACGTTCGCTCTGCCGCTCGTCGGCTTGACTGAGGGAATCGGCGACGCTCAACGCGGCTTCCGCGTTTCGCATCCAGCTCTTCACGGTGGCCATGCTCTCCAGGCTCTTCGGATTCAGCAGAGCGTTCATGGCCCCGCAAT
>Ga0193742_1001824_pt1 | contig 12487 bp, 12 predicted proteins | sample L2c1metaG_FD_165511 | JGI IMG/M metagenome (GOLD analysis project Ga0193742, IMG submission 165511) | Soil microbial communities from a riparian zone of the East river system, Colorado, United States - L2c1 | ecosystem: Environmental > Terrestrial > Soil > Riparian zone | place: USA: East River... | reverse complement strand
GAACATGAATTTTCATATTAAACAAATTCTAGACAGTGACATAGTTATGCTAAACAAATTCCAAAGGGTTCAAGTTGCCGCTTGCGTGGCCGTCGGTAGCAAACCTTGGGTAGTAATGTATCATACTGGCACTTGATGAGACTGCCCACTCTGATTGGCAGAGTAGCTGAGGGGTTAAGGTCGGAGTTTACCTCGGGTTGCGTCGGATATGCCATTGGCGCCCGAACTGGAGTCGGGATGCCGTCCAGTGAGAAGTTTGAAGTTTGAACTTGTGACTGACGGGGGACTCAAATCAAAGAAATTGAAAGAATGTGTTTCGCACTGACACTGGAGGAGCGGTTATATGATTTGAAAGGCTGAGTGTCACTTGGATTTAGAAGCATGGCGAACTACTAGTGAATAGCCAGCGAGGAACCACCAGAATTCGTGCTGTGTCCGGTCCGTCCCGTACCAAGGTGAGTTAGCACGGTGAGTTTGAGCGGATAAGGTATTAGTAGATTGAGGCGGTTATTTATAACGGTGGTATGGAATTTTAAGAAATGTTTGGATGACTTTGGAAGCTGGAGGCCGTAAAGGTATTACTCGCTGCTGGTGAACATTACCTCTTCATCACTACTATGGAGCTTGTGGCGGTCTTCTGTTTCCAGTTCTCATTGGGCCTAGGAGAAATCCTAGGTACTGGGTCCACATAGACAGAGTGAAGAAATGGAGTAGATGGGAAAAAATGTTGTGAGTTCGGTGCTATAGATAACAAGTGGTCATGGCTTGTTACCCCTTCGATCATCATGGTGAAGGTTGATGATGATGCAGGATACATCGTTGATATTACCGAGGCCGAAGGAAGGCGATGTCAAAGCACTGCAGTTGGCAGTTGGTAAAGGCCTTGAAGCCCCTAAAGTTCGAACCAATAGTAGGGAAAAGTCTGAAAGGTGGTAACAAGATAACCTTGACTCGGCTGTGGTTTCACTCTGTCGGCTTTTGAAGCCAGAGACGAGTAACGGATCTGCCTGGGGTAGTTTTCCTGTCTGAAGCACCGTAGCCCTTCGTGTAGGGGTTCGGTCCAAGCCGCCTTCTTCTCCTTACAAATACTCCTATTTCACGGCCATCGGTTTTGATGTCAGAAGTCTGCGATACAGAGCGGAGCCTGTTTTCATGAATGATACTCGATGGATGTAATGACTAATGATATAATTGGCAGTATAAAATATTTAGACTGGCCTCGCATTACTGGCTTTTCTTCGTTCCTAGAATGCACCAGGAGATTCTCCCCGAGCGAAAAATGAATTATTGACCATGAATTGACTTGAAACGAAACGATTCGTACTGCAATTCCCTTAACCTGACAATGTAGCCTCGTTACATTAGGCAAATGCCGGTATTTAATTTTATCAGAGAATCTACAGCTTTCATGGATAGCTGAACACTTGTATTATCTGTTCCTAACGATTTTTCTATTACCAACTGAATTTTACTGTTCGGCTGTGACTGGTTTACTCAATCGCATTATTGAAGAACTCCGATACTGAAGTTTGAACCAAAGCGGTTTCTTACTTCAATGGAAGAGGATGACGATGGCTTCTAGAGCTTTCATCAGAAATTCTTACAATCTTGAGAAATTTCGACTTGCTCCCTATGCAGGTCGAATTCGTCTGCGCTCATGATCTATAACAAAAAAAAGAACGTGAGATAAGACAGATCCTTCATGACGATCCCCTATTGACGAACCATGAGCCCATCCGAATTCTTACTGCTGCACCGATGTCTCTTCTAGAGCCCACCAGCGTCAAATTCACAACCGTCACCCTCCTTCCTTTTCTCCAGTACTTGCGGTGCAGCTGTATTCAATACCGTCAATAGTAGGACTTGGAACGAAAATGGAGCCAGCAGAAGGAAGACCTGTTAAATGTGCAGGAGGATGTGTGAAGAGCGTTCAACGTCAACCGTTCGTTGCTTACACGCGGTGGGACACTGCTGACGTTCATTCAACGTTCGGTTGGTACCCAAATTCTCTGGATCAGAAGGGGTGACTGACCGTCTATCATAAGCTTACATTTGTTTCGCCGGAAGAGGTTAAATGACAAAAGTACAAATCGATTATCATTTGTTTAATAGCTGCAGTTGGGACAGAATGACGAAAATGATGGGAAGAGATTCGTTTTGGCAAACATGTGGATGTGAAATGAAGTTTTGTTGAGGTATTAATGAGAAGGACGGTAGGTCCTTTGGTAGGTGCAGATGCGAATATTGTGAAGGTATATTATGTTGGGGAATGCGAACGAATGGAGCAAGAACAATATACAGAGACGACAAAGAAAAAAGGCATAGCTTTCAAGTATACATGTCAACTTGCAGACGAGCTCTAAGGAATTGGCGAGAGTCCTGAAAAATCACACAAATTTAATCATGAACAGGGAGAAACAACGCGCGTAGCTAGCTACCTGCACTGTCTGAGTTGAATCCGAATTGCCACGCCACCGCCTTAGGCGCATCCACGGCAGTGATAGGCCTTTCACATGGATCCATCAGTGAGCTCGTAGACGTCCTGGACGTTCTAGTTCAGCAACCCCCAATGCCGTTAAATAAGATGGAATACTCAGTAAGTACATTTCATCATCGTCGATATGGTTCAACTTGCGGGTAATTTGGTCCATAAAATCTTTGACCCCTGGAATGCTGGTGTATGTAATGATGAACATCAGCAGCGCAACTATGAATTCGATGATTTGCTCCTCGAATTCACTCGATTCTGCTTGCTCGACTGGCTCCAACATTATATTTTCCATCTTCTCCTTTTCGGTTAACATTTCTACTGTTTGGCCAGTCGAATCCTCCGCAGTTGGTGATGCGTCGTGGTTCGGCAGTTTGCTTGCTCGCTCCGCTGGCCTCAACGACACCCTTTTCATCGGCACCCCTTGGGCCAGCCTTTTTACGGTTTGGTCGGTCAAATCACTCCCAGATGATGATGTATCTCTGCTCAGCAGTTCGTTTGTTTTCTCAACTCGCTTCGACAACATATTTTTCGGCATCCCCTGGGCTAGAATTTCTACGGTTTGGCCAGTGAAACCTTTCGCAGTTGACGATGCGCCTCGGTTCAGCAGTTCCTTTGCCTGCTCGACTTGCCTCGACAACATCTTTTTCATCGGTATCCCCTTAGCTAACGTTTTGACGGCTTGGCCAGTCAAGCTCTTCGTATTTGAGGATCCGCCACTGGTCAGCAGCTTGTTTATTTCCCGGACTCGCCTCGACAGCATCTTTTCCATTGGCGTCCCTTTCGCTAACATTTCTACGGTTTGACCAGTCAAATCATTTGCGATCGGTGATGCACCGTGGTTCAGCAATTCGTTTGCGATGTCCTCGTCAGAGATCAAGGTGATGGCATTCATGAGCGGGGTGTTGAATCCGCTTTCGGCATAGCATTCGTCAACGTTGGCGCCGGCTTTGAGGAGAGCACGTGTAATGGCGAGACGGTCGCGTTCTTTTCTTGTCGAGGTGGCGTAAAAGAGTGGTGTACGTCTTTTGGGAGAGAGCGCGTTGGGGTTGGCGCGGTGGTGTAGGAGTAGCTGGACGACATCAAGGCGACCTGTCATGCAGGCTGCTGCCAACGGGGTCACGGACTGGTCCCCGCCGGGGGTGTCAATACAAGATGGATCGTCCGCGAGATAGTTCTTGAGGCGGTCCTCGGTGAGGGCGCCATTCCAGGCATCGTTTGTGCAGCCATCCACACTCCTCTCGGATATGAACTTTCCCTTTTGCACGGTTCCTAACCTCATCAGACGTCCCAGCGCATTAATCTTCAGCAAAGCATCGTCCTCACTCCTCACATACACCTCGTTGTCGCCGCTCTCACTCTCCACCACCACGAAGCTCTGGATCTTTTTATCGAAACTATGCTTGGTGAGTACCATGTCATTCCAAATGTCATTCATTCTGGATACGTCGTGTATGCATTCGTCTTTGGCAGAGATATAATATACGTGCAAAGTATTGCCAACAACCAAAATCGAAATAGGACTGCCGATTGAGGGTCTCACAGGTAGGACCGTGTCGGACCACCGGCTGTCGAGATAAGCGAGGCGCTGGGATGCATCTTGGAAAACCGCATGAACTCGCCCATTGGCATCTACTGATGCAGCGAGTTTCCCATCGCGATGCACGACATAGGTTGAGAGTGGGTCATTCTCATTCTGGACCCACTCTCGTTCTTCGTCATCATACGTGTAGGTGCTGAGCGTGGATGAGGGTGTGATACAGATGATGAATTTTCCGGTGGGGGTTATAAGATGGGCAGCTGTGGAATTGGGGCGAACCGCACTCCCTACAAGTTCATCTTTGACTATGGAATCGCCGGACCATTGCTGGAATTGGAGAAGGGATGTTTGTGCGTCGACGTAGAGTAGGTGTTGCTCTCTTCCATCCCGGCTTTTGGAATACCCAGCGGCTAAGAGACAGCGTGTGAGGTTTTGTAATTGGGCTACTTGGATCATGATGATAGGTATGGGTTGGTGTTGATGGATGATTTCTCGAGTCGATGCCTGTGTGACGTTAAGGTGATAATGAATGGTGGAGGTTCCCAAACCAAAGCCATCGATATAGTTCGTATCACAAAGCCGCTCAAAGTCACTATCGAAAAATGAGAAGGTTATAAATATAGCTTTTGGGTTACCTCTGTATTGTTTTTTTTTGACACGGTAACCGTATGAATCCTCCTCCAAGTTTCTCTCATTCGAACTAAGCGCTTTACTAATTTGAAATGTAATCCTAGGATTCCAGGTAAGGTTATTCGGATTCGGATTCGATTTATGTACCGCATGTTTGACATCGGCGGTGAAATGAGCTTCTTTGCCATGGGAGTGTCTGGTGGTGTCATATAAGAAACTCTGAGATGTGTACATTGCAGTATACTGTATGTCTCGGAACTCAACTTGAAAAATGATTGCATCATGTTGAAAGCATTTGGAAAACATGAGAGTTCGAGGCCAAAATGTAACTATTTGTTTTCCAGGTCATTTGAAAATACCCATCCATCGTCGCCAAATTACAAGTGCTTAATTAAAGCTCTTCTGCTAATATTTCTTCACCACTAAGGTAGTGTACCATCAACGCCGGCATTTCAACGGAAGCTGTCGGAATATGAAATTTCACATATTAGCTCGCAGCTAGCGAGGCTCTTCTGGCAGAACTACAGCTACTTCAACTTCTGACTCACTGAGTCAGGCTGATCTGGCCAAATCTGCCATGTAACAAAGTACAACTGGTGCCAGAATATCGAACTGCAACTTTCAAACGATTATGTAGATGTTTTTACCTTTATTTAGCGTACACATGTCCATGGAAACTTTAAGTCAGGGTATACTATAGGTCATTACCTCTGCTCCTTACTTCATCTCCCCTAATTGCTACACATCCGTAGAACACATTCATAATGGAACTATGGGAGCACCCTGATTGGGCTCGTCAGAAATCCCCCCAGGAGAAGGACGACGACGACGAAGGCCCCAATCTCGAATATATAGACCTGGATGCCATAAATGACTGGGTCGTCAAGCTCACGTTCGAGAAAGTCATCAACAACCAGACCGAATTTTTTACAGGCAGTGGGTTTTTCCTCAACCTCCCCAACATCATCAATAAACATGTGGTCCTCACCGCCGCCCACAACCTAATCTCAAATGGCATACGCACTCTCAATCTCAAGGTCACTTATAACAACCCATTCCAAATCGACCCCGACAATCCAGATAAGGTCATCTTCGCCGATGACAAGAAGCCAGCCATCATCGAAATCCCCGTCGACAACACTGATGACTCGGATAATGTTCACATCTGCAAAGCCTACTACTTGGAAACGGGATTTCCCTCGGTGGACTATGCCGTCATATGCATTCCCCGTGCGTCTGAAGGCCCACGCGGGTTTGGTTTTAGCCTCAAGCTCGTGCACAGAAAGTCCTTCAAGGGGGACGTTCACGTCAGCGGTTTCAAGGGAACGATGATGAAGGCTCTACGCCCTTTCACATTCTCATCTTCCAGCATGACTTATCACGAGTATTATGTTGGGTACCAGGCGAAAACAGAAGCGGGTATGAGCGGATCTCCAGTGTGGGTTGAGTACAAGGGGTATCCAACCGTTGTTGCTCTCCAGTAGGCAGTCTCCCCACGCTACGTTAACCTATGTTACTAAAATCGCACACGCAGCAACAATAGTGTAGATCCTAACAGCCCTAAAAGTAGCAATCGCGGTACCCTTCTGACAGTAGACCTCCTCCGTGATGTATTCGAATGGCTAAACTCGGGGTTGCTCCTCAAAGGCGTACAAATTCAAGTTCGACAAGATGAACTTCTAAAGCACAAACACCGAGCGGCTGGTCGCGGCTTATTCCTGAGCTTCATGACCAACACCGGATTTGGACGTGTTCGGCTACACTCAGGAACCCAGTTCGACTGGATGCTAGCCCAGGTTTCCAAAAAAAATGTTTATTATGCGCTTTCGGTGGTAGGTGAAGTGAAGTGGTTAAGGTTCAACGTTGCCGCCAAGAAGTATCAAGGTGTGGAGCTGAGTGAAAATATGGATGGGCAATGTCTGCTTCTCAATCTCGCGGACGCTGATTGTGCATGGAAGACTCTCGCGGTTGGGACGGGTGTTGTGGAGAACGGCGTTGAGAAGAAGGTCAAGCTGAGGATGCAGGGTACCCATATCAAGGCATACGACATCGACCGTGAGAGTTCAGAGGTGTCATTGGTGCCAAATCTCGGATATGAAGGCAAAATTCCGGTGAGTGAGAATTTGGATGGTTCATTTCAGGCCTTTATTCACGAACTTGACTAGTTTTTTAAGTTGATCATGAGCCCAGCCTAACTAGTTTTTTGTAAGTGTCGATTGGTAATTTTATAGCTCTGTACAAATTATCGCCATCTTCGATAAGTGCTCGTTTCAATGAAGTTATCCAAGAGCGTATTTTATCATGTCGTTTGGCTCTTATATTGAGCTTTCGTTGATATTTCATCCGAAAAGTCAGTCGTCACCTCGAGGTGTTTCCACTACTGAAAGAATCCGACCGTCCTACCCTTATCGATGTGTAAACTACACGAAGCATAGAATTGGCATGGGATTGCCGTTATCCTTTGGGCAGATTTTGTGAGATAACAAGATGACTAGTTAACGATCGTACTTAATCTGCACACGCCTTGTGATCAGGTGGGCAAGATAGAAAGTTTAGACCTATCAAGAATATCATCTTTCCAAATTGGAATTCTGGAATAAGAATCATTTCGATATAGTCACCAAAGTTCTGGAACCTAGGCGTGGCTGCAAGGATAGCACGAGACCTTGGGCGCTTATAGAAGCGCCGATTACAACGGTATATGATTGAAATAGTTCAGGTGAACCTGTACTTGCACGACGTGAGCTTGAACATTGAAGCCTTGAGGTCTGCTGTATTACAGCATTGTTCTGCTTTCAGTTCCCCGGTTTTACTAAATTATATCCTAGTTGAAGTTTATATCAAGGGATCAGACTCCTACTTGACAACTTGCGAATGTTAAGTGGCTTTGATGATCAACTAGGTATCAACTAAGCACAGAAACTAAACTAGCACACATGGAATCCGGAGAATCAATATTGAGCTTAGAGAAGTTCTACCTCAAACACCCCAAGGGATTTTACTTGAGATTAGATCGGATTTGAAGACCATGATCCTAACCATCGCTCTCAATCCCCCTCAAATGCTCTGACATTCTAGCTAGACTTATCGTCGCCGTCACCTACCCGCTCTTCGATTTCTGTAGAACGTTAACCTAGTAAGGATCATTCAAAAGAATATGCACTGCAGGTCCATACAGAATCTAACTGACTTCTTCACCACCCAGGCCCATTTTCGAAAGACGTCACTTCAATCTGAGCACAAAAAAACATGTCGATCCAGGACTGCGCCTATGATGGCTCCCTGACTCTATCGCAACTTAAACGACACATCTCTACCAATCGATCTTCTCTCAACGCAATCGGGGGAAATATTGACCTCACCCCTCTCTGTGCCGCCTGCCTGGGCGGGCATCTCGACGTTGTCAAACACCCCCTGTTCTGTGGAGCCGATCCTAACGTCCCATCGAGTCATGATTGCACACCATTGTTTTTTATTACGGATCCCCGGTGCAAGGCTTCATCTGTCGCGCGGCGTGCGATAATACACGAGCTTATTTCAGGGAAGAACGGTCTGAAGGCGGACCTGGACGAACCGTGTGACGATGACAAGAACACGCCTCTCATGAACGTCATTATCCAGCTCAAAGACAAGGAAGTGATCCAAGAACTTGTCGAAAACGGAGCTTCTCTCACCGTTAAACATTATCCCAACCAGAAATCGGCTAAAGAACTCGGAGAGGAGCATGATTTGGCGGGAAGTCTGGTTTCCAAAGAGGAAAGAGGCATGGCTTGGGCAAAAATTATTGAGCTCGCCGTTTCGTTTGTTCTCTTGGTTATTGCGTATGTAAACAACAAGACGGTGGATAGGGTTGTGGGTGGAATTGTGAAGGGGTATTATAATCTCAGCGTCAAAGAAGAGGATGTCCCGAAGGTACCTGATTGTATTTCCTAGTGGTTAACTTATTAGATGCCAACGATATACTTCACAGGACCTTCAAGAAGAAGTTGCGCCAAAAACCATCGGTGAATTCAAGGACTTCTTGAACGATGAAGTCCAACAAGAAAGATTCGGAAAGTTCTTCTCCCCGGACGACCCATTCCTCGCCAAACTTGCCGAGAAAGCAAGTGCATTAAGGGATGACCCAACAACGGACCTTGGGAAACCCGAGAATATCAGGCGCTTGACCCAACTATCGCTTTACCATCCTGTCATCTACTGCGACGACAGCACTTCTATGACCTTGGAGCACAGATACCAGTATCAAATTGAGCTGGTCACACGCATAGCACGGATCGCCACCAAGATCGTCCCCGATGACATGGCTGGTGTGGATCTACGCTTCATCAACAACGATTTCGAGTCGACCCTGTCGGCTAGAGAGATCCTACAGGTGATGAGAGGGATAAAAACATCCCCCGGGACCAATATTGGGACCAACCTCCGGGAGAAGATTCTCAACCCTCTCGTATATGAGATCATCAACCAACCAAAGACAAATACTAATCCTATTCCATTCAAGCGCCCACTCCTGGTGTGCATCATCACAGATGGAGAACCAATCCCAGAAGATCAGAATGTACTTCGTGATGAGATCGTAACGTGTAAGCGGAAGCTGGAGGCAAAGGGATATGATCCGACTTCGGTGATGTATTGCATCAATCAGGTCGGGACTGGTCGCTCGGCGGAGCAGTTTATTGATGCATTGAGGAATGAGAAGGAGATAGAGGATGTGATTTATTGTACGGTTGGTCAGCTGGATGCTAAGTACGAAGAGCTGAAGGAGAATGAGAGGGCGCTGGAATCGTGGCTTCTAGAGTTGTTGACAAGGCCAATCATGGAAAGGCACCTGTACAAGGCGGGACCGGGATTGTAGGAATTGCATGAGGTGATGTTTAAGACTAGGTCGCCTCTCCGAAAAGGGATACTATGTCGGGCTGGACATTCTAAAACATATCAACGGTGTATAAAAATAGACAACAGCGCATGACATAATATGCGTTTTATTGGATACAGTGTCGTTTCGTTGTTTTTTCTTGTAGATGACCCCAGTCATTATGTAACACTAGAGTACTTATTAATTCTAAGACTCGAACATATTTCGTCAAGGTCCAGGTCAGCATATTCTGCGACTGCATGTTCCTTGTTGAATTCCGCTATCTCATCTCCCTCGGCGCCTGTTACTATGTCCAATCCGCTTCTCTGAGACGCGTCCCGGAGGCTGTTTATCAATTCCATAACCCCTTGCAACCATTCTGACTGTTTGGATCCCCGACAGAGGTCTCATAAGAAGTAGAACGGCCTTCCCTCGCTTTGACAGGACCAACAATCATTTGAAAAGAGTCCTTGCCATCTAGGCCATTTTTCTCCATACTTAAGAGATATTGAGCCTTGATTGAGCTACCTCGCCGTTTCCGTTGTACCCACCCCGAGTAAGGTTGCGTTTCTTCCCTTCTTTTGGCGAGTTTCTATATTCTTTTGGCAGTTCTATTTTCCTATATGCTGGGCGGGGCCTGATGGCTCAGCCGTGAAAGCTGAAAGTCCGAAACGGGTCTATCGACTTGCGGCTTGCTGTGAAGGATAATTTTTTTCGTTATTGCTCTTCAGATAAAGCTGGACTTACGTATCACAAAGACTATATTTAGCATACAAGGAATCCTGAGAATCCAGATTGAACTCAGACGTCTACCTCAAAACGCATTATTTAAAGGATTTATTCAATTTTATTTCAGATCGGATTGGATTCGAAGATCACAATCCTAGTCAAAGCTATTATTTTTCTGACAGTCTGGCTAGACTTATCCGCTCCTCGATTTCTGTGGGACGTATATCTAGCAAGAATCATTCAATCTAACAACAGGAAACATGTCCATCCACGACAGCGCCTATGATGGCTCTCTTACTCTATCCCAACTTCGACGACACATCTCCATCCATCCATCCTCTCTCAACGCAATTGGGGGCAAGATGAACCTCACCCCCCTCTGTGCCGCCTGCCTTGGTGGGCATCTCTACGTTGTAAAGCACCTCCTTTCCTGTAGAGCCGATCCCAACGTGCCATCGATTCATGAACGGACACCCGTGTTCTATATTACGGATCCGCAATGCAAAGCTTCGTCTGCAACGCGCTGTTCGATAATCCGCGCACTTGTTTCAGGGAAAGGCGGTCCGAAGGCAGATTTGGACATGCCGTGCAACAATGACAAGAATACCCCTCTAATGAACGTCATCATCCAACTAAAAGACAAGGCCGTCATACAAGTACTTGTTGAAAGTGGAGCTTCGATGACAATTCGACATTATCCCAACCAAAAAACGGCTCAAGAACTCGGGGAAGAGCATGATTTGGCAGGGAGTCTGATGTCGAAAGAGGAAAGAGAAATGACTTGGACGGAGATTATAGAGCTTGTGGTTGCGTTTGTGCTGCTGGTCATCGTGTATGTGAATAATAAGACAGTGAATAGTGTTATAGATGGCCTTGTGAAGAAATACTATGTCGAAGAAGAGGGTGTTTCGAAGGTACCTGATTGCATTTCCTAGTGGTTAACTTATTAGGTGCTAACGATACACTCCACAGGACCTTCAAGGGGAATTTGAGTCCAAAACCATCGATGAATTTAAGGACTTCCTGAATGATGAAGTTCAACAAGGAAAATTTGCAAAGTTTTTCTCCCCAAACGACCCATTCCTTGCGAATCTTGCCGAGAACGCATGCGCGCTAAGGGATGACCCAATGACCGATCTCGGTAAACCCGAGAACATCAAGCGCTTGGCCAAACTCTCACTCTATCATCCTGTCATATACTGCGACGACAGCACTTCAATGCAGGGAAATAGATACGAGCATCAGATTGAGCTGGTCACACGCATAGCGCGCATTGCGACTATGATCGCCCCAGACGACATGGATGACGTGGACCTACGCTTCATCAACAACGATTTCGAGTTGACCCTGTCAGCTGGAGAGATCGTGCAGGTGATGAGAGGGATCAAAGCATCCCGCGGGACCAACCTCGGCACGAATCTCCGGAAAAAGATTCTCCAACCTCGCATCTACGATATCATCGACCAACCAAACACATCGACTAATCCCAGTCCCTTCAGGCGTCCTCTCCTGGTGTGCATCATCACCGATGGACATCCGGTACCAGAAGCTCAGAATGTGCTGCGTGATGAGATCGTAATGTGTAAGCGGAAGCTAGAGGCGAAGGGATATGATCCGACTTCGGTTATGTATTGCATCAACCAGGTAGGGGATAGTCGCTCGGCAGAGCAGTTTATTGATGCATTGAGGAATGAGAAGGAGATCGAGGATGTGGTTTATTGTACGGTTGGTCAGCTGGATACTAAGTTCGAGGAGCTGAAGGAGAATGAGAGGGCGCTGGAATCATGGCTTCTAGATTTGATGACAAAGCCAATTATGCAGAGGCATCCATACGAGTATTGTCCACACACCAATTGATATCGCATCCAACACTCGATCCCTGTAATGAATAGATCAGCACCAATGGCAACGATTCAACTGCTCCTGTCGAGGATCCATGGCTAACTAGGGCTGCGCACCGTACCCGTAATGACGGGTATGACAGCCGGTTCTTACGCGTAAACACCCGTCCCGTTTGGATTTTGAGCTCAGGACGGTCGTATGTCAACGGCCGTAACAACCGTCAGACGAGTTGACAGGTGTATGATCATTTTTGTGTGAAATTCTTAACTTTTTGCTGGTACTATTGATCCCAACTGGTCTGAATTTGCACATACAAGCTGAATTTTAATTTTCAGATTTTTTCCCTTCACCCAATCCCTCCGGAAATCCTCGGAATTTTATTGCATAGTACTCTTACATGTAA
>Ga0193742_1001823_pt1 | contig 12488 bp, 10 predicted proteins | sample L2c1metaG_FD_165511 | JGI IMG/M metagenome (GOLD analysis project Ga0193742, IMG submission 165511) | Soil microbial communities from a riparian zone of the East river system, Colorado, United States - L2c1 | ecosystem: Environmental > Terrestrial > Soil > Riparian zone | place: USA: East River... | reverse complement strand
ATATTACCGCCGGGGCCCTGGACCACGAGCCGGTCGCGTCCGAGCCTCGCTGCGAGTGCGATCAGCTCCTGCATCTGCGGATATTCGAAGCCCGTCACGGCGTTTCCACCATGGTCTTTACGTTGTTGTGGCCTTCTTGGCCGGCGGATCCTGCACGCCATAGCTGCCGAACGCTGCGGCAGTTTCGCTGATGTCGGCCTCGCTCAGCAATACCGGCCCGCCAATCGCCAGGCTCAGATAATACTGGCGGGCAATGGTCTCGAGCTCAACGGCCAGCCACATCGCCTTCTCCAGCGATGCGCCGGTCGCGATCATTCCGTGATTGGCCAGCAGGCAGGCGGTCCGGCCCTCCAGTGCCTTCAGCGCGTGATCCGACAGCTCCTTGGTACCGAACCTGGCATAACCGGCAACGCGCACGTTCATGCCGCCGAACGCCGCCATCATGTAGTGGCACGATGGAATCTCCTTGCGCGCGATCGCCAGCACGGTGGAGTACGTCGCATGCGTATGAACGATGCCGCCGACATCGGGCCTCGCCTTCATGATATCGAGGTGAAAGCGCCATTCGGTGGAGGGTTTGAGTGGGCCCTTCCATGATCCGTATTCGCCCTCGATCGGCATCGCGGCGATCATATCGGGGGTCAAGGAGTCGTATGGCGTCGCGGATGGCGAGATCAGCATGGTGTTGCCGTGACGGGCCGAAATGTTGCCGGATGTGCCCTGGTTAAGTCCGGTGGCGTTCATCCAGCGGCATTTCGCAATGATGGCTTCGCGCGACTGAAGTTCGGTATCGCTCATGGTCAGCTCCTGACGGGTTTGCGCAAACAGCGCTCAATATTTCTGCCGGCCCGACATTACAGAGGCCGTGGCACGCGGGTGTTCCCTTTTCAAATCCGTTTCCGCTGTTTGCACCGCAACATGAAGAATAGACTTGACGGCTGGTTACGCCTCTGCAATTTTTTGCAACATGTGAAGAAATTTGCAAGATGGAATTTGCGATCGTGTCGGTGCGTTCTGAGAAGCTGATGCTGGATGGCGACGCATCACTCGCGACGCGCGCGGCGTGGCTGCATTTCGCGGCCGGCTTCACCCAGTCGGAGGTTGCGAGCCGCCTCAACATTCCAAGCACCAAAGCCCATCGCCTGATCGCGCGCGCAAGCCGCGAAGGCATGATCCGCGTTTTCGTCGAAGGTCCGGTGGCCGAATGCGTCGCGTTGGAAAATGCACTCGCCGAACGCTTCGGCCTTTCGTTTTGTCGGGTCGCACCGGATCTGGGCGAGGGCGATCTGCCGTTGAAAGCCTTGTCGCTTGAAGGGGCCAGCTTCCTTCGCCAGATCCTCGACCCCAGCGACGACAAGGTGATCGGGGTTGGCCATGGCCGCACGCTTGCAGCCGTCGTCGAGCAGATGCCCCAGACGCCCGCGCGGGGCGTGCAGTTCGTGTCGCTACTGGGCGGATTGACGCGGAAATTCGCTGCCAATCCTTTTGACGTCATCCACCGGCTCGCCGAACGCACCGGGGCGGAGGCCTATCTGCTGCCTGTGCCCGTCTTTGCCAATTCCGTCGCCGACAAAGTGGTCCTGATGCAGCAATACGGCATCGCTGAAGTTTCCGCTCTGGCGCGCAAGGCGTCGCTCTTGATCGTTGGCATCGGCCAGGTCAGCGGCGAGGGCTTTCTGGTGTCGAGCGGGATGATCAAGCCCGATGAAGTCGTCGAACTCAACCGCGTCGGCGCCTGTGCCGATCTACTCGGCCACTTCTTCAGCGCTGACGGCCGCATGCTGGAGACCGATTTGTCGGCCCGTGCCACCTCGATGAGTGCGGCCGAGCTGAGGAAGCACCGCATCGTCGCAATCGCCGGCGGGCAAGCCAAGGTCGCAGCCCTTCGCGCCGTCCTGAGCAGCCGCGTGCTTCATGGATTCATTACAGACGAAGCGACCGCTCAAGCGCTTGCGACCGACAAGCCGGAGACGACATCCGGCAAGGAAAAAAGCAAAAGCCGCAAGGGAAAGTGAAAACGCGCAAAAAAGGGAGGCTTATCTATGTTCGATCGAGAGAAGAATCTGTTTGACTCCTACGCTGCCAAACGCATCAGCCGACGTGACTTGCTCGACGGTGCCGCAAAACTTGGCATTGCCGGCCTTGCCGCCAACGCTGCTTTCACGTCGTCCGTGTCGCAGGCAATGGCGGCGGATTTCAACTGGAAGGGTCAGTCCGGCAAGACCGTCAAGCTGCTGCTGAACAAGCATCCTTATGTCGATGCGATGATCGGCGACATCGAGGCGTTCAAGTCGCTGACAGGAATGAACGTCACCTATGACATCTTCCCTGAGGATGTCTATTTCGACAAGGTGACGGCGGCGCTGTCCTCGAAGTCGGACCAGTACGATGCCTTCATGACCGGCGCGTACATGACCTGGACTTACGGTCCGGCAGGCTGGATCGAGGATCTCAACAGCTATATCAAGGACGCGGCGCAGACGAACCCGGCCTTCAACTGGGATGACGTCCTGCCGGGGCTGCGTTCCTCAACCGCGTGGGATGGCGTCGCCGGGTCTGAACTTGGTTCGGGCAAGGCCAAGCAGTGGTGTATCCCGTGGGGCTATGAGCTGAACAATATCGCCTACAACCGAAAGATCTTCGATAAGGTCGGCGTCAAGCCTCCGAAGAACCTCGATGAGATGCTTGAGGTTGCGGCCAAGATCACCAAGGATGCTGGCGGCCCGTACGGTGTCGGTGTTCGCGGTTCGCGCTCGTGGGCGTCCATCCATCCGGGCTTCCTGTCGGCCTATTCGAACTTCGGCCAGAAGGACTTCGTGATGGAAGGCGGCAAGCTGAAGGCCGCGATGAACACCAAGGCCTCGAAGGACTTCCACGAGAAATGGGTCAAGATGATCCAGGGCTCAGGACCGAAGAACTGGTCGACCTATACCTGGTACCAGGTCGGCACGGACCTCGGAGCGGGAGCCTCCGGCATGATCTTCGATGCCGATATTCTCGGCTACTTCATGAATGGCGGCGAGAACAAGGAGCGAGGCAATCTGGGCTACGCGCCGTTCGCCGCCAACCCGGCCGCGAAGGCGCCGACGCCCAACGTCTGGATCTGGTCGCTCGCGATGTCCAGCTTCTCCAAGCAGAAGGACGCGGCGTGGCTGTTCATGCAGTGGGCGACGTCAACCGAACATGATCTGTTCGGCGCACGCAAGATGGACTTTGTCAATCCGGTCCGCGCATCAGTCTGGAAGGACAGCGAGTTCCGCGACCGGATCGCGAAGTCGTATCCCGGCTATCTCGAGCAGCACGACGTCTCGGCTCCCGGTGCCAAGATCTACTTCACGGCGCAGCCTCTGTTCTTTGACCTGACGACCGAGTGGGCTGCATCGCTGCAGAAAATGGTCGCCAAGGAAGTCAGCGTCGACGAAGGTCTCGATAAGCTCGCGGACAGCATCAACCGCCAGTTGAAGCAGGCGGGACTTGGCTGACGCGTGAAACCGGCGCTGAATATCTGCACCATGAACTGGGGCGCTGGCTCGGACCGAAATCTTCCGAGCCGGCGTCGCCCCGGGCTACCGCTTCTCTTTTGCAGTGCCTCAATGAGCTTGACCCAATCTTTCCAGACGCAGGCGCGCCCGGTCCGCATGGCGAAGCTACGCAGTCGTGCCCTGCCGTATTTGCTGAGCTTGCCGGCGCTGCTGGTATGCATTGCGATTCTGGTCCCGTTTTTCACCGCGGCAGTCTATTCGCTGCAGCGGTATCGGCTGAATCTGCCGCATCTGCGAGGATTCATCGGAATTGACAACTATATCGACTTCGTCTCGGATCCGGCATTCTGGAATACGTTCCGGATCTCGCTGACCTACACCGCCCTGACCGTTGTCCTCGAACTGCTGCTCGGTCTTGCCATCGCGCTGTTGTTGCGCCGTCCGACGCGCTTCCATAACGCCGTCTCGATCATGCTCTTGCTCCCGCTCATGACCGCCCCCGCCATCGCGGCCTTGATGTGGAAGCTGATGACCAATCCGAGCTTCGGCATCCTGTCCTATATTGTCAGCCTTCTCGGGGTCCAGGATTTCAAATGGGCCTCTGATCCGACGACGGCGCTTTTCACCGTCGTACTGGTGGACATCTGGGTCTATACGCCATTCATCATGATACTGCTGCTCGCGGGCCTGCGGTCGCTGCCCCGCCAACCGTTTGAAGCGGCCGCGCTCGACGGCGTTCCGGCGACCTTCGTCTTCTTTCGCATCACGTTGCCGATGCTGGCGCCCTACATCATCACGGCCTCGCTGTTCCGCCTGCTCGATTCAATTCAGCAATTCGATATCATTTACGCGATGACGCAAGGCGGGCCCGGCGATCGCCTGATGGTATTTCAGGTGCAGGCCTATCTGGAATTCTTCCAGTACACCAATGTCGGCAGGTCGGCGGCGCTATTGATGGTGCTCTGGGTCATCACCAACATCCTGTCCAACATCTTCATCAAGAACTGGCTGCGGCTGCGCGAGCGCGCGCATCGCCACCAGTGAGCCCGAGGGGATGACCGATGGAACATACTAGCCTCATGGGCCGAATCTTCCGGGGAGCCGCGCTCACGCTGGTCCTTCTGTTCTTCATGTTCCCGATTGTCTGGATTCTCTTGATGTCGTTCCAGAGCAACGAGCAGATCCTGCGCATACCGCCGCGCCTGCTGTTCGAACCGACCTTGGCGAATTACCAGGCGCTGATTTCGGGCCAGTTGCGCACCGCCGCGGGCAATCTCGAGATCTCCTTCATGCGCAATCTGTGGAACAGCTTCGTGCTGTCGAGCGCCGCGGTGCTGCTGGCGCTCGTGCTTGGCGTGCCCGCGGCCTATGCCTTCGCACGCTTCAAGTTTCGGCTTGGGGAGACGATCGCGTTCACGCTGCTGTCTTTTCGTTTTGCGCCGCCGCTGCTCGTGCTGCTGCCGCTATCGCTCTATTACCAACAGCTCGGCCTGAACGACACCTACTTCGGCATCGTCTGGGTTTATCAGCTGATCGCGCTTCCCCTGATCCTGTGGATCGTGCGCGGATATTTCGAGGACGTCAGTCCCGATATCGAGCATGCTTACCGCTTGGCCGGGCATTCGTGGGCTGAGACCTTCGCCCGCATCGCCGTGCCTCTGGCGGGGCCGGGCATCGCGGCCGCCGGGCTTCTTTCCTTCATCTTCTGCTGGAACAATTTCGTGTTCGCGCTGATCCTTGCCTCTGCCGACAAACAACCCGTGACGGTGGGTGCACTTGCATTCGTCACGGCCTCCGGGATTCAATATGGCCAGATCGCCGCGGCGATCGTTCTGTCCGTGACGCCGACCCTGCTGCTCGCGCTGTATGCGCAGCGCTATCTGGTCGAAGGGCTGTCGCTGGGCGCGGTGAAAGGCTGAGGGCGATGGCGCGGCTCGAACTCAAATCGGTTGGCAAGGCGTTCGGCGCGGCGCGGCCGGCCGACGACCTTTCGCTGACCGTCGAGCCCGGAGAAATCGTTGCAGTATTCGGGCCGTCGGGCAGTGGCAAGACCGTCCTGCTGCGCATGATCGCGGGCATGTTCGAGCCGGACGAAGGGGATATCCTCGTCGCGGGGAACTCGATCGTCGGGCTGGCGCCGGAGCGGCGCGGCATCGGCATGGCGTTCCAGAATTTCGCGTTGTTCCCGCACATGACCGCGCGCGCCAACATCGCGAGCGGCGTGCGAACCAGGGCTGGCGGAGACGCGGCGTCGTCGAAGGTCCTGGCCATCAGCCGGCTCCTCAAGATCGAACACGTGCTCGATCATTTCCCGCGTGAACTATCGAACGGCCAGAAACAGCGCACCGCGCTTGCCCGCGCGTTGATCGGCGATCCCGAGGTGCTCCTGCTCGACGATCCCCTGCGCAATGTCGATGCAAAGTTGCGCTATGAGATGCGTCTCGAATTGCCGAGTTTGCTCCGGCGCGGCTCGGCCGCCGCCCTGTACGTCACCCAGGACTACCGCGAGGCGATGGCCATCGCCGATCGGATTGCTGTGCTGGTTAACGGCCGGTTCGAGCAGGTCGCGACACCGGAAGAGATCTACGCCGTGCCAGCCTCGGTCGCGGTGGCGCGATTGTTCGGCGATCCCGCGATCAATCTTGCCGAGGTCCAGCCGTTTGATGAACATGGTGCGCTGTTTGCAATGCTGTCGGGAGCCAAGATCAGGCTCGGCGCCTTCGACGGGCAGCCGCTGAATCGTTCGTGCTGGCTCGGCATCCGTCCCGAACATCTCGCGATTTCGCGCTCGGCTGGCGACGATGCGATTCGTGCGCGAATCCTTGCGATCACGCCCATGCATGAGAAGGCGGTGTTGCTGCTGAAATTGGCGGATGGCAGCGAGTGGCTTGCCGCGCTGCCGCCGCGGGCGATGGACGAGGGCGCGGGGGAGGAAGTCTTCATCCGGTTCGCGCCGGAACATGCGCTGCTGTTTGATCGGGCAAACGGACAGCGTGTTTGCCTGTCGCATCGGCGACAAGCGGCCTGACGGGAGCGGGACAAGATGGGCATGCTTGAGCTTCGGGGTATCGACAAGATCTACCGCAGTCGCGGCAAGCCGGCCGCTCATGCGGTGCGCGCGCTCGATATGGACGTCAGGAGGGGCGAGATCGTCGCGCTGTTGGGATCGTCTGGGTGCGGCAAAACCTCGACGCTGCGCATGATTGCCGGATTCGAGGACGTCACCTCCGGATCGATTACGCTCAATGGACGGCGCATCGATCATCTGCCTCCGGCGCAGCGAAAGGTTGCGATGGCATTCGAAGGCTATTCGCTCTACCCGCCGCTCACGGTGCGGGAAAACATCGCCTTTGCGCTGAAATCCCGCCAGCTGCCCCGTGCCGACGTCACGCGCCGGGTCGAGACAATCGCACAACTCGTTGAGATCGAGGACATCCTGGAGAGCTTCCCACGCGCGATCTCCGGGGGGCAGCAGCAGCGCGCATCGCTCGCACGCGCGCTGGTGCGCGATGCGGACCTCTATCTGCTCGATGAGCCGATGGGGCAGCTCGAGCCGCAGCTTCGGGCGGTCCTGCGCGGACGGATCAAGAGCCTGCTGGCGGAGCGTGAGATGACGGCGATCTTCGTTACCCATGATCAGACCGAGGCAAGTGCACTGGCTGACCGTATCGCGGTGATGGAAGACGGGGTACTGCAGCAATTCGGCAGCGAAAAGGAGCTGAAGGACAGCCCCGCGAACCTGTTTGTGGCGAGCTTCATCGGCGAGCCGCCGATGAATGTGCTTGATGCCACGGTGGCGCGCTCCGACGGCGGCTTCCGCTTCGCCGTCACGCCTGATGTGGCCTTCGATATTCCCGGCGGGACCTTTAGCCCCTCGGCGCAGAAGGGCCTTCAAGATGGCCTGCGGGTGCGGATCGGCATCCGGCCGCAGAAAATCGGGATCGGAACCGGAGATGTTCCCGTACGCGTCGTCTCCAATCAATGGCTCGGCGATCAGTCGCACGTCGCTGGCGACTGTGGCGGAAACCTGCTGATTGCCGTGGCACCAAGTCGGGTCCCGGCGAGGCCCGGAGACATCGTTCCCTTTGCGCTGGAGCCACGTCATCTGCATGTCTTCGGCCCGGACGGAGCTGGCTTCCGCCACGCGGAGGCCGCCTGACGATGCCCGCTCCGCAAGTCCGCGACGTCATTGTCGGAATCGACGCCGGTACCTCGCTGATCAAGACGGTGGCGTTCACGCGCGAAGGCAGCCAGCTCGGCAGCTTCTCCCTGCCCAACGTCTATCGCACGTCGAGGGGAGACCATGTCGAGCAGGACATGTCACGCACCTGGGACGACACGACGGCGGCGCTGTGCGGTCTTGCGGCGAGCGTACCCGATCTTCCGGCGCGCGTTGCGGCCATCGCCGTCACGGGGCAGGGCGACGGCACATGGCTGATCGACGATGAGGGGCGGCCCGTTGCTCCGGCGTTGCTCTGGCTGGATTCACGGGCGGCACACCTGGTGGCGGAAATCCGTGCGAGCCCGCAGAATACGGCGCTGTACCGCCGCACCGGCTCCGGCCTCAATGCCTGCCAGCAGGGGCCGCAGCTCGTGTGGCTGCAAGCGAACGCGCCGGAATCCATATCCCGTGCCGCGACGGCGTTTCACTGCAAGGACTGGCTTTACTTCCGCCTGACCGGGATGCGCGCGACCGATCCTTCCGAGGTAGCATTTTCGTACGGCAACTTCCGCACCCGTCGCTACGATCCGGAGACGGCGCGGCTGATCGGCATTGCCAATCTTGCACGTCTTGTGCCTGACGTCGTCGACGGAGCTTCCATGACGCATCCGCTCGGTGCGGCGGCGGCTGCGGAGACAGGCTTGCCGGCGGGTGTGCCGGTATCGCTTGGCTACGTCGACGTGATCTGCAATGCGCTGGGAGCGGGTCTTTACGATCACGCGCCGGAGGTAGGCTGCACCATCATCGGCTCGACCGGCATGCACATGCGGCTTGCATCCACCGCCGACGCCGTGACGCTGAACGACGAGGCGACCGGCTACACCATGCCGTTTCCGGTACCCGGCCACTATGCCCAGATGCAGTCCAACATGGCGGCCACCCTCAACATCGACTGGCTGCTTGATCTGGCGCTCGGTGTGCTCGCCGGCGAGGGTGTATCGCGATCCCGCGCCGACCTGATCCGTCGGCTCGACGAGCAGGTGATGCGGGCAAGTCCAGGCGAGGTGGTGTTTCATCCCTTCATCTCTGACGCGGGCGAACGGGGTCCGTTTGTGGCACACGATGCCTGCGCGCAATTTATCGGGTTGCGTTCGCGCCACGGCTATTGGGATCTGATGCGCGCCGTCATGGAGGGTCTCGCGTTCGCGGCCCGCGATTGCTACGCCGCTATGGGGGCCTTGCCGTTGGACGTGCGCATCACGGGCGGCGCCGCGCGCAGCTATGCGCTTCGCGCCATCCTTGGTGCTGCTCTCGGATCGAATGTTCGTGTCTGCAGCCGGGACGAGGCTGGCGCCGCCGGTGCCGCGATGATCGCCGCGGTCGCGACCGGATGTTATCCCGACATGACGGCCTGTGCCGATGATTGGGTGACGCCGCTTCTCGGCGAGCCGCAAGCTCCCGACGTTGGCCTCGCGGCGCGCTACGAACAGATGTTTCCGGCCTATCTGGAGGCAAGGCTTGCCTCGCGCCCGACCTGGAAGCGGCTCGCCGCCTTGCGTGCGGGAGGGGCCGATGTCTGACACCATCGCGATCATCGGTGATCGCTTCATGCTGCCCTCGATGTTTGCCGACCGGATCGCTGCGGCCTGCGGCAACGGGGTGAAAATCCGGTCTCTCGAACAGCCGTGGCCCGATCAGCCGATGGAGCACGGTTATGCCGATTCGCCGCTTGAACGGCTGAAGGAATTCATGGGTGATCCCGACGAGGTCGTGGCATTCATCGGTGATGCCGCCATGCTCGTTACACATCTGGCGCCGGTCTCGCGGGCGATGCTCGAACGGCTGCCGAACCTGAAGTTCATCGCAGTTTCGCGCGGGGGGCCTGTGAATATCGACATGCAGGCGGCACGCGATCATCGTGTGCTGGTGGTCAACACGCCGGGCCGGAATGCGAGCGCGGTCGCCGAGTTCACGATCGGGGCCATTCTTGCCGAGACACGCCTCATCCGCACCGGCCACGAGGCGATGCGCGCCGGTGAATGGCGAGGCGATCTCTACCGCGCCGATCGCACCGGCCGTGAGCTCAGCGAGATGACGGTCGGCGTCATTGGCTATGGCGCGATCGGCAGTCGGGTAGTGAAGCTGCTGAAGGCCTTCGGCTGCAGGCTATTGGTCGCCGATCCCTATGTGCAGATTTCAGCGCAGGATCGCAGTGACGGAGTCGAACATGTCGCGCTGGAGGCGCTACTGGACCGCGCAGACGTCATCACGCTGCATGCCAGGGTGACGCCCGAGACGACTGGCTTCCTCGGCCGTGAGGCGCTCGCGCGAACCAGGAAAGGCGCGATCTTTATCAATACCGCCCGCGGCCCGATGGTCGACTATGACGCACTCTACGAGGCGCTGGCATCGGGTCAACTCGCTGGCGCCATGCTCGATACCTTTGCCGTCGAGCCTGTACCGCCGGATTGGCCGCTGCTGCGGCTGCCAAACGTCACCCTGACGCCCCACATCGCCGGCGCTTCCGTGCGCACCGTCACCATCGCCGCCGATCAGGCGGCCGAAGAGGTGCGCCGGTTTCTTGCCGGCGAGCCACCACTCAATCCGTGCTGAGCAAGAGCAGGAAGAAGCCATGACCCGGGACAAGAGGCTCAGCAGGGCGAGATGAACGGCGCGACCGCGGCCAGGGATCACGGGTTGGTCGACATTGCCGTCATCGGTGGTGGCATCAATGGCGCCGGCATCGCGCGGGATGCCGCGGGCCGCGGCCTCAAGGTGCTGCTCTGCGAAAAGCGGGATATCGCCGAAGGAACCTCATCCCGCTCGGGAAAGCTCGTGCACGGCGGGCTGAGATATCTCGAATATTATGAATTCCGCCTGGTGCGCGAGGCGTTGATCGAGCGGGAGGTCCTGCTTGCGTCAGCACCACACATCATTTGGCCGCTCCGGTTCGTCCTACCGCATTCGCCCGACCAGCGGCCTGTCTGGCTCGTGCGGGCCGGACTGTTTCTCTACGATCATCTGGGCGGCAGGAAGCTGTTGCCGCCGAGCCGCAGCCTCGACCTGTCGCGTGCGCCTGAAGGCGCACCGCTGCGGCCGGAATTTCGCCGCGCGTTCGAATATTCCGATTGCTGGGTCGACGACGCCCGTCTCGTGGTGCTGAATCTGATCGATGCGGCGCGTCATGGCGCGCTGGTCTTGCCGCGCACGGAGGCGACGCGGGCCCAACGGGTAGGGGAGACATGGCAGCTGGAGATGCAAGGCGAGGATGGTCTCGTGCATGTTGCTCGTGCCCGCGCGCTGGTCAACGCGGCCGGACCATGGGTCGAGGACGTTATGCAAGGCGTCACCGGCTTGAACTCTTCCCACAGTGTCCGGCTCGTCAAAGGCAGTCACATCGTGGTGCCGAAATTCTGGGCCGGCTCCCACGCCTACTTGTTTCAGAACGACGATCGGCGTGTCATCTTCGTCAATCCGTACCAGGGCGATCTTGCACTGATCGGCACGACCGATATTCCTTATGAGGGGCGCGCGGAAGATGTAGCGATCGACGGCGCCGAGACTCAATATCTGCTACGGGCGCTGCGCCGCTATGTGCGCACACCGCCCGAGGATCGCGATATCGTTCATTCCTTTTCGGGCGTGCGACCTCTTTATGACGACAGCGCGGAGAATCCGTCGGCGGTGACCCGGGATTACGTGCTTGAAATCGACGGCGCGCCCGAAACTCCTCCCGTGTTGTCGATTTTCGGCGGCAAGATCACGACCTATCGCAAACTGGCAGAACATGCGCTGCAGCGCCTGACGCCCTGGTTTCCACGACTGTCACCTGCATGGACCGCAAGCGCGCGCCTTCCCGGCGGCGACATTTCCGGGACCTTCGAGGATTTCGTGGTCGATCTGCAGCGGGAATATCCGGGCCTGCCAGAAACGCTGGTCCGTCATTATGCGCGGCTCTATGGGACGCGTGGTCGGGAGCTGCTGGGTCCGACGCGCAGCTGTGCAGATCTCGGATGCCACTTCGGTGGCGATTTATACGAGCGGGAAGTACGTTACTTGCGCGAGACCGAATGGGCGACCCACTCCGCTGACGTGCTGGATCGTCGAACCAAACATGGACTGCACCTGACACCGCGTCAGCGGGCTGCATTTGAAGACAGTGTCGGAAAGTGAACATGCGGCGCGGAGCGGAGCCCTCCGATTGCCAGACATGACTGCCTGCTTCTGACGGCACAGCGCGGAATCTTCGAGGAAGGACCGAATAACCCCCAGATTTCACGGCGGTGGCTTGCCGAGCTGTAGCTCGCGCGCATGGCCCGCCTTTGCCTGATGGGCTCCGGCGCGGCAGCCTTCCTCGCTTCGCGGGCGAAGGCTGGTGGGCCCGGCAGCAACCATACAGGAGAATTTTCTACAAGCTAAGCCGTCTTTGTGCTTGCGCGGATGGTTTCGGGCAAGGTTATCATTGGCAGGCTTTGCAACATACTGTGATTCGTTCGGCATGGGTCAGTTCCGGGAGATGGCTTGCTTACGACAAGGATATCGGGCCACGGCATCGCGTTGTTTGAGCTATTTGAGCGCGCGGGAGTGCGAACGTCGGACCAGACCTGCTGCTTTCTGATTATCGTTCATCGGCTGTTTGCCCTCGATCGCGGCTGACATTGCCGCCATGGACCTGTTCGTTGTCCCGACCATTGGCTTCGATCTGCTTTATGCGCTCGTCATCGTGCGGCTGTATCGTAGAGATCTCGTTTGGATTAGGGTCACAACCAACCCGACGGCGGAGTGGGTTGCACGTCAGATCACCGAGGCTTTTCCTTGGGACATGGCCCCGTGTTACATGATCC
>Ga0193742_1001822_pt1 | contig 12495 bp, 9 predicted proteins | sample L2c1metaG_FD_165511 | JGI IMG/M metagenome (GOLD analysis project Ga0193742, IMG submission 165511) | Soil microbial communities from a riparian zone of the East river system, Colorado, United States - L2c1 | ecosystem: Environmental > Terrestrial > Soil > Riparian zone | place: USA: East River... | reverse complement strand
GGTCTCTGCGAGACCAGTCCTTGCTCCCCGTCGAGAACTCCCGCGACCGAATGGATCTTGGTCGTCTCCAGCGCCTCCTCGAACTTCAGAGGAGTCAGGATCGAAGGCAGCCGCTTCGCCAGCATCGTCTTGCCCGAACCCGGAGGCCCGATCATCAGGATGTTGTGTCCGCCGGCCGCAGCGACCTCAAGCGCCCGCTTCGCGACATGCTGTCCGCGAACGTCCTTGAAGTCGAAGGGAAAGTGCTGGGTCTCGTTCAGCAGATCGCTCGCCTTCACCGCGAGCGGAACGGCGCTGATGGTTCCAGTCGCAGCCGAGTTCAACAGCTCTCGAACCTCGATCAGGCTCTTCACCGGGTAGACGTTGACGCCCTCGACGACAGCAGCCTCGCGCGCATTGCTCGCCGGAACGATCACGTTCTTGATACCGTTCGCTCGAGCCGCCACAGCAATCGGAAGCGTTCCCGGAACCGCGCGCAGCGAGCCATCGAGACCAAGCTCGCCGACCAGCAGGAAGTCGTCCAAATCCTTGATCGCGAGCGCGCCGTAGGCTCCGAGGATTCCGATCGCGATCGGAAGATCGAAGCCGGAGCCTTCCTTCTTCAGATCGGCGGGAGCCAGGTTGATCGTGATCTTGGTCGGTGGAAGCTCGAAGCCTGAGTTCTTAATAGCTGAACGAACACGATCGCGGCTCTCACGCACAGCGGCGTCAGGAAGCCCCACGGTGCTGAACTGCTCTTTATCCAGCTTGATCTGTGAGAAGTCGACCTCGACATCGATCAGGTGAGCATCGATTCCATAGACAGCAGCACTGCGAGCTTTAAAAAGCATGGTCTAGCCTGATATGTCCTTGAGGCGGTTGGCGTTGGCCGAGTATAGCATCGTGATCCGGCCACGCTCTCTCCCACAGAAGCGGCAGAAGCCAGCCGCGATCAAAAGACACAAACGCGTCACGTCTCATCAGCCGCGCCTAAAATAACCACGTGAACACCAGCCTCTTCGAGCTCTTCAAGATCGGCATCGGTCCTTCGAGCTCTCATACCGTCGGCCCCATGCGAGCAGCGCTGCGCTTCGTTCAGTCTCTGGACCAGCGATCTCCACTCGCCGAGATCGCGGGCGTGACCGTCGACCTCTACGGTTCGCTCGCTCTCACCGGCCACGGACACGGAACCGAGCGCGCCATCCTCCTCGGTCTCACCGGAGAAGCTCCTGACAGGGTCGATCCAGCGGTGATCGATGCGGAGCTGGCAGCGATCCGCTCGACCGGAACTCTCTACCTGCTCGATCGCGAGCCGGTGCCTTTCACCGAAGCCGAGCACCTGCACTTTCATCGCGATCAGATGTATCCGGATCCGGAGACGCCGACGCATCCGAACGGCATGCGCTTCTCTGCCTTCCTCGCAGATGGATCCCTCATCGCGCGAGAGGTCTTCTACTCCATCGGCGGAGGTTTCATCCTCTCCGCCGAAGAGTTCGAGGCGGAGCAGCTGTCCCGCGCAGCGACAACGCGTTCCGTTCCTTATCCCTTCTCGAGCGCCGCGGAGCTGCTCTCGCTCGCTGCGGTGAACAGGCTCACTATCGCGGACCTGCTTCTCTCCAACGAGGTCGCGCTGCTCGGCGATGCCTCCATTCGCCGGCCGAGGCCTGCGGAAGGCTCGCCAGTGAACACCCTTGAAGATCAGGTCAAGGCCAGCCTGCTTACGCTGTGGCAAACGATGCAGGCCTGTACCGCTCGAGGACTCGCCACAGAAGGCATTCTTCCCGGAGGCCTCAACGTCCGTCGCCGCGCGCCGAGGCTGGCACGCAGACTCGAGACCGTCGGCTCCAGCGACCCGCTGGCTCCGATGGACTGGGTTACCGTCTACGCGATGGCCGTCAACGAAGAGAACGCAGCCGGCAGCCGAGTCGTCACCGCTCCCACCAACGGAGCCGCAGGAGTAATTCCCGCGCTCGCGCACTACTACACACGCTTCATCGACGGGGCCTCAGAGGAAGGCATCTTCCGATACTTCCTCACTGCCGCTGCCATCGGCATCCTCTACAAAGAGAACGCCAGCATCTCAGGAGCCGAGGTGGGTTGCCAGGGCGAGGTTGGAGTCGCCTGTTCGATGGCCGCAGGAGGTCTGGTTGCCGCGCTGGGAGGAAGCAACGAGCAGGTCGAACATGCGGCCGAGATCGCGATGGAGCACAATCTTGGCATGACCTGCGATCCGATCGGAGGACTTGTCCAGATCCCCTGCATCGAACGCAACGGCATGGGCGCGGTCAAAGCGATCAATGCCGCACGCATGTCCATGCACGAGACGGAGGGTCATAAGCTCTCGCTCGATCAGGTGATCGAGACGATGTATCAGACCGGTTTAGATATGCAGTCGCGATACAAGGAGACGTCGCTCGCCGGGCTTGCTCTTAACATCATCGAGTGCTGAGGTCGATCGTCGTTGCCGGTTAAGTCGATGCCGTTGCCGGTTAAGTTGTCCTCCTAACCGTGACTCCACGCCGAGAACCTGCCGCAGGATAGTTTGCAGAGCGTAGTGATGACGACCACGCCTTCCTTCTGCCATCGCGAGAAGAACGCTTCGAGCGCCTTCTGCATTCCCGCGTGGCGCGGGTCGCCGGGCACAGGCGAGACCGAGAAGGATTGCGTCAGTCCAATCAGTTCCTCGAGTGTGAGCCTCTGCTCGCCAGCGATCTCCTCGCGGAAGAGATCTCCTCCAGCGAAGAAGGCATCGATGCGTGGCGTGATCTTGTAGCGCTGATAGTTTGCTTCGTAGTCGGTTCCGTATTCGCGCAACAGGGCCTCGAAGGCGACCGACTGTGGAGACTCATCCCGCACGCGGCTGTTACTGACGAGAACAACCCAGCCTCCAGGGCGCAGGATCCTCTGAAACTCCTCCTTCGCAGAGACCGGATCGAACCAGTGAAAGGCGCGACCAGCAACAACAAAGTCTACCGACGCCTCTTCGAGGCCATTCGCCTCCGCCGTTCCCTCCTTGACCAGCATCCCTGGCCAGGCGTGTGCGAGGTGCTTGCAGGCGGCGCGCATCTCATCGTTGGGCTCGACGGCGACGAGTGCGTTTCCGTACTCCAGAAACAGCTCGGACAACATTCCCGTCCCGGCGCCGATATCGGCCACGTGAGCCTCCCTCGTCAGGCCGCATCGTTGGGCGAGGATGTCGATCACCTGCGCGGGATAGCGGCTGCGGTAACGCTCATAGTCTCCAACTCGTCCAGTGAATCTCTCCGTGTTCTGGCTCATACCTGATTTGGATGCACGTCCAGCAGATGATGATGGGCTGTGTGAATCTCATATTCTTTCGACCGCCATGGCGACGGAGTTGCCGCCCCCTAGACAGAGCGCGGCGACGCCTTTCTTCGCATCGCGCCGGATCAGCTCATGCAGCAGCGTTACCAGAACGCGCGCTCCGCTGGCTCCAATAGGATGCCCGATCGCGACGGCGCCTCCGTTCACGTTGACCTTATCGAGCGGCAGGCCGAGCTCGCGCGTCACGCCGAGTGCCTGAACGCTGAAGGCTTCATTCAGCTCATAGAGATCGACTTCGTCACGATTCCAGCCCGCCTTTTCGAGCACGCGGTGTACGCCGATGACCGGCGCCATCATCACCCACTTCGGCTCGACACCGCTGACGGCCTGGGCGCGAATCCTCGCCATCGGCTTAAGTCCCAACGCGGCTGCCCTGTCTGACGACATGATCACCAGCGCCGCGGCAGCATCGTTCACTCCGGGAGCGTTTCCCGCGGTCACCGTGCCATCCTTCTTGAAGGCTGGCCGCAACGCCGCGAGCGTTTCGAGAGAGGCATCCTCCCGGACGCTCTCGTCGTGACGAAAGATCACGGCATCCGCTCCCTTCTTCTTCGGCGGCAGCGTAACCGGAATCACTTCCGCATCGAAGCGCCCCTCACGCCATGCTGCAGAGGCACGGCGATGCGACTCTACAGCAAAGGCATCCTGTTGCTCGCGGGTAATTCCGTACTTCTCCGCGACCAGTTCGCCGGTCATTCCCATGTGCTGATCGTCGCAGGCGCACCACAGGCTGTCGCGAACCATGGAGTCGACCACCGCGCCGTCGCCCATGCGCATTCCTTTGCGCGCTGCGGGAAGAAGGTACGGAGCATTCGACATTGATTCCATTCCGCCGGCGACGACGATCTCCGCATCGCCCGCCATAATGTTGTGGGCCCCCAGCGCTACAGCGCGCAGACCGCTTCCGCACACCATGTTGATCGTCAGCGCGGAGACTGCATTCACCAGACCTCCGCGGAGCGCCGCCTGGCGCGCAGGATTCTGTCCAAGCCCCGCGGGCAGAACGCATCCCATCACGCACTCTTCCACGCTTGCCGCTTCAATCCCTGCTCTGCGCACGGCTTCGCGCACTGCAATTGCACCGAGCTCCACTGCGGAGAGATCGGCCAGTGTTCCCTGAAATTTCCCTACCGGCGTTCGCGCAGCGGAGACAATGACGACATCGCTCATGACTCACCTCTGCTGTGAATCATATAAATAAGAACGCGCCAGCGACGGTTTTCCGATTCACTTCGCGCATCATTTCGCGTCGGACTTTTGACTGAGCCGCATCGCACGCGATCGAATTGGGAAGATACGGCTGAAAAAAAATTTTAAATTGTATCGATTTTTCTTGACAGTGAATTTTCGTAAATCTATACCTTCGTTAGCTGCAATGAAGTGTGTTGCAGGAGTCAATGTCTAATCACTAGGGAGAATAGGCAAATGGCAACGAAAAAGGCAGCCAAGAAGGCACCGGTCAAGAAGGCAACCAAGAAGGCCGCGAAGAAGAAGTAAAACCACAACAGGCAAAGCAAACGGGGGACGCAATCAGCGTCCCCCGTTTCGTGTCTGCAGACGATGCGCTACGGCGTATCGGTCTTTACGCTCTTCGGCGTCGAAAGATATCCCGAGACTTTGTTCTTCTCAATCGAGTTCACGACCAGCTCGTAGAGCACAGGATCCTTTCCGGTATAGAACTGCACCGGCTCATCGAGGCTCTTTTCCTTCTTTTCAATATTGCGATCATCCGCGCTCACGTTGAGGGTGTAGCGCGAGTGTTTCTGATCGGCCTTCTTCAGTTGCAGCTTAACCGTCGAAAGCAGCGTCGGCTGTTGCCCCTTCTGCAAGGTGAACTCGTAGTAGTTCCGGTCGCCCTTGTGCTTCAGCACGTCGAGCTCATCATGGTTCTTCGCGATGAGGCCGCTCATTACGCCCGCATCTCCGACGACGCGAGTCAATTGAGTCTTGGTGGCTTCGAGGTCGGTGCGGGTGGCGGCCACATCCGTCTTGACTCCTCCAACATCCGTTTTCACGCTCGAGACCTCGCTGGAGACGGCGCCGATCTGCTTTTGAGCCGCAGCCTGCGCCTCCTCGAGTTTGGCCTGAGCCAGCTTCTGCTGCGCCATAATGCTCTGCGCCTTCAGTTCCAGTTGCTTCTGCGTCATGCCCACGCTTTGCCCCAGCGTCTCGCTGGTCGCGCGCAGGCGGGCATTGGTCGCCTCAAGCTTCTGGTTAAGGTCGACATTTCTCTGCTCGGTCATCGTCAGCTTCTTGGTCGCGACGCCGAGGTCTTTCTGGAGCGTGTAGCACCAGATCAATCCGCCCAGCCCGGCCAGCAGTGAGACCGCCACTACCGCAAGAAGCGCTCCAGAGACCGAACGCTCTTCCACGTATCCTTTTTCCTCCATCGCAGCTCCCCTTTCAACTGTCATAGTTGGACGCATAGCCTGAGCCTTCATCACACCGTACACGCGAAAGAGGAAGGCGAGGTACAAAGAGACTATATATCGTGTCCACTCTCATGAAGTCATAGACTTGTCTTATGGAATACCCGGACATCTGCATCGCGGGAGCAGGCATCATCGGACTTTCCCTCGCGCTTGAGCTTCATAGCCGGGGAGCCCGCGTAACCGTTTTCGATCAGGGCGAGCCTCTCGCCGAGGCCTCAACTGCTGCCGCTGGAATGCTCGCGGCGGGCGATCCTGAAAATCCACGGGAGCTGCGGCAGATCGCCGAGCTCAGCCGCGCGCTTTACCCGGGATTTCTCAATCGCATCTTGGACCTGTCGGGAATCGTGGTGCCGTTTCAGACCGGCACGACTCTGCAGGAAGTTCGTCCGGGGGAGAACGGCTACGCGCGCGATCTTACGCTGCTGAGCGCCGATACGCTCTCGCTTCTGCTTCCGCAGCTCCATTCCGCGCGGCTCAACTCCGGATCGCGCCGGTTTGCGCTGCTAGATGAGAATAGCCTCGATCCGCGCCAGCTGGCTCAGGCACTTTTGGCTGCGGTCCGCGCTGCGCGGATCGACCTTCGTGCGCAGACACCTATCCGATTTGTCCGTTCCAGTCCGCAGGGCATCGAGATCCACACGACGGCTGGAACTCTCTCCCCTTCCTGCGTGGTGGACTGCACCGGCGCGTGGGGCCTGTCGCCCGCTGTTCCAGGACAGGTACGCGCGCTTCCTCGAAAGGGGCAGATGCTCGTCGTTACGCTTCCCCACGCACTTTCTCTGCACGTGGTCGTTCGGACTCCCGACATCTATATAGTCCCTCGCACGACAGGGGCGACCGCCGGACGCGCGGTGATCGGGGCTACGGTGGAGGATGCGGGGTTCGACAAGACGGTGGACCCAGGCGAGATTGCGAGGCTTCGCGCCCGCGCCGCTGAGCTGCTCCCGGATCTCGCCGATGCTGTTGAAGTAGAGACGTGGGCGGGACTTCGTCCTGGAAGCAGCGACGATCTTCCTCTTCTGGGACAGGTTGGGGAAAACCGCTTCGTTGCCGCCGGCCACTATCGCAACGGCATCCTGTTGGCTCCAGCTACGGCCATGCTGCTGGCGCAGATGCTCTCCGGGGAGACGACGCCGGTGAGTCTCAGCGCATTCTCTCCTCTGCGTCCGGAGTAGACCCTACAATCGCACAGCCTCGACGATATTCGCCCACGGTGGGTGACAAGCCTTTCTCCGCTGAGCTATAACCAGAGTTAATTTAGTTCGCTGGGAGAAGTTCATTTTATGTCCACTGTCGCCGCACCGAAGGGCCTGGAAGGCATCGTAGCCACCAACTCATCCATCTGCTGGATCGACGGCGACGCCGGGGTGCTTTCATACCGCGGCATCGATATTCATGAGCTCGCCCAACGCTCGACGTTCGAGGAGACAACCTACCTGCTCTGGTTCGGCAAGCTCCCGAATCAGGCGGAGCTGGCGGATTTTACGAAGAGGCTGGCCGAGGCTCGCAGGCTTGATCCCGCGATCATCGAGCTCCTTCGCAGCGTTCCCAAGGATGCGACTCCCATGCAGGTACTGCGCACCGCAGTGTCTCTGCTGAGCATCTACGACGTGGATGAGGCCGACAACTCGCACGACTCGAATGTGCGCAAGTCCTACCGGCTGACCTCGCAGATCGCGATGATTGTTGCGATCTGCGACCGCATCCGCAAGGGCAGAGAGATCGTGGAGGCCGATGATTCGCTCTCGCACGCCGCCAATTTTCTGTGGATGCTCAACGGCGAGAGGCCTTCGGAGACCGCGACCCACACCTTCGACATCGCGCTCATTCTTCATGCCGACCACGAGCTGAACGCCAGCACCTTTGCCGCACGCGTGATCGCCGCCACTCTCGCTGACATCCATTCAGCCATCACGGGAGCCATTGGCGCTCTCAAGGGACCGCTGCACGGCGGGGCGAACGAGGCGACGATGCGCCTGCTCTACGCAATCGACAAGGAAGGAGCGGACCCGGTCGAGTATGTCCGCCAGATGTTCGCGGAGAAGAAGAAGATCTCAGGCTTCGGCCACCGCGTTTATCACACGGAAGATCCGCGCGCGACGCACCTGCGACGCATGTCCGAGGAGCTCAGTAAGACCTCCGGGGGTACGAAGTGGTTCGATATGTCGCGCAAGATCGAGCAGTTCGTGAAGCAGGAGAAGAATCTGAACGCCAATGTGGACTTCTACTCGGCATCGACCTATACCCTGCTGGGCATCGACATCGATCTCTTCACCCCGATCTTCGCCGTCAGCCGCATCTCCGGCTGGGCCGCGCATGTGATCGAGCAGCACGATGACAACCGCCTGATCCGTCCGCGCGCAGAGTACATGGGACCTGCTTATCCCGCCCCGTATACGTCGATCAACGAACGCTAGAAGCTCTTTCCTCGATTTAAGAAAAACGCATAGAAAAGCGCGCCCGGGCAAGGCGCGCTTTTCTTGTGCAACTGAATCGGATTACTTCTTCTCGCTGGCTGGAGGGATGATTCCATTCATCCTCAGGTACTCTGCCAGCTGCCCATAGTGGTCGAAGCCGTGCGCGATCACACCTCCGGCGAGGCTCGCCCGGGTCTGGGTTCCGCGAACGCTCTCAAATGCATTCTGCACCGTCAGAGTCTCCATCGATTTGTGGACGAAGGCGAAAGACTTCTCAAGCGCAGCGACGATCTGTTCCTTGTCCTTCAGGTTGCCGATCGCCTTTACATCCACATCCGGCTTCATGCTGCCGAACATGCCGGCGTAAAAGTAGTTTGCCTGCGCGACGTGTGCGACCATCTGTCCGAAGGTCCGTACACCCTGGTTGTTCGGGGACAGGTAATCGGTCTTCTGGGAGGCCGCGAAGATCGCCGGGGTCGGAGCGAAGTTGTATTTGTCCGCAGGCATGGCCTTCGCCAGCCCCATGAACTGTTCCTCGAAGGCGCTTAATGCCGTGTCGAACGACTTGGCCGGTTCGATCATGGTTCCCGGCGCAACCTTTGGCGCTGCATCCGTTTGAGCCTGCGCACCTGCTACGCAACAAGCCGCCAGCACCCATCCCATCATCACTCTTCTGTTCATTTCTTCTCCCTTTCGCCCTTGGCGATGCGGTCCCCAAGCCCATGGAGACCGCGCTCAGCGTATCAGAACAACCGTTTGCTCTACATGACATTCGTCCCAAAACAGGCCCCATTCCTTCACGAGCGGTAAAATAATAAGATGCAGCGAATCTATATGGACGCGAACGCCACTACGCCTCTTCTTCCCGAAGTCTTCGAGGCTATGCGTCCTTTCTATCTCGAGCACTACGGCAACGCCAGCTCGATCCACCAGCAGGGCCAGCAGGCCCGCTCTGCCGTGGACCGCGCCCGCGAGACCGTCGCCGGCCTGTTGCGCTGCCGCCCTGCCGAGGTCGTCTTCACCTCTGGCGGCACCGAGAGCGACAATCTTGCACTGTTCGGCGTTCTCCCACCCGGCGACCATCTGATCACCACGGCCATCGAGCACCATGCCGTGCTGCACGCTGCCGAATCCCTCGCCAAGCGGGGCGTCGAAGTGACCTTCCTTCCCGTCACGACACAGGGCATCGTGGAGCCGGCAGCGCTGCTCTCTGCGCTTCGCCCCAATACTCGCCTGGTCAGCGTTATGTATGCCAACAACGAGACCGGCGTCATCCAGCCGATCGATGCGCTCGCCGGAATCGCACACGCAGGCGGAGCGCTCTTCCACTCCGATGCTGTCCAGGCCGGCGGCAAGCTGCCGTTGGATGTCAGCGCGCATGGCTTCCTCAAGGATGTCGACCTGCTCACGCTCTCCGGCCACAAGTTTCATGCGCCCAAGGGAATAGGAATCCTCTACGTGCGCCGCAGCGTTCAGCTCTCTCCCATGTTTCACGGAGGATCGCACGAACGTCAACGCCGTGCGGGAACCGAGAATGTTCCTGGGATCGTCGGCCTGGGCAAAGCAGCCGAGCTTTCCGCCGAGTGGCTCAGGAACGATGGTCCCGTCAAGTTAGCGGCTCTTCGTGATCGACTGGAACAGGGCATTCTGGCGCAGGTGGAGCAGACCGGAGTTAATGGGGCAGGCGCACCGCGCGTCGCCAACACCACCAGCCTCTACTTCGATCACGTTGAGGCGGAGGCCCTGCTCATCGCTCTCGATCTCAAGGGCCTGTCAGTCAGTGGAGGCAGCGCCTGCCAGTCGGGAGCCAGCGAGCCCTCACACGTGCTTACGGCGATGGGGCTGTCCGCGGCACGCGCTCGCGCCACACTACGGTTCTCGCTCTCGAAGCTCACCACCGAAGCGGAGGTCGAAGAGGCTCTTAGGCTGATCCCGGCCGCGGTCGCTCGCCTGCGTGATCTGTCGCCGGTCCAGAGCAAGGTTGCGGTCACGGCCTAGCTGCTTATCGAGACAACCCGCACTTGCCTATAAGTACCAGGGGATATTCACCACGACGATGCGCTGATTTCCCCGTACCAGCAGGAGCAGTTTCAGGAGCTGAACGCGCTGATTGTGCAGCGCGTTCTCCCACCAGTGGCGAACGACCAGCTCCGGCAACAGCACGGCGATCTTCCTTCCCGGGTGCTGCTCTTCGAGTTCCAGGATGTAATCCATCAGCGGATTGACGATGAAGCGGTAGCTGGAAGGGATCATCACCAGCTCCGGCTCTTCCAGCCCTTCCTTCCTGATCGGGCCGATGATCTTGTCGTCCCACTCCTCTTCAATTCCGAACGGCTCGTCGTCGGAGTGCACATGCACGACCTTCAGGTCCTTCGACATCAGAAGACCGAAGCGCAGCGCCTTCTCCGCGATGCGGTCCCAGCGAGCCATCGGGATCACGACGACCGGCTCCTGCAAATTCGTCAGGTTCAGCGGAGTCATGTCCTTCATCTCGCGTTTTACTCGCGAATAGTGGCGCTTGACCACCATCATGAGCACGATCAGCACCGGCACCAGAAGAACCGTTACCCACGCTCCTGCCGCGAACTTCGCCACAAGGACGACCAGCAGCGTAATGCCTGTGGCCACGGCTCCGAAGGCATTGACGAACATATGCCACATCCGCCCTGGATGCTTGTCCATCTTCAGCCAGTGGATGACCATGCCGGCCTGCGAGAGCGTAAAGGCAAGGAACGCACCGATTGCGTAGAGAGGAATCAGCCGATCGGTCACGCCTCCGAAGAGGATCAGGATCACCGCGGTGAATCCTGTCAGCGCGTAGATGCCATGCGAGTACAACAGTCGCCGGCCGCGCAGCGTGAAGACGTGGGGCAGATAGTCATGCATCGAGATTGCGCGGGCGAGGCGGGGAAAGTCCGCGAAGGCCGTATTCGCACTCAGCGACAGGGCCAGCAGTACGCCGCCCATGGTGACGTAGTAGAACCAGCCGCGGCCGAAGACCGCCGTCGTCAGGATGCTGAGGACGCTCTGATAGTTGTGAGCATCGGGCTCCATCGCGGTGACCCCGTAGGCCTTCGACAGCCACGCGATTCCGAAGAGAAGAACGATCAGGGTTCCAACGATGATCGTCAGGGTCCGCTGAGCCCTTTTCGCTCGCGGCTCTTCAAAGGCCATGACTCCGTTCGACACGGCCTCGACGCCGGTCATCGCCGCGCATCCGCTGGCGAAGGTCTTCATCAGGAGCCACAGGCTGAGATACTTCACCGTCTGTACGGCTGGGGGCGGCGGAGCGACTACGGGAACCGGGTGTCCACCGCTGAGAAAAGCGCGGACCGCGCCCACCACGATGATGGTGAGGAGAGAGCCTACGAACAGGAACGTCGGGATAATGAACGCTGCTCCCGTGTCTTTGACCCCTCTCAAATTCACTACCGCCAGCAGCACAAGGATCACGAGACAGATCGAGAGCGTGTGGTGGTGGAGCTCGGGCACAGCCGAGGTCAGGGCCGTAACGCCGGCCGAGATTCCCACCGCTGCCGTCAGGATGTAGTCGATCATGAGAGCGGCGGCGGCCAGTAGCCCCGCACCGGCGCCCAGGTTCTCGGTTGCGACGGTGTAGGATCCGCCACCGCTCGGATACGCCTCGATCGTCTGCCGGTAGCTGAAGAACACGATCATCAGCAGGACCAGGATCGCCACCACCACCGGAACGATATGGTCGACGCCCATGATCCCCATCGGGATCAATAGCGTCATGGCGGCTTCGGGGCCGTAAGCCGCGCTTGTGAGGGCATCGAGCCCGAAGATCGGGATGCCCGCCGCGACGCCAATATGCTCGGCGCGCTCGTCACTGGATGCCAGAGGGCGTCCAAAAAGTACGTCAGTAAAAGACATAGACGTATCTGATACTAACTTGCTTCGTCAGCTGCACGATCATTTTTTGCATCCGGAGATACACTAAATCCAACATGGCAAACCTCTACGACATCTCCCTCCAGCGCATCACCGGCGAGTCAGCCTCTCTTTCAGATCACCGCGGAAAGGTTCTGCTGCTTGTGAACGTGGCCTCACAGTGCGGCCTGACCAAGCAGTATGAAGCTCTTGAACAGCTCTACACCCGGTTCAAGGATGCAGGCCTGGTCGTATGCGGCTTTCCTGCCAACGACTTCGGCTCGCAGGAGCCCGGGACCGACGAAGAAATCGCTAATTTCTGCACCACCAACTACTCGGTCGATTTCCCCCTGTTCAGCAAGGTCGCGGTCACCGGGGCCTCCACACATCCCCTTTACAAGGCCCTGATCGACGCCGAACCCGAGGCCATC
>Ga0193742_1001821_pt1 | contig 12499 bp, 13 predicted proteins | sample L2c1metaG_FD_165511 | JGI IMG/M metagenome (GOLD analysis project Ga0193742, IMG submission 165511) | Soil microbial communities from a riparian zone of the East river system, Colorado, United States - L2c1 | ecosystem: Environmental > Terrestrial > Soil > Riparian zone | place: USA: East River... | reverse complement strand
ATCGATCCCGGCCGCCGCCGCCACCGCCCGAATCGTCGTCCCCTGGTACCCCTTGAGCGCCAGCAGTTGACGCGCCGAGGTAAGGATCGCGGACCGGGTTTTCTCGGAGCGCGCAGTGAACGCCATGCAAACAAGTGTAGGTCAACGCCATTTGTATTGACCCAGAGCGGAGCGACGGGGCTTTCCTGAAAAGGTTCCGTACGGTAATTTCCCGAGCATTTTCTCGGCAGATTATTCCACTTCACCCAGCGGCCAGGTCAATGCGGCCATTTCCCCGATTCGAGCAGGCGCTGCAATGCTTCTGGGCTGCCCGGTGTCGGCTCACCCCGCCAACTACGACTGACCTCTACATATGCCCAGGGTGGATCCCCGCCCGGGCGGAATTCCCGGCGGAACTGGCACTGAATGCCCCGGCCAGCTTCCGGACCCGCCAGCTGTACCACCTCAGGTGGCTGACCCGCCTCGTCGAGCTCGATCTCGACAGTCATCCAGTGCTCGCCGTCACGGTCGTAGAACCGGATCTCGCTCGTGTAGGCCACCGGCGTCTCCTCCACTGGGCGTCCGCCGAACGAACGGGCGAACCCGTCCGTTCGGCGGCTGACCTGCTAGCCCGATGCCCCGCTCCACCGCCGGCGTGTGCCGGGCATCTGAGACAAAGAGCGTGGCGCAGCGAGCTCAGACGATCTTGACGTGTTCGGCCTGGGGCCCCTTCTGACCTTGGGTGATGTCGAACTCGACCCGCTGGTTTTCCTCCAGCGAGCGGTACCCGCCGCCGTCAATGGCCGAGTAGTGGACGAAGACGTCCTTATCGCCGCCATCAGGCGTGATGAACCCGAATCCCTTCTCGCTGTTGAACCACTTCACAGTGCCTTGGGCCATGATCTGTCCTCTACCTGCCGAGATGCGTGAGCGTTGTGTCGCGACGATCGTGTCAGCAGGTAACCGGGGCACGCAACCAACCCCACCCGGAAACCTCCCGTCGAGCAGCACCCCCTCACCCGGATCGGGTCCGCCGGACAACCCAGGAGCGCCTCGCCGAAGGGCCATCGACCCCCGCTGACCTGCAATATCGTCAGCTCAGGGGGCAGCGGCGGCCCGGCGCGCGAGGCGTCGTGGCCAGCGGAGCCGAACCGGCTGGCCGGCAGCGGTTCCAGAACTTCACCTTCCCGATCTAGCCCGCGGATCCAGCGGAAACACGCTTCCGGTCGTCGCGAACGCACCGAACACGCCGCAGCCGGCTAACCTCCGAGCCGGTATTCGGCGTGCACGAGCTCGAGCAGTTCAGCGACCGACGTGTCCTTGGAAGGTTTGTCGAACGTGATTTCGCCGTGCTGCAACAGGTTGACCCGGTCACACACGTCCACGATCTGGCTGTAGTTGTGCGCGATGAGGATGATCGCGAGGTCTTGACGTTGTTTGAGTTGGGCGAGCAGCCGCAGGATCAGGCTGCCCTCCTTGGCTCCCATCGCGGCCAGCGGCTCGTCCAGCAGCAATAGCTTCGCGTCGGAATACACCGAGCGGGCTACCGCGATCGCCTGCCGCTGGCCGCCGGAGAGCTGGCCGACCTGGGCACTCACCGAGGGGATGCTGATGCCGATGGAGTCCAGGGCCTCTCGCGCCCGACGCTTCATCTCCCGGCGGCGCAGGAACGGGAACGGCCGGTACACCAACTCCTTGTTCAGGTGCAGGTTCAAGTAGACCGGTAGCTCGTTGACCATCGCGAGGTCCTGGAAAACGGTCTCGATGCCCAGCGATCGAGCGTGCGTGACCGATCGCAGCGGCACCTGCTCGCCCTCGAAATACAGCTGGCCGCTGTCCGGCTGATGGAACCCGGTCAAGATCTTTATCAGGGTGGATTTCCCGGCCCCGTTGTCGCCGATCAGGCCCAAGATCTCGCCTCGGCGCACCGACAGATTGACGTCTCGCAACGCGCTCACCGGCCCGAACCGTTTGCTGACGTGCTCGGCCCGGATGACCTCGGCGACCCCGTTCACCTCGGCGTTCATGATTCTCCCCGGGAGGAACCCAACCGGGAACGCAGCACGGACAGGTACACGTTCAACAACATCGCGACCAGGATCGCCAAGCCGAGCACCACCGGGAACGCGCTGGCGTTGATCCCGGTCAGGTTGAACCCGTCATAGACGATTCCGAGCAGCAGCGCGCCCAGGAACGCGCCCACCACGGTGCCCGAGCCGCCGAACAGCGCGGTGCCGCCGATCACCGCGGCCGCGACCGCGAAGAACATGGTGTTGAATCCCCCGTTGGTCGGATCGTAGGAGCCGACTCGGGTGCCTTGCAGAATGCCCGCAAACCCGGCGAGCGTGCTGCTCAGGGCAAAGTTGATCACCTTGATCCGGTTGGTGCGGATACCGGATTCGGCCGCACCGATCGGGTTGCCCCCGGTGGCCTGGGTATAGATGCCGAACCTGGTGGTGGACAACAGGACCTGCATCGCCGCGATGATCAGCAGCGCCCAGACGACCTCTGTCCAAGGTCCCCGTCCGAACCAGGTGACCACCCAGCCGGTCGATGGCGCGCTGACCGGTGAACCGCCGGAGATGACCAGGGACAGCCCCTGCAGCAGAAAGGCCATGCCCAGTGTGGTGATGAACGCCGGCACGTTGAACACCGTGCGGATCAGTCCGTTCACCGTGCCGATGACCGCGCTGAGCACCAGCGCGCCGAGCAGCGCCACGAACAGCGGGGCACCATTGTTGTAGAACACCATCAACAGGAACGGCGACAACGTGAACACAAATCCCGCCGACAAATCGATCTCGCCGCAGATCAGCAGCATCACCTGGCCGGCCGCGACGATGGCCCAGGGCGCCACATACTGCGCAATGGTGTGGTAATTCTCCACGCTGTTGAATCCCACGCTGGTGGTGAGGCTGAAATAGATGCCGGCCGCGACGGTGACCAGCAAAATGCTCAGTTCCTTGACCCGGATCCACCCTGAAAGAACGGCGAGACCGGGCATTGTCTGGTTTCCCGCCCCGTTCGGGCGCTTGGCTCCGGACGGTCTGAGTGTGGGCGCACGGCGCATTTTTCGTTTTCCTGTCGCACTAGCGGGTCAGCGCGGTCGCGGGTGGCAGCGGCACCGACGGCGGCATCGGCACCAGGTCGGCGTTGGGCCCGCCCTCGAACTTGCTGTTGGCCGAGATGTACGGGCCGACGTTGTCTTTCGTGACGAAGGTCAGCCCGGTATCGGTCATCGGGGGTGTCACGAGCGTTCCGGACAGCCGGAACATGTACATGTACAGCACGGGCAGGAAGCCCTGCAGGTACGCGGACTGGTCGATGGTGAAGTCCAGCGCCCCGGAACTCACCCCCTTGATGGTGTCGGCGAGCGTGTCGTACCCGCCCGCGCGCACCTTGCCCTGCAGGTTGCGGCTGGTGATCAGTTGCGCGATCGAGGCCGTGCTCCCGGCGTCCACCGCGTAGATCCCCTTCGCCCCGGGGTTTCCGGTGTAGGCGGCGGTGATCGCGTTGAGCTCCGCGGCCTGCTCAGCGCCGGTGTTGACCGACTTGACGGTCACTCCCGGGACGGCCTGCTTGAGCGCGTCGGTGATTCCGTCCAGGCGTGGCTGGACATTGTTGCCGCCCGGCTGGGAGATCCCGACCAGGATGTCGCCGGAGGTGATGTCCCTGGCGATCCGCTGCCCCATCAGGAAGCCCGACCGGTACAGATCCTGCCCCACGTAGGTCAGCGTGTAGTTGTTCGCCGCCGTGGCGTTGTAGGCGATGACCGGAATGCCCTTTGCCAACGCCCGCTTGGTCGGGTCCACGAAGGCGTTGTCATCGGTCAGCGCAATGGCGATGCCGTCAGCGTTGCTGGTGATAGCCGTGTCGAAGGCGCTGGCCATCTCCGACACGTTGCCGCCCTGCGAGCCGGTCCACTGCGGCTCGGGCAGGCCGAGCAGTGCCGCGGCGTCGGCGAGCCCCGACCTGGTGGGCACAAAAAACGAGTTCGTGGTCACGTGGTTGACGAACACGAACCGCCACGGCGGGGTACTGGGAAATGTCCCGGCGCCTTTGGCGGCCGAGTTGCTCTGGGCACCGGCGCAGGCCGCCAGCAGCGTGCTCGCGGCCACCGCGCCGCCACCCGCTCCGACGAACTTCAGTGCTGATCTACGAGACACGCTGCTGGTTCGGTTCGTCATCGCTTCTCACGCATCCATCTCGGCGGGGAACTTCATCGGTCCTGGCTCGGTGTGCGTGCCTGAATCATTGGATGATTCGCTGATACCGTCAAGAGCCGGCTGAGACACCGTCGCCAGTTTGACTTCATGGACCAATCATTCAATGATTCGTCGGTGCACCCGACGCGGCCCGGCCCCCTGGGTCAGCACCGGACGATTCACGGACGAGTCGTCGAGTTGCTGGGCCGTCGCATCGTGTCCGGCGAGTTCCCGGACGGCAGTCAGTTGCCCAACGAGACGGAGCTCGCCGCACAGCTCGAGGTCAGCAGGGGCGGAATCCGCGAGGCGGTGAAAGCCTTGGCGGCCAAGGGGCTGGTAGAGCCGCGGCCGCGGCTTGGCACCCGGGTGCTACCCCGGCGCAGTTGGAACCTCATGGACCGCGAGGTGATCGGCTGGCACGGCGAGAGCGCGGCTCCCGGCTTTCTCCAAGACCTGCTCGAGCTGCGGCTCATGGTCGAACCGAATGCTGCGCGCCTCGCCGCCGAACGGGCTAGCCACGCCGAGGTGACCGCGCTGGAGGCCGCCTACGCGGGAATGGCCGAACATGCGCCGCGGCTCCCCCAAGCCAAGGTCGCGTTCGTCCAGGCTGACCTGACATTCCATCTGACCTTGTTGCGCGCCACCGATAACCAGCTGATCGAACAGCTCGGCCGGCTACTTGAGACGAGCCTGCAGCACGGGCTGGAAGCCAGCTCCCAGGCACCCGGCGGCGTGGCGGCCACCCTCCCGCTCCACCACGCCGTCCTGATCGCGGTCCGGGCCCACCGACCGGTCGCCGCCCACCGCGCGATGCGGCGGCTGATCGAGACCACGTCCACGGCGGTCGAGCGCATGATCGAGCCGCACTAATCTGGCTGGGGAACTCCTGGAACCGCGTCAGTGCACCCGTGCCGGCGTGTCGGCGCTGACCCGCCGCCGGGCAACCGGAAGCAAGAGAGCGGCCGAAGCGATGAGGAGCAGACTCAGCACCACCACATTCAGCACCTTGTCGAGGGTGTTGTACATGTGGAGATGCTGCATGTGATAGATCAGGTGCGGGATGTTGAAGGTCAGCCATACCAGCCCGGTAATGCGCGCGACCGTGTCACTCCGCACGCTGCGTAGGGCGATCAGGCTCAGCACGGCGAGTGCCATGAACATCGCACCAGCGTCCTTGGACAGGTGCTCGTTGTAAGGGCCCAGTTGCGGCAGCCAGCTGAGTCCGAAGCCGGGGAAATGGCCGTGCCAGTGGCGGGGAGCGAAGTAGGCCCACACTCCGGTGTAGGCACCTCCCACAGCGAGGATTGCCAGGAGGACGCGGCGAAGGTTGAGGCTCATGGCTAAGAGACGACACAGGAACGGGGTATGTGACACCCCTCGGTTCACCTACTCCTGAAACTTGAGATGCCGGAGCTTGTCAGGATTGACTACCGCGTCGATTTCCGTGATGCACCCGTCGTGGACGGTGAATGCGAGAACGACGGTCAGGCCGCTACTGTCGAGAAAAACCAGGCCTGGTGCGCCGTTCACCTCGCGCCTCAGGATTTTGATTGTGGCGAGGTCGACCCATTGCAGGATCCCCAGCACGAAACGGGCGGTCTTCTCATGGCCGACTATCGGTCGCCGAGCCGCGGTAACGATGCCCCCGCCGTCCGATCGCCACACCACGTCCGGATCGAGGATCTCCAGTAGCCGGGCGAGATCGCCGCCGGTGGAGGCCGCCAGGAAGGCCTCGACGGCTTGCTGGTGACCACTGCGGTCGGCCGACTGGCGAGGGGCCTCCTCGCGGACCCGGCGCCGCGCACGGGAGGCCAACTGTCGCACGGCCGCCGGCGTGCGGCCGACGCTCTCCGCGATCTCCGCGAACGGCACCGCGAAGACATCGTGCAGGATGAAGGCCGTTCGTTCAGCCGGTGTCAATCGCTGAAGGACGGTGAGCATCGCAAGGCTCACCGTGTCGTCCAGCGTCACCCGATCCTCCGGCCCTCCCTCGGTGACCAGCGGCTCCGGCAGCCATGGGCCGGTATAAACCTCGCGGCGCGCCCGCGCCGAACCGATCATGTCGTAACAGATCCGGCTGACCACTGTGCGCAGAAATGGCCCTGCGTCCACCACGTACCCGTCGGGCAGCCTTTGCCAGCGCAGCCACGCCTCCTGGAGTACGTCATCGGCGTCGGCCACGGATGCGGTAATGCGGTACGCGATGTCCCACAACCGGACGCGCTGTTCCTCGAATGCTCCGCCGTCAGCCACGAAGTCACCACGCAGCCGCTGAGCGCAAGTCGGTCCGCGCGAGCCGAACCGGGAGTTCGCACAGCCCCCGGGTAGTCCGCGCAGAGCCAGTGCGACGCCCAAAGGGCTCGCGCAAACCCAGTGCCGCTGGCACAGCCCCTGCAGGCTCTGCACGGGCCGCGGCCGGTCTGTGCCAGCCAAGGGCACGTCGAGGTCGACGCCAGTCTTGATTCTCGCGATCAGAACCGGACCCACGTCGACCTCGACGCATTCCGCCCGGTCAGCAGGGCCCGGTCAGCACTGGGCCGGTGGTTAGCGCACCCGCTCCGGGATGTGGTCGAGGGCGTGCAGCACGTGTACCGCGAGCGCGGATGTGGCCTGGTCGCTGAGCTTTTCGTGCCGCTGGATCGTGTCCACGACCAGCTGGAGGCGCTTGTCGTAGGGTGACCTGAATTTGATTTCCTTCTTGGTCATGTCCGGTCTTCTTTCTGTGCGGTCGCGGCGGGATGATCGTTCGCGAGCAGGGTGGAGACATCATCGGTATTGCCTGATCCCGCCGAGGCTGTGAGCACCTCGCGGGCGGCTTGCTCGGTGTACTCCGGGCCGACCACGACCAGGGTGACCCGTTGATCGCGGGCGATCACATCGACGCTGCCGGTGCGCTGCACGCGGTAGCCGGCGAGGCGGACGGCGGCGCCCTCGACGTTGACGATGCGCGGCGGAGCGTCCCAGTCGCCCAGGTGATAGCTCACCGACTCGACGCGGCCCAGGCGCTGGCCCAGTGCGGCGACCAGGGCTGGCAGCTCGACTTCCATCTTGCGGGAGCGGGGCCACCATCCGCCGTCCACATATCCGGTTGTGGGGCCGTCCGGCTTCAACTCGAGCCGGGCCTCCTGGTCGGCGACGGCGGGCGGCGCTGGTTCGCTCGCGTTCCTGGGCGACGTGATGGTGGATGCCGACGACATGTCGGGCGCTCCGGTCTCCGGGGGGCCACAAACCGCCCGGCGTGGACGCTCATCGGGGACGACGCGGGCTTGACCGCCCGTATGCGAGATGCACCCAACATCGTCAGCGTACGCCCTGGCGATGCCGTTCCACGGGAGCGTCGCAGGAAATGTCGGCGCGCCTCCTGACCTGGCGGAATGCCCCCTCGCGGGATTAGGCTCCGCCAGTCGTGGAGACCAGCGATTCGCTGCACGCCCGCGCGGTCGCGGGTCTCGATGAGCTCCGTGCGCTGCTGGGGCCTGGCGCGGTCGCGGCCGAGGGTTCGCACGATGGCGACCCGGGCATGGTCGAAGAACTTGTTGACGTTGGCCTGGCCGAGCTGCGCGGTATCTTGCCGAGCTACACCGGCCCCGAGGCGGCCCGGCTGGCAACTGTGGCGCTGGAGCTTGCCGACGTGCGGTCCTTGCTTGCCGGCGAGCGAACCCGGCGGCGGGTGGAAGGCGTGGTGCAGGTTCAGCGTGCGCTCGCCCGGTTACGGGCCGTTGGTTCCACCGAGCAGATGCTGATGAAGGCCCCGGAAGCGGTGTGCGAGTACTGCGGATTCGAGCGCGCCCTGCTGTGGCGGATCGAGGAGCGGGTGGTTACCCCGCTGGCCGCCTACTCCGCGCGCGATCCAGCGTGGGGCGAGAAGGTGTTGCACCACTTCTCCTCGGTGCACGGCCCGATCATGCTGGATTCGTTGATGCTGGAGAACGAGATGCTGCGCCGGCGCGCGCCGCTCATCGTGCACGATACGTCGAACAGTCCTGGTGCCATGGGCAAGTTGCTGCGCCGGTCGAACATTCGCTCGTACGTCTCCGCGCCGGTTATGCCCGAGGGCCGGGTGATCGGAGGCATCCACGCGTCGACGATGGCGCAGGACACGGTCGCGGACCGCGATGTGTTGTGGGCCTTCGCCGAAGGCTATGGCTACGCGTTGGAACGGACCATCCTGCTGGAACGCCTGCACGACCAGGGTGAGCGCATCCGCCAGCTTGTCGGCTCGACCGAGTCGGTGCTCACCGAAATTCGGGAGGCCGGCCTGCAGATCACCAACACGAGCAAGGGCCTACTCGCGACCGAGGCCGAACCGGTGCGCTCAGCGATGCTGTCCGCGCCGGTTTCCCCCATTCACCAGATTCTCACCAGCCGTGAGCTGGAGATCATCGAGTTGTTGGCCCATGGAGAGACCAACAAACAAATCGCCGCACGGATGGTCGTGTCCGAGGGCACGGTGAAGTCTCACGTCGGCAACATCCTGCGCAAGATGCAGGCCGCGAATCGGGCCGAGGCGGTGTCGAAGTTCATGCGGCTGACCGGTCCGGGCGCGGGTTGAGGCGTGGACCATTCGGCCCAGGATGCTGGCCGGATGGCCAGGTGAGATCCCCCGTTCGACAAGTTGTCCGCCCGTCGACGGCTTGGCAGCGTGTCAACACACGAGTCAGCGGCCGCACAGCGCGCCGGCGGACGCAACGATCGGAGCCGAGGGCATGGACATCACCGCCCTCACCCGCAAGGGTGCCCAGCAATTCGCCGACTCCATCGCGGTCAGCTTCGAGGGGAAGTCGCTGACCTACGCTCAGCTTTTCGAGCGTTCCTGCCGCCTGGCGAACGCGCTCGACGCGCTCGGGGTCAGGCCGGGCGAGCGGGTAGCCACCATGTGCGACAACAGCCTGGAAGCGGTGGAGCTAATCACCGGCGTCGCGCTCGGCGGCTACGTTCGCGCGGCGCTCTACACGCACAACTCCGCCGAGTCCAACCTCTACCAACTCGACGATCTGATCGAGGCCTCGGTGCTGCTGATCGACGCCGCGCACTACGAGCACCTCGCCGCACCGCTCGCGCACGCGAAACATCCGCGCCACGTGCTCGTCCTCGGTGGACCGGCCCCGCCAGGAACGCTGGACTACGAGCATGCGCTGGCCGGTGCCGCCGCCACCGACCCGCGTGTCGTACCGCGCCCCTCGGACCCGCATGTGATCCGGTTCTCGGCGGGCACCACCGGCAAACCGAAAGGCATCCTGCACACCGTCGAGGGCTGGCGCAACGTAGCGACCGAAGCCGCGCTCACCATGCCCCGACTGACCCCGGACGACCGCTACCTCGCCGCGGGCCCACTGTCACACGCGGCACAGCTGCCGATCTACCCCATCCTCGCGGCCGGCGGGTCAATCGTGATCATGCGGGCATTCCACCCCGAGCGCTTTCTCGAGCTGGTCGAACGCGAGCGCTGCACAACAACCCTGCTGGTCCCGACGATGATCCAAATGATCGTCCACCATCCGGCGGCGGCCACCGCCGATGTCTCCAGCCTCCGGGGTGTCTTCTACGGCGCCTCGCCGATCAGCGAACAGACCATGACAGAGGCCCGCGCGCTGTGGGGCGACGTCCTGTACCAGGGATATGGCCAGAGCGAGGTGGCCGTGCTGACCACGCTCGGCCCGCGCGACCACATCCCCGCGAGCACCGGCTCCAACCGACTGCGCTCCGCCGGCCGCCCGACACCCAACACGGTGATCCGCATCGTGGACGAGGATGGCAACGACCTGCCGACCGGCACGATCGGCGAGATCGCGGCACGGACCCCCGCCGCGATGGCCGGCATCTGGCGGGACCCGGACGCCACCGCCGAACGCTTCCTGCCCGACGGCAGCATTCTGACCCGCGACATGGGCTACCTGGACGAAGATGGCTTCCTGTACCTCGCGGACCGCAAGGAGGACATGATCATCTCAGGGGGTTTCAACATCTGGCCCGCCGAGCTGGAGAACGCGCTGGCTTCGCATCCGGCCGTCGCGCAGGTCGCGGTGGTCGGCGTACCCCATGACAAGTGGGGCGAGACGCCCAAGGCCGTGGTGGTGCTCCGGCCTGGGCAGCACACCTCCGCCGAGGAACTCATCGACTGGACCAGGGACAAGGTCGGCGCCATCAAGCGCGCCACCAGCGTCGACTTCGCCGAAGACCTACCCAGGTCCCCCCTCGGGAAAGTGCTGCGCCGCGAAGTGCGCGCCCGCTGCCTGGCCATGCTGATCCCGGGCGGCTAGGTCAGGGCAGCGAGGTGGGCAGGCCGAATCGCGCGATGTGCTCGGCCCCGATGAAGGTGGTGATCTCGGCGATCCGCTCGCCACGGAGGGTGAACACGTTGACCGACCAGCCGAGGTGGGCGCCGGCGTCGTCGTCCCAGAGGTAGCCACCCACCGCGGGCTGACCGTTTGCGCTGGTCGGGACGTGCCGCCAGGAGCCGCAGCCGGTCAACGGGACGGCCATGGCGAAGTCGGTGACCGCTGCCAGGCCTCGATACCAGTGCGGCAGCGGCGGCATCGACCAGGTGACGTCCTCGGTGAGCAACGCGACGAGGGCGTCCACGTCGCCACGTTCCAGCGCGGCGGAGTAGCCGGCGACGATCCCCCGCAGGCGGCCGTCCTCGATCTCCCGGAGCGTCTGCTGCTGGCTCCGGGAGGGGACCTTCTCGGCCACGATCCGACGGGCTCGCTGCAGGGCGCTGTTCACCGACGCGGTCGAGGTGTCCATCGTGTTGGCGATCTCGGCGGCGGAGAACCCGAGCACCTCGAAGAGCAGCAGCGCCGCCCGCTGGTTGCCCGGCAGATGCTGGCACGCGGCGACGAACGCGAGCTCCACGGCTTCCCGCTGCTCGTAGCGCGCTTCCGGGCTGGCCGGGCCGTCGGCCAGCCCCACGTCCGGGTACGGGCCCAGCCAGGCGATGTCGGCCAGCGGGGCGTCGGTGACCACGGCGCGGTCGCTGGACGGGCCGAGGTCCATGGGCAGCGCCCGCCTGCCTCGGCGCTGAACGCTGTCCAGGCAGGTGCGGGTGATCACCGTGTAGAGCCACGAGCGCAGCGAGCTGCGCCCCTCGAAGCGCGCCAGCCCGCGCCACGCCCGCAGCAGGGCGTCCTGCAGTGCGTCGTCGGCGTCGTGGGTGGAGCCGAGCATGCGGTAGCAGTGCGCGTGCAGCTCCCGGCGCAGTGGCTCCACCAGGCGGGTGAAGGCGGCCGCGTCGCCGTCGCGCGCCCGTGGCAGGTCGGGATTCTGGGCGCCCTCGGCGGTCGTGTCCTCGGCTGGCGCGGAAATTTCACCCACGAGCGATGAGTCTGCCCCACCGAGGCAGTCTCCCTTTCCACAAAAAGCATGACCGCCCAGGCAGGAGACACCCGGCATGACCCCGACAGACCCGAAGGCAGATCTGCGGCAATACCTACAGAGCGCCCGCGACGCCCTGCTGTGGAAGCTTGACGGGCTGTCCGAGTACGACATCCGCCGCCCGCTGACGCCGACCGGCACCAATCTGCTCGGACTGGTCAAACACGCGGCCACCGCCGAGCTGCTCTGGTTGGGCTACACCTTCGGGAGGCCGACCGACGAACCGCTGACCTGGCTGGCGGAGGAAGCCGGCCCGAACGCGAGCATGTGGGCGACCCTGGACGAGACGCGCGAGCAGATCATCGGGATGTACCGCCGGGCCTGCGCGCACTCGGACACGACGATCGACGCGCTGGGATTGGACGCGGTCGGGGACGTGCCGATGTGGCCCGGCGATCGGGGCAAGGTGACGCTGCACCGGGCCCTGGTGCACCTGATCGCCGAGACTTCTCGACATGCCGGGCATGCCGATGTCGTCCGGGAGCTCGTCGACGGGGCGGTCGGGAAGCACCCCGGTGAGGACGACATGACCGCTGGTGACCAGAACTGGTGGCGGAACTATCGGGAGCGGCTGGATCAGGTGGCACGGGAGGACGGCCGGGCTGAGGACACACCGGTGTCGGCGCCGAATTCGGAGTAGACACGGTGGCATGACGTCCTCCGCCACGGGCCGGCAACTTCCGGACGGCGTGGCCGGCCGACCGGTCGCCGTGGTCTACAGCGACGACTCGACCGGTCCCCGCGACGGCGATGACACCGGGGCGATGGCCACCTTGCTCTCCGCGACCAGGTGGAACTTCGAGGTGACCACCGCGGGGCCGAACGGCACGATGAGCGTCCGCGAGGCGCTGGCCCGGCCCGAGGTACGGCTGTACGCGCAGCCGGGCGCCGACGGCGACGATGACGCCGCGTTTCGCCGGCAGCGCCGCGACAAGTCCGCG
>Ga0193742_1001820_pt1 | contig 12502 bp, 12 predicted proteins | sample L2c1metaG_FD_165511 | JGI IMG/M metagenome (GOLD analysis project Ga0193742, IMG submission 165511) | Soil microbial communities from a riparian zone of the East river system, Colorado, United States - L2c1 | ecosystem: Environmental > Terrestrial > Soil > Riparian zone | place: USA: East River... | reverse complement strand
CCCCATCGGCCTCGTGCTGATCGAGACGGCGGCCCGGCTCGACGACTCCGGCGCCGCCCGCATCGGCACGTTCCTGCGCGACCACCTCGACGGCTTCGACGACCTCGACGAGGTGGCCGACGCCATCGCCTCCTACCGCGGCACCGCACGCCGGCCGACCGACGAGGCCCGGCTGCTCCAGGTCGTCCGCCAGCGCGACGACGGCCGGTACCACTGGCACTGGGACGCCAGGGTGGTCGTCCGGAACGGCGAGGTGGTGCAGCACCGCACCGACGCCGAGCACACGCGCACCGAAGCAGCGGCCCGGCGGATCTCGGTGCCGACCCTCCTCGTCCGTGGCGAGCACAGCGACCTGGTGACCCCGGCGGCCGCCCAGCACCTCCAGGGCCTCCTCCGCCACTGCGAGCTGGCTGAGATCCCCGAGATGGGGCACATGATCGCCGGCGACCGGGACGAGCAGCTGCGGCACGAGGTCGTCGCCTTCCTCGACCGCCACCGGCCGGCGCCTGCTACCGCTGCAACGACTTGACCTCGAGGTACTCCTCGAGGCCGAACCGGCCGAACTCACGCCCGAAGCCCGAGCGCTTGAAGCCGCCGAAGGGCGCCCGGGCGTTGTAGCCCCCGCCGTTGACCTCGATCTGCCCGGCCCGGATGCGGCGGGCGACCGCTTCGGCCTCGACCTTGTCCGGACCCCAGACGCCGGCCGACAGGCCGTACTCGGTGTCGTTGGCGATGGTGACGGCCTCGTCGACCCCGTCGTAGGGGATGACGGCCAGGACGGGCCCGAAGATCTCCTCCCGGGCGATGACCATGTCGTTGGACACCCCGGTGAACACCGTCGGGTGCACGAAGAACCCATCGCCGGACGCCGGGGCGTCGGGGCCGCCGACGAGGACGGTGGCGCCCTCGGCGACGCCCTTCCGCACGTAGTCGAGCACCCGCTGCCGCTGGGCCTCGGACACCAGCGGGCCGAGGTTGGTCGCCTCGTCGAGCGGGTCGCCGGGCACGTAGCGGCCGGCCACCTCGGTGATCACCGGCTCGGCCGCGGCCAGGGCGCTCCGCGGCACCAGCATCCGGGTCAGGGCCGAGCACGTCTGCCCGGAGTTGAAGAAGCACTTGCGGATGCCGTTCTCGATCGCCGCCTGCAGGGCCTCGCCCTCCAGCCCCTCGAGCAGGACGTAGGGGCTCTTGCCGCCCAGTTCGAGCGCCAGACGCTTCACCGTCGGCGCCGCCAGCTCGGCGACCCGGGTGCCGGCCCGGGTCGAACCGGTGAAGGACACCATGTCGACATCGGGGTGCCGGGCGATCGCCTCGCCGACCCCGACGCCGGTGCCGCAGACCAGGTTGAACACGCCCGCCGGCAGGCCCGCGTCGGCGATGACCTCGGCCAGCACGAAGGCGTTCAGCGGGGCGACCTCGCTCGGCTTGAGGACGACCGTGCAGCCGGTGGCCAGCGCCGGGCCGATCTTCCCGGCGATCTGGTGGAGGGGGTAGTTCCAGGGCGTGATGCACCCGACCACGCCGACCGGTTCACGCACGACGAGGGACGAGCCCACCTCCTCCTCGAAGGCGATCTCGTCGAGGGCGGCCGCGGTGGCGCGCAGGTCGCTCACCGGGAGGCCCACCTGCACCGGCCGACACACCGTCAGCGGCATGCCGACCTCCCGGGCCATGAGCCGGGCCAGCTCCTCGACCCGCGCCTCGATCCCGTCGGCGATGCGGAGGAGGCCCGCCCGGCGTTCGGCAAGCGGGGTCGCCGCCCAGCCCACCTGCGCCCGCCGCGCCGCGGCGACGGCGGCGTCGACGTCAGCGGCGACGCCGGCCGGCACCGTTGCCATGACCGCGCCGTTGCCGGCGTCGACCACCTCGATCGTGCCGGTGCCGGCCGACGCCACCCAGACGCCGTCGACGTAGATGGTGGTCCGCGTGTGGTCCTCAGGCTCGGTCATCGCTCGTCCCCTCGTGCTTCGTCGTGTCTGTCGGTCGATGATGGTCACGGATCGGGGTCGGCACCGGATCGGGCGGCGAAGCACTCGACGACCGGCTGGGTCGCTGGTCCGTCGAGCCCGAGCAGGGGCCGGCCGTCGATCGACGCCACCGGGTGCACGTCGCGGCTCGTCGACGTGACGAACGCCTCGGCGCACGTCGACAGCACCTCGATGGGCAGGTCGGCTTCGACGATGTCCGGCACCCACTCCAGGAGGAGGGCCCGGGTGACCCCGGCGAGGCACCCGGCCGAGAGGGGCGGAGTCACCACCGCACCGTCGTGGACGACGAACACGTTGGTGCCGCTGCCCTCGCAGAGGTTGCCGAGGGTGTTGGCGAAGATGCCTTCGTCGGCACCCCGGTCGCGCGCCCACCGCAGGCCGATGCCGTTCTCGATGTAGGACAGGGTCTTCAGCCCGGTGGTAGCCCCGCGCTCGTTGCGCTGCCAGGGCAGGACCACGGCGGTGCTCGTCGGCGGCCAGGGATCGATCGCCGCCACCGCGGCCATGACCGTCGGCGTCGTCGCCCGCTCGCCCTTGCCCATCCTGGCCGGGCCGGCGCTGACGGTGATGCGGAGCCAGGACGGCGTGCGCCTGGCCGCGTCGGTCGCCAGCACGCCGTCGACCGCGGCGCGCACGGCGTCCAGGTCGACGGCGATCCCGAGGGGCCGGGCCGAGACCACCAACCGATCGAGGTGGCGGGTCAACGCGAAGGGGACGCCGTCGGTCAGCTTCACCGCCTCGAACACCCCGTCGCCGACCAGGCCGCGGTCCTCGGCGGTGATGGCCGGCTCCCCGGGCTCGAGGATCCGGCCGTCCATCCACGTGACGATGCCGAGGTCGCGCACCGGGGCCGCGCTGCTGCTCAAGGTCGGAGCCGCACGACGGCGTCGACCTCGACGCTCGCCCCGCCCGGGAGGGCGGCGACGCCGATGGCCGTTCGAGCCGGCAGCAGCTCGGCGCCGAACAGGTCGCGCAGCAGCTCCGACGCGCCGTCGAGCACGGCCGGCGGCCCGGTGAAGTCCGGCGTCGCCCGCACGTAACCCACCAGCCGGACGACCCGCTCCACCCGGTCGAGCGAACCGCCGAGGAAGCCGCGGAGGTTGCCGAGCGTGCTCAGCATCGCCCCCCGGGCCGACAGCTTGCCGTCCTCCACGGAGAGGTCGCCGCCCAGCGTGCCGGCGTAGGCCAGCTTGAGCGGCGGGCCCTCCACCGCGACGGTGCCGGCCGTGAAGGCGAGGTCACCGTCGATCACCACCGAGCTGTAGAGCCCCCCGGCCGGCAACGGCTCGGGGAGCACGATCCCGAGCTCGTCGGCCCGATCGTCCCATCGACCCACGTCCTGACTCCGATCAGTCGTCCTGAATAGATGAGTATACTTAAAGCCGCTGGCTACGCTGCGAGACCTCGCAGGCCGGAAGGAGACGAACAGTGGACGACGTCGTGCGGACCGTCAAGCACGTGACCTACGAAGCGGCCGCCGAGGCGATCCGGGCCGGCGTCGACCGGGCCCGCGAGCTCGGCGTGCGGGCCGGCATCGTGGTCACCGACGCCAACGGCGAGGTGGTCACCGCGGCCAAGCTCGACGGCGCCAACCCCCGGGCGTGGCGGGGCGGGCTGGCCAAGGCCAACGCCGCCGCCGGCCTGGGCATGTCGACCGAGGCGTTCCTCGAGAAGCGGCTGACCAAGGACGAGGTGCTGTGGCGGGCGCTGAGCGGCAACCCCGACAGCATGTTCGTCCCCGGCGGCATCCCGCTGCTCCACGACGGCAAGGCGGTCGGCGCCGTCGGCGTGAGCGGCGGCCACTACGGCGACGACGCCAAGGTGGCCCAGGCCGTCGCCGACCGCTTCGCCGAGCTGGTCGAGGGCCGCGGGGCCTGACCCCGACCGCGGGCTGGTGCGCCCTCGGACAACGTCACGGCACTAGCCGTCCAGGCGCAGGAACCGCTCGGCGTTCTCCGAGCAGATCTTCCGGAGGTGGTCGTCGCCGAGCTCCTCCCGCCAGGCCACCACGACGTCGGTGGAGCCCGGGAACCGGCAGCCGCCGTGCGGGTAGTCCGACGAGTACATGAGGAGGCCGTCACCCACGACCTCGGCGACGCCCTTGGCGACCGCCGCGCCCTCGTCGAGCTCGATGCCGCAGAAGATGCGCCCGTCGCGGGCGTACTCGATCGGCGTACGCCTGGTGGTCGGCAGCCGGGCGGCGAGGTAGTCGGCCTGGTACTCCAACCGGTTGAGCCAACCACCGACCCAGCCGCCCGAGCACTCGGAGAACCCGATGCGCAGGTTGGGGTAGCGGTCGAAGATCCCGCTCAGCAGCACGTAGGCGAGCAGGCGCTGGGCGCCCCACGGGTGGGCCGCCATGCGGGCGATGGCGAGGTTGCCCCATATGTCCCGGTAGCCGGGGAAGTACGGGGGCTCGTAGAAGAACGAGTGGTGGACGAGCGGCAGGTCGGCGTCGTCCATGGCCTGCCAGATCGGGTCGAGCGACGGGTCGTCGGCCGGCATCCCCTCGGCCAGCACGAGCGTCACCGCCGACACCCACGGCTCCGGCGCCAGCCGGGCCACCTCGGCGGCCGACCACTCGGGATCGGCGCCACTGACCAGGATGGTGGCCTTGAGCCGATCAGGGGCCGAACCGCAGTACTCGAAGAGATAGCGGTGGTAGGCGGCGTAGAGCTCGGTCTGCATCTCGGTGTCGAACACCGACGCGGCGGTCGAGAACGTGGCCGGGAAGATCAGGTGGACGTCGACGCCCTCCCGCTCCATGTCCTCGAGCCGGCCCTGCCAGTTGGCGTTGTTGACCTCGGCGGTCGGCGGTTCGGTGTAGTTGAGCGTGATGGCCTTGCGCAGCGGGATCTCCGAACCGGCCCCGGTGCGCGCCGTCTGGTCGTCGGCCGAGCCGGTGTTGAGGTCGCGCTTGAACGGGATCGGGTCGATGCTGAGGTGATGTCCCTCGGTCACCGGCTGGTAGTAGGGCACCAGCTCGTCCCAGCGGCGGAGGAGCACCGGTCCGGCGTGGTGCTGCAACGTCTCCACGTTGGGGCCCACGTGCGTGTCGGTGTCGATGAAGCGGAAGCCGTCCTTCACAGAGAATACAGTATCCTTATTTCCCCCCGATGTGCCAGCGCTGCCTCAGCCGTCGATGACGGTGATCGCCCGCTCGGGACAGCCCTGGGCCGCCCGCCGGGCGGCGGCCTCGTGCTCGGGGGCGACGATGCCGTCGCCGACCTCGGCATGGCCGTCCTCCTCCCGGAGCTCGAAGACCTCCGGCGCCGCTATGTGGCAGAGCGTGTGGCCCTGGCATCGGTTGGCATCGACCTCCACGCGCATGTGACGACCCCCTTCCTCGCGGATCGACGACCGGCCCGCGGGCTTTTCAGTATGCTATATTGCCCGGGCCGATGCGGCACCGCTCGGCCCCGGAAGGAGGCTTGCATGGCCCTCGACCTCATCAGTGTCGACGACCACGTCATCGAGCACGCCCGCGTCTGGACCGACCGCTTGCCGGCCGCGATGCAGGAGCAGGGCCCGCGCGTCGTCGAGGCCGACGGGCGCGAGTACTGGCTCTTCGAGGACCAGCGCATCGAGACCATGGGGCTCAACGCCGTCGCCGGCAAGGAGAACAAGGAGTTCTCCATGGACCCGGTCCGCTACGAGGACATGATCCCGGGCTGCTACGACCCGGTGCAGCGGGCCCGTGACCTGCTGGCCGACGGCATCCGCGCCAGCCTCTGCTTCCCGACGTTCCCCCGCTTCGCCGGCGTCCGGTTCCTCGACGCCACCGACAAGGCGCTCGCCGACGCCTGCGTGCGGGCCTACAACGACTTCATGCTCGACGAGTGGTCGGCGTCGGTCCCGGGGATGTACATCCCCATGGTGATCGGGCAGCTGTGGGACCCGCCGGCGTTCGCCGCCGAGGTGCGACGGTGCGCAGCCCTTGGCGCCCGGGCGATCTCGTTCCCCGAGAGCACCCACGCCATCGGCCTGCCGTCGTTCCACGACCGCCATTGGGACCCGGTGTGGGAGGCGGTCACCGAGACCGACACGGTCGTGTGCATGCACATCGGCACCAGCGGGCAGTCCCGCTCGCCCTCCCCCGATGCGTCCTTCGCCACCGAGATCGCCCTGTCGCCGGTGAACGCCCAGATCACCCTCACCGACCTCCTCTTCAGCGCCATCCCCCACCGGTACCCGACCATCAAGATGGCGATGTCCGAGGGCGGGATCGGCTGGGTGCCCTTCGCCCTCGAGCGGGCCGACCGCACGTGGGAGAAGCACCGGTTCTGGGCCGAGGTCGGCAACCTGCCGCCGTCGGAGGTCTTCCGCCGCAACTTCTGGGTGTGCTTCATCGACGAGCGCCTGGGGGTCGAGGCCCGCCACCACATCGGCGTCGACCGGATCCTCTGGGAGTGCGACTACCCCCACGCCGACACGCCGTGGCCCGAGAGCCAGCGCGACGTCAGCCAGGCGTTCAAGGGCATCCCCAACGACGACGTCGCGGCGATGACCCACGGCAACGCCGAGAACCTGTTCCGCTGGACCGAGCGTCCCGACCCGGCCCGCATCGGTGCCACGCTGCCGGCATGACCGACCTGTCCACCGCCGCCGACCCGATCGTCGACGTCGACTTCGACCACCACTCGGAGGGCTTCGCCGCCGACCCGTGGCCGATCCTGGCCGACCTGCGGGAGCGCTGCCCGGTGGCCCGCAGCGGCGCTCACGGCGGCTTCTGGGTGCTCACCCGCTACGAGGACATCAAGGCGGTGGCGAGCGACGACCACACGTTCTCGTCGGCCGAGACGATCCTCATCCCGCCCAAGAAGAACGCCGACCAGAAGTCGATCCCGATCGAGATGGACCCGCCCGAGTTCCTCGCGTACCGGCGGATCCTGCACCCGATGTTCTCGCCGGCGGCGGTCGACCGGATCGAGCCGGCCATCGAGCGCTTCGTCCACCGGTGCATCGACAACTTCGTCGAGCGGGGCGAGGCCGACCTCGTCCACGAGCTGGCCGACCCCCTCCCGGCGATGACCACGCTCCACAAGCTGGGCCTGCCCGTCGACGACTGGCACGACTTCTCGGCGCCGCTGCACAAGACCGTGTTCCTCCGCCAGGACAACCCGGCCCGCGCCGGCGTCCTCGAGGAGCTCAAGCACATCGCCGACGTGATCACCGAGGCCATCGCCGCCCGGCGGGCCTCCCCGCGCGACGACATGATCACCTACCTGACCCGTGCCGAGACCGGCGGCGAGCCGGTCTCCGACCAGGTCGTGCACGAGATGATCATGCTGACGATGCAGGGCGGGTTCGACACGACCGGGTCGGCGATCAGCAGCGCCCTCATCCACCTCGACCGCGACCGCGACGCCCGCCGTCACCTCATCGAGGACCCCTCGGCCCTGCCCGCCGCCGTCGAGGAGTTGCTCCGCTACGAGGCACCCCAGTTCGCCCTGGCCCGGACGGCCACCCGCGACGTCGAGCTCGGCGGGCGGCAGATCCGGGCCGGCGACCGCATCCTCCTGGTCTGGGCGTCGGGCAACCGCGACGACGCGATGTTCGAGGATCCCGATCAGGTCGTGCTCGACCGGTTCCCGAACCGCCACATGACCTTCGGCCTCGGCGCCCACCGGTGCCTCGGCTCCACCCTGGCCCGCCGCCAGATCGTCTGCGCCCTGCGCGGCGTGCTCCGCCGGCTGCCCGACTACGAGATCGACCACGACCGGATCGTCCGGGCCGAGACGATCGGTGTCACCTACGGCACCTTCGCCCTGCCCGCCCGGTTCCCCGTCGCCGACCGCTGGTTCGCTTGACTCCCGACGGCATTGACCCCACCGGCGCCGGACCGGAGTAGGTTCGTCCCCGTGCCCCGCAAGGAGCGCTCGAAACCCACAGAGGGGGCGCGCCGCCGCAAGCTCGGTGAGGTGATCGCCGAGCGGATCGAGAACGAGATCGTCGAACGGGGATGGCCGGTCGGCGACGTGCTCGGGTCCGAGGCCGACCTCATCGCGAAGTACAACGTCAGCCGGGCCGTCTTCCGGGAGGCGATGCGGATCGTCGACCACCACGGCGTGGCCGAGATGCGCCGCGGTCCCGGCGGTGGCCTGGTGGTGGCGTCGCCCGATCTCGGCGCGGCCATCCGGGGCGTGTCCCTGAACCTGCAGTACCAGAAGATCGAGCCGGCCCAGGTGCACGAGGCCCGGATGGCGCTCGAGCTCAACGCCGTCCGGCTCGCCACCGAGCGGCTCACCGAGACCGGGATCGAGCGGATCAAGGAGCACCTGACCCACGAGGTCGAGGACATCCGCCACACCCGGGAGCTGGATCGACCGCGGGGCGACCTGCCGACCCACGACTTCCACCTCCTGCTGGCCGAGCTCACCGGCAACCCGGCGCTGCAGCTCCTCGTCCAGATCGTCACCCAGGTCACCGGCGTGCAGTCGCCGCGGTCGTCCTCGCTGGAGGAGACGGCCTCGGAGGTGCACCGGGCCCACAACCGCATCGCCGAGGCGGTGCTCGCCGGCGATGCGGACACCGCCGAGCGGCGGATGCGGCGCCACCTCGAGACGGTGCTCCGCTACCTGGAGGAGCCCGCCCCGGCCCGGGCCACCAAGGCCCGGGGCAAGGCGGCGGCCACCCGGTCCCGCACCGCCCGGGTCAGCCGGTCCGACGAGGCTTGAAGCTCGAGCGCGGCAGGCTCCCCACCGCGACGGTCTGCACCTCGGCGGTGACGCCGAGCGACTCACCCAGCACGGCGGCGAGGGCGGCGGCGCCGTGCTCGTCGTCCTCGATGCTGAGGCGCAGCAAGCGGTCGCCGGCCTCCCGGTCGGCGGCGAACTGGAACTCGGGGGCGCCGACCGCTTCGAGGGCGAGCTGCACGTCGAGGGGAAGCAGGGTCCGGCCCTCGACGGCGACGGCGTCGGCGCCCCGACCCAGCAGCGTGTAGCGCGGGCCGGTCTCGCCGCAGGCGCACCGACCCCGGGCCACGGTGACGATGTCCTGCAGGTCGTAGCGGAGGAACGAGGCGTCGACGCCGAAGGCCGAGACCACGAGCGTCCCCCGCTCCCCGTCGGCCACCTCGCGGCCGGTCACCGGATCGCACGCCTGCACCACGAAGTGGTCGCCGGCCACGTGCAGGCCTTGGTGGGCGGCGCAGTCGGTGGTGGCCAGGCCCGGGATCTCCGAGGCCCCGCCGATGTTGCGGATGCGGACGCCGTAGGCGGACTCGATGCGCTCCCGGGGGCCGGGGAACTGGCAGCTCGCTTCGAGGAACACGAGGATCGAGCTGTCGAGCAGGGCCGGGAGGTCGATGCCGTTGGCGGCGGCGGCCTCTTCGTAGGTCCGCAGCTGGGCCCCGGTCATCATGAACGCGGTCGGCCGGAGCACCTCCCACAGCCGCAGGTGCCCGGCAGCGTCGTCGACCGAGAACGGCGGGCCCACGGAGATCTCCATCGCGCCCACCGCCAGGTAGGAGCGCCCGCCGAGGACGTTGGTGGGGTAGATGCCCTGGGGCCAGCTGTGGGTGAAGCGGTCGCCGGAGCGGACGCCGTGGCGCCACATGTTGCGGGTGGCGACCTCGAGGGCCACCTCGAGGTCCTTGGGGCCGAAGAAGATGAGCGTCGGTGCCCCGGTGGTGCCGGTCGACGACCCGAGCCGGAGGGCGTCCTCGAGACCGACGACCCGGTGGGTCCCGAGCGGCGGGTGGGCGGCCTCGTCGGCCCGGAGGGCCGGCTTGTCGGTGCGGGGGATCTCGTCGAGCGGCGGCAGCTCGCCGGGCCCCAGCCCGGCGGCCGCGTAGAGGTCGCGGTGGTAGGGCACCGGGAGGTCCCAGACCCGGGCCCACTCCTCGGCGAGGCCCTTGGCCGCGGCGGCCGCCACCTCGGCATCGTCACGGCCCTGGACCTCCGGATCCCACAGCTCGCCGTACCGTTCGGTCATGTCGGTTCCCCTCGTTCGCTGGTGAGACCTGCTCGCAGCAGGTACTTCTGGATCTTGCCGGTGGACGTCTTCGGGAGCTCGCCGAAGCGGACGGCCTTCGGCACCTTGAACCCGGCCAGCCGGGTCCGGACGTGGGCCCGGAGCTCCTCGGCGGTGACATCGGCGCCGGGGCGCAGGGTGACGAAGGCCACCGGCACCTCGCCCCACAGCTCGTCGGGGGCGCCGACGACGGCCGCCTCCGAGACGGCGGGATGGGCGCAGAGGGCCTGCTCCACCTCGACCGTCGACACGTTCTCGCCGCCACTGATCACGATGTCCTTGGCCCGATCCTTGAGCTCCACGTAGCCGTCGGTGTTCAGCACGCCCAGGTCGCCGGTGAGGAACCACCCGTCGCGGTTCACCGCCGCCGTCGCCTCCGGGTCGAGGTGGTAGCCGGCCATGACGTTGTTGCCCCGCAGAGCGATCTGGCCCAGCGTCGCCCCGTCGGCGGGGACATCGACGCCGTCGTCGTCGAGCACCCGCAGGCCGCCGCCGAGCACGTTGGGCACACCCTGCCGCGCCTGCCGCTGGGCCTGCTCGGCGGCCGGCAGGCCGCGCCAGGCCGGTTGCTGCTCGCAGATCACCGACGGGCCGAAGGTCTCGGTCAGCCCGTAGAGGTGGGTCACCCGCAGGTTCAGCGCGGCCATCCGGTCGAGCAGGGTGGGCGACGGGGGCGCCCCGCCGGCGGCGACGGTCACCGGTGCCGGCGCCGGAGCCGCCGCCGGGTCGGCCACCAGCATGGTCAGCACGGTGGGCGCGGCGTCGAAGTGGGTGACACCCTCGTCGTGGATCGCCCGCCACACCTCGCCCGGGTCGATGGCCCGCAGGCAGCGGTGGACGCCCCCGGCAGCGGTGACCGCCCAGGTGAAGCACCACCCGTTGCAGTGGAACATCGGCAGCGTCCAGAGGAACGTGCTCTCGGGACCGAGCCCGCTGTGGAAGGCCATGGCGAGGGACTGCAGGTAGGCGCCCCGGTGGTGGTAGCGGACGCCCTTGGGCTTCCCGGTGGTGCCGCTCGTGTAGTTGAGGGCGAGCAGCGAACGCTCGTCGTCGACCGGCTCGACAAGCGGCGGCGCGTCGGCGAGGAGCGCCTCGTACCCGTCATCGTCGGCCACGATCACTTCGATGGTCCGACCGGACGCGGCGACGGCGGCTCGCCCGAGGTCGACCAGCGACCGGTCGACCAGGAGCACGACGGCCTCGGCGTGGCCGAGGATGTAGCCCAGCTCACCGGCGGTGAGCCGGGTGTTCAGGGCGACGAGGACCGCACCCGCGAACGGGACGCCGTGGTGGGCCTCGACGACCATGGCCGAGTTGGGGGCCAGGACGGCCACCCGGTCGCCGGGCCCGACGTCGAGGCGGCGCAGCCCACCGGCCAGCCGGGCGGAGCGGTCGAGGAGCTGCCGGTATGTCCAGCGACGGTCCCCGTCGACGACCGCGGTCCGGTCGGCGAAGACGACTGCGCTGCGCCGAAGGAAGGCGGTGGGCGTCAGCGCGACGAAGCCGAGCTCCGCTGCGGTCACCCGCCCGTCCCGAAGACCTCGGCCACCGTCGGGAACCGGAGCTCGGCCTGGGGCGCCAGCGCGTCGCGGAGCCCGGCGATCGTCCATCGGCCCTCGCTGCGGATCGGGTCGAGCATGGTCCACGGCTGCATGAGCCGGACGGTACGGCCGTGGGCGAACCACACCTGACCGCGCATCGGGCACGTCGCGGTGGCGAGGTAGGCGACCAACGGGGACACGTTGGCCGGGTCGCCGTCGTCGAAGCCCTCCTGGCCGGGGGCGGGGTCGGGGTCGGCCGGTCCGGCCGCCTCGTCGACGCCGGGCACGGTCAGGCGCGTGCGGGCGGCCGGGGCGATGGCGTTGGCCCGGACGCCGTAGCGCTCGAGCTCGAGCTGGGCGATGGTCGTCATGGCAGCGATGCCGGCCTTGGCCGCACCGTAGTTGGCCTGGCCGAAGTTGCCCAGCAGGCCCGACGTCGACGTGGTGTTGATCAGCGACCGGTCGACGACGTCGCCGGCCTTGGCCCGGTCCCGCCAGTGGGCGGCCGCGGCCCGGGTCGGGCCGAAGTGGCCCCGGAGGTGGACGCTGATCACCGAGTCCCACTCCTCGTCGGAGAGGTTGACGAGCGAGCGGTCCCGGAGGATGCCGGCATTGTTGACCAGCACGTGCAGGTCGCCGTAGGCGTCGACGGCGCTGGCGACGAGGCGCTGGGTGCCGTCGGTGCTGGTGATGTCGTCGCCGTTGGCGATGGCCTCACCGCCGGCGGCGCGGATCTCGGCGACCACCTGCTCGGCCGGTCCGGCGTCGGCGCCCTCGCCGGTCGAGGAGCCCCCCAGGTCGTTCACGACGACGTGGGCGCCCTCGGCGGCGAGGAGCAGGGCGTGCTGGCGGCCGAGGCCGCGCCCGGCGCCGGTGACGATCGCGACGCGGCCTTCGAGCTCTCCGCTCAATGCGTACCCCATGAGTATTGAGGATACTCTTCTTCGCTATGTGGGTGCACGCCATCATCGAGGGCAATGCCAGGACGGTCGCCGAGCG
>Ga0193742_1001819_pt1 | contig 12503 bp, 15 predicted proteins | sample L2c1metaG_FD_165511 | JGI IMG/M metagenome (GOLD analysis project Ga0193742, IMG submission 165511) | Soil microbial communities from a riparian zone of the East river system, Colorado, United States - L2c1 | ecosystem: Environmental > Terrestrial > Soil > Riparian zone | place: USA: East River... | reverse complement strand
CCAGTGACGCGGTGGTGCACGGCGCCGCCGCCGGACTGCACCTGACGGTCACCGTCGCCGGGGATGTCCCGGACACCGAGCTGGCCGCCGCGTCACTGGCCATGGGCGTCAAGGCGCAGCCGCTGTCCTGGCACAGCCAGCGGCCCGGCCGGCCAGGCCTGGTCCTCGGCTACGCGGCGCGCACCCCCACCGAGATCCGGGACGGCGTCGCGGCCATCGGCGACGCCTTGCGGAAACTGTCCGCGGCACGGACCCGGCCGGACTGACCAGCACGTCGACCCCGGCGCTTACCTCAAAGGGCTGGCCGGCGGGTGGAGAATGCCGTTATGCGGCTGCAGGGGAGAGCTCGGGAGCTGGATGCGCTCGTCCGCTGCCTTGACCTCGCCGCCGTGGACAGCGGGCCAGAGCGGGTTCCACCCGCCGCTCGCCAGCGGGTCGGCCACCGAGCTGGAGCCGCCCGCCGATGTCGCGGTGATGCGCGCGACGTACGTCGACCCGGACTGGGCCTGCCGTGGCCTCGGCTCGCTTCGAAGCGTTGTGTACGCCGGCGAGCGAGGCGCTGCGCCGCGGCTTCGGCTACCGCGTTCTGGAGCGTGTGGATGTTCCACTGACCGACACCGTGAGCATCAGCATGGCCCATATGCGCAAGGAGTTCGTGCCAGCCTTCGCCCCGGCCGGGTCAGGGGCGCCCTAGGACACCGGCGCTGGCAGCGGCGCCGTCGGGATCCGCACCGGGGGGATCGGCAGGCCGGGCACGGTGACGGGAATGCGCAGCACCCCGCCGGCGGGTTGCCCCGTCCCGGTCGAGTCGGCGGTGGTGATGATCAGATCCCGCAGCTGCTCGCCGGCGAAGCAGACGCTGCTGACGAACGCGGCCGGCACCTCCAGGACATGGTCCAGGGTGGCGTCCGGTCGGATCCGGGCGACGCCGGCGCCGGTGCCGAGCGCGACGAGGACACCGCCCGCCTCGTCGATGGCGAGCCCGTCGGCCTGACCGCTGGGGCTGGACCACCAGGGCCGCAACCGGGGTGGGCTGCTCGTCGACCACCGGCCGCGCAGCACCGTGCCCGAGTCGAAGTCGGCGGCATAGACCCAGCCGTCAGCGCTGACCGCGATCCCGTTCGGCCAGTTGAGCTCGGCGTCGAACTCGACCCGGCGCCCGTCCGCGCCGACGCTCCAGATGGCTCCGGGGCGCGCCGGCTCGCCGCGCAGCGGCCGGTAGCGCAGCACTCCGATCAGCAGTTCACCACCGGGGCCGACGCCGAGATCGTTGAAGCCGGTCGCCGTCGGATCGGTCAGCAGCGGGCGCGGCTGACCGCCGTCCAGCAGCGCGATGTCCCTGCCGGTGGCCACCAGGCCGCCGTCGGCGTGCAGCGCGAGGCCACCGATACCTCGGCGATCCGGCACCAGATGGGACCGGCTCCCGTCGGCGAGCAGCTGGTGCACCCCGCCGAGCAGCGCGTCCGTCACGTACAGCACGCCCTCAGGTCCCGCCACCGGACCCTCGGCGAGGCCGAACCCGGTGGCCAGCACCTCGAACTCGCTCACTAGGACACGGCCTAGTCCTTGCCCGAGTCGGCGGGGGCCCGCACCACCCCGACGTAGTACTGCACCAGGTCGTCCATCGAAACCACGCCGACGGTATCCCCGCCCCGATTGGCTACCACCCGGGCCAGGTGGGCCGAGGAGCGGCGCAGCGCGGTCAGCGCGTCGTCCAATCTGGCGTCGCACGGAATCTCCGGCAACCCGCGGATCCGGTTGGCGGGTATCACCGCGGCGGGGTCGTCGACCACCTCAAGCACGTCCTTGACGTGCAGGTACCCGACCAGCCGGCCGGAGTCGTCCCGCACTGGGAAGCGGGACACCCCGAACCGGGCCACCGCCGAGGCGACCGCGCCGACCGTTGGCGCCACCGGCAAGGTGGCCACCTCGTCCAGCGGCACCACCACGTCGGCCACGGTGCGACCCGCTGAGCCCAGGGTCCGGGTCAGCCGGCTGCTCTCCTGCTCGTCGAGCAGACCCTCGCGGCGCGAGTCGGAGATCATCTCAGCTAGCTCGTCACCGGTGTACGCGCTGTTCAGGTCGCCCCTCGGGGTGACGTGGATCAGCTTCAGCACGGCGGTCGCGGCCGCGGTGAACAGCATGAGCAACGGGCGGACGAACTGGCAGAACGCGTGGTGCGCCGGAACCAGGATGACCGCGACTTTCTCCGGCCCGGCGATCGCCAGGTTCTTCGGCACCATCTCACCGATCACCGTGTGCAGCACCGCGACCAGGCCCAGGGCCAGGGTGAACGCCACCGGGTGCAGGATCTCCTCGGGCGCGCCCAAGGCCTGGAACGGGCGCTCGATCAGCCCCACTACGGCGGGTTCGGCCAAGCGGCCCAGCCCCAGGGAGCACAGCGTGATGCCCAACTGCGCGCCCGCGATGAGCAGCGGCAGCTGTTCGCCGGCGCGCAAGGTGGCGCTGGCGCTGGCGCTGCCGCCCTCGGCGAGTGCGGCCAGCCGGTCCCGCCGCGCGGTGATGATGGCGAACTCGGCGCCGACGAAGAAGGCGTTGCCGGCCAGCAGCAGCACGGATACCAGCAGGGCGATGAGCTCACTCACCGGTCCACCTCGCCGAGGGTGACGCCGCCGGCTTCGGTGCCGGTGCCGGTGCCGGTGCCGGTGCCGCCGAGGGTGGCGGTGGAGTGGACGGCGCCGGCGAAGGTGGCGGTGGCGTGGACGGTGCCGGTGGCGCGGACGGAGTGGGCGACGGTGCGGTTGGGGGCACGCCGTCTTCGTGGCGGGACAGTCGCAGCTCGGCGATCCGGTTGCGTTCCCGACGCATCACGGTCAGCCGCCAGCCGTCCAGGTCCAGGTAGTCGCCCACATCCGGGATTCGGCCCAGCCGCTCGAGCACCAGCCCCGCCAGCGTTTCGTAGTCGCCCTCAGGCATCACGAAACCGGTCGCCTCGGCCAATTCGTCGTCGCGCAGCAGGCCGGAGACCAGCCAGCTGTCCTGGCCGAGTGGGCGCACCGGGCCAGGGCCTTCCGGGTCGTGCTCGTCGCGCACGTCGCCGACGATCTCCTCGATCAGGTCCTCCAGTGTGACGATTCCGGCGGTGCCGCCGTACTCGTCGACCACCACCGCGAGCTGCGAGTCCGACTCCCGCAGCCCGGCCAGCAGCGCGTCGCCGTCCAACGACTCCGGCACGGTGAGCACCGGGCGGGCCAGGTCGGCCATCGTGGTGCCCCCGCGATCCGGCACCGGTACCGCGAAGGCCTGCTTCAGGTGCACCACGCCATGCACCTCGTCCAGGTCCCGGCGGTAGATCGGGAACCGGGAGAAGCCGGTGCGCAGCGAGGTCGCGATCAGGTCCCGCACGGTCGCCGTGGTGGGCAGCGCGCGAACCTGAACGCGCGGCGTCATCAGGTCTTCGGCCACCCGGTCGGTGAACCGGATCGCCCTGGTCAGGATGGCCGCGGTGCCCTCGTCCAGGGTTCCCTGGGCGGCGCTGCTGGACACCAGCGCGCGCAGCTCGTCGGGGGAGCGGGCCGAGCGCAGCTCCTCGGCCGGCTCCACCCCGAGCCGCCGCACGATCCAGTTCGCCGACGAGTTCAGCCCGTTGATCAGCCAGCGGAACATCCGGCTGAACACCACCTGCGCGCCGGCGACCGCCCGTGCGGTGGGCAGCGGTCGGGCGATGGCCAGGTTCTTCGGCACCAGCTCGCCGAATATCACCGACAGCGCGGTGGCCAGCGCCAGCGCGATAATCAGCGCGATGGCCGGCACCACCGAGTCGGGCAACCCGACCGACAGCAGCGGCGGCTCGATCAGGTCAGCCAGCGCCGGCTGGGCGATGTAGCCGGTGACCAGCGTGGTCAGCGTGATGCCCAGCTGCGCGCCGGAGAGTTGGAAGGACAGGGTGCGGTGCGCGCGCTGGACCTGGCGGGCCCGCCGGTCGCCGACAGCGTTGACGTGCGCGTCGATCTGGCTGCGTTCCAGGGTGGTCAGGGAGAACTCGGCGGCCACGAACACCGCGGCGGCGAAGGTCAGCGCGAGCAGGGACAGGACGCCGAGAACCGACCAGAGGGGGTTCATCGAGCGCCCGCGATCGGGTGAGCGCCACCGAGGGCGCGCGGGAAGCCGGGCGAATCGCCCGGCCGACTACTACAGGCCGGGTCGGCCGCGGCAGGGGGACAGTCCGTGGGCACGGGTGTGCGAACCTCCTTGAGAAGTTCGCCATTCTACGGGTCTCAGGACGGGGCGTGCTCGGGTGGGAACCCTCCAGTTGCGATCGGCCCCCAGCGCTCGACGGTCAGCCGGATCAGGCACTTGCCCTGGCGTCGCATGGCATCCCGATACTCGTCCCAATCGGGGTGCTCACCGGCGATGCCTCGGTAGTAGTCGACTAGCCCGTCCAGCGCCTCGGGCAGATCCAGCACCTCGGCCGGACCTTCCACCTGCACCCAGGCCCCGTCCCAGTCGTCGGAGAGCACGCAGGCGGTGGCCCGGCCGGTGCGCCGGATGTTGTTGACCTTGGCGCGGGCCGGGTAGGTGGACACCACGATCCGGCCCTCGGCGTCCACCCCGCAGGTCACCGGGGAGGTCTGTACACCGCCGTCGCGGCGGTCGGTCACCAGCAGCGCGTGGTGTCGGCTGGACAGGAACTCGGTCAGTTCGGCGCGGTCCACCCGGTCCGCGCGCGCGATCGTCGGCGCCATGTCCCGCAGGGTAGGGCAGCTGCGCCGGCCCCGCTGGGGAACCTCAGGGGCGCCGGCCGGTCAGCCCGAGTAGCTGGTCCTGTGCGGAGCTGCCGTCAGGCACGGGGACGGCCGGACCGAACACGCCCCACGCCCGCCACTGCTCGGCGACCGGCTCGAGCATCGCGCGCATCCCGGTGACCAGGTCCTCCGGCAGCGTGTCGGGCACTCCGAGCGCCCTGGCCAGATCCCACGCCTGTAGCCCTCGGTAGGCGATGATCTGCTGCAGGTACTCCCGCGCGGTGAAGTCGCCGATGGAGCCGAAGGACAGGTGGACCGGCCGATCCGGGGCATCCAGCGCCAGCGCGGCCGCCACTGCCCGTTCGCTGATCGCCCGCCAGCCCGCCTTCAGATCCGAACCCAGCGGCTGCTCCGGGAACAGCGCCTTGCCGTCTTCGATGGTGCGCCCGGCCAGCACATGGCCGACCCACTGATCGTCGCGGGCGTGCGCGATCACCAGGTCACGCACGGTGCCGCCGGGCATGGCCGCGTCACCGGGCACCGGCAGGTCCCACTGATCGTCTTCGATCTGTTCGACGACCGACGTCAGCGCCCTCTCAGCGAGGACGAAAAGCTGCTGTTCCGGAATGCTCATAGGGTCAGCCTGCCGGCCAAGGCTGACATCTTCTGTCAGGTACCGCAGACTGGTCTGGTGCGCGCGAGTCGGTTGCTGTCGCTGCTGTTGTTGCTGCAGAACCGCGGGCAGATGACCGGGCCGGCGCTGGCCGCCGAGCTGGAGGTCTCGGTCCGCACGGTGTACCGGGATGTGGAGTCGCTCAGCGCCGCCGGAGTGCCGGTGTACGCCGACCGCGGTCCGTCCGGTGGCTACCGCCTGCTGGACGGCTACCGCACCCGGCTCACCGGACTGACCTCCGACGAAGCGGAGAGCCTCTTCCTGGCCGGCATGCCGGGCCCGGCGGCCGAACTGGGCCTCGGCGGAGCGCTGGCCGCCGCGCAACTGAAGCTGACCGCGGCATTGCCCGCCGAGCTGCGCGATCGGGTGGGCCGGGTGAGCGAGCGATTCCACCTGGACGCCCCCGGCTGGTTCCGGGACGCGGAGGACACTCCGTTCCTGGCCGACATCGCCTCGGCGCTGTGGCGGGACCGGCGGATCGCGGTGCGCTACCGGCGCTGGGGCAACGAGATAGTGGAGCGGGAGCTGGACCCGCTCGGACTGGTCCTCAAGGCAGGCGTCTGGTACCTGGTCGCCCGCCGCGCCGACCCCGGCGCCGGGCCGGGCGAAATGGCGCATCTGGTCGGGGGACCGGTGGACGCTCCTCGCACGTACCGGGTGTCCCGGGTACTGGCGCTGCGGGTCGGCCAGGAGCGGGCCGCCCGCCCGGCGGAGTTCGACCTGGCCGAATTCTGGGGCACCCGCTCCGCACAGCTGCGTGCCGCACTGTGGCGGGACGAGGCCACCGTGCGGCTCTCTCCCCGGGGGCGTGCGCTGGTGGCGGTGGTGTGCGGCCCGGTGGAGGCGCGCGCGGTGGCCGAGACCGCCGGTGCGCCGGACGAGCACGGTTGGATCGAGGCCACGCTGCCCATCGAGTCCACCCAGCACGCCGAGTCGATGCTGCTGCGCCTGGGCGCCGAGGTCGAGGTGCTGACGCCGGTCGAGCTGCGCGCCCAGCTGACCACCACCGCCCACGCCCTCGCCGCCCGCTACGCCATCCCCTAACCCCGAACCTCGCTCACCGCCGCCGTCGTTCACCGCCGCAGTGATTTCGCTGAACCACGATGAGTTGATCACTAACGGTCGGGGTGGGTTGATCAACGCACGGGGTGTCGGCCGGGTCGGCCGGCGCGCCGGCTCCCACTGATCTGTTGACTACTGCCTGGAGCAGGGCAATTACCCTGCGGAGTGGGTGGCGAGTATGAACTTTTGGCACTCAAGTGCGTACCGCCTGCTGACGGTGTTCGGAGCTCCGGTAATCTCCGCGCCATGGGATCCGAGCGGATAACGGTCACCCTGCCACCTGAGCTGGTGGCCAACGCTCGAATCGCGGTGCGCAGTGGCGCCGCGGCGAGCCTCTCCGCCTTCGTTGCCGATGCACTCCGCGGCCAGCTGGAGCGGAATCAGGCTCTTGACGAGCTGGAGCGTGTCCTCGGGGGACGTCCGCCACAGGAGGCACTGGAAGCGGTGCGTCGCGACTTGGGGCTCCCTCCGGTTGGTCAGCAGGTCGCGTGATTGGCGGGCGAGTCCTCGACGCCTCTGCTGTAATGGCCTTCGCTTCGCAGCGCTCGGTCTACGCGGCCGCCCTGGTATGGACCGTCGTCGAGGAGCACATGGTTCTGGTACTGCCGTCGGCGGCCGTCGCCGCGGCGTGGTCCCAGCTGGAGGCCAAGTACCACCCGGTGCTCGAGGTGCTGCTCCGGCTGCCGAACACGGTGATTGACGACCTGGACGCCGACCGCGCTCGCGCCGTCGGCCAGCTCGAGCCCGGCGACCTGGAGGCGGCCCACGCGGTGGCGTGCGCGCAGCGCCGGGGTTGGCCGCTGGTGACCACCGACGCCGCCCGCTACAAGGAGTTCAACGTCGAGGTTCCGGCCGAGGAGATCCCCTGAGCGGTGCGCCCTTCCGCCGGCGCTGATGGCACGGCCCGCCGCGGCCTGCCGTCCGGGCGGTCCGGAGGTAGGTTGCCGCCATGGTTGGGTCATTGCGCGACCGGAGGGTCCTGGTAACCGGGGCTTCGACGGGTATCGGGGCGGCGGTGGCCATGGCCGCGGTGCAGGCCGGTGCCCGGGTGGCCCTGCTGGCCAGGAAGGGTGACCGGCTGGCCGAGACGGCCGACCGGATCGGCCCCGCCGCGGTAGCCGTGACCTGCGACGTCACCGATGAGGCCGCGGTGCCCGGCGCGGTCGACGAGGCCGCCGAACGGCTCGGCGGCGGGCTGGACGCGGTGGTCAACTCGGCCGGGAAGTTCACCATCGGCGGGGTCTCGGACACCGATCCGGCCACCTGGCGGAGCATGTTCGAGGTCAACGTGCTGGGTCTGCTGGCCGTCACCAAGGCCGCCGTGCCGCACCTGCGGGACGGGCGGGCGCCCAGCGTGGTGAACATCTCATCCATGTCTGGGCGGCGGGTGCCCGGACCAGAATCGGGCGTCTACGCCGCTACCAAGTTCGCCGTGCACGCGCTCGGTGAGGCGCTGCGGCTGGAGCTTGGTCCGCGGGGCATCCGGGTCACCACGGTGGCCCCCGGCCTGGTGGACACTGGGATCGCCGACGGCTGGCCGCCCGGCGAGCGCACCGACCGGTTCCGGGATCGGCTGCGTGGCGACGGCTTGGCGCCGGAGGCGGTCGCGGACGTGGTGGTGCACGTGCTGGCCGCCCCGCCAGAGGTCAACGTTGTGGAGTACGCGGTGATGTCGGTGAACCAGTAATGAGCGAGATCGCCCAGGAGCGGCCCGCGCCCCCGGCCGCCCACCTCGCCGGATCCCGGTCCGCGTCCCCGTACGTCGACTTCGACCGCGAGTCCTGGGCCCGCCTGGGGGAGTCCATCGCGCTGCCGCTGACCGCGGCCGAGTTGGCGCAGATCCGCAGCCTGGGCGACGAGGTCGACCTGGACGAGGTGCGCGAGGTGTACCTGCCGCTGTCCCGGCTGCTCAATCTGCACGTTCAGGAGGGCGGCCGGCTCTACCGGGCGTACCGGACGTTCCTCGGCGACCAGCCGGCCCGCACCCCGTTTGTCATCGGCATCGCCGGGTCGGTCTCGGTCGGCAAGTCCACCACCGCCCGACTGCTCCGCACCCTGCTGGCCCGCTGGCCGCATCACCCGCGCGTCGAGCTGATCACCACCGACGGCTTCCTGTACCCGAACGCCGAGCTCGAGGCGCGCGGGCTGATGCAGCGCAAGGGCTTCCCGGAGTCCTACGACCGGCGGGCTCTGCTGCGCTTCGTGCGGGAGGTCAAGGGCGGTAAGGACGAGGTCCGCGCCCCGGTCTATTCGCACCTGACCTACGACATCGTGCCGGACCAGTCGATGGTGGTGCGCCGCCCGGACATCCTGGTGCTGGAGGGGCTGAACGTGCTGCAGCCGGCGCCGGCCACCCGGGACCGGCGAACCAGCCTCGCGGTGAGCGATTTCATCGACTTCTCGGTGTACGTCGACGCAGTCCCGGAGGACGTGCGCAGCTGGTACATCAGCCGGTTCCTGCGGCTGCGGGAGACGGCGTTCCGCGACTCGGCCTCCTACTTCCGCCGCTACGCCGACCTGGACACCCCGGCCGCCACCCGGCGAGCCGAGCAGCTCTGGGATGAGATCAACGGCCCGAACCTGCGGAACAACATCGCGCCGACCCGGGGCCGGGCCACCCTGGTGCTCACCAAGGGCCGCGACCACGCGGTCACCCGGATCCGGCTGCGAAGGTCTGAGCGCGCTCTCGCACCCGGGTTCAGGGGGCGGTGGCGAGCTCGCTGATCTGATAGAAGGTGACCTTGCCGCCGTCGTTGGGGCCCTTGCTCTCGTCGGCCCCCTGGTAGTCGCCGACCTGGAAGCGGACCGTCTCGTCGTGGAAGGCGTCCGGGACCGGCGAGCTAGCCTGCCTGGTCTGCCCGTTGTGGGTCGTGGAGAAGGTCATCTGGCCATTGCCGATGTCACTGATGGTGATGTCGAACCGCTCGTTCAGCGGCACCCCGGTCAGCAGAGGGTAGGACTGGAGGTCCGAGCCCTTGTGTTTCTGCTTGACCACCACCCGCAGGTCCCCGTCCCGGTAGTGCATCATCACGTAGGGCACCGAGCTGATGTCGTCCGCGCCGTGGATCTGGCCGATGATGATCGACTTCGAATCCTCGGGCACCTGGTTCACCGCGAGCGAGGCCTTGAGGGTGTGCGGGCCGCTGGTGGCGGCGGAGAAGTTGTTCAGGCTGTTCAGTTCGGTGCGCGGGTGGTCGGAGTTCTCCGTGGTCGCCCCTTCGGCCGGAGCCCAGAAGGTGAGGCTGCCGTCCTCGTTGGCGGTCAGCCACGGCGGGGTGAGGGCAGCCGGCTCGACGATCGCGGCGTTGCCCTTCTTGCCCTCCTCCGGGAGGGTGAGCTTCCAGCCCTCCCAGTTCACCGTGCCGGGCGCGGGCTCGGCGCCGGAGGGCGCGGCGCTCGGCGGGGCTTGCTCAGCGCGCTCGCCCCGGGTAGCAAACGCCAGCCAGAGCCCACCCCCGAGCAGTACGACGATCACGACCGCGATGGTCAGCTGCCGACGGCTGAGCGGGATGGAACGGGTGTCCGGGACCCGGGGGAGCTTCACCACTCCAAGGTAGCGTGCACGCCGACCCCGCCCGCCAGCGGAATACCGAGGGTCGAAACGGCCGCTGTTAGCTGGGCGCCGTCGAGTACGGCCCGGCTGTGTCGTTGCGCTGGGTGCTGGTGCACATGATCGAGGAGACCGCCCGGCACGCCGGCCATCTGGACATCGTCCGGGAGCTCATCGACGGCGCCACTGGCGATCACCAACGTCCGGCGGGCTAGCTCACCGGGAGATCAGCCAGAGGAAGCTGCCCGCTCCGGCGATCGCGCAGTACGCGGCGAACGGGTACAGCGTGCGAGCCTCGAAGTAGCGGGTCAGAAAGCGCACGGCGAGCAGGGCGGACAGGAAGGACGCGACGCTGCCGGCGAGCACCTGGCCGCCGATGCCGGCGCCGAGCGGCCCGAACAGATCCGGGACCTTCAGCACCCCGGCGGCCAGAATCACCGGGGTGGCCAGCAAAAAGGAGAACCGGGCGGCCTCGGCGTGGGAGAGCCCTAGCCTCAGGCCGGCCACCATCGACACCCCGGACCTGCTGATCCCGGGCAGCAGCGCGAGAGTCTGGGCCGCGCCAATGAGGAACGCACTGCGGGTGGGCATCGCCGACAGCCGTTCGTCCGCCTCGGCGGACGACGCGCCAGTCGCCTCGGCCAAATACGGCTCGGGTCTCGCCTCGGCGCCGGACTGCTCGGGACCCGCCATGGCGGGTACCGGCGCTGGCCGGCGCAGCCGCTCGCCCAGCGTCAGTACGACGGCGTTGAGCAGCAGGAACGCGGCGGCAGGCAGTGGCCGGCCGAGAGTGGTACGGAACAGGTGCTCGAGCAGCAGACCGGTGAGCCCGACCGGGATGGTGCCCAGCACCAGCAGCCAGGCGAGCCGCTGATCCGGGGTGTGCACCCGGCGATCGCGCAGCGAGGTGAACAGTCCGGTCAGGATGCGCGCCCAGTCTCGCCAGAAGAACACCAGCAGTGCCAGCGCGGTGGCCACGTGCAGGCCGACGATGAACGCCAGGTAGGGCGACTCGGGCGCGGAGACGTTCAGATCCCGCGCCCAGCTTCCCCCGATCAGCGCCGGTAGCAGCACCGAGTGGCCGAGGCTGGAGATGGGGAAGAGCTCGCTCACCCCCTGCAACGCCCCGACCACGATCGCCTCCAGATAGCTGAGCCCAGTCACCTGGCGACGCTCCCCTGATCGTCTTCGGTCCCCGCTGGACGCGGCGGACGCCATCGGAGCGTAGCAGTCCTACATATAGAGAACGGGTCGCTCTCAGCTTGCGTGAGTTTGCGGTTCCGCATGGGCCCGGAGCCGTAGGGTGGCATCGGTGAGAGGCACCCTGCCGGCGCGGAAGCCCTGGTGGGTGCGCTCGGGCCGATGGGCACGAGAGAGGGCGGGGGCATGCGGGCCGAGGCGTTGAAGGGACATCTGGACGGGCTGCTGCTGGCCGCTCTGGAGCCGGGGCCCGCGCACGGGTTCGCCGTGATGGCGGAGCTGCGCCGGCGCACCGGCGGAACCGTGGACCTGGAAAGCGGGACGCTCTATCCGGCGCTGCGCCGGCTCGAGGAGGCCGGCCTGATCGCGGGTACCTGGACCACCGTCGCCGGGCGGCGCCGCCGTGAGTACCAGCTCACCGATCGCGGCCGGCGGGCGCTGAGCGTCGAGCGAGGCGTGTGGCGGGAGTTCGTGGCCACCATCGGCGCCGCGCTGGAGCCGTCGGAGGGGTTCCAGGCGTCGCCGGGCAGCCCGGCATGACCCGGCCGGAGCCCGGGGGCGCGATCGACGGCTACCTGGCGCGGCTGGGCGGGCTGCTGTCGCCGCGGTCGACCGACCCGGCCGCCGCCGACTTGCTCGACGAGCTGCGCGACCACCTGCTCTGCCAGGTGGAGCGGGAGGTGGCCGACGGCGCCGAGGCGAAGGCAGCCACCGACCGGGCGGTGGCCGAGTGCGGCCCGGTGGACGGGCTCGCGTCGGCGTTGCGCGCTGAGCTGGCGCGGCCCCACCTGCGGCGGCTGAGCGTGGCGCTGCTGCTGCTCGGCGTGACTGCCGGCGCGACCTGGACGGGCGTGTTGCTGGCCGGGCCCGCCGAGCCGTGGACCGAGCGCACCGAGCCCGGCCCGATTGTGTTCTTCGACGCCGGCGGGGAGCTTGCCGGCACCGCCACGCTGCTGGCCGCGGTGTTGGGTGTGCTGCTGGTGGTCGGCCCCGGGCGGTTCACCGCGCTGGCCGGACTGCGCGCCGGTTGCCAGCGCTGGTCGCTGCGGGCGTGCTGGCTGAGCATCGGGCTCGGGCTGGCCACCGCGGCGCAGCTGGGTGGCTACCTGCTGGTCCGCGGCCTGGTCGCGCCGAGCTCGCTGGCCTGGCCGGTGGTGATCGCCATCGCGGTGCTCACCATGGCCGCCGCGCCGGTGCTGCTTCCGCCGCTGCGCGGGCTCCTCGGCCCGGGCGGGCTCGCCCGACCACGCGTCCTCGCCCCACCGCGCGGCCGGTAGCGCCGAGACCAGGCGGACGGGCTGCGCCATGGGAG
>Ga0193742_1001818_pt1 | contig 12503 bp, 11 predicted proteins | sample L2c1metaG_FD_165511 | JGI IMG/M metagenome (GOLD analysis project Ga0193742, IMG submission 165511) | Soil microbial communities from a riparian zone of the East river system, Colorado, United States - L2c1 | ecosystem: Environmental > Terrestrial > Soil > Riparian zone | place: USA: East River... | reverse complement strand
CCGACGAAGGACCTGGTTCATATACATCAGAGATTTGAAGGATGTGTTTTGGGTTCCTATCCCGAATTGCACATCATGCTTTGATGGATGACATGTAGTTGACTATTAGCACATTGTTTTTTTTTTCCATTTATTCCGGCGCAAGTGTCGCGCGTGCACCGTCTGTGCTATCCTTTGTATACTTTTTCTTTAGTACCAAATGAAACTTAGCATATTTCCAACACTACCCAGATATTTTCCCGAACTTACCACAAACACAAAGGATTGTTGCATTGTAATTTTGACATTTTGTGTTCTTATGGCCTCTGAAATTCCTACTGGCATGACTGATATTGATTCCGTGGAAAGGAACTGGTAGCTGTGTAAGAATGCTAAGCCTAGCACTACAAATTTAGACTAGGGACGCCCTGACAAGTGGGGTGTTCGGTCGATGCACTGAATTTGTTAACAACCCCCAACTCTCTCTGTTCTTCCCAAATCAACTATTTGTTTACAAAAGAACCTGCCATTCGCTACCCTTCCGTGTGTGTTTATTTATGTGAATATGAATGCTAGCAGGACTTGGATTAAAATTATTTTTTTGGCCGCCCATAAGTAAACGCCCATAATTTATTTCTGCTCTGCAATGGGGCCATCCAATTTACATTGGATAAGTCCTGATATTCGGGAGCTTTCAGGTTAAATCAATCAACGATTTAATTCGGCAGACAGCAAGCAAACCCAAACTTGTCAGATGCCAGTGGTTGGGCCATCCTTTTTAGATCTAGCAGTCAAAGGGAACTAAAAGAGTGGGTCCCATGTCCTAGACAAATTCAGACTAGAGCATTGTTGTATGGGTGCGTAGCCTGAGGTATACCAGTAGAGTAGATTCTTTACTTATCACCTTCACCAGGACTATGAGTTTGCGCAAGTCGAACAGGTGATTTAGTAGAGGATGTCATGGGAAGAGAAGTAGTCTGTAACCAGTGACAGGCACATGCAAACTGGATCTCACCCAATTATTGTCATGACCAGAGCCAAATGAGTGTATCAAAGAGATAAGTGTCTACGGGACTTGTAAGCATAATATATGCTATTTACTATGAGACGCATCGAAAAAAGCCAGAAAAGAACCATCACAAAGCTAAAGGGACTGCCATCATCGCGCATTCCTGCAGATCTCCAAAAACGAAATGGTTTCCGATGGTTTCACGACAATTGACTTGGGCTAGCTCTAAACAAAGTTAGAGGATTGAACAAGAGAATGCAGGAATAATATATCGGCGGAAAAGGTTAACAAATAAGGAATAGTTAGGCTTTGTCCACATGCCTGAGGCCTTCTACCTCGAATTCTCCGAGCGAGTAATAATGATCATCGACCTTTTTGATGTCCAGAGAAGTCTCGTTCAGCCAGTGAGTCGTTGCTAGGAGATAAACAGTCTGAAGATCATCTGTTCCCAAAGGTATGGTGCGATCCAAAGAGAAGTAATTCCAGACATGGTAAAACTGGGCGAGAAGCCCACCAATGAGCAAGAAGCCAGTGGTGGGAAATATAGATACAAATAACCCCAGAAAAGCGCCAAAGATGACGACATGTTGCATGCCATATTCAGCCCAATGAGAGAAGCGGCGTATCCCAGTCGGTGAAGCAAGATATCCAGTTTGAAAGGCAACATACTCCAGATGATCTGGGAAAAGGATGAGGGCACCTCCAACAGATATACACCAGGGAAGGAAACAGAGTATTCGGATGACCAGACACAGTTTAGAGACCGTTAACCCTTTGACGAGTAGTCGAAGCTCTGCGACGGAGCTCTGAATTCCATGCAGGCGAGACATAGTCGGGAAGGTTGCTGAGTCATCATCTTTCTCAAGGATGTCCTCACTAACCTACAAAGATCATCAGTAAGTGAACGATCCGAAAATGCCGTAAAACGCAGACCTCTACTTCTGACTTGACAACATTAGAAGAGCTTTCAATCAATATGTGCTCATTGGGCAGATTGTAGATGCTCTGAAGAGGCTTTAGCAGATGAGACGGCGATTGGCATATGACTTACCCCTATCCTAGGTATGCGAATCGACTCGGATGAGGAAAAATCAGGAGAAGTGACAGCCATCATCGAGTCAGAATGGGATAACAGGAAAGTTTCCTAAAGAAAAGAACGGTGTGATCCAAAATTCGACCAAAATCCTGAGAACTTACGCTTTCTGATTGACTGAGAGCTACCGTGCATTTTTCTACTATGAGCTCGTCGAGAGTCGTGATATCCACCTCTAACACCGACTGCACCGCACCAAGCTGAATGTCGTCGGTTCCAAAATAACCGCCCATCTTTTCAGCGATTTCGAGGCGCTCATGGATGCCTTGATGAGAGAACGCATCCTCATCAACGGGTGTAGCCAGCTTTGATCCAAACGGCGACTCGTTTGTTTCGCCTGAGTCTATGCGCTGAATAGCGCGTTCTTCGTCATCCTATGGAAAAAGTTCAGCTCAAGTTGCTGCGCAAGGAGCTTGGTACTCACATCTTTAGTGCAAAGATCAGTAGATAATGGGACAGGCATCGAAAATAACGGCGACGACCAAGAACGAGAAATTGATTAATGCTAATGTGGCTGACGGATGTATTTAGCATAAATAACCACAAATACAACGCAACCTTTCGGTCCAGTAATTATTAAAAATAGTATTAGAAACACATTTTACTTTGACTCGGAATACAAAATACTTATAGCACATTTCGACGGGAACCTATAATCAAGCAATTAGAACCCAATTTCGGTTTCAAGCTAACACCAAGAAATTTTCCAATACATCTTCAAAATCAAGGCGCCAAGGCCTATCAGTAAAATGCGGGTGTGGACAACACTACCAGTCAATATTCTCATCAGTAACAGAGTCCCAACCTTTATTCTTAGAGGGAGAAACTCAGTTGTGAGAAATTTGATACTTACGCGTTAAATTCACCAGTATTGAACTGCATAAATTACCGCAGCCTTGATTACCGCCCGTGTTTATATCATTGAATGAAGATGCGAAAAAAGTGTTGTAAATTTAGCTTCATAATACACCTGTGATACGAGAAACACACGATCGGATTTAGATAACCAACTGATCTTTTGCCTAGAGCGTCATTGGTCAGGGTGATCACAGACGCGACGACAGCTGAAGCAGACGTACCAAAAACAAGAGAAAAACTGCCATCGATGCCTGAATTAGCCACCAATACTTAGTGGTTTTGCTTGAAATCTTTGAAAAGCTAACCGATAACGTAGCTGGCCTTTCACAATCATACCGGAACTTGACAAAAATTGAGTCGGGAACCGTGCCCGTTTGCTGAAATATCTGGGAGTGCGGGCCTAACGACATGCAGTAGGTCAACCAATTCTTACAATTCCAGAGTCGTTCAATTGACCAGCCGCAAAGGGGGGGGAGGGATTCAGTTGCTTCTTCGCATATTCTTGAACAGCAACTTTCTGGGATTCAAGCAACCTGAGTGATTGATCTTGTCAATGTCGAGTCAGATGATCAAACGAGAACAAGCCGATGGGAAGATGTTCGAGAAGCCGCTGGAGAAAACGATCTGCTCACATGCTGCTCCCTCAGTGTCATTCACGGTAGATCCTGGGCTGACCTGGGTTGCTCCTACGGCCGTTACGGGCGGACAGGTAGCCTAAAGCGGAGCATTTTATTATTTGAGATGAAGAAAGGCAGGTCTGCACCGGCTGCGACCTGACCGTTGGAAATGGAGACAACAATGCCACAGGACTCGGGCGCATTGTGCGGCATTCATAATCAATTGCTTTTAGTTTCGAGAAAACACCTACCTTTGAAGCCACTGAGCAATGGATCCGGATATATACAATCTTGAATAAATATCACAATTGCGAGGTGGGCTCAAAGATGGGGCTCAATGACCACTGACTTGTGCGGGATCATCACCACCACAAAAGGTTCGGTCAACAGCATCTAGCCAATTGTCGAACCCGCCGCCTGTGTATTTTTAATAAAAGATAATGATAATGTTCGTCACTGCAATGTTAATACTCGGATTGCCAATTCCAAAATATTCTTGTGCGTCGAACGGGGTGTATAGGTACAAAGCAAGGAGGCAATCAAGAGTGATGAATTGATCGCAATTTTCCAAGGTGTGATCCTCACGGGCTTGCTTGACTTCTTGGGACCATCCTTGACCTCTTGGGACCGTCACCCGAGAAGGTCGACTCAATCATTTGTTTAAAAATAAAACTAAGGAAGCTCGAGCCATCCGGTAGGTCAAATATACCGTGCGCCGAGCATATGTATGCACCTTCCAATGTAGGTCACTTTCATCCACGCTCCCTTCTCAAAAGTCAGGCCATCGGTTACATAGCACATTCGAGTGCATTTTCACTTATATAATTAGGAAGAATAGAACCCCAAAGCAGTATCAATGCGCGAGGAACCCTGACATTACATGAGAAGAAAGTTGTGTAGTGGCGCAAGGGCAAAAGAATTTAACTTAACAGTACTTAAAAGTTTCTAATTTCTGCCGCTTTTTCCGACAGTTCGTGCCTCGTCAATGTGAAGTCCACTCTTGTTATAGGTGTGGGTGGTATTTCAGGAGGCTAGCCCAGGTAGGGAGGTGTATAGCGCATGCATGAGTAGTATGATTTTACGACAAAACCAAGCTTTTCCAAAAGGACTTTAGTCGAGAGCGTAGTGCAAATTCATGATACCAATGAATCTGATGCACTGAACGCAGGGGGAGAGTAGTGAAGCACTTACAAGTCAGATACTTATGTACGTTGGTTCTTGAAGTCACTCGATGTCACATGAAGTTATCAAAAAGTATTGTATACCGAATACGCTGCAGCTGAGAGAGAGATAAAACTGCACGATTGTGAAAAAGCATAGAAAAAAAGTGCGCTATTATTCCGACGCATCGAAAAGAGCAATTGCGGACTCGGGCAAGCAGCTTTCATCACTGGTTCGTTTATAAACCTTCAATTCTCCCCCAACACAAACCAAGCTCAGCCTTCCCTTCTTTCCATGTGCGATGACAATTTCCTTGATTACGTCAAGGAATTTTCGCAGCTTCTTGAGATCGCCTTGAATCTCCTTTCCGACAGCTTTGAGCTCGTCGGAGGATAGTTTTCGCTTTTGAATTTCTGTGAAGCGTCCTCGCTGGTGAATGGCTAGAATATGGTGGGCTGTTTGTGAGAAAAAAAGCTGTGGATAAGCTTCCTTCCAGTCACAGCCGCGTAGTCTCATCGAGGTCACGGAGCGTGTCGCCAGTTGGACAACTGCAGTTGACGGAATTTCAGATCCTCCCTCACGTACTGTAAGTTGTGTGTTCGAAGGCGAATCGGGGCCGCGGGAAGCTTGCATGAAGCTAAAAGAACTCAATGAACTCGTGATATCGTCGATATTCGATACGCTTCTTCGTGGATATTTGCCAGGTGGGGGAATGCAAGCATCTACTTGAAATCGGACCACCATCTTCAGTCCATTGAGATCCTAGAGTTGATAGTCAATTTCAAACGAGGGAAAGAAAACAGCTCAGGCCCACATAAGTAATGATCCTGTGGTGACCAGTGCTATCTCTACAACCAGGTGCGGTCCCAGTCGATGCCTTTTCAAAGGTGAAGCCGAATGTACGACCGTTATAAGCCTCCCGGACGCGTTGATCCCAGCGTTGACAAAGCACCGTCTTTTGGCCAGCCAACTGCAAATCGATGCGAAACTCACGGACGTCGTTACCTCCAATCCATCTCATCAACTTTCGTAACCCGTTTCGATCACTGACAAAATCAACAGACGCCCAGTCGAATTTGTCCTCTTTCCCTTCTGCTCTTTTATTGACAGCAGTGATCAGAGGAAGAAGGGTTGCTTGAGGTATCCTGTACGCATTCTGATCAACAAAAAATATGCCCCAAGCAGGCGGTATGGTGAACGGCGTTGTCCGATTCAACCACTGAGGCGGCGAACCTGTGTATAAACAGATCAATACAGTAACTGAGTAAAGACAAGAGGGAGAAATCCAATCTGACCCGGAACAAGGATGGTAGGCGTATCGCCCTTCATCCAGTTATAGGATCCGATGTAGGTACAGTCTTTGACGTAGACATCCTCTTGGTTATTGTCAGGATTCGGAACAGATATTTGTAGTAGTGGAGTTCCACTAAGACCCTCCATCAACTCACGGTCAGGCGGCAAAGGCCCAGAAGGGACGAGGGAGGCGGGGGAAGTCGTGGGGGGGAACATAGACATAGGCCTTCTCCCTCTAGCGTTTGATGATGTTTCGCTAGTATTTCGTCCAGTGGTGAGGGGCTTGTGCACTGAATTCCTCCAAGGTGACTGAGAACCAGACATTTTACGTTGTGGGATTGAGCAAGGAAATACTGTGGCTTTGAAGGCAGATTATATACCCAAATGAGTTTCTTTTAGTGCCCCAGGCAACGTGCAGGTAAAAAGCCGTTAAGATGAGTCGCCAGATTCTTTTTACATTGAAGACAAAAAGTATTTCTATATCACAGTTCTGGAAAGGTGACGCCTGATATAGCAATATAAGGAATGAAGTCCCCTGGAGGTAGAGCGGCTACAAGAGGCATCGAGAAATCGAGTATCCAGAGAGGCTTAAAGTAGATGGAGGGTATCATAACGTCCTAGAAGTCGGGACGCGTAAGTACGTCAGACTAAGTTACAGCAAGGAGCGGCGATATCAATGCTGATCCGAGTTGGTGTAATAATCTCTCGAGGCCTAGTATCTCAGCTGAATGAACTGACTGGGCACTAATGTTTGTCGGTCAACGTTTGCAAATGCACTTCAAAGACACTGACAACAATTGCACAGCCACCGGACATTCTCATCATGATAAATTTTAGAGCCCACAATCTTTTTCAAAGTCCAATCCATTACACTACATAGACAACGCTAGAAGAGTCTGTCATGAGTATGTCGCAATTCATGGTGCAGAATATGACACACTGATTCATCTTCAGACACGGAATCCTTGGATGGTAGATTGCTCTTCGCGATCCCAAAGAAAGGTGAAATCTTAAGCGGAGTATTTCTCTTTTATAAAAGTGACTTTGAAACAGGAAGACTACACGAAAAATGTATCTCGCTACTGGCTGGTACGCTATCTGATATCCTCCAGAGAGATTTGATGTGATATGCCGGTACCTACTAAGGTGCTGACATTCAGTTCCGAAGACACAACAGGCTAGACGTTTGTCTTTCCTTGAATCACCATCTAGCTCTGTGTGTATCCGTTATTTTACAAGAAATTTCAACAACCGTGCTCACGCTTGACAAGTGTTTTCCTTCCTGCGTCCGACATCCCTTCCTTTGTTGGCAAAGGTAACGTCGATCTCGGCATTACTGGACACGATGTTATCCTAGAAGCCCAAATGGAGAATCTTGTCACTGAGGAGCTCCGACTTGGATTTGGAAAATGTTCTCTGCAAGTCCAAGCTCCTGAGGCCGGCTCAATCAAGACAGTAGAAGATCTGGCAGGCAAACGGGTTGTCACGAGTTTTGAGGTCATAGCTGGGGAGTTCTTCGGAAAATTGGACAATGAACTTGGATTATCTGGGGATAAAAAAACACAGATCGAGTACGTTGGCGGCAGTGTCGAAGCTGCTTGTGCGCTAGGTTTGGCAGATGGAATTGGTGCGTTCACTATCTTTGATTTTTTGTGTTCGTCATCTTTTGATGCACACCTAATACAGTTGATCTTGTTGGTGAGTAAAATCAACCACATCAAGGTCAACTTTTCTTTCAACGCTTTAATAGAATCTGGAGATACTATGCGCGCGGCTGGTCTTCGTTCAATCGCCACCGTTCTCCAAACAGAAGCTGTGTTAATCCGATCCACGACTCCCAAGCGTCCACACCTGACGCCACTAGTCGATCTCATCACGAAGCGTATCGCTGGTGTTATCGCTGCGAACAAATATGTTGTTTGTCAGTTCAACATCTCCCGGGATAAGCTACGACTAGCTACCCAGATAGCTCCAGGGAGAAAAGCACCAACTGTGAGTCCGCTGGAGGCGGAGAATTGGGTGGCCGTTAGTAGCATGATCGAGAAAAAGAACTGCGCAAATGTTATGGACGACCTCGTGAAGATAGGTGCTGAAGACGTGCTCATTTTCAATCTCGACAATTGTAGGTAGAATAACATGATGCAAGATAAGAAACTGCGCAGTTCATGTGTTGTGGGATTTTCTCGTTGAAAAGTGTCAGTTTATTTAAACCGAACGTGTAGATGAAATCTCCCTTCCAACCTTTATTCTCTCATGTGGACATCAAATTCATTTCGACACATCTCCGATATTTCTTCTCAGGACTTTATCTAGTTGAAGCTGGCCTCGCCGTTGTTTGACACTGTCCACGATAATTTTGTACGAGGGATTGCTTCCTCATGGTACCTACGATATAATGTTCTCTCTGACTTTTTCATTGATCTGCTAGCACAGCGTTCAATACCGAAGTTCCAGTCAAAATCCGAGCGCAACAATCTGCATTTGCAAAATTTCTAAATCCACGATTGCAATTTTGCATGCACTTACACCTAAGGCCACAGACAGTGCATACCGGTAAGACTGGTTTTGCCGTCCTGCCAGCAGGCTATCTTCATTCCTATCTGTCATGTGGAACGGAACATTTTAGGCATTAACTTGTGCTTGGGGCTTTTTGAAGCCGGTCTCCAGTAAGGACCAGATAATGCTTCTAAAGACAATGATATCAGCCAACTGGGTGCAATCCATTTGCTTGCATTCTAAGATGTGTCTCTCCACATATTCCTGGCAGTATATGCTGCTGCCCTACTATCTCCTAGAGAAAATCATGGAGTGCACGAGAGGCGTGCTGCGAAGCCTCTTGACTTTTTTTCTGTCTCGCCGCCTAGAATCCCCATAAGGTGCTTCCCATGCGCTTTGATCTTGTTCAGTAAAACATGCACCGCTTGGAGGAGTTGCTTTTGGAAGGTTTGCATCCCAAATCACCCAAGTATGGCCAATACTATGTGCCCGCTGAGATCGTGGAAACCTTTTCCCCGAGCAGTGAAACGATCTACTGTCACTCACTGGCTTGTCAAACCAGGGTTTTCTCGTGATCGCCTCTGCCTTTCTGCCAATGAAGAATGGATGCATGTAGATGCCACCACTGCTGAGGCCGAAAACGTCCTCAACGCTGAGTATTATGTTTACGCCTACGTTAAACAGTTTGGTGCATCTTCTTTTGTAATGAACTCTCCTACAGCTGTTTTGACGTTTTCCTCATCAGCCCACCGTTTATTTCAACCATCGCCCGAATTCAAACGCTTTGCGAAAACGCAGTGGCAATCTCAGCTTACCTACTGTGCATTTGGGACCCATGCAAAGTGACTCGGAAAAGCTAGTTAGAATCACGCCTACCCTCGAGAACTGTGATCAAATTACCACACCCGACTGCCTCAGATTTATACTCAATCAAACACGAGCCCGTTGCAACGGACAAGAACACATTTTACCGATTCCAAACCGCCTCAAGATGTATTCTCCGTCGTTCGCACCCGCATTATATGACATCACGACGGGTGGAAACCAAGGATGCAGTATCTTGCATCCTTTAGAGTCCTGATAAAAAAAGTCCGGCTCATCATCATCTTTCTTTCTGGCGGGAACCTTCGGATTTACCGCGTAAGCGTCATTCACTGGTAAATTGATAGCCTGATACGCTTCTGCATTTCCTCAGAACGAACGGATGGGATCTTATCACTGGTGAGAATTCCTGGGAGCTAAACGTCAGCCATCATGTACTTGTAGTAGGATCTGCCTCCCAAGAGTGAATCTCAATCAGGTTTTGGTGTGAGGTTTTATGGACGATCGAAAGCGCCAAACGGTGTCCACAAGTTTATTTTTGGGTGTCAGCGCTAGTATACCGGCGGTCCGGGCGGTTGGCATATAAGTAGCTGAGCATTTTCATCGAACCTGAAGGTCCGAGTCCGATTCAGTTGAGCCGTAATATGACGCCTCATGGGGGCGGACTCGGCAGGGAGTGGCTCTCAAGGCTATATAATTTGCAATTGCTGAGAATTTATCATTACTAAATATCACTGGGTACTTTTGATTTCTTTATACAGTCAATACACTGGCAAGTTATCGAATGTAAGATATTCAACAATATGGAAGATGTTACAGTGGTATTCTGGTTCACCCATCAAACAAGCGTTAATGAGATGGGAAATATACCCGATGCGTGTACATCCTGCAAGAGATGCACAGGGACGGGATGTAGTAATACAGTGCGTTTCAAAAACCAAAAGCGTTTCACACAGTCTCCGAGTTGCTTACACGTATAACTCGCCCCTAGACTTGTTTCTGATGCTGAACCGCTATCTGATGAGTTCAATATCTGAATACAGATCAGAGTCGCGAAGGTCATGCCCGGGTAAGTCTATTAAAATCATCTCTACTGCTGTATGGCGACTTCACTTGGGTTGGCTTATAGAGATGGTGCGTTTGATTCCGATTTTGGTACTGTAGTGGAACTCACATCAGCAAACCTTGGAGCTTCCATAGCATGGGTCCCTATCTCCATAGCGTCCCATATATAGTACTATGGAGCACTCTGGGGTTTGCTGATGTTCAATACCTATTCATGGCCACCAAATCATGTATTTTCGTAAGATACTCATTTCATTTATTGACTTATTTCGAGGTGATTCCCGGCATTCGGATTGACGCAGAAAACGAGGACCCGAGATGAGTGGCCGATTGGAATACTATAAGTACCGAAAGAAGTGTAATAGTGACAAGCGTGAATTTCACAACTCGTGCGCATGCGCTGTGGCTCAACTCTTACTAGTACTTCAAAGACCCAGGCCTCAGTTACGTTCCCAGACTATAATTTAAGTATTTGATTATTGAGTACTGAGCATTGAACACTCATCCTCTTGACTGCTCACTTACCACAGACCTTCGCAATCCCCGGGAAGCTCCTGATGGTGTCCGCGAATTTGGCTATTTGTTCAAATTTGTGTCCACCAACTTGGCTATTTGAGGCTAGGGAGGGCAGATTTTTGCTAAGTATATGAGAACAGGGCCGCCGCGCCGAACCTTGATCATTATGTGATACATGAGGTTACAGTAGAAGACGCAACGCTGATAGCTTGCTGTGAAGAGTTGGATCCGCCAAAGAAGAAAGTTGGGAAGTCACGTGGACATCTCGATTTCATTCAGTTCTACACTGGACGGTGCGTGCCGGGACACTAACCATCAGGAGCTTCCCGGGGCATACCTTCGCTCACTTTCGACGATATACAAACTCTGTAGAAAGATCCATTGAACCTCAGGCTAGCGCTCTTTCCGAGTCGTTTTGAGATATCCATTTCCTTCCGATGGCCAGTGGAAAAGTCGCAAACATATGGGAGGCCATAACCCTGACACAAAGTATATCCTCGAAAAAAAAAGCCACAAGAAGTTCTGCGACGGACTTGGAGGTAGTGAGCGAGTACTAGTGAGTACTTGAGTGTTTATTAGTATTGTTTGAACCGAATGTATTCCAACCTGCAGCAGCACCACTCCCTAAAGTCGCAGACGAGCATATGCACGTCGTCACTAGATGACAGTTTTTTTTCTGTTTTGGCGTATCGATATCTTATATCATAACTTACCGAACAAACCATGAGCAATCAATGCGAGTTTTCCCAGCAAGAGATGCACTGGGACGGGATGTCATAATAAAGTGTGCTTTGCAAACAAAATCTTTCACATAATCTCTGACGCTCTCAGTCATTATTTTTTATGTCTAGACTTGTCCATGACGCTGAAGCATTTTCTAATGATACAAAGTCCTGAATACGGATCGGACGTTCGCCTTGATAACCTTTGTCCCGGCTCAGGCTTTCGTTGTTGCGCGACACGACCAACTAATCAGCTGACCCTCCGTTCAACTCGAGTGATGGCTTATCAATCTTTTCGGCTTTCAATGGCCCGAAGAGGACTCCGCATGCAAACTTGATAAGGTGTCCAATTTTTTCGATGGCCTTCTCTTGCGGCTCCAAATACACATTCCTTGTTCCCTGCAAAGTCATAACCGGCTACCATGGGCTATGTCAGTCGGTATGGGTTTTTATCAACAGCATGTGGTTAGCCCGGTGTGTGTCAGTTGAAATAACGATTACCTATAATTAGTTGGTTTATTATAGTCAACCTCACCAGGGCCAAGTCAAGGGGGCTATCTCGACGCACGGACTTTCCAAGATATAGCCATTACTTCCCTCCGTATTCCGAGATAATATCACCATACAAACTTGCATTCATTCCCATAGTACCATAGTACCGGTCTATAAGAGAAGACTTTCGACATGTTTTGTGGTAGAGTTGGTAAACTCCCCTCTTACATCTACGATGTATCTCAAACTATCCTTGTTTTCAGCGCTCATAGGCGTGGCAGCAGCAGCACCTTCTCGTCGATCTCCCCTGGTCTTGCATGAGAAAAGGGCCGCCGAACCTCTTGACTGGTTTCCCATGAGCCGCCTCGACTCTAACAAGG
>Ga0193742_1001817_pt1 | contig 12510 bp, 11 predicted proteins | sample L2c1metaG_FD_165511 | JGI IMG/M metagenome (GOLD analysis project Ga0193742, IMG submission 165511) | Soil microbial communities from a riparian zone of the East river system, Colorado, United States - L2c1 | ecosystem: Environmental > Terrestrial > Soil > Riparian zone | place: USA: East River... | reverse complement strand
GGGACATTGAAATGCGTTGGGTTGGTCCTGTGGTGATGATCCTTACAGCTTTGGTTGCAGAAAATCTGCGCGCGCAGGGCTTTACCAGTAGCGACAGTCTCGATCAGAAGCATCGGGATTTTGCAGGAAAAGCGTGCCTGGAAACGAGCGGCGTGTCGCATGCATTGGCGTCAAATCCGCGGATTTTGACTCACGCGGTCGTTCTCGACAATCACTGCTCCGATCGAATCAAGGCGAAGGTCTGTTATTACAAGACAGACGAATGCACGGATGTGGAAGTGCCGGGGAAATCAACCAAGGAACAAACCATAGGCGTGTTTCCGGCGATGCAGGTCTTCCGCTACGACGTCAGGGAGCAGTTTTAGCGCTTTCTGAGCTGCTCATGATTTCCCCGTAGTACCCCTAGCCTGTAGTATTCCCTAAAGTGCTCTGGCGGTGGGCGAAGCTCCGCCGGGCCCAGGGGAACTTTGCTCAGGATTTCGGTTTTGGTATGTCTTTTGCGTGCCAAAATGGTTGGATATGTTACCTTGATAGCCTGCCGCATTCAGGCTCGCGACATCGGTGATGACCAAGGGCCGTCGAATCGAGAATGTCATGGAATGGCTTGGCTTGAAACGAAGATCGCAGAGGAAATCGATGGCGAAGCAAGATCAAACAGTTGGTTTCGACGTACCCCGATTAATCGGCCAAAAAGCGTGCAATGCTGCAAATTCGTAATCCAGAGCCGCTGACGAAATTTAGCGGACCGCAACCTACAACGCTGTCTCCCAGCGACCTTTTGGCTTCGCTGGCAAGTCTGGCGCGAAGACGCTTCGGTGTTTTCGTCCTGGTGTTTTCCGTGTGCGTGATGTGCGGAGCCATCTATCTTTACATCGCGGCACCGAAGTTCATGGCGCAGGCGTCGTTGCTCATCGACACAAGAAAGGCTCAGTTATTTCAGCAACAATCGGTCATCGGAGACGCGACGGTTGATTCGGTGACCGTCGACAGCCAGATCGAGGTATTGAAGTCGGAGGCCATCGCGGCCGCGGTTGTCAAGGATCTTCACCTGACCAGCGATTCGGAATTTGTCGGATCTAAGCCGGGGGTGCTTGGGACTCTTCTGGGCTATCTATCGTCTAGAGCTCCGCCGTCGGAAGCTGAGCTTCAGGAACAAGCCAAAGCTGTCTTTCGTGCGGGAATTCTTCCGAAACGAGTGTCAGGAACCTACGTCATCGATATTGGGTTTCTTTCCCTCAGCCCGGGCCGCGCGGCTCAAATCGCGAATGCAGCCGCGGACGCATATGTTGATGACCAGCTTGAGGCCAAATATCAGGTCACGCGAAGGGCGGGCGTCTGGCTGCAGGAACGAATCCAGGAGCTGCAGCAACAGGCGTCGACGGCAGAGAAAGCCGTGCTGGATTTCAAGAAGGCGAACAACATCGTCGACACCGGCGGTCGCCTGATCGGTGAACAGCAGCTTGCCGAGTTGAACAGCCAGATCGTTATCGCGCGTTCGGGAACGGCGGAAGCCAAGGCGCGCCTCGATCGCATCAGCGACATCACCAAGAATGGCCTTTCCAATCTCGACAACGTCATAAAGTCGCCAGATGCTGCGGTGGCAGACTCACTTCACAGTGACGTTATCAGCAAGCTGCGGAGCTCATACCTCGATGCCGCGAACCAGGAGGCGATTTTTTCTGCGCGTCTTGGTCCGAACCACCTCGTTGTCATCAATCTCCGCAATCAAATGTTCGAATATCGCAAGTCGATTTTCGACGAGCTGAAACGGATCGAGGAAACGTTCAAGAGTGACTATCAAATTGCACTGGCGCGTGAGCAGAGTGTCCAGAAAAGCCTCGCGGAGACCGTTGCACAAAGCCAGGCGACCAATCAGTCACAGATCTCGCTGAAGGACCTCGACAGCAAGGCCCAAACTTTTCGCGCCATCCACGATAACTTTGTGCAAAAGTACATGGAGTCGCTTCAACAGGAGTCTTTTCCATATACGGAGGCGCGCGTGATCAGCCACGCGACGCCTCCCGGTCGGAGAAGTCAGCCAAATACCATTTTGGTCATGACGCTGGCCTCAGCGAGCGGATTGCTGCTTGCTTTCGGCGTTGCGCTTCTAATCGACATTTCGGAAAGCGGTTTCCGGACCAGCGATCAAGTTGAAAGGGAACTGCAGACAAGCTGTCTAGCGGTCGTGCCCCGAGTGACTCTGGAACAGGGGGCATCGCCGCCGGCCGCGTCGGCAGACGCTGCCAATTCGCGACATATTGAACAAAGCGGAGTTCTGTTTGGCGTGATTAGCTCGCCATTCTCGCGATTTGCGGAGGCGTTCCGCACGATCAAGGTCAGTATTGATTTGTTTTCCGTTGCCAAGCCAGCCAAGGCGATCGGCATTACATCCACCCATCCCAATGAAGGCAAATCGACCGTAGCCGGAAACTTGGCGCGCTTGATATCGCACGCCGGCGGAAACGCGATATTGCTGGATTGCGATCTCCGCAATCCATCGCTGACCCGCGCGCTTGCGCCAGGGGCGGAGCTTGGACTGCTCGATGTTATTTCTGGAAAGAAGCTGCTGACAGATGTTATCTGGACCGATCCCGCGACGTCGCTGGCGTTCGTCCCCATGGTCGCGAGGACGCGTCTTTCTCACACTAACGAGATATTGGCCTCGGCCGGGATGAAAAAGCTGATCGACGCTCTGTGCGGCGTTTATGATTATGTTCTGATAGACCTGCCGCCTCTCGCGCCCGTGGTCGACGTCCGATCTACCAATCAATTTGTTGATTCTTATCTCTTTGTCATTGAATGGGGGACTACCAGCGTTGAAACCGTGGAGAGCGCCTTATCGTCAGCGTCACGGGTTTACGAAAATCTTATGGGTGTCGTTCTCAACAAGGCTGATCTGGATGTAATGCGAAACTATTCCCGCAACTCCCAGGAGCCTTACAAAAACAAGTATTATGAGCGTTATGGGTTCGAGGACTGACGTTATGGGTGCGCAAAGGATGCATTGGTTTCTGGCCTTGGTTCGCGTCGTCGCGCCTTCTCCTGGCATGACTGCGAAGCCTAGGGGGATAGTTTCGGGCCGTTGCAGATGCCCCTCGCGATGGTCCAAGATCCATCGCAATTGCCTTCCACGTTGTGCGTCTAAGGGGTAGTCAATGTCGCGAATTCCCAAATTCCTGCATTATTGTTTCGGCTTCTCGGAAGATTTCGGGGGCAAGCCGTTAGGATTATCGCACTACGTCTGCATTCGCAGCGCGATCGAGCGTCTTTCTCCAGAACGGGTCAACTTCTACTACGAGTACGAGCCGACCGGGCCATGGTGGTCCAGGTTACGAGAGATCGTGGAACCAATCCGAATCACGGCGCCCCGCGAAATATTTGGCCGCCCGCTGGCGCACCCCGCTCATCGTGCTGATATCACGCGGCTGCGGGCGTTGATCGAGCATGGCGGCATTTATATGGACACCGACGTATTTGTTCATCGTTCTTTCGACCATCTGCTTGGCTATTCGACGGTGCTCGGCCGCGAAGGCGAAGAGAGTGACGCCAAGCTATGCAACGCGGTCATTCTCGCCGAACCGCAGGCTCCATTTCTGCGGCGGTGGCTGGGGTCCTACAGCGATTTTCGAGGCAAGGGGCGCGGCCTGTTTTGGAACGAACATTCGGTGCTTCGTCCCGCGCTGCTTGCGGATAAATATCCAGACGAGATCACCATTCTTTCCAACCGCGCCTTTTTCTGGCCTCTGTTCTGGCCGTCCGAGCTTGCCCGCATATTTTCTTCCAAGGAATCAATTGTGGGTCCGGAAACCCTTGCCACCCACCTTTGGGAAAACAAGGCTTGGCGCCCCTATCTCGAACTGCTGACGCCCGGCAGGTTGAGGCGCACGCAGAGTAATTTCGCTGATTGGTCTATTCCGCTACTGGCGGGGTTGCCGGACGATTTTGCCGCGCCGACCGTACGGCGAAAGTTACAAAACGGCGTGGGCCGGCTCGACGACGTTCGTGTCGAAGTTTTGATGAAATTGTCCAACTTGCCGAACAAGCTTCGTGGGTTGGCTCGATAGCTCTCGATATTATTTTAAGACGGAAAAGCGAGAGAAGGCAGGAGAAAAATAGTGAAAGTAAGCGTCGCAATGGCAACATATAATGGAGGTGACTTTCTTCGACAACAGCTTCAGTCTATTCTAAATCAGACCACTCGGCCCGATCAGCTTGTAATCTTGGACGACGGTTCGACTGACCTCACAGCGAATATTTGCAACGATTATTGCGAAAGTTTTGGTCAGTTTCTGTTCCAGCGCAACTCATCACGGCTCGGCCCCACGGCCAATTTTATGGCGGCCATTGCAAAATGTACTGGAGATATCGTCGTCCTTTGCGATCAGGATGACGCGTGGGTGCCAACAAAAATCGAGCGGATCGTCGAGCGCTTTCAAAACCCAGACGTGATGGTTGCATATCATTCGTCGGTTCTGATGGCGAGCGACGGTAAGATCTCTGACGTGCGTTTCCCTGATCTCACTGAAGATCTTTCGGCTCAAGTCAATTGTTTTCTTCCAATATATGGCATGTCATTAGCGTTTTCTGGGAAGCTTCTTCCAGTTTTAATCCCTCCCTATTCACATTTGATGAATGATTTCTGCGGTCATGATCATTGGATTTACTTTGTCGGCGCTATGTTTGGGAAAATTGTGCATATTGGGGAACCGTTGGCGATGTACCGTCGACACGAATTCAACACCGTTAGCCTGCCTTCCGTAAGAAGTATGAGGGATCGTTTCTCAGCCACTATCCGTGATTATCGGAGAGTGCTGGGCAGAACGAAGTGCACTCTTGCGGCTTACGATAAATGGAAGGCAGATGGCATACTTGCTGATCGGCATGTCAGGCCGGATGTTTTGATTTACTACCAGCGTGTCGCTGAGGCCTATGAGGCAAAACTTAAAGTTGTTAGAGCTGACGGAGAAGGGCTCAGGTCCGCGTTGACTGGCCTAACTTGTTTAATGCGAATGCGCGCCTACCTCCCCAAGATGAAATATGGGCTTAGGCTGGCGTCCTTCCCTAAAGACGTCGCGTATGCTCTGAACTTGATGCAACTAGTAGGTTTTTGAAGTCAACGTTGGTATGCGGCCGGATCGCGGAGATCGTAGTCATTTCAATGTCTCAGGCCTCTCGGTCAGGGTGGAGCGGGGACGATTAGACATCAGGGATCTGGTCGACCGTAAAACGAGGGTCAAGACTGAATCGCGGAGGTCTTTGGAAGCCGCAAGGGTTGTAGCTGTCCCTGCAAGCCCGGCGGCAACGGCGGCGGCCATACTGATCCAAAGGTTTGGACCGACATAAAGGGAGACGACATACGAGCCGGATAAAAGCAAAAGCGGAAGGACGATCGCCTGCAGCAGAATGCGTCTCGGCATGCCAGCAGCCCAGAACAGACACGCCGAATCCGCGGCGCAGCGCAGGCTCCACGCCAAGGCGGCGCCGGTGATCCCGTAGGCCGACGTCAGGCCCCAGAGGACGGCAATGAAAGGCAACACTTCGGCGGCGTGGAACTTGCCCGTGAGATCGGGGCGCCCCTGGCTCTGCAGCAACCCAAAGGGCACGAAGGCGAGGCCGTTGATCCAGGCGCCGAAAAACAAGATTTGGGCCACCGGCGCTGCGACGGCCGCGAAATCGGAGCTGATCCAGTATCTGAAAAACACTGGCGTGAGGATGATCGCGGGCGCGCAAATCGCACCATAGCCATAGGCCAGGGCGAGCAGCGCGCGGGAGGCCAGGCTGTGCGCCTCGTCCTTCCCGATGCTCGACATCCGCGGAAACAGGGTGCGCGTCAGAGCGCCGGCGAAAACCTGGCTGCGGGTGACAAGGCTCATCGGGACGGCATAATGGGTGACGGCGGCAACGTTCAGCACTGACCCGATCACGAACTGGTCGAGCGAACTCAGGACCGGGCTGACGATGCCAGATACGCTGATCCAGCCGCCATAGCCCAGCAGCTTTCTGGCCTGATGGCGATCGAAGGCCGCGAGCGGCAACGGGCCCTCGTCGCGGTAGACCGCGATCAGGATGGCCGACACGGTCAAGGCCCGCGCCACCACGGCGGTGGGGATCACGATGGCCAGCGATGGGCTGACCACGACCGCGAGGATCACCGGTACGATCTGCCCGAGGCTCGTGCCGGACACTTGCAGCACGTTCGCGAGCAGAAAACGCTCGCGCGATTCCAGCGCGCCGATGCCGACACCGGACACCAGCGCCAACGGGAATAAGCCGACGATCCAGGGAAAGGCCTGCGCGATCTCCGGCTTCAACGCGTCGGGCACCGCTAGCACGTGCTGCAACAGATAGCTGCCGAAAACCGCGAGGCAGAGGCTGCCGAACAGGCCGAGGCCGAGGTTCAGGACCAGTGTCGTGACCAGGACACGGGCGCGTGTTTGCTGTGGCGCATCGCGCAGCCGCGCCAGGGCATTGACCGCTGCGCGGGAAAGTCCGAGGTCGAGAAACCCGAAATAGCCCAGCAACACCCAGACGATCGAGAGCACGCCGTAACGTGCGTCCCCGATGTGTCGCACATAGATCGGCACGGTCACCAGCGCGACCACCAGCGGAACAATGGCGCCGAAAACATTGATTGCAAAGTTGGTCTTGAGCGTGCGGCTTTTCATGAATTCCTTACGATGCGCTGCGGCTCCGCCGAAGCGCAGATAAAAAGCACGACCATTTTATAATCACCCATGACCGATACGTGAGCCCGCCCCAACGCATATGCTTCTAGCGGTTCCATCTTTGCATAGGCCCACATCCATATATCTTTATTGGGCAGCATAAAGGCTAAACGTCGATATGGCCAAGTCTGGTTCAAGGCAATCGCTGTCCGTGCTGGGGTTGCTTTCCCATTTGTGAAACTATTGCAACAAACCAGGGGTGTCGTGCTACTGAACCAATTGCGCGACGGCCTCACGAGCGAATATCGAAAGCTGACCGTATCGAGACCCTTGCCGTCGTCTTTGGGTTGCGAGACTATATTGCCGATAGAGTCCAGGGGACGCAAACATGATTAAGAAGCTACTTGGAGTTTACCGCGAGGCGGGCGCTGGCGGTTTGCTATGGCGGCTGTTCTCATATTTCTACAAGAATTTCGTTCGCGCGATATTGCCCAATGGAGGTCAGATCCTCTACGCAGGAGTTCCCGTAGGTCATCGTAAGGTCGGCGATCAGTTGCTTCTAAAACTTTATAACTCACCGGATGTTAGCGACGCGCCGGGCTACGAGCAGGCGCTCGTTACTGCGTTAAAAACCCACGTCGTAAGCGGGGATGAAGTCGTAGTCGTTGGAGGAGGCTTGGGCGTGACCTGCGTGGTTGCGGCTTTGGCCGCGGCCGAGACCGGACACGTCAAATGTTTTGAGGGCGATCTGCATGGTGTAGACGCAGTGCGTCGCGTAGCACGGCTTAATGGTGTTTCGGAGCGCATTACGGCACACTACGCGGTCGTTGGAGAGGCAATCGGCGTCTATGGCAATGCTGTCGCGACGACAACCATGCGTCCGTCCCAGCTGCCATCCTGCGATATTCTGGAGCTTGATTGCGAAGGCTCTGAAATCGGCATCTTGCGAGACATGACCATACAGCCTCGGGCTATCGCCGTAGAAACTCACGGGTTTCTAGGCGCTCCTACTGCAACCGTCCGCGACTTACTCGAAAAGCGCGGATATCGTGTTCAGGACTTGGGATGGGCCGAACCGCGGGTTATGAGTGAGTGTGTCAAGAATGACATCAAAGTTCTGGTTGGAACGCTGGAGCCTCACCCCGTTTGATAGAGTATCAGACTAAGGGGGTGCCTTGGTCACGGCTTTCTTGTCGTCAGCGACCGGACCTTGGAGTTTTAATTCACGAACCGTTCGGTGTACCCAATAAAGTACGGGAGATGCGGACTATTTTCCAAAAATTTCGACAGACATGCTCCGGGCCGTCTTGAAGATGACTGAGATGGGATTCGGGATACCCGCTTGTTGAGACTTCAAGCGTCAAACGTGAGCTTGTGATCTCTCCTAGTTGGATTATTCGGTTGGTCCAAGCCAACGAGTGGCAACGATCGACGTTTTTCTTGTCCAGCACACAGATCGGTTCGAACGAAGCTGAGCTCCAAACATACAGGCACCCCGTCGTCTGCCAAAGCGGCCCAATTGTTGGCATGAAGATGGACGAGTTTAAAGTCTTGCAGGATATTGGATACCACGCGATCGAAATCGGGTCTGAGCTTATATGTTTCGTGAAATTCTATTGCCATTCCGACTATTCGAGATGAGAATTTCAGGATATCGTCAATCACCGAATATTCGCTTCCTTCGATATCCATCTTTACAAAGATGTTTTGTGAATCCGCGCGATCGAAAACCGTCTTGATGGTGGCGTCGCTGGGAAGCTCTTTCTTTTCGTTGATACGTTCTTGAAAATGAGTGTTTTGGCCGCTGAAAAATTTTGTATAGGACGAGATTAGCTTTGATCGATCCGCGACCTCCTTTGCGCTGGCTCTTCCGAGAAACATCTTGATCGTCGATCTAGCAAATCTCTTCATAAATATGGTTCTTGAAATGGTGTGGTCGTAAGCGTGTATTTTGACCGTCGGATTTTCCAGCTGAAAGCCTTGGTCGAACGTCCAGTTCTCGTTGATCCCCATGGATATAAGACAATCGGCCTTTTTCATTATTGACCTTGGAACAATGTATCCGCCGTCAGCATTTTTTCCGACTCTCACAAGGTCGGCGACAATAATGGGCGCTAAGGTATTAGGGATTGGCATTTTAGTCGTCTCCGTTTTACATATCGGATGATAGTCGCCGCTGTGTCGATCGTGGTCGCTGCTCGGGCATTCAATCGCGCGAATACGAGGTCAAGCGCGAGCGGTTCCAGACGAAGTCGACAGCAACCGTCGGATGCCTTGATGCACTTTTGGCCTGCGCAGATTGGTTTGTTGGTTCTCCCAAGCCTAACTTATCCGCGACGGTAGATGCAAGCTCAGTACGATCTACTCTATCGGCGCCAAAGGAATGCTCGCCGCCCATCGTATGTCACCAGCAAGCGTGGCAATTTGATAGCTAACGAACAGCGCGTTCATACAAAATAAAGAGGGCGACCACCCTTGCCACACAACAATCCGGCTTCCCAGTGATGTGAACCACGATGACTCGGTGGCCCAAACCACCAATGAAGCCAGCGCCGCGTCCGACTAGGTCTGAAGGATAGTGCGCGCCCGTATAGGCGCGAGCAAGTTCGGCAAGGGCAGTAAAGGCATTGCAGCGAATGCAAATCTTGAGCGCGCTACATAGATAACAATTGCGAGTCCCGCGAACACCGTCGCATGGTCACTGGGAAAGGAGTTCCACGTATTCAGCGGTTGGTCGAGGTTTGCCGGAAATTTAAGGCCGAGCGTTTAGATCGGTCAGGGATGGGTAGGTAAAGTGAAAGAACGCGGCTGTGACGCCCGCCCCAAACGACGTCAATGCCCCAACCAGAATATGCGAGCGGCTTTCTGGATCAGTGGTATCGAACCAGCAGGCCCAAACCAATGCGACCAGAACTGCCCGGAAAAAGCGGGCGAACTAAACACAATGAAAGTCGACCGGTCAAAAAAGACAGACCGCCCAGCAAAGCCATAAATGAGTCCGGTTAGAGGTCTATCGAAGATATCCGGGCTTATCGCCAACACGAAAGACGCGATCAACGCGATGCCTGAAATAAGTACATTGTGCCCAATCCGCAATCGGAGACTCGTGGAGCGGATGTGCCGCACATTGCTATCGGCGATCGGCATTTTGGCAATCACCTTGCCTGGAAATCAAGCAGATATCTGTGCGGGCACTTTCACGCTGGCTTCGGAGAGCCAGCGAGTCAGAGGCCTCTCTACGTAAACGTGGACGAAAATGGAGCTTAGGATTGACGCTCCGATCGCAACGCAGGCGAAGCTTGCGGGATGTGAGTTGTGCAATAGCCGCGCCCAGACAGTGGCGACGAGGCCCATTGCGATTGGATGAAAGAGATAAAGTGTGTACGAGGCGTCGCCGAGCAAGACCATTGGAGCGTTGGGCCGTTTGGCGAGCGCCGCCTCGAGCGAGATGGCCCCGAATACAACCAAAAGTGCCGGTATCCCGAGAAACAGAAAACGCCGGCTTTCGGAAAATAGATATTCGTCAATCAGGAGACCCGGAATCGCGATGAATATTGTTGCAAGTGCCAGCCACGGAGGCAGGCGCGTGCCGCGGAGGTAAATGATTCCGAGAATGACGCCGCCGCCGAACTCGAGCAACAAGGGATCAGTATAGGTTGTCAGTAGGGCGTTTGCCGGTTCGACAATGCAGCCCACGACGGCCAAAAGAGAAAGACAGGCTAATATACAGGCTGCTCGCAAAGGCCTGGATGCGATTGAAAGAGCGAGCCCGAATATCAGGTAAAAGAAAAGCTCGTATTGCAGCGTCCAACCCGGGATGAGAATGGGCCAGACATGCTTCGTGAAAGCCAAATGAAAGTGTGGGATGAGAAGATAGGAAAGGATCGTCGTTTTTGCAGTGACATCTACATTCGCCAGCCTGTCGGGTGCGATAAGTCTGCAAATGATCCAGATGCTCAGCGCTACCCAGTAGATCGGATAGATACGTATCGCTCGTTTGCGCCAGAATAATGTCGCAGTCGTGGGAGAATTTGCGGTCGTCACCCACATGATGAATCCGCTGATCACAAAAAATATGTCGACACCCCAGATTCCGAACGCATATGGTCGAAGGTCTGAACCAAGGTGATTTTCAAACGCGTGATGATACACAACCGCTAGCGCGGCGATTGCTCGCAAATACTGGATCGAAATAATCTGTTTCATCGGTCTTCAGTATTGAACCAATGATCGTCCCGACACAACTGAAGTGGCGCGCAAAATGGGTCGCGTCAGTGCGTTGGCGGGAGGAAAAATAGCATCGACCATATTGGCGACAGAAACAGAAGGTGTCTTGGACATGTAGCGTTTCATGAAGTCCTCTGATCCGACGCTTGGGGGAACACGGCTATTTTCTGTTCGTCAACGACCACTACTTAGGCAATCGCTTTTTCATGAGAGGGATGTTATCTGCGGTAGCGCGCCGTTGACGCCGGTAGCCCCAGAGGTGAGTATTCCGACTGTCTCATAAAAGACCGAAAATTCGATCAGAATGCGGCGATGAAAATTGAACGGCTCGAGATCGCAGACATCCTGCTGTTGACGCCCGCGAGGCATGGCGACTCGCGGGGGTTCTTTTCCGAGACCTTCCGCGCCGATACCTTCGCGGCGCATGGCGTGGACGCGACCTTCGTGCAGGACAATCATGCGTTCTCGGCCCAGAAGGGCGTGCTGCGCGGCCTGCACTTCCAGATCCCTCCGCACGCGCAGGGCAAGCTTGTGAGATGCACGCGGGGCGCGATCCTCGACGTCGGCGTGGATATCCGGGTCGGTTCGCCGACCTATGGCCGCCATGTTGCCGTCGAACTGTCGGCAGCAAACTGGCATCAGCTCTGGGTGCCACCGGGCTTCGCTCATGGCTATGTGACGCTGCAGGACGATTGCGAGGTCGTCTACAAGGTCACCGATTACTACGCGCCGGCGTGCGACCGCGGCATCGCCTGGGACGACCCGGCTCTGGGGATCGACTGGCGCATACCGGCCGATGGCGTGATTTTGTCGGACAAAGACAAAAAGCATCCGAGGCTTGCGGATGCCGCGCCGGCTTTTCAGTTCGTTCGCTAGGGAGTTGTGGGATGCGGGTCCTCGTCACAGGCGGTGCCGGCTTCATTGGTTCGGCGGTGTGCCGTCACTTCATCCTGGATCTCGGTCATGATGTCGTCGTCATCGACAAGTTGACCTATGCAGGGAATCTGGCGTCGCTCGCGCCGGTTGCCGCCGATCCGCGTTATGCCTTCGAGAAGCATGATATTTGCGATGTCGATGCGATAAATGCGATTTTTGCGAAATACCGGCCGGATGCCGTCGTTCATCTGGCGGCTGAAAGCCATGTCGACCGTTCGATTTCCGGTTCGGACGTCTTTGTGAAAACAAACGTTCTCGGCACGTTCGCGCTGCTCGAGGCCGCGCGGAAATATGTGGCCTCGGGCCGCAAGGGTTTGGCCGACTTCCGTTTTCTTCATGTGTCGACCGATGAAGTCTATGGCTCGCTCGGCGACGACGGTCTTTTTACGGAGGCGACGCCCTACGATCCAAGTTCGCCCTATTCGGCGACGAAAGCGGCGTCTGACCATCTAGCGAAAGCGTGGCAAAGGACCTACGGGCTGCCGGTCATGGTCTCGAACTGCTCCAATAATTATGGACCCTATCACTTCCCCGAAAAGCTGATTCCGCTGACGATCCTGAACGCGCTGGATCGCAAGCCGCTGCCGGTCTACGGCGACGGTTCTAATGTCCGCGATTGGCTGTTTGTCGAGGATCACGCCCGTGCGCTGGGGGTGATCCTGGCCAAGGGGTACCCCGGTCA
>Ga0193742_1001816_pt1 | contig 12514 bp, 15 predicted proteins | sample L2c1metaG_FD_165511 | JGI IMG/M metagenome (GOLD analysis project Ga0193742, IMG submission 165511) | Soil microbial communities from a riparian zone of the East river system, Colorado, United States - L2c1 | ecosystem: Environmental > Terrestrial > Soil > Riparian zone | place: USA: East River... | reverse complement strand
CAAACCTTTTGCTTTTCTGGTTTCGAATGTATTACACACTGTATATCTTATTCTGTTTGTTCGAAATGTATAGCTAGCAATCGGTCACAACCACAATATAGATTAGATAGAGGCCGACCTAGATTATGATATGAGCCTTAGTTTAACATGCACCGCAGGCACGAAAAAAAAAGATATTTGACTCTCCCTGGTGTGCGTACTTGCCAAGTCGTTATCGCACATTATAGAGGTGAGGAGGGGATAACCGACTCGACGGAACTGGTCCTATCTTATCTCCTGGGAATTTCTAAGTTTGAACCATATGCATCCACTCAACACGATCTGGTGTTATCTGGTCTAAAACCGATTATGGGTCGTTCAGGGTCGTTCCGATGTTCGGACCACATGAAAGGGGATACTTGAATTGCCAGTTCGAACAACAGCCCTCTCCCTTGACTGTTATCTCCTCTGCAAATGTCATCTGAAGACGATTACGGGGTGTCTGTAAGGACCCAACCTGAGCCTGTGGTCTTGCCTCGACGGGTTGGTACCGCCCCAAACCCTCCAAAAAAGATCGTAGAGAAGGCGAAGAGATTCTGTACGAAATTTACAACGAAGGATGGGTGGGTTGGAGACTATGATTATTCATGGTAAGTTTCTTTTTTTTTTGTCTTCTGGAGATGAAAATGATAGCTATAGTGGCGAGTCTGATACTAATCGCGGATTTTGATAAGGTTATGCATGCCATCGCTTCCTTTTATGAAGCAAAAGCGAAGGATGCCGCCTTTCTACGCTCTCAACGATGACTTACCGCTCCTCCTCGCTATCTCGAGTGGTCTACAACATGCACTTGCCATGCTGGCGGGTCTCATCACGCCACCCATCCTCTTAGCTTCCGCATTGAATTTGGATGCAGCTACTTCTTCCTACATGATCTCTGCTTCTCTCATTGGTTGCGGTGCATACGTTTCAGCGGCAGTTTTTTTTCTGGTGTTCAGGCGTTTCTAACAATTCTGTTGGTGGATAGGTATCCTGAGTCTGATGCAAATGTCCCGTCTCCATCTCTTCGGTCGATATTATCTCGGAACTGGGTTAATTACGGTGGTTGGAACAAGTTTTGCAACTCTCTCCACGGCCAACGCGGTTAGCAATCCTCTTTTCTTTTTTTTTGGCTCGTTCTATTGTTTATAGCTCAGTGACTATAGATTTTTGATGCGATGTACAAAGACGGTACATGCTCATCAACTACATCTACTGATGGAATCGTCACTCGCGACGCTTGTCCTGATGCATATGGAATGGTTCTCGGTACGAATTTTCCGTCATTTTGTCATCTGCCCTTGGACAAAGTGGTTTTCCTTGCACAGGAACATCCCTTATATGTTCCTTCCTCGAAATTGGCATGTCGTTCTGCTCTCCGAGGATTTTGAAAAGATTCTTTCCGCCTCTTGTCACAGGTGAAGTTGACTTTAAAATTCTGTGAATCAGAGATACTGATCCTTTTTTTTTGTAGGAACTGTGATTCTTATGATCGGTGCATCCCTCATTGGCACCTCCGGTGCTGCGAATTGGGGTGGAGGCTCGAATAATTGCCAAAGTCGCCCAACGTCTGGTATTTTCAGACTGTGCCCTACCATCTTCGCTCCTCGGCCACTTCCGTAGGCCTTATTTACCCAATACCTCTTTCATTCCTAAGATTATTCGATGTAGATGGGGGTCTCCAGAGTTTATCGGACTAGGGTTTCTATCATTCTCAACCATCATCCTCACTGAAATATTTGGATCTCCGTTCCTCAAGAACATCAGCATCATTGTCGGACTTGTTGTCGGATGTATCGTCGCTGGTGCTGCAGGTTATATAGATTCCTCGACGATTAAAGCCGCACCAGCTATCACTTTCTTATGGGTCCACCGATTTAAAATAAATGTCTACCCACCTGCTATCCTGCCCATGCTGACCGTATATGGTTCGTTCCTCTCATCGGTTTATACGATTATTTCTTTCAAATAAACTCTGAGTTTCCTCTTTTCTTCAACAGTATCACTTGCGATGGAAGCTATTGGTGATATCACCGCTTCCGCTGAAGTTTCTCGTCAAAAAGTTGTTGGTGAAGAATTCGACTCACGTATTCAAGGCGGTATCCTCAGTGATGGAATCAGCGGCTTCATTTCTGCCCTCTTCACTGTCACCCCCCTGTCCACGTTCGCCCAAAACAACGGTGTCATCGCCATCACACGGTGTGCCAACCGTGGCGCAGGGAGATGGTGTTGTTTCTTCCTCATTCTGTTCGGGGTGATAAGCAAGATCTCGGGTGTCTTCCTGGCTATACCCAATCCCGTCTTAGGCGGAGTGACTACGTTTTTGTTTGCGAGTGTGGCTGTTTCTGGGTTACGTGTATTGGCTCATAATAAATTTACGAGGAGGGATCGATTTGTTTTGGGTGCTGCGCTTTCTTTCGGTTTTTCCAACTTGTTGCAGCCCAATATTTTCACGCATTTATTTGATGGAGTGGTTAATCCTAATAAGGGATTACAAGGTCTTTTTAATTCGATATCGATTATAATCAGTACACCTTGTGAGTTTGTTTTTTTGGTTTGTATTGTTCTTGAATTTTTATGATTCTGATCATCTTTCTTTTTTTTTTTTACGAAACAGTTCTATCTGCGGGTGTGGTAGCTGGACTCTTGAACGTTATTCTTCCTCAGGAAGATGAAGAGACGGAGGGGAATCTCGATGAAATAATTTCATCTGTCGTCGAAGAGGCTGATGCCGAATCGCAACAAGGAAAGAGATGATCCATTGGGAGGTGTCGATTTTCCCCCACCCCCCCCTCTCAAAAATATAATAGGATCTAATTCTTCTTTGTGAATACTCCCGTTGACTGATTTCATGTATGTTTCGGACTCGTTTTTTTATTCACTGTTAAGTAGGAAACAGAGAGGGTATCGAGAAAGAACTCTAATAGGGATGAAAGACGAATAATGTTAGGAGATCAAAAAAGCATAATCGATCGGGCTCACAGGTCGTGTATTGGTATGACAGACAATGTAAGTAAAGTAGTATGTGTTTTGCACTGTATAACTCAACTTTTGAATCGTTCACACATTAGAGTCTAATTTTTAATCGAAACCCCAACTCAGTTTCTGAGTAGATTTCAGAAAATGCGCAGTAAACGGTTTTTACTCAATTCCGTAGCATCCTCATTATTAGGTGGGCGAGCCAACTGTGGGCAAGATCTACAACAATCCTGCGAAGGGACTTTGCAATACTACAGGAGAACCTATGATCTTCAAGGTGATGTTTAAATGGGTGATAGCTCATGCCATTAGATGCTGATATCAATGAACTCGGATCGAGTCATTGGCCCTTACATATTCCATCCTTGGGGGGTTAAGCGATTTGTTGTACCTGTGGGTTAATACTTATCCTCACACCGCAGCGTGGAAGCACAACATGGAGAACCAAATGGTATTTGAAGGCAACCCTGGTGTTTATCTTTCATGATTCCCGTGGTTTTGAAGCTGTTGCTTCTTAACTGATTGCCTAGAAATGTCAATGTTAAAGGGGAAGCCACGTGATTGCCCGCGATTCCCGCTCGCGTTGTGGGTTTCATCAGCTAGGAGAAAATAGTTAGGAGAGCAATTTCTGAAAGCCAGATTCTAGTTTAAAAGCCCATATGTTTTTGATTGAGCACATAAAATCTGGCCTCGAGCCTCACTAATTTGAAGATTTGCGCGCGTTACCGCGAAAGGTAGTTCGGCAATCAAAAAAAGACAATATTTCCTTACTTTTACAATTACATACACTGGAAATATTTTTTTAAGGCCTATACAATAAGCCTCTCACATTCCCCCTTCTTGACTTCTTTTTTTTTTTCACAAGTGGATACCCATCCTATTGGGTTGGAAAAACCAAAATTTTGACAATCAACGTGATGTTAAAATTTGTAATTTTGGACACATTTTAGACTTATGTAAAAATTATTATCGTCCTGCAGTGCGAGGTGCCGGAACCGACAACTTACTTGTGCCATATGCTCGAGCATGTTCGTCACTCACCTCAGGTATCCATACGGATTTTCTGGACTCTTGCATTAACATTTTTGGCTGCCCAAAAACGGATCATATACTATGAGTCTTCCATCCTCAACCCGCAGGCCTCAGGCTCAACCTTCAAGTTCGTATAGATGACACCGCTGTTACCAAAGGCCCGATCCCAACAGATACGTACCACCGGACCTTTTCCTTGTGACTGGTCCAAGCGCTTCTCAAACCATCCATGTGGAAACATGTATTATGTATAGCTACTCCTGTATTAATTATTGTCAAAACTCTGCTTGTTTGTCGTATTGCACAGCGAATAATATATTGTACTTATTTTCCCAACAACAGCGGCATCGAAAACCGACACCTTGGGGAGTTTCTAAGGTCATAAATTGACTCTGAAAGTCTCCTAACTTACGGGCCTTTGTTCTTTTTTCGATCCACTGTGGTAATGCGGGAATTACCGAAGCAAGGAGAATGGCACGTGCCGGGTGGCTGAACCCTCGCGAAGGATGTCGAGATCTAGAGTACTCCGCCACTGTCCTTTGACCTGGGACCACAGCTACCTTCTCGCTGCTGGCCTTTGACCTCTCTGCCCTTCCAGCTGCTGTCCACCATCCTGGTGTATAATCTCTTTTCTTCTCATTGTCTATATTCTTCGATTATCCATTCCAGTCCCCTTGTCTGGTGACATGCATGGTTGGATTTGAAACCTATTACCCTCAAAGTGATTGGGGTGTTCATTCTGCTACATGGTTTCAGAATCCACGACCTCGACAAAACATAATTATATGCGCCTCTTAATGAGGGTACTCGCCTCCTGGGGAGTGTTCAATGGGTCTTAGGGTTCCACGTCTCTGCATCCTTTATCGTGTGTTTGGCATGACTTTGAATGGTTATCAGCTTGGTTTTTTATATCCTCATCGATAGGGCAGGCAGGCATTTCGAACATCGATGGATTTATGTGTTTTCAGGTCGTTGGGTTGGACCCGTTTATCATGGTGCGTAATCTCCCATCGGTCCGTGTGACGATCCTGTTGGCCGCATCATCCACCAACTACGACTAATTAATTTCTCTAGTCCCCTTACGTCCATGGTACTTTTCCGTGCAAGTTCCACTAGTCATTGGAAGTTGCCACTCGAAGAGCACTCTCGAAGCACCCATTTTGCTTCGCAGATCTTCTGATTACATGGTTTATTCTTTGTACATTGAATGACGTTTCCCCCCAGCTTTCATCTGGAAGTTCTTTCTTTCCATTGGATCCACCATTCGTTATACTTAACGCCAACTTGAGCATCAGGTTCTTTGCGCATGACCTGATTTTGATTTGACTATTTCTAGGACCCTCATGAACGAACAGTCCTGTTCATCGGATACCGCCATTCGCAGCTTCCCCTCACCTCTCGTTTCTCTTCTTTTGGGATGTAACTTCTGGAAAGTTTTGTTCAACAAATGTTTGATCATGCAATGTGCCGTCGTCCAGACTACATTTCTTTTTGCTATCGATGTTGCCGGATTCTTGGGTATGGTTTATGTGTTATCCTATTTGATCTCTATCGATCTAATAACAGTTTCTTGTTCCTTTTAGCCGCTTATGTGCCAATGGTTTGAATCTCGAACGTGGGCACCTACTTGTCTGTCGTCTCATCTAATGATTTTAACGAACTGTCTAGTTTCTTGAACATGGCTCGTTTAAAATCATAATGTCTGGCTGTTGTTGTAAGGACGCCTCCTATATCTATATGGTCATCGATCTGATTTCATTCCTAGTTCTAGGAAGCTAATTGAACAGATCTTTCTTGTGTCCTGTGAGTTTTTCACTTGACATGCCAACCTGAGTGAGAATATGATTGAACGGCCGAGAACATGCCGGGCATATTTGTTCACACGTACAAATAGTGTATATCATTTGAAGGGCGCGTGTTCGTTTCGGGCCGAAACCACTTTTCGGCGGAAAACCGACGCTTTGACCCATCCTGACGACTTTGAGGAGCGCTGAGCTGCAACGTTTTACGCGACTAAATTATTTCTCTGGACTTCGTCCTTTTTTCTCGTTGAACCATCCATGATATGCCCCGAAATCATCATCCGGCCGCTTCTACTCTCAGAAACCGCAACCGGATTACAAACAAGACACGGCTCAAGATACACCAGGGCTCCCTCGATGCTGATGCAGTTCTCATCCCAGACGAAGACGAGGAGAAGTATCGCCTCACTAATCTTGTCGCTGGCGTGGACGCTGACGACGCCAATGTGAGTCCCTGCCCTATCTGTTGATTGCCGCGTCAGCACGACAGTGGCTGTGCAATCCGTGGATTGCTGACTAATTCATATTCTAGGAGCACCATTTGCAGGAGGTGTTGTCAGCAGCACATCGAAACAACGTCAATAGCAGACATACAAGGGGAGCAGCAGCTGATAGTAAAGCCGGTGCTGTTTCACAATCAGCGTTCATCCCTACCCCAGACTCGACCGGCATTGTTGACAACTATGAAGAGTGGTATCCATCCAACAAATGGAAAGATCCTGCGACAAATGTCTGTACGTCGACGACGGTGGAAGAGGCAATTACCAATGGGCTATCGGGTGGATTTGTCTACTACATGGATGAACGAGATCAGGCGTGGCTTGAAAAGAACAACGAGGAGGCACGAGGAGAAGGAACGAGTGCGCAGGGAGCTGTATCCATCTCGGGTACCAGAACCTCCGCACGCAGTGCCAAGGCGAAAGGAAAAGAGCCTGAACCTTGCCAACCTGCTACCATTAGCGAAGACGAGTTCGAGTTGGTGATGGGGTTGTATGAGAAAGTTACGCATGAGAGGACGGAGTATCTACATCATGTGTGTTGTTTCTTTGGTTTTTGTTTTATCAAATCTTCTGACTTTTGTGATTATTAGGGTCTGGAGACCGGGATGGAATTTCCAGCTTTTGCGGACTATCAGGATGTTTTTTCATCACCGTTGGCACCGACGGCTTTCGCGCCTTATACTCTCCCTTCGTGGTTACCTGATCATCAAGCGTTGCTTCGTATTGCAAAAGCTATCTACCCTCATTGGAAGGAGCGTCGGGTTGATCGGGGTGGTCATCGTATTATCCCAACTCTGAACGTGAGTTGTCATCTTCACCCATTTATCCATGGTCTTATACGAGTTTGATAGGGTGATGAGTCTGATGCCCTCAATGAATCATACATCTGTTTCAGAAGAAGAGAAATCAAAGCGGTCCGCAAGACGAGGGCATCGCAAGCGACATCCTCCGATAAACTTGCTCGTTTACAGCATGAGTTGTCATACCCTCTAGAATTGGCCAAATCACTTCTGATACGGGAGACTATGAAGAAGGAAAATGCGGTGCAGTCACAAGGCATTTGGGAGAAACGACTGGCTTTTGCGGATTTGAAACGGAAATTTCCTGCGTTCAATGACAAGTTAGATGAGGAACTTTTGGTTGACAAAGAGAGACCCGTGAAGAAACTTGATACATCGTATGTGACCCCCTGTTATCGTATTTATATGTATCTTACGGTAAACTTTTTTTAGACGTGTCCCTGGACTCAAGATAAGGCCACACGATGATCCTCCATCGCGGCCGGAAGTACTGCTACGGCCTAAAGAACGTGTTGGCATGATCCGCGAACTAGTGGAATCTACGTTGGCAAGACAGAAGGATCTTGATCATCAGTGGGAAGATCAAGTAGACGTCAGTTACTTTTTCTCGCATCCCTGATTTGTTTTTGCGAATACTCATTTTCTTATTCATCCAGAATCCATGTAAGGCTTTCCCTGTTCCTTACGCGTCCAGGCTCTTCAAATATATTCCTCCTCCGAATGCTCCTTCGTGGCCGTCGTTCAATTCGGACACGACGGATGACGACCCTCTGTCTCCACCTCCTGCGCCTAGAATGGCTCGAGCAGTCCGTATGCGTTATGGTCGAGGCGGAAGGATCCACCTCGACCGTAGGAACGTTATCCCGCCACCGCTGGCTACTGTCAGATTACCACGTTCGAGTCTTTTTGACGTTGATGGGGCAATGGATGTTGATGAAGATCTTGAAGGTGAACGAGGGAGACAGTTGGAGGAAAGGTGGAAATTTGACGTTGATGATACGCCTCCTGTTGGACCCGATGGTTCAGAAGAACAGGACAGAACACTGATAGATGATTATGACAACATGTATGGGCGTCTTCTTTCTTTTTCCGTTCTGACTAGCTCATCAAACACACGCTATAGGTACTTGAGGCATACGATGACTTTGTTCTCTGATATGGACCATGCCAATTTGTTGACGGATCCTACTCTTGTTATTCAAGGCGCTGAAGGTGGATCACAAATTTTCCTACCTTACCGTTTGGGGATGCTTCAACAACCTATGATGCGGCGAGATGCTCAAGGCATTCTTCGTCCTTTCCAACCAACGATGAACGGGTCACTTGCTGGCGTAGCAGGAATGAACGGCGCCCAGGGGCATCAGATCAAAAAGATGCCGCCTCCAAATGCAGGCGTACAGATGAGGATATCCTCTAATGGCGGTATGCGTCCTCCCATGGCGCCGGTTTCCAATTTGCAGTCAACCCCTCATCAAATGTCTCCTCCACGAACCCTTCCTGTACCGATCGCCCAGCTTTCCTCTATCAATGGCGTCTCACGCGCTGCTATCAATTTACCTCAGGTTGATGCTCATAAATCAACTGATATCATTGCTCCTCCTGCTATACCAAATGGTATCGCGGTTGCCACTTTACAACAACCAGATGCCAATGGGTCCGGGAATGTGGAAATTACAGCCAACAGTAGCTCACCTCGTTCGAAACCTCAGAACCCCACCACCCCTCAACCACAGCAACAGCAACATCTTGGGACTACGAATGGATATCATCTGACACCTTCAGCCTCCGCCTATTCCCACAGTCAGAGCCCACCGCAGCTCAGCAACATTTCTAATGGCAACGGTGGTCTCAGTCAACAACAAATGCGAGAGTTGAAGTCAGCATTTGCCAACATTCCTACTCCCGAGCTGAATGCACTGCAAAACGCCAGTCGAGCGATCTCCGGTTCATACATGCAAATGGGCCTAAACGGCGCTAATATGAACGGTATTCAACTGCTTCCTGGGACGAACATTGGGAACTCGAAGTTACCCCCAGCGGCTGCTGCTGCTGCTGCGAGACAAATGCAGTGGGGAGCTCTGGCTAGTGCTAATGGTCCTGGTTCGCCTATAATGCAGATGCAGCAGATTCCGATGCAGAGACCAGGATCGGTAGTTAATGGGAATCATATGATTGATGGACAGCTGGCTGTGAATGGAGGGAATGCTTTATCGAGTCCGAACTTGGGTGCTGCTGGTCTTCCTGTTCGTTCTCCATCAGCAAATGGGATGCGGTCGGGGATGAGGAATGGGATGCTTGTTAATGGTCAACCACATTCAATGTCGCCACTTATGCGGCACTCCCCTTCACCGCTGCCTAATATCTCACATTCACATTCGCAGTCGCTGTCACCAACCAGGATGCCGATGACGCCTAATATGGCCATTGTCGGGTCGTCGCCTTCCCTCCAACATCAACAACCACCGCAGACGCAGTCAATTGGGAGTACTTTGAACGGTTATTAAATAATTAACATTATGCTTTTCTTTTCTTTCGTGACCCATTCCTTTGGTGCTCTTTTTTTTGATTCTCCTTGTACGTTGCCATGCCTTCTGCAATTTTTTTGACCTTCGATTTGACTCATTGAGAACATTTCATTAAACCCTCACTCTTGTCGCTTGTTCCTTCTCGAGCTTTGTATCATTTTACGTTGGAAAAGAATTGTTCCATTGTCAAACACTTTAGGTATACTCCTTATATGTTTTAAGTCCTTTTCTTTTTCTGGCTTCTTTCCAGTTTTTTTTTGTTTTGTTTTTTTTTTCGACACGTGATAACGTGAATAATCTTTTGCCGAGGATTTAGGTGGTATACATATAGTTACCCATATTCGCTTTTTACCTACGTATAGCATGCTTAATCAAAATATGATACCCCTATGCCGATTCATACCCTGCATAAACCATTTGATTTAGGCAAGTTTTCGCCCATCAGTTTCAGTTGAGTTTCTCATTCTTATCTTATCAGATATGTGCATACTTGTTACTCACAATCTAAAGTATAGAGTTTCCGCAGCAACCTCCTTGACATGAACCACTAAATACCTTTGATCTGATGAAATTGAAGCAGCTTTTTTTTTTTAGCAGTTCCAGAGATACAGTCAAACCCTTCATAATCCATGCCTTAGGTAACCCATAACCCTTAAATCCCATGGATTTTTCAGTCCACCCCTAAGTCTGCAATAACCCATAACCCATACCCTTCCCTGACCAAAACCCATAGGCTTTGGTGCTATATTACCTGTAGTACTCAAACAATATAATGAAATAATTAAATCACCAGGTGTGCATCATAATGAATTAATGATGTGCTGCTCAGGAGTCCAAAAATGAATCATTTAACAATTTTATATTGAAAAGAAGACTCTACCTCAGCTCCAAAACATCTCAACATTCTTAAGGAAAGTCTATATTTTATTAAAAAAAGATCAATGATTGCAAAGAAACACTGAGATCATGGCTGGAATGACATCAATGAAATTCCCTTTGAGCCCATCCAATTCACTGGCACTGTGATATCCTCAAGGCAGCTTCAACCATCCATAAATTTGTGGATGACATTGCTCACAAGATGGATGTTATGGGCATCACTAGCTTTCACTTGTGTTCAGTTCTGGGCAGAGACAGTGGAGCTAGGTTCTATTTGGGTGAGAAGCACTTCCAAAGGTTTAAGAGCAAAGTGTACTGGATTGAACTGTATGAGTACTAAGGTCAAAACTGGAGAACTACTACTAAGTATGGGCTCTTTATATAGGTAGTTGATGAGGCAGTGTTCAGGGTCAAGGGTTAGAGATATGAGTCATAGTGTTAGGGGATGTTCTGCTTCGTCCAACATTTCTTCCAATAATGCTCCATCACCTCTGTGCACTCACGGCTCCGATAGTGGAGTCCAACAGACACATGATGTAGATACCTTATGCATTCCTATCATTTTTTCATCATTCCTCATTTTTTCATCATTCTGTCATTTCAACTCCAATTTTTGTATATAGACACACAGCCCACCTTAGCAGGACTCCATCCTTTTCTTTTAGGATCCCCTGCTTGGTGCGCATTCCTGTCGTATTTTATGTGTATATATTATTTAGGATCCCCTGCTAGATCTTGACTAAGTTGCAGCCGCAGTTGCCCTAACACATAGTATGAGTCAGAGGTAGGAGGCAGTGTTTGGGAACAGAAGGTGAGTCAGGAGCTAAGTATAGTACAAGTAAGGGCATGGGTAGAGACTAGAGCTAAGAGTTAAGGGGATTGTCTGTCTGCCAGTGATAGGAAATGGAAGGGAAAATGATGGGGGTGTGAGGCATTCATAACAATGGAAGCACTACTGGGATGTTTTGACTTGAAGCTCTGCCTTGATGAGACCAGGAGCATGAAAATAACTGTTTAAACTGATTTTTTCCTGAGGGCACAGATTTTGTTATTCAAATTAATATACATTATATGCAGTAGCATTGTTATGTCTACAATTTTTCCTTATTTTTTTTTACCAATTTCTGCGTAGTTTTTTGAAAGCTGTTTTGGTCTACCTCCTCAAGGTCATAACCCCTGATAACCCATACCTGACCAATAGTGGAATGAACTTGTAGCATAGCCTTAGTAGCACTGCCTCATTATCATCTGTATAAGTACCTAAACCTGTTTAGAGTGGACCTCTATTGGATTAAACACCTATCCTAATCATCTAACACTGCTGGCACTAGGTGGTGTTTCCCTTGGATAAATCTATTTTTAGACATGTTTTGTAATTTCCAAACAGTTTTTCTCATGGAAACACAAAAAATTTATCCAGCACTTTAAGATTTTATCAAGGAAACACTTAAAGTGCTGGATAATTTTTTTGTTTTTCTATGAGAAAAACTGTTTGGAAATCACAAAACCTGTCTAAAAATAGGTTTTCTAAAGGGAAACACCACCTGGTGCCAGCAGTGTGAGCTTTCTCTATTGATCACAATAGTCTTGTTCTTTAATCCAACATCCGATATTTCCAACAACTCTGTTTGTTATTTCATTAGTAACTGCACTCAGTGACCATATCTAACAATCAGTTTACAGCGTAGTCAGTTTGGCAATGGTGAAAAGATGACAACTAGGCAATTATGGCAATGTCTGGAAGCATATGCAGGGTGGAGCAAGCTGATGGTCACAAGAGAAGTGCTGCCAGATACCATAGGGCTGCTGAAGACTAGTGCAAGTGTGTGTGCTACAATATATGGTAATAACATAACTGTTAGGGCAACTGCGGACGACTTAGTCGAGATCTAGCAGGGGATCCTAAATATATATATAAACATAAAATACGACAGGAAAGCGCACCTAGCAGGGGATCCTAAAAGAAAAGGATAAAGCCC
>Ga0193742_1001815_pt1 | contig 12525 bp, 10 predicted proteins | sample L2c1metaG_FD_165511 | JGI IMG/M metagenome (GOLD analysis project Ga0193742, IMG submission 165511) | Soil microbial communities from a riparian zone of the East river system, Colorado, United States - L2c1 | ecosystem: Environmental > Terrestrial > Soil > Riparian zone | place: USA: East River... | reverse complement strand
GGCCGGAGCGATGAAAGACCGCGGCGGCGACGATGAGGATGGCGGCATTGATGAACAGGGCCATCGTAAGCGCGGTGGCGGAGTCGAAGTTGGCGAGACGGATCGCCTCTTTCTTGCCCGCCGTCGTGCGCGGATAAGCACGCGTCTGCACGATCGACGAGTGCAGGTAGAGATTATGCGGCATGACGGTTGCGCCGAGGATGCTGATTGCAATGTAGAGCATCTCGGGATTCGCGAGCACGGCCCGCGAGGGAACGAAGAGGCTGTGAAGGATCGGGGTCCACTCGGGACGCGAAAGGATGATCTCCACGCCGAAGAGGACGGCGATGGTTCCGATGAGGACCATGATGAAGGCCTCGAGATAACGGAAGCCGCGATGCTCGAGCAGAAGGATGATGAAGACATCCAGGCTGGTGATGATGACACCGGCGATCAGAGGGATTCCGAAGAGGAGCTGGAGCGCGATGGCGGAGCCAATCACTTCGGCGAGGTCGCAGGCGGCGATGGCGATCTCGGCGAAGAGCCAGAGGATGATGCTCACAGGGCGGCTGTAGCGGTCGCGGCAGGCCTGGGCGAGGTCACGCTCCGAGGCGATGCCGAGCTTGAGCGCGAGGCTCTGAAGCAGGATGGCCATCAGGTTCGAGGCCATGATGACGAACAGGAGCGTGTAGCCGTACTTCGATCCGGCGGCGAGATCGGTGGCCCAGTTGCCCGGATCCATGTACCCGACCGCGACCATGAAGCCCGGGCCCATGAAGCCAAGGGCGCGCCTCCAGAGACGATGCGAATCCGAGACGCTGACGCTCGAATGGATTCCGGCCAGTGAGGGACGGCGCTTTGTCTCCTGCCGCATCGGAATGGATGTAGTTGTTTCCATGGCAAAGAAAGCTAAGCTGCTTTAATAGCAGTATGCCACAGCATGTTAACTATGATTAATAAAAGTTTGTAACTGAAGATTATTTAAGCCGTACCCATACCTTATCGGCAGCGGGTTTTCCTAACGTGAAGGAACCCCTGGGAGTTTCGATGGCAAGGGTCTCGTCGTAGTTCTTCTCTGTCACCTGGACCGGGGACTGCGGGCCGATGCCCAGCTTATGAAGGAAGAGCAGCAACTTCGGATCGCGCTCATAGAGGCTGGCAACGGTGTAGTCGCGGCTCTGATCGGCCTCGGAGAGCGGAATCAGGCCACGTTTCTTCCTGCGCGCCGGACTCTCGGGCAGCACGGAGTTACCGTGCGGACAAGTTCCGCGCTCGCCGAGCTTCTCGATGAGTTTTGCCTCAAAGACAGAGGAGACGGCATGTTCCAGGCGCTCTGCCTCGTCATGCACCTGGTACCACTCCATGCCGAAGATCTCAGCCAGCATGCGCTCGATGAGGTGATGGCGTAGCGCAGTCCGGTAGGCGGTCTCTTTGCCTTTAGCCGAGAGCTGAATGGTGCCATCGGTCTTGACCACGACGTAGCCATCGCGCTTGAGGCGCTTGAGCGCCATGGTCACGGCTGGTGGCGAGACCGAAAGCCAGTGGGCGAGTGTCGCCGAGATAACGTGCTGACCTTCGGACTCGGCCTCGAGGATCGCCTTGAGGTAGTCTTCCTTCGATACCGTGATGGAGTCTCTCATCCAGACCTTTTCCTGTTGCGGAATCTGGATTAACTATAGCTAACTCTCTCCGGCCAGGTAAAAAATCAAAAGATTACCTCGACTTTGCCCCCACGGCGACCAGGCCTGCCCCGGCCACGAGTGCAATCGTGCTCAGGATGGGCGAGATCGGAACCGTCTCTTTCTTGTCGTGGGAGATCTGGATGGGGCCGGCGTCGACGTCTTTGTGCGGATGGGTAAAGCTGAATCCGCCGGTGGCAAAGCCGACGATGCCAAGGAGGACAAGGACAATTCCCAGGATGGTTGCAGGTTTCATCTTCTCGGAGAACCTTTCATGAGGCAGATTTGCACGAGGATTTGAGGGAAGATTTGATCCTCGATCGTTACAGGTGCGATGCGGCGCCCATAGTGCGAGATGTACGCGCCGTATGGCGGACGTGGTTCGGAGGGGACTTGATTCCTAAAGCCCGGTCGGCTAGGCCGTGTTCTACACGGGAAAGAAGGATGATCCATACAATCCTCAAAAACTCCGGTAAAACAGCGGGTTTTTAGTGAAAGTGCCTCCTGTGTACGATACATGTACATAGAAAAAATGGACCGCTTTTTTGATCTGCCGGAGACCCTAAACCGTTGATTACGCTCTATCGCCGCCACCTGAAAGCAGCCTCTACCCGCCCCCTGCCAACATGAGCGCTACTCCCTGCGCTGTAAGTGCCCCATCTGGGCCGAGGGAACCACCCCACCGGCTACGTGCGCAAGAGCCTGGGCACCAATAGCTGGGACTTCGCCGAGAAGATGAAGAAGAAGTCGGACGAGGGTGAGCCATCGAGCGAAAGCAACCGATGCGCACCGACGAGGCGACCGCCGCATGGCTCTCCGACAAGAAGACGCAGGGCAAGGCTGACGGAACGCTACGCATCGTCACCCACCCATGAAAGAGCTGGAGAATTGGTGCAAGCAGGAGGGCTACACCTACTTTCGCGAACTGGATACCGATGCGCTCCGACGGTACCGCGAAACCTGGGTGGAAGGCCTCTCGACGATCGCCCACAAGCAGGGACGATCTATGACTTCCTCGGCTTCTGCACGCATATGGATTGGATCGAGAAGAACCCGGCGGCCAAGCTGAGCCGGATCAAGTTCGACGACCCTGAGGTGAACTACTTCCTCCCGGACGAGTGGGATGCTTTGATCAGAGCGGCGGAGAAGATGCGAGGCGATAAGGCAGCTCGGTTGAAAGCCTTCCTTCCTTCTGCTGATGCGGTGGAGGGGCCTGCGCATCCTCGACGTCACCACGCTGGAGCGCCGCCGAATCAAGCACGAGATTCTGCTCCTGCGAACGACGAAGACCGGTGTACCCATCTATGCGCCACTGCCCCCATTCGTACTCAAAGCCCTGGCGGATATGAAGCCGCTGCTCGAGTCACACCCGGACTACTTCTTCTGGTCGGCTTAGGGCTGCCGGAGACCGCTGCCAACGTATGGCGTAGGTCGTTTATGACGGCGGTCGTGGCGTCAAAGTTCCAGCGCAGGGGCATCCTCACATGGTGAGGGACACCTTCGCGGTGGAGGCGTTGCTGGCCGGTGTGCCGGTGGATCAGGTCTCCAGAATGCTCGGCCACAAATCAATCCGAACGACGGAATCGCACTACATGCCGCTTGTGTTGGCCAGGCAGAACCAGTTTGTCGGAGAGCATCCGCCACACTTGGCCGCAGATGGCTGCCGTTTAGCGCTTCATTCGAGTGTCGACGCGGATGACCACGCTCTCCGGGACGCGCAGGGTGCAGTAAGCCCGACGCGTCTTCGAGGGCGTGCTCTCGTGTTTCACGACACCGGGCTCTTCTGCAAAGTATCTGGTCACGGTCTGCTTGGACAGGTTCCAGATTGCAGCGATCTCGGCTACAGAGTAATGGCGTTCGAGTGCGGGGTTCGAGGGCCTGGTCGCGGCGTTCATGGGGGGTAATATCCAGGGCCAGGCCCATTACTCAATTATGAAAGGCTGATCGCGCGGCTGGTACGCTTTCTCCATGCGCCAAAGGACCTCGCCTGAGTTGCAGAAGGCTATCGCAGACTCCCGCAAGATTCACCAACATATCGCCTCCATCTTTGGCGGACTCAGTTTGGCAGAGCCGAGAATCTATACCACTCTCGGATTTTGCAGTACAGCACTCGAACATCAGATTGCGATTGCGAACCTGATTGAGTGGGGCTTTGATACATCTACGCAGTCCCTTCTCCGGTGCTTGCTGGAGGCAGCCTATCGGGGACTCTGGACCCAGGTCGTGGCGACTGAGTCGCAACTAGATGCAATACGGGCCGGTGCTCATCATTTTGGCAACAAGATCCAGCCGTTAATCAAAGACGTAGACGCTAAATTGGGCTTTAATGGGGAACTTGCAATTCCTGATTCGATGATCGGTCTCCTGAATGGATTCGTACACACCGGCATCGAGCAATTAGGGAAACAGTACGACCCCGATGGCTCGATCCAGCCAAGCTACACACTCGAGCAGATGTGGGTCACTGTAGCTGTAGCCGCTACTCACGTCTCCATCATGGCATCGGTCATCTGCGCTAAGCTTCGCTTGCACGAGTCTATGGTCCTGATAAGCGGGATGCTGGAGGACTCCTTTCCTCAGCTTCAGCAATGACAGGCCTGACAAAGACCGCCGACCTGGAGAAAGGAGTAAGCGTGGCCGGCGGTCGCGGTGGGATTACCATGGACGTGACGCCCACGCCGCCGTCCACACAAGGCTTTGAATTCAGGACCGCTTCTGAGACACGTGTCGAGGTGAAGGCCCGGGTGGACTTCAAGGGTGTGTCGGAAACGGGTTGTTTTTTGCGACACTCTGCGACCGTCGCAACGCGCAAGTGCTTTCTATTGATCGCGCTCAGGTCGTTAGCGTACGTAATATTCCGTTTCTTGAGGTCTCCCCCCTGCTGCGCATCCTCGAAGCGGCTGAAAACCAGTCGGCCCCGATGATAAATTCAAAACCATTGAGATCAAATCCATTTCGGAATCCGATCATGCGTCGGCCAGCGATTGTTCTCCGCAGCAGGACGAACGCATCCTGCTATTTCGTCAGATCGCCGCCTCTCGCACCTTCGCCAAGGCCCCCCGTCTCACCCGCTTCCTCGAGTTCATCTGTGCCCGGCTCGTCGAAGGGCGCTCCAGTGATATTAACGAGCAGCAGATCGGCGTCCACGTCTTCGGCCGTTCCGCCAGCTACAGCGCGTCCGATGACAGCGTCGTTCGCAGCCAGGCCCGGCTTCTCAGGCAACGCCTCGAAGAATACTTCGACAACGAATGTCCCCAGAGTCGGTTGATTATTGTCATCCCGAAAGGTGGTTACGTTCCCGTCTTCGAACCGCGCGGCTCGCAGGCTCCGGCCCTGACCGTAGAAATCGGCCCGAATTCCTCCCCGACGCTCGTCCCATCCCCCGTGGACGCCCCCAAGCCTAGACGCCGTTTCATCACCCTTCTCGTCTCCTCCGCGGTCGTCCTGGTCCTGTTGCTTGCCTCAGCGCTAGTCTACTTTCGTACTTCTGGTTCAAGTTCCCAATTCGCTGCCGATCACCTCTGGTCCCAGCTATTCATCCCCACCCGTCCCGTCCTGATCGTCCCCTCGGATGACGCCCTCGTTCTCTTCCAGGAGTACACAAAGACTCCCGTCCAGCTCGATGACTACCTCAGCGGCACTTATCTCACCCAAGCCACCCTCCCCACCAGCAACGGTGTTCCCCTCAGTGCCGAGTGGTTCGCCTCCCACCAATACACCAGCTCCGCTGACCTCAACCTCGCCCTGCGTCTCGGCCGCCTCCCGCAGGCCATCAAGGCCGACGTTGAAACCCGAAACGCCCGCGTCCTGCGCATCGACGACCTCAAAAGTCGCAACGTCGTCCTGATCGGCGGCATAGGCGCCAATCCCTGGATCAGCCTCTTCCGCGATCGCCTCAACTTCGACGTCAACTGGGACTGGAAGGCCTCGGAAGGCTATGTCGTCAACAAGCACCCCGCTCAGGGCGAGTCCGTAATCTACCGCGACAACCTCTCGGACGGATCACGCCGAAGTTACGGTGTCCTCGCCTTCCTGCCCGGTATCGAGGGCAACGGCGAAGCTCTGCTCTTCCAGGGAACCGGCATGGCCGGAACCGAGTCCGCCTCGGACTTCCCTTTCAGCTCCGTCGCCTTCAACAACTTCGCCCGAACCATCGGCGCTACCCGCGACCACATCCCATACTTTGAGGTCCTACTCGAAACCTTAAGCGTAGGGGGTAATGCCCCCGAGGCCCGTGTCATAGCGTACCGCCTCATCCAACGCTGACGCACAAGAGCACTCTTCATGGTGCCGTCACTCTGAACGCCGCCAGCACTCCAAATTTTTGCCCTAAAACCCAAACACGGATTGCTCCATTCAGTCCTGAAGTATAGGCATTTGCGTGCGAAACCGCCTTTCTTTCGGACTCATGCAGTCTTCGAGCGAGCATTCAGGGCTTTTCATTAAACCTTTTATAATCACCACTTGAAAGAGATTTCACGGTGAAAACACGTCATGAACGGTGAAAACGCTTTGCACCCACAAAGAAGGATGCGAACGTTTTGCCTGTAGGCGAAATCAATGTGGTCGCGTCGTAAATTCATCGAAATCTCATGCGCGGGTGCTGGAACGGCCTTTGCTGCCACCACAGCTAGCGGCGAGCCCACCATCCCCGCGCCGGCCGGAAGGAGAGCCCCGGCCAAGACATCCGCAGAGACCGCCATCCTCTCAGCACGCGCCGTCCTCGAGCGCCAGCTCGGATCCCGAGCCGCAAGCTTCGACCTCAAGTTCCTGTCCGCCGCTGACGGCCATGAGGTATACGAATTCTCCGCGGCCGGCGGTCGGGTCGCTGTCGCAGGTTCCACTGGCGTTGCCCTCTGCCGGGGTGTCTATAACTATCTCCGCCAGCATTGCGACGCCATGATCACCTGGAGCGGCAAGCACCTCGACCTCCCTACCACCTTTCCCGATGTCGACCGTCACCACGTCGTCTGCCCGTACAAGTTCGTCCAGTACTTCAACCCCTGTACCTACGGCTACACCATGGCCTTCTGGGACTGGTCCCGCTGGGAGCGCGAGCTCGACTGGATGGCCCTCCACGGCATCACTATGCCCTTGGCCCTTGAGGGACAGGAAGCCATCTGGAACCGCGTCTGGCTCACCCTCGGCCTCACCCAGCCCGAGATCGACAGCTTCTCCGTCGGTCCCGCCCACTTGCCCTGGCACCGTATGGGCAACATTAACAATCTCGCCGGGCCCCTCCCCGCCCACTTTATCGATGAGAAGCGGCTGCTCCAGCACAAGATTCTCGACCGCATGCGTGAGCTCGGCATGAAACCCGTTGCGCCCGCTTTCGCTGGTTTCGTCCCCGAGGGCTTCAAACGCCTCCACCCTGACACCGATACGTTCACCCTTCTCTGGCTCCCGGGCGAGTTCAAGACTATCCCCCGCAGCACCCGTACCTTCATCCTTCATCCCGGCCAGCAGGATCTCTACAAGCAGATCGGCAAAGCCTTCATCGAGGCCTACAAGGCAGAGTACGGCGAGGTTGGCTACTATCTCGCCGACACCTTCAACGAACTCGCCGTTCCCGCTCGCGAAGAGCACCGCTTCGAAGACCTTGAACTCTTCGGCCGTACCGTCTACGAAAGCATCCAGGCTGGAGATCCCAATGGAATCTGGGTCATGCAGGGTTGGACTTTCGTCTACGATTCTGCCTTCTGGAATCCTGAGTCCGTTCAGGCACTTCTCCGAGGCATTCCCAATGACCGCATGCTCATCATCGACTATGCCAATGACCTTGCCCCAGCCGTGAAAGGGAAGTACTCCCCGAGTCAGTGGAAGCTGCAGAAGGCCTTCTTTGGCAAGCAGTGGATCAACGGCATGGCTCACACCTTCGGCGGCAACAATAACCTCAAGGGCAACCTGAAGTTAATGGCTACCGAACCCGCCGCCGTCCTGGCCAGCCCCGACCACGGCAACCTCGTCGGTTGGGGCATATGCCCCGAAGGCATCGAGACCAATGAGGTTGTCTATGAGTTGATGACCGACGCGGGTTGGCAGGCCGAAGCGATCGACCTCACTACGTGGATCCCCGCCTATTGCCGCTCCCGGTACGGTGCATGCCCGCCCGCCATGCAGCAGGCTTGGACCTTGCTCCTTGAAAGTGCCTATAGCGCCCACATCTGGATGACCAAGCAGGCGTGGCAGGGAGAACCCAGTGTTCATCCCGTCGCTGCTTCCATCGATTCTGGTCCCACCTTCGTCCGCGCCGTTGACCTTTTCCTCTCCTGCGCCCCACAACTCGGGGGCAAAGAACTTTACCGCAACGATCTCATCGAACTCGTGGCGCAGGCCGTTGGCGGCTCTGTCGACAAGTCTCTCGCCCTCGCCATTCAGGCTGGCGATGCGAAGGAAGAAGAACTTGCCGTCCTTGAGGCCGCTCGCGCGGTCGCGGGGATGCGCCGTATCGACGCCCTCATGAACCTCCGCCCCGATCGCCGCCTCGAAACCTGGATAGACTCCACTCGCGTCTATGCAAGTACACGCGATGAGGCTGCTTTTTACGACGAGAACGCTCGGCTTCTCATTACCACCTGGGGATGGCCCGAACTCTCGGACTACGCCTCTCGTGTCTGGTCCGGTCTCATCCGCGACTACTACGCTGCCCGGTGGGAGACCTGGTTCGCCCACCGTCACGCAGGCACTCCCTTTTCGCTTGATCTGTGGCAGCAGACCTGGCTGTCTTCGCCCTACCGCCCCAGTCAGCCCTGCGCCGTTTCTGACCTCATTGCCGAATCGAAATCCTTGCTCGCCGAAGTCCAGCGACTGTCTTAAATCCCGTTGAGAGGAGATCACACAATGTCGACCACAACTGCCGCCCCTATCCTCGTCACCAAACCATCGACCCGTCTCCTTTCAATCGATCTTTTCCGCGGCCTCACCGTTGCCTTCATGATCCTCGTGAACAACAACGGAAACAACGATCTTGCCTATCGCGCCTTGAACCACTCGCCATGGAATGGTTTCACCCCTACGGATCTCGTTTTCCCCACCTTCCTCTTCATCATGGGTATCTCCATGGTGCTCTCCTTGAGCGCTCATCGGGCCAAAGGGGCTACCAACGCCGAAATGCTTCCCGGCATCCTCCGTCGTTTTGCTCTGCTCTTCTTCTGGGGGCTCATTGTTAACGGTTTCCCCTACTTCCACCTCGGTACCCTGCGGATCTACGGCGTCCTTCAGCGCTTCGCTGTCTGCTATCTCTTCTGCGCACTCCTTCAACTGGCGACCGACCGCGTCGCCCCACGCGTAATTCTCATTGCCGCTGCGCTCATCGGTTACTGGGCCCTGCTTCGCTTCGTCCCTATCCCCGGGCACGGCATTCCCGGCCGGGACTTCCCGTTTATGGATCACGACCTCAATTTAGTCGCCTGGATCGACCGCCAGCTCTTCCCGCATCGTCTCTTCGAAGGTACCCGTGACCCCGAAGGTCTGCTCAGCGATCTGCCTGCCGTGGCCACTACGCTCCTCGGCATGCTCACCGGAGCCTGGATCAGGCAACCCCGCTCCGAGATCCGAAAGCTCCTCGGTCTCCTCGCATCCAGCGTAGTTCTGGTCCTGGCGGGGCTCATCTGGAATCAGACCTTTCCCATTAACAAGCGCCTCTGGACCAGCTCTTACGTTCTCTACTCCGGCGGCCTCAGCATCCTTCTCTTCGCCGTTTTCTACTACATTGTCGAGATCCGCCAGAACCGCGGCAGGTGGACCTACCCCCTTCTCGTCTTCGGCACCAACGCCATCATTGCCTATGTCTTCTCGGAGCTACTTTCCTCAGCCGTTTCGGTATTTAAGGTCAACGCTACACAGAGCTTTCAGGAATATGTCTACTCGCACTTTTTCATCCACCTGATCAACCCGGCCTTCGGATCATTTCTCTACTCGTTCCTCTTCGTCATGATGTGCTTCATCCCAACATGGTTTCTCTACCGCAAACGCATCTTCATCAAGCTCTGATCGCATTTTTCGGCCCTGCCGGCGTTTATTCCATGGCCCTCCTGAGTGAAAGTGAAAAACCCCAATCGAGATCACGTCAACCAAGCCGTACCTCGTTCAAAAAGAAAAATTGCCCCTGACTCGTAGACGCTTTCTCAAGACGACCGGCAACTGCATCCTGGCGGAGACCCTCGACCGCCACGCGTCTGCTCTGGTCTCTAAATCCGAGGGACCGCTTCACCCAAACCGCCGCATCTATTCCCTCAACGAGAATTGGCTCTACAGCCCAACCGTTCCCGCCAACGGTCACGCTCCCAGCTTCGACGACCACGCGTTCGAGCCGGTTAACCTTCCCCATAGCAACGTCTTCATCCCCTGGCACAATACCGACCAGGCCAGCTACCAGTTCGTCTCCCTCTATCGCCGCCACTTCGCCCTTCCTCGCGAGATGCCGGATCGCCGCACCTTCGTAGACTTCGAAGCCGTCATGACCGCCTCGAAGGTCTATCTGAACGGTAATCTTCTCGGTGAGTACTTCGGTGGGTACACCCCTTTCTTCTTCGAACTTACCCAGCATCTTCATCCCGAAGGCGAAAACCTTCTCAGCGTCGAGGTCGATTCGCGCGAACTCCCCGAGGTCCCACCCCTCGGCTACGAGATCGATTACCTCACCTACGGCGGGATCTATCGCGGCGTCTCTATCCGCACCGTCAGTGTCACCTCGATCGAGAACCTGCGCGTCAGCTGTCATGACGTTCTTACTCCAAGGCCGCGCATTGAAATAGAAGTCCTTCTCGATTCAGTCGACAAGAAAAAGCCAGACACTCTCGATGCCGAACTTTTGAATGCTGCAGGCACCGTACTCAAGTATCGTCAACGCCTGTCACGCGCCGAGCAAGATGCTGATCGCGCGTCTATCACCCTCCCTCCGGTCGATGGCCTGAAGCTCTGGCAACTTCATGATCCGGCCCTCTACTCGGTTCGCGTCCGTCTCTTTAGATCCGGGAAGGCAATCGACGAGCAGACCACGAGGTTCGGGCTTCGCGAAGCCAGGTTCACCCCGCAAGGCTTTTCACTCAACGGCCAGATCGTCAAGCTCCGCGGACTCAACCGTCATCAGACCTTCCCTTTTGCCGGCTCCGCTATGCCCGCCCGTGTTCAGCGCAAAGACGCGTCTCTTCTCAAGCAGCTCAAGTGCAACATCGTGCGCTGCTCCCACTACCCGCCATCGACTCACTTTCTCGACGCGTGCGACGAACTCGGCCTGCTTGTCATCGACGAGACACCCGGCTGGCAGCATGTCGGCGACTCAGATCTTTGGCGCGAGCGCTACCTCGACAACACCCGCCGCATGATCCGCCGCGACTGGAACCACCCCTCCATCGTTCTCTGGAGCATTCGCATCAACGAATCCCGCGACTTTCACGATCTCTACGTCAAGGTCAACGCCCTTGCCCGCAGCCTCGATCCCTCCCGTCAGACCACCGGTGTTCGCTACTTCCAGGAGTCCGAGTTGCTCGAAGACGTGTTCTCCATGAACGACTTCCAGTTTCCCCTCAAGGCACCCAACCATCCCCTGTACCTCAACACCGAGTTCGTCGGCGCCGAGTTTCCCGTTCGCCCCTGGGACTCGAACGCGATCCATCAGGAACACATCCTCCGCTACGCACGCATCTTCAACCAGCTCGCCAGTGTGCCTGGCTACTCCGGGGGGCTTGGCTGGTGCGGCTTCGACTATCAGACCCACTCGGACTTTGGGTCTGGCGACCACATCTGCTACCACGGCGTCATGGACATCTTCCGCGAGCCCAAACCAGCAGCGGGCTTCTTCCTATCGCAGTGTCCACCGAGCGACGAGGCCGTTCTCGAGCCCGGCTTCCACTTCGCCATGAACGATGAACCCAGCGGCTTCAAGCAGGGAATTATCTCCTCGAACTGTGACCAGATCCGAGCCTACATCGGCCGCGATAACGTCTGGCATCACATCATCGACCTCGCTCCCGAACACAAGCAATTCCCCTTCCTCACCTATCCGCCCTTCTTTCTCACCCTGCCTGACGGCAACGACGACTGGGGAGATCTCCGCCTCGACGGTTACGTCCAAGGGAAACTAGCCATCTCGAAGAGTCTCTCGGGGAAGGGAATTGACCAGGCCTTTGAAGCCCTTGCTGACGACCCGGAACTTACCGCCGACGGTAGCGATGCCACCCGCGTCGTCCTCCGTATCACCGATCAGTACGGATCTCCGCGCCCCCTCTGCTTCGACCCGATCACTCTTTTGCTCGAAGGGCCGGCCGTTCTCGTTGGCGAACCCATCGCCGTTCTCGCCGGAGGCCGCACCGCCATCTGGATACGTTCCACCAGTAAGCCCGGCGTGGTCACCCTCACGGCGACACACCCTCACTTCGGTGCAAAGACTTTGAGCTTCAAGATGAACCCCATGCCAGACAGTATCCAGATTTAGTCATTCACGTTCAGTAATAGACCGGCTCGTATACGGGCGAAAGGAGCACTACTTGAAACTACTCTCCCGATTCTTCTTTTCAACCATCACCCTCCTGCTCTGCCTCGGCATGACCCTGCAGGCACAGGTCACCGGCGCCCGAATTACCGGCCAGGTCACTGACGCAACCGGAGCTGTCATCCCCGGTGCCCAGATCACCATCACGAACATCGGCAGCAACGCCACCACCAAGGTCATCTCCGATCAGCAGGGTGAATACACCGCACCTCCGCTCCCTGCAGGTCCCTATAAGATCCAGTCTTCCGCAGCGGGATTTGCCGATACTCTTCAGACTAACATTGTTCTTACCATCGGCCAGAACGCCACCATCAACGTGACTCTCAAACCCGGGGGCACCAACGCTACCGTGAACGTCAGCTCCGACGTCACCAT
>Ga0193742_1001814_pt1 | contig 12529 bp, 10 predicted proteins | sample L2c1metaG_FD_165511 | JGI IMG/M metagenome (GOLD analysis project Ga0193742, IMG submission 165511) | Soil microbial communities from a riparian zone of the East river system, Colorado, United States - L2c1 | ecosystem: Environmental > Terrestrial > Soil > Riparian zone | place: USA: East River... | reverse complement strand
GATCGCGCGTCCGGTGTCCGGCTCGTGCAGATCACCGGCGACCGCTCGGCTGTGGAGGTCGTCCCAGACGGCCACCACGTCCCGTCCGTACAGCGCGCACGCCGGTGTGCGCGCACACCAACCGGCGAACTCGAAGAGGTTGCGTTCCAGCTCCTCGGCGGTCGTCCGCAGGTAGTCGTAGGCCGACGAGATGCTGTGGTCCACATTGGAGTCCAGGACCATCGCCCGAATCCGGCTCGGGAACAGTTCGGCGTACTGCTGGCCGAGCATCGTGCCGTAGGAGGCCCCGTAGAAACTGATCTGCTTCTCGCCGAGTACGCCGCGCACCGCGTCGATGTCGCGGACCGAGCTGATGGTGTCGACGTGGTCGAAGAGCGGACCGGTGCGCTCCCGGCAATCCGCGGCCACCGCGGCGTTGTAGTCCTTGATCGCCTGGAACTCCGCCTCGTTGGTCGGAACCCGAAAGAATCGCTGGTCCAGCAGTTCCGTGCTACAGACAACCGGGTTGCTTCGAGCGACCCCGCGCGGGTCGTAGCTGACGATGTCGAAATGCTGCCGCAGCGGGCTGCTGTCCGGAATACGACGACCCGTGATATACCCGTCGATTCCGGAAACGCCCGGACCACCCGGTCCGGCGAACAACACACCAATTCGTTTCGCCGGGTCCAGCGCCGGCAGCCGGCCGATCTCGAGAGAGAACTTCGCGCCATTCGGCTCCGCCCAGTCGACCGGAACCTCCAGCTGGGCACACTCGCCCTTGAACTCCGTTCCGCATTCGGACCAGACGAGCGGAGGCGTGTCGTCGGCGGACCCGGAGACAGCGGCCCAGACGGTCAACGAGACGGCACCCACGACCGCCAACGAGAGGAACTTCTTCCGCACAGACATACCTTCCCGCAGGATCAATACAGGGCCACGCGTCGCGGCCGCCGAATGCTAGCGGGACGTGATCCACAAGTTCAATGAGCAGAAGCACGCGGCGCTGTCCCCAAAACAGGCTGCGGCCGACTACCTAGTGCGGCGAGCCGGTCCTACCAAGCGGGCCATCGCGCCGAAGCGCTGGAGGTTGCGGTTGAACCAACTGGTGGGAATATCAAGGGACAGAGATCTCGCCTATAGAACGGTTCGGCGAGGATTCTGGCAAATGAATGGTCTCATTCCTACCGGGTGGCGACTCGGATGCGGGACACGGCTAATGTCGACTTTGCGGTAGTCGACTTCGAGTTCAACGACGAGGAACCAACAGACGGCCCCGCCAACCTTTCGGGCTGGATAGTCGAATTCGACAGGGTTAGCATGGTGCGTTTCAGCTGAGGCCAGATGGATGGCGAGCCCGCGTGTCACGCCGGAAGTAACGCACGGGAAGGCCGAAGAACAGGCCGGGTGTGGTGGCCGCCGCGGGGATCTGGACGCGCCTGGTGTCACCGTCGGGGAGGGTGATGGTGCGGCAGTTCCGCGGTAGCAGGCGGCGGAAGTTCGTGAAGTGTGGTTGGTGGCAAGTGTGAGGGGTTCGAGGTGGTCGGGGCGGAGACGTCCACGATCGGGCGGGTCTGGGACAAGGCGCGCAAGGCGGCGCTGACCTCCGAGGAGTACGGCTCGAGGTTGGCTCGCCGGCTGTACGACTTGCGGCACGCCTGCGTCTCGACCTGGCTGTACCTGTCGCCACACACCGTGCGCGATCACGTCAAGGCGGTGTTTGACGAGACCAGGGTGTCGAGCCGTGGCGAACTGGTGCGAAGCTGTTCACCGACCACACGGCGTACGGGAATGTGACAGGCAATCCCGTTCTGTCGGTTCCCACCGGCTTCGACGACGCTCTACCAGCCGCACTGCGGATCTCCGGGCGACCGGGGGACGACGCGCTGGTACTCGCGGCGGGTGCGGCCCTGCGGCGGGAGATCGGCTGGCGTCACTTCGTTCCGCCACTCGGGCCGGAGCAGGTCTAGGTCGCGTAGTCCCGGAGCGGTGGTTCGTGCGCGGTGTAGGGCAGGGTCCCGAAGGCGCTGGCCAGGGCGATGGCGGTGTTGAGGAGCTGGGTGCGGCCGAGGGGGTCGAGGCCGGGGTAGTCGGCGAGTGCGCAGACGCTCCGCGCGACCCGCTCCGGTCGTACCGGGCCGGGGTGGTCGATCGCGTCCATGACGAGGGCGTGCACTGCGGCGTCGGAGAGCATCAGCGCGTGGTCGACCGGCCTCAGTGGACATGCGTCCTGGACGATGACGTTGGTGGCGCCGGGAAACGTCGTCGCGCGCGGGGCGGGGAAGACGAGCTCGTCGAGGTAGGAGCCGATGGAGCTGAACGACACCGCACCCGGGATGGGACCGCTACCGAGTGCGGTCGTCCAGTTCGAGCCGGTGCGCATTTGCCAGACGACGTCGGGGCATCGGCCGGCCACGCACAGCACGGTGCCCAGGTCGGTGCCCTGCTGCGGTCCGGCCAGCGCGATCGCGTCGTCGACCATGCCGACGAGGTCGGGCCAGAACCGCAGGGCCCACGGGATCAGCACGCCACCCTGGCTGTGGCCGACCACCGCGATCTCCTTGCTGGACCGGGAATGCGCCGTGCGGATAGCGTGCACGACGTACTCGACGCTGATCTGCAGGTCGATTTCGGCGCGATGGGGGAGTGTCACGGTGCACACGGGGTGGCCCGCGGCGCGCAGCACGCGCTGGTAACCCCAGCTCCAGGTCTCCTCCGGGTTGGTGAAGGTGCCGTGCACAAGCAGCACGGGTGTCTGTTGTGGACTGTCGATGGCGGGGAGCAGGACACGGCAGCGGCGAGGGTGCTTTCCGGGGTCTCCAGCGGCGGCCCGGCCGTCGCGCTCGCTTGGGGAGCGGCCGCGCCGAGCGCGAGCACCGCGGCGAGGACGATGGCGGCGCGGCGAGGACGATGGCGGCGCGGCGGTTCACGGCCGCACCACGGTGTCGAGCCACGCCACGAGGTCGGCGATCACCTCGACTCGGTTGGTCTCGTTGACTATCTCGTGCCGGGCACCGGGGTAGACCCGCAGCGTGACGTTCGTAAGTCCCGCGGTCCGGTAGCGGTCGACGAGGGTGTCGACCAGGACCATGCCGCCGTTGACCGGGTCGTGATCGCCGACGGCCACGTAGACGGGTAGGTCGTCGCGGATCGCGGCCAGGCGCGCTGGGTCGGCGGCCGGGTGAGCGGCGGCGAACATGGCCTTCGTTGCGTCCGCGTCGAGGCCGAAGCCGCAGCGGGGGTCGGCGAGGTAGACGTCGACCTGCGCCTCGTCCCGTGAGAGCCAGTCGAAGTCGGTGCGGGCGGGGGCGAACGGTGCGTTGAAGGCCGCGAGTTCCAACGGTTTGTCGAAGTCGATCGCCGGTTCGATGAGGTCGAGGGCGGCGGTGCCGGTCAGCGCGACGGCGGCCACGTTCGCGCTGTGGTCGAGCAGGGACTGCTGGGCCGCGAACGAGCCCATGCTGTGCGCGAAGAGCACGAGCGGCAGCTCGGGTCGCTGGGCGTGCAGCAGCGTGGTCAGCACGTGGATGTCGTTGACCAGCTCTGTCCAGCCGGTCGAGCCGATGCGGCCCAGGTCCGCGGCGGTGCGGGCGGTGGCGCCGTGGCCGCGGTGGTCCTGGCCGACGACGACGAAGCCAACGGCGGTGAGGGCGTCGGCGAGCGGGTCGTAGCGGCGGACGTGCTCGCCCATGCCGTGGGTGAGCTGGACGATGCCGCGTGGGTCGCCGACCGGCTCCCAGCGGTAGGCCGTGATGTCGAGACCGTCGCGGCCCTGGAACGTGAATGTCGACGGCGTCACTGCTGTCTCCTTCGGTCGCTACCGGGTGTCGGACTGCTGCCGGGCGATGATCAACTTCATGATCTGCGCGGTGCCGTCGCCGATCTGCAGGCCGAGCAGGTCGCGCAGGCGTTGCTCGAACGGCAGGTCGGTGGTCGAGTAGGCGCCGTGGCCGTGGGTGAGCAGGCAGGTCATGACGATGTCGTACGCGAGCTTGGGGCCCCACCACTTGCACATGGCGGCCTCGGCCGTGTGCGGGAGGCCGTTGTCCTTGAGCCACAACGTGTGCAGGCACAGCAGCCGCGCACCGGCGAGCTGGGTCTGTGCCTCGGCCAGTGGAAAGGAGACGCCCTGGTGCTGGGTCAGTGGCACGCCCATGCTCGTGCGTTCACTCGCGTAGGCCCAGGTTTCGTCGAGGGACTGCCGGGCGACCGCGAGGCACAGCAGGCCGAGCAGCGCCCTGCTGTAGTCGAAGCCCTGCATGACCTGGACGAAGCCGGCGCCCTCCGCGCCGAGCCGGCGGGACGCCGGGACGCGGACGTCGTCGAAGTGCAGCGAGCCGCGGCCGATGCTGCGGGCGCCGTGGTCGTCGTACGGAACGCGGCGCAACCCCGGCGCATCGATCGGCACCAGGAACGCGCTGATGCCCCTGGCTCGCGACTCGGCGGTGCCCGTGCGGGCGAACACGACGCAGAAGCCGGCTTGCGTCGCCATGCTGATCGAGGTCTTCTCGCCGTTGAGCACATACTCGTCGCCGATCCGCCGGGCATGCAGCGACATGGTGGCCGCGTCCGAGCCGACGCCGGGTTCGGTGAGCGCGATGGACGGCAGCACCTCACCGCGCAGCATCGCCGCCACCCACGGCTCGACCACCTCCGGGTCACCGTGGGTGGTGAGGATCTGCCCGACCAGGGAGATATTGATCGTGGTGTACCCGATGTTCATGTCCTCGGCGCACAGCGCCTCGATGACCAGCCCCGCGGTGTGGCAGTCCAGGCCGAGGCCGCCGAGCCGTTCGGGGAACTCGATGCCGAAGAACCCGAGCTTGCCCATCTCCGCGAGCGTCGCCCGGTCCAACGCGCCCTCGCGATCGCGTCGCCGGTAGTGCGGGCGGAGGTGTTGTGCGGAGAACTCCCTGGCGGCGCGGACGAGGTCGTGCTGCTCGTCGGTGAGGGCGAAGTCCATCCTCATCCCTCGCTACGCGCGACGGCGCGCAGCAGGAACTTCTGGATCTTCCCGGTGGCCGTCATCGGCAGCTCGTCGACGAGCACGAGCCGCTCGGGCAGCTTGTACGGGGCGATCCGGCGCTCGCGGAGGAAGGCGGTCAGGTCGTCCAGCTTCGGTGCCGTGCCGGGGGTCGGCACGACCACGGCGCAGGCCTTCTCGCCGAGTCGCTCGTCGGGGTAGGGGACGACGGCGACCTGCGCGACGTCCGGGTAGGCGATGAGATGGCCCTCGACCTCGGCGGCGCTGATGTTGGTGCCACCGCGGATGATGATGTCCTTGAGCCGCCCGGTGACCCGCAGGTAGCCGTCGGCGTCGAGCCGGCCGAGGTCGCCGGTGTGGTGCCAGCCGTCGGCGTCGATGGTGGTGTTGGTGCGTTGCGGATCGCGCCAGTAGCCGAGGATCGCGCCAGGTCCCCAATAGCAGATCTCGCCCTCCTCGCCGGTCGGAACCTCCTCGCCGTCCGCACCGGCGAGCCTGATGCGGATGCCGTCGAGCGCAGCGTTGCCGTCCGACCCGGATCGGCGCTCGATCGGGTCGTCGTCGTGACAGCAGGTGGTGGCCAGCAGCTCCGAGCAGCCGTAGAGCGGGACGAGCAGTCCGCGCGAGAAGGTGTCGCTGAACTCGCGGGCCAACGCCTCGGGGATGGGCGCGCCCGCGCAGAGCCAGAACCGCATCGACGAGAGGTCACGGTCCGCGGCTGGCGCGGCGTTGAGCGCCATCCGGACGAATGGCGTCGCGGTCGCGGTGGTCGTGCACCGGTACTCCTCGATCCGGCGCAGTCCCTCGTTCGGCTCCCAGATGTCGAGCAGGTGGGTCTGTGCGCCGACGGTCAGCGGGACGAGGAAGCCGACGACGAAACCCGTCGCGTGGGCGACCGGGGATGGCATGAACATCACGTCGTCGGAGGTCATGCGGAAGACGTCGGTGGCGAGGCCGCGACCGCTGAAGTCGACCGTGTTCCAGGTGTGCACGCAGCCTTTGGCAGTGGACTCGGTGCCGGACGTGTAGACGATGACGTGCGGCGCGTCCGGGTCGGGGTGCTGGCCCAGTTCTGCGTCGGTTGGCGTGGCGGCGCACGCCTCGTCGAATGCGAGCTCACCGTCCTGGGCGGTGGTGCGGGCGAGGACGAGCGTGGTCAGCGCTGGGCATTTCCCTTGCAGCGCCCGGAACATCGCCGCGTGGTCGAAGCCGCGGAACTGCCCGGTGGTGATGGCGGCGACGGCCCCGGAGTTGCGCACCACATGCTCGACCTCGGTCTGCCGGTACACCGTCATGATCGGCACCATGACCGTGCCGATCCGCGCAAGGGCGAGGTAGGCGACGGCGAACTCCGCCCAGTTCGGCAGCTGCACGGCCACCCGGTCGCCGCGGCGTACCCCGTTCCGCAGCAGTGTGGCGCCCAGGCCGTAGGCGCGGTTCCGGACGGTGGCGTAGTCCAGCTCCACCGTGCCGTCGGAGACGAACCGCCGGGTCGGCGTCTGCTCCGCCCATTGGTCGAGCAGGGCGGCGGCGGACCCGTCCCGCCACCAGCCGCGCTCCCGGAAGGTGCGGATCGACTCGTCGTCGTAGCGGTCGTGAACGGTGCGGGTCGTCAACTCCGTGGTGACCATCGCAAACTCCGCTTCGTCGCGGTGGAACCGGCGAAGTCATGTTATGCACATACTATTCGTAGATTCAATGGTCAGTCCAAAAGTTACGGTTCCGACCAGGCCAGCCACAGGAGGTAGTCATGTCATCGGTGCGGTACGAGGTCCCGGAGCCGGGCATCTGCTATGTCACGCTCGACGCGCCGGAGTCCCGCAACGCTTTGGGGGACGCCCTGCTCGACGAGCTGATCGCCGCGCTGGAGCGGGCGGCGTCCGACGGGGACGTCCGAGTGGTGGTGCTCGCGTCGTCCCATGACCGGGTCTTCTCCGCCGGCGGCGACCTGAAGGCGTTCGCCGCGGATGTGCGGCCCGTCGAGCGGTTCGTCGGCCTGGACCGGTTCCCCCGGCTCTACACGCTGCTCGGCGACCTCGGCAAGCCGGTGCTGTGCGCCGCCGGTGGCGACGTGCTCGCCGGTGCGTTCGGCCTGGCGCTCGCGTGCGACCTGGTGGTGGCGCGGCGCGGAGTGCGGTTCGGCTGTCCGGAGATCAACGTCGGCGTGTTCCCGTTCATGATTTCCGCACTGATCTACCGGAACGTCGACCGGATGAAGGCCAACGAGCTGATGCTGCTCGGCGAGCTGATCGACGCCGACGAGGCGTGCCGGCTGGGGATCGTCAACCGCGTCGTGGACGCCGTGGAGTTCGACGACACGGTCCGATCCTGGGCTCGACGCCTCGCGGCCAAGTCCCCACTTCTGCTGCGCCTCGGCAAGGACGCGCTGACCGCGACCCGTGACCTGGCGCTCCCTGACGCGCTCGACACCCTGCGCGGTCGCCTCGCGCTCGCGCTGACCACCGAGGACATCGTCGAGGGCGTCGCGGCGTTCCGGGAGAAGCGCGCCCCGGTCTGGCGAATGCGGTGAAGGACACCTTCAGTGCGGTGGTGCCCGTCGCCGCGGCGAACTCGCCGTTCTTGCCGGCCTCGACGGTGAACGTGACGACGTCCACGGTTGTCATGCCCGCTCCGCCGACCTAAGCTTTGGTCTGACCGTTGTAATAATAAGCGGAAGTGGAGAGGGGTGGCGATGGATCTCGCCGACTCGCCAGCCGAGGCGGAGTTCCGCACGCGGCTGCGGGCGTGGCTCGCCGAGGCGCTGCCCACGCTGCCCTGGCCGGAGCCGGTGGAACTGGCCGAGAAGCTGCCGTTCTGGCGGCGGTGGCAGCGGCTGCTGTTCGACGCGGGATACGCCGGCCTGTCCTGGCCGACCGAGTACGGCGGGCAGGGAGTGGACGCGCGGATCAGGGCTGTCTTCACCGAGGAGGTCGACCGGGCCGGCGCTCCGGAGCGGCTCAACACCGTGGGCGAGGACTTCGCCGGGCCCACGATCGTCGCCTTCGGCACCGACGAGCAGAAGCGGCGTTTCCTGCGGCCGATCCTGACCGGCGAGGAGTTGTGGTGCCAGCTGTTCTCCGAGCCGGAGTCCGGTTCGGATCTCGCGTCGCTGCGGACCAGGGCGACCAAAGTGGACGGTGGGTGGCGGATCTCCGGGCAGAAGATCTGGACGAGCCGCGCACACCTGGCCACCAACGCGATCCTGCTCGCCCGCACCGGCGGCGGTCCCCGGCACAAGGGCATCAGCTACTTCCTGCTGCCGATGCACAGCGCAGGGGTCACCGTGCGCCCGCTCGCGCACATGTTGGGGGAGGCCGAGTTCAACGAGGTCTTCCTCGACGGCGCCTTCGTCCCCGACGACCTCGTGCTCGGCGCGGTGGACGGCGGCTGGCCGGTCGCGATGGCCACGCTGTCGTTCGAGCGGGTCGCCATCGCCACCGGGCGGGTCAACACCAGACAGGCAGCTGACGACATCGTGGCCGACGTGCGCCAGATGTCCGATGTGGACGGCCGTCCGCTCGGTGCTGATCCGGCGGTCCGGCAGCGGGTGGCCGACCTCTACGGTCGTGCGCTGGTCCACCACGCCATCGGGCAGCGGGTGCTGACGATCGCCGCCGACGGTGCCCCGCCGGGGCCGGTGACGTCGATCGGCAAGCTGTACTTCTGCCCCCTCGTCGAGGACCTGGCCGACTTCCGCCAGTCGCTCGCGCCGCTCGGTGGGCAGCTCGCCACCGAGGACCAGGCCGATGCGCGGTGGCTGCGGCTCGCCTACCAGGCACGCGGCACGGCGATCGCCGGCGGCTCGACCTTCATCCAGCGCAACATCGTGGCCGAGCGCATCCTCGACATGCCCCGGAGCTGATCATGTACGTCTGGACGCCGAGCGCGGAGTACGTCGAGAACGCGAACGTCACCCGGCTGGCGCGCCGCCACGGCATCGCGGACATGACCGAGCTGCGGGCCCGATCCGTCGCCGACATCGCCTGGTACTGGGACGCGGTCGTCGAGGATCTCGGGCTGCCGTTCGCGACCCCATACCGTCAGGTGGTGGACACCAGCCGGGGCGCGGCGGATCCGGACTGGTTCGTCGGTGGGGAGATCAACGTTGCCGACGCGTGCCTGCACCGCTGGGCCGGAAACGCACCCGCGGTGGTGCACGAGCGGGAGGACGGCACGCGGGCCACGGTGACGTTCGCCGAGCTGGACGACGAGGTTCGCCGGGTCGCCGCGGGGCTGCGCGGGCTCGGCGTGCTGCGCGGTGACGCGGTGGCCCTGTACCTGCCGATGATCCCGGAAGCCGTCGTCGCCTGCTACGCGGTGGCCCGGCTGGGCGCGGTGCTCGTCCCGCTGTTCTCCGGTTTCGCGGCGGGCGCGATCGCCGCCCGGCTCACCGACGCCGGCGTGACCACGGTGATCACCGCGGCGTCGACCGTCCGACGTGGACGGACGGTGGCGATGGCACCCGCGGTGCGGGAGGCGGTCCGCGACTGCCCGACGGTGCGTGACGTCGTCGTCGTGGGGGAGGAGTCGTGGGCGGGTCTGCTTGCCGCGCAACCGGATCCGGGTCCGGCCGAGCGGATGGCGGCGATGGACACGCTGCTGCTCGCCTACACGTCCGGCACCACCGGGCGGCCCAAGGGCGCCGTGCACACCCACGCCGGGTTCCTCGTGAAGACCACGAGCGAGGTGGCGTACTCGTTCGACCTGAGCGCCGGCGAGCGGTTCTGCTGGATCACCGACATGGGCTGGATCATAGGCCCGCTGTCGATCATCGGCACGCACGCGAACGGCGCGACCCTCGTGCTCTACGAGGGAACCCCGGACGTGCCTGACCTGTCCCGGTTGTGGCGCCTCGCCGAACGCAACCAGGTGACCATGCTCGGCGTGTCGCCGACGCTGGTCCGCACGATCCGGGCCGGCGCGGGCGTGTCGAGCGGGATCGACCTGTCGTCGGTGCGGGTGCTCGGCTCGACGGGCGAGCCGTGGGACGCCGAGTCCTACGGGTGGTTGGCGCGCGACGTGTTCGGCGGCCGGGTGCCCGTCATCAACTTCTCGGGCGGCACCGAGGTCGGCGGCTCGTTCCTCGCGCCGTACCCGGTCGAGCCCATCCGGTCCTGTTCGCTGGGCGGACCGTCGCTCGGCATGGACGTCGACGTCGTCGACGAGCGCGCGAACCCGGTACGCGGTCGGGTGGGTGAGCTGGTCTGCCGGCAGCCGTGGCCGGCGATGACGCGAGGGATCTGGCGGGACCGAGAGCGCTACCTGGCGGCGTACTGGTCGACGTTCCCCGGACTGTGGCGGCACGGCGACCACGCGCTGGTCGCCGACGACGGGCAGTGGTTCCTCGTCGGCCGCTCCGACGACGTGCTGAACGTCGCGGGCAAGCGGCTCGCGCCTGCCGAGGTGGAGGCCGTGCTGATCACGCACCCCGCGGTCGCCGAGGCGGCGGTGGTCGGCGTACCGGACGCCACCAAGGGCGAGGCGGTGTGGGCGTTCTGGGTGCCGCGCACCGGGAACGGTACGGACGTGTCGGCCGAGCTGCGGGATCTGGTGGCCGCGGAGTTGGGCCGACCGTTCGCGCCCGGCCTCGTGCGCCGGGTCACACAGCTGCCGAAGACGCGGTCGGCCAAGATCATGCGCCGGGCGGTGCGCGCGGCCGCGCTTGGCCAGGATCCCGGCGACCTCAGCGGCGCGGAGAACCCCGACGCGGTGGCCGTGATCAGCGCGGCGGTCACCGAGGGCCGGTCATGATGCCTTCAGTCCTCGTCTGGCACGGGAATCGCGATGCGATCGTCCACCGCGAGCGCCGCGGCCGCGTAGCCGTGCACGTGCCGGGTCATCCGGCGGGCGGCCGCGTCGGCGTCGCGCTCCTTGATGGCCCTGGTGACCGAGCGGTGGGCGCGGATCGCGATGGCGCGGACGGCGTCGTCGACGAAGCCCTCGGTGTTCGTGGCCGAGTAGATGGCGCGGGACAGAGCGATCATGATGCCGGTCAGAATCTCGTTGTGGCTGGCGGTCGCCACGCCGACGTGCCAGTCGACGTTCGCCTGCAGGAACTGCTCGAGGCTGCCACTGGCAGCGAGGGCCTCGTTGGCGTCGGTGAGCCGGCGCAGGTCCTCGTCGGTTCGGTTGACGGCGGCGAGTTGGGCGCAGTGCGGCTCGATCGCCTCGCGGGTCTGGTGGACCGAGGTGAGTCGTACCTGGCGGCCGCGGATCATCAGCTCGAGGGAGTCGGCGACCGAGTCCTCACCGGGTTTGCGGACGAACGCGCCCCCGGCGCGCCCGGCGCGGATGTAGATGAGCCCCTGGACCTCCAGGATGCGCAGCGCCTCCCGCACGGTGGTGCGGCCCATCCGGGTCTGCGTGACCAACTCCCGTTCCGGGGGCAGCGAGGCGCCCTCCGGGTATTCACCGGACAGGATGCGCTCCCGGATCTCGTTGGCGAGAACGTCGGATGCCTTCGGGACCGCCATCGGGGACAGCTGGATGGGCCGTGCGCCTTCGGTCATGTCAGCTCCAGATCCGTGGTCTAAAGGTCAGACCCAAAGTAGCAGAGGAGGCTCGATGCGGTGGGAGCTGACGGCGGAGCAGGACGACTTCCGATCCGTTCTCCGCGACTGGCTGGCTGAGCACTGCGCACCGAACCTGCGCGGCTGGCTCGACTCCGGCGACCTGGACCCGTTCGAGCGCGAGTTCGTCTCGGCAGGGTGGTTCTCCGTCGGCTCGCCGGAGGAACTCGGCGGTCAGGGCGGCGGGCTTGTCGAGTTGGCCCTGGTGGCCGAGGAGCTGGGGCGCGCCGCGGCGCCGTCCTCGGCGTGGCTGGGTTCGGTAGTGACCGTGCCAGGACTGGCGACCGCGCCGGAGGCGGCGAAGGCACTGCTCGCCGACGGGGTCACAACCGTGCTGGCCGTACCGGCCGATTCCGTTCCCGGCGCCACGTCCGGCGGGGCCGTGCGCACTGTGCTCGGTGCCGACCGGGCCCAGCGGCTGCTCGTCCCGACGCGGCAGGGCCTGGCGCTGGTCGACACGGAGGACGTCGAGCTACGACCTCGGGGGCTCGTCGACCGCACCAGAACCGTGGCCGACGTGACGTTCTCCAACGACCCCGACGCCGTGCTGCCCGCCGATGCGCTGCCCGGCATGGCGTTGCGCGCGGCGGTGCTGACCGCGGCGGACTCGCTCGGGGTCGCCGAGCGGGTGCTCGACATGGCGGTCGAGTACACGGTGCAGCGCCAGCAGTTCGGGGTGCCGATCGGGTCGTTCCAGGCGGTGAAGCACGCGGCGGCGGAGATGCTCGTGCAGGTGGAGGCGGCGCGCTCGATCGTCTTCCTGGCCGCGGCGTCCGTCGAGGCGGGCCATCCGGACGCCGTCAAGCACGCTGCCGCGGCCAAGGCACAGGTGACCGCCGGGGTGGCGGGGGCGGTGGACACCGCACTGACGCTACACGGCGCGATCGGCTACACGTGGGAGCACGACCTGCAGCTGTTCTACAAGCGCGCCAAGCTAAATCGCGTGCTGTTCGGTTCGCCGGAGCGGTGGAACGAGCGGCTCGCGAGTGAGCTGGACCTC
>Ga0193742_1001813_pt1 | contig 12532 bp, 9 predicted proteins | sample L2c1metaG_FD_165511 | JGI IMG/M metagenome (GOLD analysis project Ga0193742, IMG submission 165511) | Soil microbial communities from a riparian zone of the East river system, Colorado, United States - L2c1 | ecosystem: Environmental > Terrestrial > Soil > Riparian zone | place: USA: East River... | reverse complement strand
TATAGTCCCGTGCGATGAAGAAAAACGCCCGCATCGCGTGTGCGATGCGGGCGCCTTGAAAAAGAGACAGATCAGTGGGTCGGAGGGTTTGTCTTTTGAGCCAGTTTCAGGTGGTCTTGCAGAGTCTGTGCCGCCGGCAGATAGGTAATCGCCTTGGCAATCTGCGGGTCCCACTCCGCCCGAACCTTCAGCCCCTCAAGCTGGCCGAACTGCGAGGTGAAGAGGTCGCTCTTGATGCTCTCCTTCAACCACTCCTGCACCCCGGCAATGTCCTGATCGCTGTACTCGATGTTCTGAGGAGGAGCCTTCAGAAACGTCTTGAACTCCTGCATCACAGCATCGTCGACGACAAAGTCCTTGCCGACCGATCCATGAGTTGCCAGATAGTGTTTGCTGAAGTTGAAGAAAGCGTAATGTTGCAGCAGTGAATCCTGAAAACGGTTCGACTTCAGGTTATCGATCGACTCGTCAGGGGTAATTCCGCCGCCGCCATAGACCGTACGGCCTGAATCCGTCAGCTTCACCTCAAGATTGCTCTTGTCCTTGGCCTTGGTCGAAGGATCGCGCACATAGTAATAGTCGTACAACGACACATTGCTATAGTTGCGCTGAATCAACCGGCCCGACGGTGTGTAGTAGTGATACGTCGTCAGCGCCAGCCCCGTATTTTCGGAGACCTGGAAGACCGTCTGCACCAAACCCTTTCCGAAGGTCGTCTCTCCCACAATCAGCGCGCGGTCATGATCCTGCAGCGCGCCCGAGACGATCTCCGCCGCCGAAGCTGTATTCCGGTTCACCAGCACCACAATCGGATACTTCAAATCCGATCCGTGCGACGCGCGATAGACCTGATCCGGGAAGGCGCGTCCGCGCTGCGAAACCACAATCTGGCCCTTCTGCAGAAACTTGTCGCTCATATTGACGGCCTCGTTCAACAGGCCGCCCGGGTTGCCGCGCAGGTCGATCACCAGACCGTTAATGTTGCCGAACTTGTCCAGAGCTTCTCCGACTTCACGGCTCGTCGTCTCCATGAAATTGGTCACGTGGATATAACCGACGCCCGGTTTGATCGTGAAGGCGAGATCGACCGAAGGACGAGAGACCTCATCGCGCACCAGGTCGAAGTCCAGAGGCTTCGAAGAGCCTTCGCGGCTCATCGTCACCACCACGTGCGTGGCGCGTGGGCCCTTCAGCAGCGCAGCTACGCCCGCCGAGTCCATGCCTTCCGTGCTCTTGCCGTCGACCGCGAGAATCGTGTCGCCCGGCCGGATGCCCGCCTTGAACGACGGCGTCCCCTCGAACGGATAGAGCACAACGATCTTGGTTCCGCCCTTCGCCGTTGGATCCGGCTGCGGCTGAATCGTCATGCCTACGCCGTAGTATCGGCCGTGCTGATCCTCGCGCATCTGCGCATAGGCCTTGGGGTCGTAGAAGTTCGAGTGCGGATCGAGCACATGCAGCATGCCCGGAATCGCTCCGTCATAGATGGCCTTGTCCGCTTTGTCGGTGGTCATCTTGTCGGCATAGTTCTGCTCCACCAGCGAGTACACCCCGGTAAAGTTGCGCAGGCTGTCGCGCAGCGTCGACTCGTCGGTCGCCGACTGGGCCGAGACCCTCTGGTTGATAAACGATCCGGCTACTGCGCAGGTGGCCAGAAAGACGGTAACGGATAATAGTGCACGGCGTGTGCGGGGTGCCATCGATTCGGTAACCTCGGAAGGGACGAAAGCTGCGCAGGGCGTGCGCGGGATGCATCTCCAGACTTCTTTCTCTAGTCTATAAATGCGTCTTCCATTGAGACGGAGTATAGCACCGGCAGGTAAGCTCTTTCCCCTCCGGAAACGGGATTCGCCTCTTGGGGGCCGGGGCGGTTAGAATGAGGGCACGCGGATACCGCCCGGCCTCTTCGGCGAGTCCAAAACCGAGGGGTACGGCGTATGGGCGCAGCTACCCTATCCGTCGAGGTTGCAGAGATAACGAGTGACGATGACTTTTAGAATTTCGCAGTTCAGGGCAGCATGCGGGCTTTGCCTGTTGACGCTGCCGGTTGCGGCGCTGGCACAGGCTCCGCGGTACCAGAGCCCGCTGGCGGTTCCCAACGCTCCCCAGCAGCAGATCATTCTGCCCTCTCCGACTCCCATTACACCCAATGGTGCCGTCGTGGAGGACGTCGTTGCCCGCATCAATGACCAGATCATCGGCCGCGCCGACATGGAACGCAGCGTGCAGCAGATGGCCATGGAAAATCAGCAGAATCAGGTCTCTCCCGAAGAGGCCGCGGACCGCCAGAAAAACCTTCTGCGCGACATGATCGACCAGCAGCTTCTTCTCTCGCGCGCCAAGGAGCTCGGTCTCAACGGCGACGCAGAGGTCATCCGCCGTCTCGACGAGATCCGCAAGCAGAACCATTTGGACTCCATGGAAGACCTTGAAAAGGCAGCTCGCCAGCAGGGCGTCTCCTTTGAGGACTTCAAGGCCAATATCAAGAACAGCATCCTTACCCAGCAGGTCGTCCGCGACGAAGTTGGACGCCATCTGCAGGCGACCCAGGGCCAGGAACAGGCCTACTACGAGGCCCATAAAAACGACTTCACGCAGCCCGAACAGGTGCGCCTCAGCGAGATCCTCGTCCCCACCCCGGCCGATGCCTCAGAGACTGTAGTCGCCCAGGCGCAGGCCAAGGCCGACGATATCGCGGGAAAGATCAAGGCTGGCGGAGCCTTCGACGATCTTGCCAAAGCCAACTCCGGAGGTCCGACCGCCACTCAGGGAGGCGATCTCGGACTCTTCAAGCGCGGAGCCCTCGCCAAAGTCCTTGAGGACCAGACCTTTCCGCTTCCCGCAGGCGGCGTGACGCCTCCCATCCGCACCCGTCAGGGCTTTGTCATCCTCAAGGTCACCGAGCACCAGGCTGCCGGGACCCCTACCCTCAAGGAGATCGAGCCCCAGGTTCAGGAGGCGATGTACATGCAGGCCATGCAGCCTGCCCTCCGCACCTACCTCACCAAGCTGCGCGAAGAGGCCTACATCGATATCAAGCCGGGCTTTGTTGACTCCGGAGCCAGTGCGCGCCAGACCAAGCCGGTCTTCACCGCCTACGCCCCGCCCGTGCCCAAGAAGAAGCAAAAGGAGAAGGAGCGCTTCGACCGCGGAGGACGCTTCTCCAACGTGAGCAAGACCACCGCCACCCCGGCGGCAACTCCCGCAGTCGCCACCTCCACGACTCCTTCGGCCGCCGCGCCTTCGAACGCCGCCCCTACGACCGCTGCTGCCGACGGTACGGCTCCGGCCACTCCCGCGGCAACGACCGCCAGCAAGGCCGCTGCTCCGACGACTTCCTCAAACTCAAAGCCAAAGAAGATCAAGCGTGAGAAGGTCCGCTACGGACAGGCGCCCAGGAATGCGCTTCCGCCAGGCCCGCAGGAGACTGCCGTGGGTACGGGGGCCGGTGAGGCCACCTCCACCCAGACCGCCGACGCTGGGGCTGCAGTTGCTCCCGGAACGGCCATTGCTCCCACGGAGAGCTCCACCCAGGTCCTTGGCACCAACAGCGATCCGCTGGGGCCCCCGCCAGCCCCGTCCGGCAAGTCCCGTTACAGCTACCGCGCCAAGACCATGGCCGCTGACAACGTTGCCAAGAAGCAGGCGGTCGTCAAGCAGAAGACCGCTTTTACCCCCACGGGCCCTACGACTGACGAAAAACAGACTAAAACCCAGCAGGCTGCCCCACTCGGCCTGAACGGCGACACGACCGCTAAGAAAAAGAAGCGTGTCAAGGGCGATCCCAAGGAGCGTCTGCAGAACAAGCCGGTCAACCCCCAGCCTGTCCAGGGGCCAGCGCCGGAGCCGACGGTAAACCCATCCCTCGGAGCAACGCCCCAGGGTATGGCTCCCGCGCCGGTCCCGGCCCCCGCGTCGGCTCCAGCTCCGCAGAACAACGCTCCCGCTCCGGCTGCACCTGAGCCCGCACCCACTCCGTCACCGCAGCCAAACAACTAACCCTCTAAACTGGTTTTGAGGGTTACCCGGCGCGAGGCTTCGGCCTCGCGTCTTCTTCCTTACACCCTCGGCGTATTCTGTCTTCAATGAAAGACTTCTTCATCGCGGATGCTCCCCGCTTCGACAACACCGTCGTCACTTCGTACTTTGTCCTCTCCTCGCTTCAACTCCGCGAAAAGCGCCAGGGCGGTCAGTTCCTTACGGTCACGCTGACCGACAAGACCGGCTCCATGCCCGCCATCATGTGGGAGGACTTCGCCGACTCCATCGCCGTCTGCTCCGAGGGCTGCTACGTCAAGGCGCAGGGCCAGATCACCCGCTATCAAAACAAGTTCCAGATGGCGCTGCAGAAGTTCCGCTTCGCCGCCGAGACCGAGATCGATCCCACCGACTATCTCCCCGTCACCCGGTTCGACATCGACCAGATGGGGGAGGAGCTGCGCGGCTACGTCTCCCGCTTCAGCAACCCCGATCTACGCCGCCTCGTCTTCGCCTTCCTGGACGACCCCGCGATCGCCGCGGCCTACCGGGTAGCGCCAGCCGCCAAGGTGCTGCACCATGCCTGGATCGGCGGCCTGCTGGAGCACGTCCTCACCCTCGTCCGCGTCTGTCTCGCCGCGGCGCCCTTCTATCCCGAGGTCGATCCCGACCTGCTCGTGACCGGGGCTATCCTGCACGACATCGGCAAGGTCCGCGAGCTCTCCTGGAAGTCGAGCTTCGGTTACACCCTCGAGGGCCAGCTCATCGGCCACATCAGCATCGCGCAGGGCATGTTGATCGAAAAGGTCCGGGAGCTCGAGCCGTTTCCCGAGAAGCTCCGCATCCTGGTCGAGCACATGATTCTTTCGCATCACGGCAAATACGAGTTCGGTTCCCCCAAGCTCCCCATGACACCGGAGGCACTGCTGCTGAACACCCTCGACGATCTCGAGGCCAAGATGCAGACCCTGCGCAACGCCTTCGCCGCCGCGGAGGCCCAGGGGAAGGGGCCGGGCGAGGTCAGCGACTGGATCCGCTCCATGGAACGTCCCCTCTTCAACTCGCGGGCCTGGCTGAGCGACGAAGCCTCTGGAAACAAAGGGGCCGCCAGAAACGAAGGAGCCTCTGGAAATGAAGGAGCCGCTCGAAACGACGGAGCTGCTGGAAAAGAAGGAGCCGCCGGAGGTCCAGCCCCCTCGAAAGACGGCCAGAGGTCTCTCCTGGACCATGCCGAGGGCCTGGAGAGCCTGGAAGTCTCAGAAGACGACCAGATCTCGGAAGACAGCCGGATTCCAACCGAGGATCCCGAGACCTCTCCTGTCGATTAGCTCGGAGACAAACCGCCTGGCGCAGAGAACCGCCTGGCACGGAGATGCCCACCCCCGGCCCTTCCTCACAAGCCGTCCCTCTGAGCAAAGCGAAGAGCAAGCCGTCATTCTGAGCGAAGCGAAGAATCCCTGTATTTCCTTTGCAGGATGCCAACTCGCGCACGCTCTCAACCCTGTCAAGCCCCAATCGAGCGTAAACACAACAAAATGAAGAGAATAGAAGGTGCCGACCAGATGCCGTCGCTTTGGTAAAATAAAGAACAGAAGGACGAAAGCCCCGGAATCCCTGGCTTTCGCCCTTAACTCTTTTAAATCCAAGACTTTAGCCATAACTAATTTGTTTTGAAGACTTTGCAGGTTAGAGCCCTCGTAACCTCATAGAAACAAAGATTTTATCGCCAGAACAGGGGGAGGGGGGACCCTCGAGCCGAGCCCCTATCCTCCCGGGAAGTCATTGTTACAATAAGGCCTCGTCTTCCAGTCCGAACCACCAAGGTTATGCAGCACGATGCTTCGATTTTCCACAGCAGGTGAGAGCCACGGCGAGAGTCTCGTCGCCCTGGTCAGCGGTCTTCCAGCCGGCGTGCCGGTCGATCAGGAGTACATCAGCCGCGAGCTCTGGCGCCGTCAGCGCGGCTACGGCCGCGGCGGCCGCATGCGCATCGAACGCGACACGGCGCACATCCTCTCCGGAGTCCGGCACGGCAGGACCATCGGCTCGCCCGTTGCGATGACCATCGCCAACAATGACTGGAAGAACTGGACCGAGATCCTTCCCGTCGAAGAAGGCGATTCGGCGAAACACAAGGCTGTCGCCTCTCCGCGTCCCGGCCACGCCGATCTCGCCGGCGCGCTGAAGTACAACTTTCCCGATGCGCGTTACGTCCTCGAACGCGCCAGCGCCCGCGAGTCCTCTGCGCGCGTCGCCTGCGGAGCCCTCGCCAAGCTGTTGCTCCGCGAGCTCGGTGTCGAGGTTCTCTCGCACGTCATTCGAGTCGGCAAAGCCGAGCTCTCGCGGCCAGCGCAGTGGAACGAGATCATCGCCCTCTCGCAGAAGGAAGAGATCCTGCTCAACTGCGTCGATCCCGCGGACGAGGCCCGCATGAAGGCCGAGGTCGATGCCGTTCTCCGCACCGGCGACACCGTCGGAGGAGTCTTCGAGGTAGTGGTTCACGGTCTTCCTCCGGGAGTCGGAACCCACGTCAACTGGGATGAGCGCCTCGATGGTCTGCTCGCCCAGGCCGTGATGAGCCTGCAGGCCGTCAAGGCCGTCGAGATCGGACGCGGCGTGACTGCCGCCGAATCCCTCGGCTCTACCGTTCACGATGCCATCGGTTACGAGGGCTCCAGCGAAGACTTCACCAGGTTTTCTCGCGACCACAACAACGCTGGAGGGATTGAAGGCGGCATCTCAAATGGCGAGGACATCGTCGTGCGCGGATACCTGAAGCCCATCTCGACCCTGCGCCGCCCTCTCGGCAGCGTAAGCTTCGAGACGCGCGAGCCGGTCAAGGCCGCCTATGAGCGCTCCGATGTCTGCGTAGTCCCCGCTGCGGGAGTTGCCTCCGAGGCGATGGTCGCGCTCGCCGTTGCGCGCCTCATGCTGGAAAAGTTCGGAGGTGACTCGCTGAATGAGCTCCGCCGTAACTACAACGGATATCTCGAACAGATAAGAGCATATTGACGTGGCCAAGAAGACAAAGATCCGTGAGATTGTAAAGTACCCCGACCCCGTGCTGGCGAAGCCGGGGGAGCCCATCACTGTCTTCGACGGCGACCTGCAGGCGCTGGTCGAGGAGATGTTCGAGTCCATGTATGCCGCGCACGGGATCGGCCTGGCCGCTCCGCAGATCGGTCTCTCCAAGCGCCTCACCGTCATCGATGTCAACTTCAAGAAAGACCCCGCGGACAAGCTCGTCCTCATCAACCCCGAGATCGTCGAGCGCGAGGGCAAGCAGTTCGAGGAGGAGGGATGCCTCTCGCTGCCCGACATTCGCGAGAAGGTCAACCGGGCCGCGAAGGTCAAGGTCCGTGCCCAGAATGTCACAGGCGAGTGGTTCGAGGTGGAAGGCGAAGAGCTTCTCTCCCGGGCCTTGCAGCACGAGATCGATCACCTCGACGGCGTGCTCTTCCTGGATCGCCTGAGCCGCCTCAAGCGCGACCTGGTCGTCCGCAGGATCAAGAAGCTGATCAAAAACGGCGAGTGGTGATCTTCACCACTCGCCCGTCATTCTGACCCTCGAGCGCAGCGAAGGGGAAGAATCCCTGTCTTTTGCTCGCAACGCCCGTAACCTCTGCGTCGGATATGCATTTCGCCCTTCTCGGCAAACCACGTCTTCGATCGTCGAGCTAACATAAACCGAATGAGACTTGTCTTCTGCGGAACTCCGCAATTCGCTGTCCCTACGCTTGAAGCCGTTCTTGAAGCCGGCCATGAGGTCGCTCTGGTCATCACGCAGCCCGACCGTCCGGTGGGCCGCGACCAGAAGCTGCAGGCTCCTCCGGTCAAGCGGACCGCGCTTGCGAACTCTATTCCGGTGCTGCAGCCGGAGAAGATCAAGAACAACGCCGAATTACGTGCGCAGCTTGAGGTGATCGCTCCCGATGCGATCCTCGTGGTTGCCTATGGACGCATCATTCCGCAGTGGATGCTTGACCTGCCGCGGTTCGGCAACATCAACCTGCATGGCTCGCTGCTGCCGAAGTATCGAGGCGCTGCGCCGATCCAGTGGGCGGTCGCCAATGGTGAGACGATTACGGGAATAACGACGATGCGTCTCGACGCCGGTCTCGACACCGGCCCCATGCTGCTGGCGCAGGCTGTTCCCGTTGGAGAAGAGGAGACCGCGGTCGAGGTCTACGAGAACCTGGCTGAAGTGGGCGCACCTCTGATGGTGGAGACGCTTCGCCGACTGGAATCGGGAGATCTGTTTCCTACGGAGCAGGATCACGCGTTGGCCAGCCATGCTCCCATCCTCACCCGTGACGAGGGCCGTCTTGATTTCTCCCGCACGGCAAAACAGATTCACGATCGCTGGCGTGGCTTTCAGCCGTGGCCTGGGGCGTTTACGACGTTGAACGGCAAGAAACTGATCGCTCACCGCATGCGCCCGGTCGAACACACCGAGCTGATCGTGCCCGGCCTGATCCATCTCCATGAAGGACGTCTGCTGGTGGGTTGCGGGGAGGGAAGTGTTCTTGAGTTCGAAGAGGTGCAGATCGAGGGCAAGCGCCGCATGTCCGCCGCAGAGCTGTTGCGCGGCTATCCGATCAACTCCGGAGAGCGCCTTGGAGAGTAGCTGGATGTCTCCAGTGGAACCCCGCTATGGTTGCCAGGGTTGTGAACCCCGCGCAAGCCGATGGAAGCGGAGTTCAAAAGAGTATTCTTGGGATTGAAAGCGGCCTCCCCTTGTCCAAACCTTCTCCCCGATCCGGTTCAATCTCTCCCGCGCGTGTGTCTGCCTTCGAGGTGCTCACGCTGGTGGCTGCCGGCAAGGGTAACAGCGACGACGTTCTCCACGCCCGGACGATGAATCTGTCTCCGGAAGACCGCAACCTTGCAACGGCGCTCGTGCTGGGAGTTCTCCGCTGGCAGATCGCGCTTGACGCCCGGGTTCAGCCGCTACTGCAACGGCCGGATCAGCGCCTGGCGGAGCCGGTCGCCATTGCGTTGCGCCTGGGAGTGTTCCAGCTTCTTCATCTCGACCGGATTCCTGCGCATGCTGCGCTCAACGAGAGCGTGGAGCTGACCCGTGCCGCTGACCATCCCCATGCGGCCGGGATGGTCAACGCGATCCTGCGCAAACTGATCGCGACAAAGCCGCCGGGAAGGCCGATTCATGAGAGCACGGCGGCGTTCGCGCAGCGTCTCGCGCATCCGCAGTGGCTTGTGGAGCGCTGGGTGAAGAGCTATGGCCGCGCTGCAGCGATCAGCATCTGCGAGGCCGGTCAGGTGGAGCCTGGGGAAACGAGTCTCTTTATCGACGGGCCGGAAGAGAATCTGCCGCGGATCGACGATGGCTCGCGTCTTGTCGCTGAGCTGGCCGCAGCAGCGCATCCACAGATTGCCCACGTCTGGGACGCTTGCGCCGCGCCCGGAGGCAAGACCCTCATCCTCGCGAACCGGCTGCCGGATGCGGAGATTCTTGCTACGGATGTCAATGCCCGGCGGCTGCTGGCGATGCAGCCGAGGCTCAATCAGTATGGATATACCGCAAGGGTGAAGATAGAGACGGCGGATGCCAGCAATCCGGCGGCGGCGCTTAAAGACTTCGATCTCATTCTGGCTGACGTTCCCTGTAGCGGCACCGGAACCCTGGCTCGTAATCCGGAGATTCGCTTCCGTGTTCTACCCTCCGAGCTTGCGCGCCACGCCGATCGCCAGCGCCAGATTCTTCGCGCCACGCTCTCGCGTCTTGCTCCTGGAGGCCGCCTGCTCTACTCGACCTGCTCGCTTGAGCCTGAAGAGTGTGAACAGGTCGTGGAAGCTGTCGCCGAGGACCCTGAATTCAAGACATCGTTCCGCATCTCTCCGCTGCAGCCGGTCCTGGACCGTCTCGGCGCAGAGGGTCTGTTGCGCGAACCTCTGCGCGAAGCCGTCCGCGGAGACTTTCTCCGTACGTTGCCTGGAGTTCATCCCACAGACGGCTTTTTCGCAGCGTTGATCGAACGGGTTTCCTGAAGCGTTTCGTTTAGGCGCGGAAGAGTTTGCGGCGGAGTGCTCCCGCTGCGCCGAGCAGGCCTGTGCCCAGCATGGCAAGCGTAGACGGTTCGGGAACCGGAGCATTCTCAGCCAGCGAGAAGGTTCCGACGCCGAAGCCGCCGTCAGCGCCGCTGACGATTTCGCCGAAGTTGTTGCCGGGCGTAATGACGGAACCGGGCGCAAAGAAGCTGAAGATGTTAATGTCGTTGCCGTCTGCCGTTCCGAAGCTGATGCCATTGGTGTCCAGCAGAGTGCTGTCGGGGAAGAGGAGATCGTCGCCGCCGGCGATGAGGCCGGTGATCATGCTGCCGCCGACGGTTCCGGAGATTCCGGAGACCACCCACTGGCCACCGGAGAGGTCTGCGATGAGCGTCCCGCTCCCTGTTTCGGGGAAGCCGCCAAGGGATGCAGCCGGACCGGTCAGCGTCCAGTCAAACGTGTCTGCGTGCGCAGCCAGCGTGGTGAGAGCAAGGGCGGCAGGAAGGGTGAATAAACGGACAGCGTGTGTCAACTTCATCAGGAGCTCCGGGGTGAGATTGGGTGATGCGAGCTGAGCTATCGCAAGTTGTTGACCAAACTAAAGTTGCAATCGGTCCCGTCGTTCGCGGGCGGTCGCCTTCGCAGCCAAGAGGACATTGCAGGACGTTGCGGGGTAAACAGTAGGGATGTAGCAAATTGATTTCAAACAGGTTACAGCCAGCGGCCTTTTCCCATTTGGTCCTCTTCGTTTCTAGCTTCGTTCTCTTCGCTTGAGAGAGGAGGAGACGGGATCAGTGCGTCAACGAGAGCTGCACCGTATCCCCGCGCGTGACCCTGTGACCTGCGAGCGGACTTTGCGCCACTACGATCCCGGGTGTGAGGCCCGCGACGGCTGGTGCGGGGGCGACAAGTGTGGAGCCCGCAGCAGGAGGGATGGGCTGGGCAGAAGCCGACGGTACAGGAGCGGCGGAAGGGGTCACATCTTCTGCGCTGACGATGCGCAGACCGGCAGATCCCGCACGCACATAGGCGCCAGGGAGCGTGAGGCCTATCAGGGAGGGCATTACGTAGCCGGCGGAAGCCTCTTCCGGCCCATCGCTCATTAGAACGCTCACCCGGGGGCGATCGACTCCCTCGGCTCCAGGGGTGGGGGTCTGGGCCACGACCACCCCCGTGGTTCCCGGCAGGGCCACGTGTCCGACGGTCCCCAGCTCCAATCCCAGGCGCCGCAGTTTGATCGAAGCAGCGCGTTCGCCCTCGCCCTTGAGATCGGGGATCGAGACCTGCTGCGAGCCGAGGCTCTCGGTCACCCTCACCGGCCACTGCCGTCGTACGGTTGCGCCTGCGGACGGATACTGCGCCAGTACCTGTCCTGCCTGGATGTCGGGCGAGTAGAAGCGGTTCTCCAACTGCAGTCGCAGGCCCAGGGCGCTGGCCTTCCGGCTGGCTTCGGCGATGGTCATATGGGTCAACTGAGGAACCTTCACCTCGCGCCCGTGAATGGCCAGCCTCATCGCCAGAAACGCCGAGACGAGCGCGACCGCAATCATCGCCATCGCCCCCAGGACGATATTGAAGAAGCGCTTCACCGCGGCCCAACCTACAAATCGCACACGCACGATCATCGTCTGTTATCCGTCGCCGGTTCAGGGTGAATCAGCAGCCGGTCGACCTCCGGCGCATCCAGTTTAAACGCACCCTCGAGCGCCGTGATTCCCATGTGCACCTTCGACATCGGCAGGTCGTCCGGCATCGTGCAATGGCAGTTCACCTGGAGATGCGATCCCATGCGAGTGACCATCACATCGTGAATATCCAGGATCTCGGGGAATGCGGCGGCTACGCGTCGCAGGCGCACCTCAAGCTGACGGTCGCGATCCTGCGAGTCCGGCTGTTCGATCGTTGCGGGCTCGCTCTCGATATGGGTCAGGATGGAAGAAACCTCCGGGATCTCGCGGTCGATCTCGGCTTCGAGCTGCGTAGCCAGGTCGTGCGCCTGCTTCAGAGGCATCGTCTCGCCGGCTTCGAGGTGCTGCTCCACGTGCAGGCGTCCTCCGACGCGTTGTACGGTTACGTCGTGGATTGCGAGGTTCATCCGCGCCGCCACCGCACGGACGCGATCGTGAACGCTCTCTGCGCCGGTCGCCATGGGAACCGCATGAATCACGACGTCGGCCCCGGGAAGATGCTTCTCCACAGCTAACGTCGCCTCGCCGGTAATCTGCTCGGTGCGTTGAAAGGTCAGATTTCGCGCCAGCCCCAGTGTGAGGTCTGCAAAGAAATCCGAGCCCGACCGTCTTATCCGTAGACGAGTGACTTCGAGCACGCCATGGATCGCCATGAGATCGCGTTCCAGCTCAAGGCGAGTCTGTTCACGAGACTCCCTTGGGGTGGCATCCAGCAGGGCGTCGATGGTGCGCCGGGCCAATCCTACGGTCACGTGCAGAATGATCCCCGAGACGACGAGAGCGGCGATGGGATCGGCCAACTCAAGCGAGGGAATCTTCCACTTCAGACCGATGAACGAAGCTGTGAGCCCTACGAG
>Ga0193742_1001811_pt1 | contig 12539 bp, 11 predicted proteins | sample L2c1metaG_FD_165511 | JGI IMG/M metagenome (GOLD analysis project Ga0193742, IMG submission 165511) | Soil microbial communities from a riparian zone of the East river system, Colorado, United States - L2c1 | ecosystem: Environmental > Terrestrial > Soil > Riparian zone | place: USA: East River... | reverse complement strand
CAGTTTCCCGATCTTGCGGTGCAGCAACGGAAACCGCTGTCCGGAAGCAGGGCCTGCGCGGGGCCGCGATCGGCGGCAGCGTGCTGGGGGAGGACTTTTCCGATCCCAAATTCCATCCGGTCTGGGCCAAGGCGGAGGAATTAGGCGCCGTACTCTTCATCCATCCGCAGAGTACGCCCGAACTCGCCAAACGCTTCAAAGGCAATGGCTGGCTGTCCAACACCATCGGCAACCCGCTCGACACCACCATCGCTTTGCAGCACCTGATCTTCGAGGGCACGCTCGACCGCTTCCCGGGACTCAAGATCATAGCCGCACATGGCGGCGGCTATCTCGGCTCCTACGCCGCACGCGGCGATCATGCCTGCTTCGTGTCGCCGCAGAACTGCAATCCGAACATCACGCTGAAGAAGAAACCATCTGAATATCTCAACCAGCTCTATTTCGATGCCATGGTGTTCACGCCGGAAGGCCTGCGGCATCTCGTGGCGCAGGTCGGTGCGAGCCAGGTGATGCTCGGGACCGACCATCCGATTCCCTGGGAGCAGCACCCGGTCGACCATGTCTTCGCGACCACCACGCTGTCGGACAAGCAGAAGATCGCGATCCTCGGCGGCAACGCGGCAAAATTGTTCGGACTGAAGGTGGCGTGAAGCGGCACTTATAACAGTTTGCCGTCCGGCCCGAAAAACGGATGCGGACCGTCGAAGGTCCCGATCGGCACCTGATGCGTCACCACCGTGCCAAACCCCTCGCCGGGAAACCAGGTGTGGAGGTGGAAGGCTGGCGGTTCCACCTTGAACGAGGGTACGCGGAGTTCAGCGAGGTCGAGATCGACCGTGTGGTTCGGAGCCGGACAGATCGTGGTCGGCACGCCCGCAAACATCGTCAGCGCCGCGCGGTGAACATGGCCGGTAGCGATGAGCTGCACGCGCGGATGACGGCGGACGATGGGTGCGAGTTCGCTCGCGTTGAGAAGATTCTGGCGATCCATATGCCAGATGCCGGCCTTGAATGGCGGGTGATGCAGGAACACGAGCACAGGCCGGTCGGACGAAGAGGCCAGTGTCGCGTCCAGCCAGCTCAGCGTGGAAGCTTCCAACTCGCCATGCGGCTTTCCAGGTACGCTCGAATCCAACAGCAGCAGATCAAGCCCGCCGGCGGCGATCTTCTGATCGAGCGGCCCGGACGGATAGGCATATGACGCGGTGGGAAACGCGGCGCGCATCAGTTCACGCGAGTCGTGATTGCCGGGAATGCCCGCGAAGGGAAGCTTGAGCGGCGCCAGCAGCCGCTTGAGGTACCCATATTCCTCGACGGTCGGCGTATCCGCGAGATCGCCCGATATGACCACAAAGTCCGGCGCCGGCTGAAATTCGTTCAGCGCCGCGACGCAGCGCTCCAGCGCCTTGGCTGTGTCGACCCGGCCGTAAGCCAGCGAGCCCGGCGGCTTGATATGCAGATCGGAAATTTGGGCGATACGAATTGGTTTAGGCGACATCGGCGCTCTCAGTTTTCAGGTGGCAGCAAACGGACGGCGTCCGGTGAAATCAGCAGCCCAACCCGTTCGCCGGCTTTGGTTTGCACCGTATTCGGCGCATCGACCGTGAGCAGTTTATCGGATGCACTACTAATGACCAGGCGTTGCCGGTCGCCAATGAAGCTGACGCTGTCGATGATGCCAGAAAGCGGAGCACTTCCTGTCTCCACCACACGGATCGTCTCGGGACGAATCATGGCGAGCGCAGCCGGCATATTTGCATCGCCCCCGATCGCCTGCCGCCCACCCGGCAAGACAAGATGACCGTTCTCGATCGGCGCCTCGATGATATTCGCGGCGCCAATGAATTCAGCGACGAAGCGGCTTTGCGGCGTGAAGTAAATTTCGCGCGGGCTGCCGATCTGGGCGATCCTGCCCTTCTGCATGACGACCACGCGATCGCCGAGTTCCATGGCTTCGGCCTGATCGTGCGTCACGTAAATCGTGGTGATGCCGAGCGCGCGCAGCAGGCGGTTGAGCTCGCCGCGCAGCCGATCGCGCAACGCCGCATCGAGCGCCGTCAAGGGTTCATCCAGCAGCAAGATGCCCGGTCGGATCGCAACCGCGCGCGCCAGGGCCACGCGCTGCCGTTGCCCGCCTGAAAGCTGATCGACGCGGCGATTCTCAAGCCCCGAAATATTGGTCAGCGCGATCAGTTCGGCGACGCGCGCCGCGCGCTCCTTGCTCGGTATGCCACGGATTTTCAAGCCATAGCCGATATTGTCAGACACACTCATGTTGGGGAAAAGGGCGTAGGACTGGAACACCATGCCGACATTGCGCCGTTCGATCGGCACCGACGTCATATCCTTGCCGTCGAACAATATTTTGCCGCCGGCATCGGGCAATTCGAGGCCCGCGATGATGCGCAGCATCGTGGTCTTGCCGCAGCCGGACGGACCGAGCAACACCAGCGTTTCGCCACGGCTAATATCGAGCGTCGCGGGTTCGAGCGCGCGCGTTCCATCGGCAAACGTCTTGCCGCAGGTCTCGATACGCACCGAGGCGCCATGTCCCGCTGACGCGCTCATCGCTTCTGTTCCTTCTCGGCAAACAATTGCATGGCGACCAATAGCGGGATGATCATCACGAAAAAGATCAGCGTGTAAGCCGAGGCTACCTCGAGCCGCATCGACGCATAACTATCCGCGAGCCCGATCGGCAACGTCTTGGTCAGGGGGGTGTGCAGCATCCAGGTCAGGTTGAATTCGCCGAGCGACAGCGTCACCACCATCAGGCTGCCCGCGAGTATCCCAGGCAGGGCATTGGGCACGATCACGTCGCGAAAGCGCCGCCACGGCGATGCGCCAAGCGATGCCGCGCCTTCGTCCAGCGTCTTGATATCGACCGTTGCGAACACCGCCATCACCGAGCGCACCATGAACGGCATGGTGTAGATCACATGGCCGGTGAGGATGAAAAGCCAGGAGCGGCGAAAATCGCTGAAACCCTGGTAGGTAAGCAGCAATGCCAGAGCGATTGCGAGACCCGGTATCGCCAGCGGCAGCGTGATGACCTCCTCGACGATGCGCGACAGCCGCCCTCCCCGCACGTGCAAGGCGTAAGCCGCGGGAACGCCGACGGCGAGCGTCACGGCAAGGGTCGCGAAGGCGATCACGAAAGATAGCAGGATGGTGCCGGCATAGAGCTCCCAGACCTGGGCGACCCATTGCAGGGTCACGCCGGACTGGATGCCACGAAAATAGTTCACGGTGACGCCGGCCAAGATCGAGAGGATCGCGGGCACCACCAGAAACGCGGCAACGATCAATGTGAAGACAAGCTGGCCACTGAAGATCAGGCGATCGCGCATGGTCTCATCCGGCCGCCGCAACGGTGCTGCCGCTGAAGGAACGGGCCAGCGCCAGGATGAACCAGGTAATGATTCCGAGCCCGACCGACAGCGCGGCCGAGGTCGAAAAATTCGCGGCCAGCGTGAACTCGGTATAGATCAGCATCGGCAACACATCGATATTGGTCGCCAGCGTGAACGCCGTGCCGAACGCTCCCATCGCCGTCGCAAAGGCAATCGCACCGGAGGCGACGAAAGCCGGCGCCAGTGCCGGCAGCACGACATCGCGCTGTACCGCCCACGGGCTGGCCCCCAGCGAACGCGCGGCTTCTTCGAGACCGACATCGAGCTTCTGCACCGCCGCCATGATGGTGAGGATCACGCGCGGGATCGAGAAATAGAGATAGCCGAGGAACAGCCCGTAGATCGAATAGGCGAACACCAGCTTTTCGCCAAACAGGCGATTGGACCAATCGCCGATCAACCCTTGGCGTCCGGCGAGCAGGATGATCAGGAAGCCGATGACCACGCCGGGAAATGCCAATGGAAAGGTCAGCATCGCAATCAGTACGGCGCGGCCGGGAAAGCGATGCCGTTGCAGGAACATGCCAGCGATGGTCGCCACGATCAGCGTCACGATGGTGGTCGCGGCCGCCAGCAGCACCGTATTGATCAGCGTGGCGCGGTAGCGCGGCTCGGTCAGGATCGCCAGATAGCCCGCAATGCCTTGCGGGCCTTCCGCCCCGGTCACGACCAGCCGCCCCATCGGCAGCAGGAAAAATGCCGCCGTCACCACCGCAAGCGGCAGCAGGCACAACCAGACAAAGGATCTATGCGACATCAGTCGAGGGCGCCCCGGAGCTTCAGTTCTGATGAATCAGAACTGACACTCTACTTTGTTAACGCGTTTTCTTCACGCGAACCGGTACCCACTTCGCTCGAAAACGCTCTAACCGGACGCCATATTGCCTCAGCGGACCTCGGCGAGATAGCGGTCGACAAAGCCTTTTTGCACGTTTTCCATCTGCCCCCAGTCGACATTTTTCGCGCGCGCATAGTCGCTGTCGGGCAGGAACTTCTTCTTCACGGCTTCAGGCAGCTCGATGGGCCGTGCGGGACGCAGATAGGCGTTGGTCCAGATCGCCTGCCCCTTGTCGGACAGAAGATAGTCAATCACCTTTTTGGCTTTGTCTTTGTCCGGCGCATTCTTGACCAGGCCAACCACGTAAGGAAACACCACCGAACCTTCGCAAGGGATCACGAACTCGAAATTGCCCTTTTCGGAGTACTGCGCTCGATAGGCGTTGAAATCATAGTCCAGCAGGATTGGCATCTCGCCCGATACCACGCGGGCATAGGAGGTCTGCTTGGGGACGATCGGGTCGTTCTTGCGCAGGTCCTTGAAGAAGCCGATCGCGGGATCGAAATTTGCCGCAGTGCCACCGAGCGCCATGTTGATCGCAACGGCGCCGACATACCCGACCGCCGCCGATGACGGATCGAGATAGCCGACCATCCCCTTATAATCCGGCTTCAGGAGGTCCTTCCAGCAGGCCGGCACCGGCTTGCCGCCCAGCGCATCCTTGTTCACGAACAGGCCAAGCGTGCCGGAATGAATCGTGGTCCAGTAGCCGTCAGCGTCCTTCAGGCCGGCGGGGACCTGGTCCCAGTTGGCCGGCTTATAGGGCTCCAGCGCATCCTGCGTTTTGGCCTTCATGCCGAAGGTGACGCCGAAATAGCCGATATCGCCGACGGGATTGCTTTTCTCGGCCAATATCTGCGCCAGCGCCTGGCCCGAGTTCTTGTTGTCGTGCGGAATATCGTAATTGAGGTCCGCTTTGATCGCCTTGAGCATCGAGGCCCAGTCGGCCCATTCCGGCGGGCAATTGTAGCAGATGACATCGGCCGCTTTGGCGGACTGCCCGGGCGCGAACAGCGCTAGCGCCAGCAGAGCAAGAACAAGACGGACGGTCTTCATGGGTCACTCCGGTTTTCGCGCGACTGAAAAGGATATCAGCACCAGCCGGCGACCAAGTATAGGCCGCGCATGAAGGTTTTGCGACGGAGCGTTTTGCTATGCAGCAAAGGGCTATTGCGGGACGTGAGGCGTTCGGGAATTTCGTCAGCCGGCGATTTCAGCTAGGCTTCGGCCATGACAGGAGACGCGTCATGTACCAGCCCGCCGGCGTCAAGATTTCCACCGACCTGCCCATCCCTGACCAGATGAACGCTTGGGTCCTTGACGACCCGGACCATCTCTCGTTGCGCAAGAAGCCGGTGCCTATTCCCGCGCGCGCGGAAGTGCTGGTGCGGATCGATGCGGTTGCGATCTGCGCGACCGACCTTGAGATCATTCATTCCGGCTCGCCAGCGAGCATTCAGGGCGGCCTGCCCTTCAACAAGAATTTCACGCCGGGCCACGAATACATGGGCACCGTCGCAGCACTCGGGCCCGACGTTGACGAATTCAGGATTGGGGAGCGTGTTAGCGTGGAGATCCACGCCGGCTGCGGCCAGTGCAAGCGCTGCCGCCAGGGCATGTACACGTCATGCCTGAATTACGGGAAGCCCGAGAAGGGTCACCGCGCCAATGGATTCACCACCGATGGCGGTTTTACTGAATATGCCGTCAACCACATCAACACGCTGGCGCGTGTCCCCGACACCATGAGCGACGCGGAGGCGACGCTGGTCGTCACCGCCGGTACCTCGATGTATGGCTTGACTGAATTGGGAGGGTTGGTGGCGGGCGAGAGCGTCGTGGTGATCGGCCCGGGGCCGATCGGGCTGCTCGCGGTGGCCGTTGCCAAAGCGCTCGGCGCAAGTCCGGTGATCCTAACAGGAACGCGCAACAAGCGGCTTGCGATCGGAAAGGAGCTCGGCGCCGATCGCGTCATCAATATCAACGATGAGGATGCGGTCGAGGTGGTCAGGCAGCTCACCGGCGGCATCGGCGCCGATTATGTGGTGGAATGCGCGGGAACGGAGACCACGATCAATCAGGCCATTCACATGACCAACCGCGGCGGAAAAATCTGCCTCGCGGCGTTCCCGCACGACCCCGTCACGATGGATCTCGCGCACCTCGTGAAGAACAACATCTATGCCTACGGCATCCGCGGCGAAGGCCGCAGCGCGACACGCCGCGCCATGGCGCTGATGGCGGAAAAGCGCTTCGATGCGACGAAAATCCACACCCACACGTTTCCGCTGGCCGATCTGCCGACCGCGCTAAGATACGCGCGTGAGCGTGTCGACGATGCCATCAAGGTGGTCGTCACGAACCGGCAGGCGAGCTCAATCGCGAACGTTGCGGCCGAGTGAACGCGCGGCTTCTGCTGGCTCTGTCGTCGCTCAAATTCGGCCGAGCGCGGCTAGAATAATTTGGGGGGTCAGCGGAATCTCGGTGATGATTGTCCCAAACGGCCTGAGCGCATCGTTGACCGCGTTGGTCACGGCGGCCGCCGCCCCCGCCGTACCGGCCTCGCCGGCACCCTTGGCGCCCAACTCCGATTCCAGCGTCGGCGAGACCACATGGCCGATATCGATATCCGGCATTTCGCCGGACATCGGCACCAGATAGTCGGCCATGTTGGCATTGGTGAGCTGGCCCCGCTCGTCGTACTCGCATTTTTCGAACAATGCGGCACCAAGGCCCTGCACTACGCCTCCCCGGATCTGCTCATCGACCAGTTGCGGATTGATGATCGTTCCGCAATCTTCGACCAGCCAATGCTTCAGCAATTTGACGAAGCCGGTATCGGTGTCGACCTCCAGCCATGAGGCCTGCACGCCATTGGTGAAGGCAAAGGGATACTCGCGAGGGACAAAATGGCGTGTCGCCATCAGCTCGGGCTGCATCCCCGGCGGCAATGTATCGGGACGAAAGTAAACGATCCTCGCCAGTTCCTTTAGTTCGATGCGCGCAGCACCATCGCCAGCATTCACAACGCTGTTGTTGACGATGTCGAGTTCACCCGGTGTCGCCTGCAGGATGGCCGCTGCAACGTCGAGTATGTTCTTGCGCAACACCTTGGTGGCCTGAAGCGCGGCCTCGCCGCCGATGCCGGCGCCACGCGAGGCCCAGGTACCGCCGCCATAGGGCGTGTTGTCGGTATCGCCGAGGATGACGCGCACGCGGTCCATCGAGACACCGAGCACGCTGCCGACGATCTGGGCGGTGAGCGATTCCGATCCCTGTCCCTGCTCGGTAATGCTGGTCTGGCAGATCACCGCCCCCTGAGCATCGAGCCGCACGGCGACGCCATCCTGCGAGGATATCTTGGCGCCACCGACGCCATAGAATGCCGCGCTGGGATTGGTAACTTCGATAAAGCTCGCGATCCCGATGCCGCGATGAATATTTCTGGTTCGCAACGCCGTCTGTTCCGCGCGCAACGCATCGTAGTCCATCATCTTGATGAGCTTCGCCAGCGCGGCGTGGTGCGACAATTGCTCGAAACGCAACCCCGAGGGAGAGGCACAGGGATAGGCGTCGTCGGCAATCAGGTTACGGCGGCGAATTTCGATCGGGTCCATGCCGATCTTCATCGCCGCCAGGTCGACCAGACCCTCGGTCACCGAGCAAGCGATCGGGTGCCCGACGGCGCGGTATTGGCACATGACGTTCTTGTTCTGGAACACGACGCGGGCACGAGCGCGATAGTTCTTTGTGACATAGGGCCCACCAACCAGATTGACGACCTGATTGGCCTCGATAGCACTGGTGCGTGGATACATCGAATACGGGCCGATACCCGTAATATCGTCGATCTCGAACGCTGTGATGGTGCCGTCGCGTTTGACGCCGATCTTTCCCGTACAGCGATGATCGCGCGCATGGATATCGGTATTAAAACTCTCGACCCGGTCGGCGACGAATTTGACCGGTCGCCGCAGCAGTTTCGATAGCGCGTAAGTCGCCATCTCGTCGGCATAGATATGGACCTTGATGCCGAAGGAGCCACCGACGTCCTTGCAGACCACGCGGACCTGGGCCTCCTGAATACCTAGATGCAGCGCCGCGATGTTCTGCACCATATGCGGCGCCTGCGTCCCCTGATAGATCGTGAGCCGCGCTTCAGCGGCATTCCAGTCGGCGACCACCGAACGCGGTTCCAGCGTCACACCGGTGTGCCGTCCAAAGATGAATTCTGCCTTCACCACCTCGTCCGAGGTGGCAAAGGCGTCGTCGACCGTGCCCGCATCATGATTGCGCTCGAAGGCCAGATTATCGCCGAGCGAAGGGTGGATCACCGGCGTCAGGGGATCGAGAGCAGTGCGCATGTCCGTTACGGCATCGAGTTCTTCATACGCGACCGACACATGCTCTGCCGCATCCTCGGCGGCGGCGCGGCTGGTTGCGACGATCGCCGCGACGGCTTCGCCCTGCCAGCACACACGGTCAAGCGCAATCGCACTTTGCGGCGCGGATTTGAGGCCTTTCAGATGCGAAAGCACGCCCACCCACGGGGTGATGACGGCAGCAAGTTCCTGGCCGGTCACAATGGCGATCACGCCTGGCATTCGCCTGGCCGCAGACGCATCGATGCCGCTGATCTTTGCGTGCGCATGTGGCGAACGCAGGAACACGACATGCGCCATGCGCGGCAGTTCGATATCGCTGACATATAGCCCGCGCCCCTGCATGAGCCGATCGAGGTTCGGCCGTGGCACAGTTTTGCCGATGTAGGAGTTCGGCCGGTCGAGCACCGAAAGCCCGTCGGAAGTTTCAGGCGTGCGGGTCATGAAGCGCGTCCCGAGCGAAACCGCGCCGTCGTCTCAACCGCATCGACAATTGCTTGGTAGCCGGTGCAGCGGCAATAATTGCCGGAAAGATGCTCACGAATCTGTGCCCGATCCGGCTCTGGCGATTGTTTCAGCAGATCCTGCGCCGCCATCAGCATGCCCGGCGTGCAGAAGCCGCACTGCAGGGCGTTGCGGTCGCGAAAGGCCTCCTGCAGATCGGCGATTTCACCGCTGTCGGATAATCCCTCGATCGTCTCGACCGATCCTTCGTGCGCCTGTACCGCCAGGATCAGGCAGGAGCGCACGATCTCGCCGTTGACGCGCACCGTGCAGGCGCCGCAAACACCGTGCTCGCAACCAACATGCGTGCCGGTCAATTTCAAATGCTCGCGCAGGAAGTCTGCCAGGTTCAGCCGGGGCAGCACGTGGGCCTCGACGCGCTCGCCATTGACCTCGAGTGAAATCGCTACGGGGGTCATTCAGGTGGCCCGGATCGCAAATCTGGACGGGAAAGCAACGCGGACACGCAACGCGAAAGCAAGACTTTCGCCAGGTGTCGCCGCATGGTCGGCGTCGCCTGCTGATCCTCCTGGGGATCGAGTTCTTCGCTCAGCACCGACGCGGCTTTGGCCAATACTTCCGGCGTCACGGCGACGTTAACGAGTTTCCCGGCAGCTCCGGACAGAACGGGCCGGTCGCCAACGGCAAAGAAGCCGAGGCGGAGATCTGTGAATCGTCCCCCTACAATGATCGACTGCGCCGCCAGGCCGACAATGGCATAGTCGCCATGGCGGCGGGCAAACTCAAGGAAAAAATGTGCGGAATTTTTCCGTGCGACCGGCAGTTCGACCGCAACCAGTAATTCCTGCGGCGAAAGCGCTGTCTCATAAATGCCGGTGAAGAATTTCTGGGCGGGAATTCGCCGCTCGCCGCCCGGCCCGCAAACAATGACGGTTGCGCCTAGCGCCAGCATGCAAGCCGGCAGTTCGGAAGCCGGATCCGCGTGCGCAAGACTGCCGCCGAGCGTGCCGCGGTTGCGGATCGCCGGATGGGCCACATGGAAGGTAGCGTCCCTCAACAGAGGAACATGGGCCGCAACTTCGGGGGATTTCAGGACGTCCACGTGACGTGTTAGCGCGCCAATGGCGAGCACGTCGCCTTTCACCACTATGCCGCGAAGCTCGGCGAGTTCGCCGATATCGACGATGAATTCAGGGGAGATCAGGCGCAGATTCATGGCCGGCATCAGGCTCTGGCCGCCTGACAATACCTTGGCCTTGTCACCGTGCGCGACCAACAGTTCCACCGCGCTTGCGACGCTGGTTGGGCGGGCGTAAGCGAAAGCCGAGGCTTTCATTTCGACGTAACCTCCCGGCCGGATATCGGCATTTTTTTGGATTAGACGGCGACAATTTTTAAAGGTCAAGTTTGTTTATCGAGTGATTATTTCGGTGCCTGCGACTTTAGGACTTGTTATCCTGTCGTGACCGACGCACGTTTCCCGCCAACAAAAAGCCTGCCCTTGGGGAGGAGCAGACCATGAAGCTCGGGTTCTTCACGATGCCGATCCATCCCGTCGACAAGGATTGGCGGCTGTCCCTCAAGGAGGATCGCGAAGCGTTCCTGCTGGCGGACGAGCTTGGGTACAGCGAGGCCTATGTCGGCGAGCATGTCACCGATAGGGCCGAGAACATCACGTCCTGCATTGCATTCATTGCGTGGCTGGCCGCGGCGACCAAGCAGATCAGACTTGGAACCGGCACCATCAACATGCCGAATACCCATCCAGCGGCGCTTGCCGCCTCGATCGCAATGCTCGATCACATGCTCGACGGCCGCCTGATCTTCGGTATCAGCCCCGGCGGGCTGCTGTCGGATGCCGAAGTGTTCGGCAATCTCGACGCGGATCGCAACGCGATGTTTCTGGAGGCGATCAATCAGGTTCTCGATATCTGGGCGAGTGAGCCACCGTATAATCTTCAGGGCAAATACTGGAACGTATCGGTACAGAAAACGCTGATGGAGGACATCGGTCAGGGCTTCATTGCACGCCCGTTACAACGGCCGCATCCACCGATCGTGGTGACAGCGGTGGCGCCGTTCTCAAAAGGCGTGACCGAAGCCGCCGCACGCGGCTGGGATCCGATTTCGGCAAACTTCCTGATGCCGGCATGGGTAAAAAGCCATTGGCCGAAATATGTCGAAGGCTGTGAGCGCGCCGGCCGCCCTGCCGAAACGGCGAACTGGCGGGTCGCCAAAAGCGTATTTGTCGCCAAGGATGCTGCAACGGCAAAAGCCTATGCCACCGATCCGAACGGTCCGTACGCTTATTATTATCGCTCGCTGTTCACCAAGCTGAAGCGGGGCGGCCGCATCGAGCTGTTCAAGACGCGCCGCGACCAACCCGACGACGAGGTGACGCTCGATTCGATCTGCGACAAGCTGATCATTCACGGCACACCGGACAGCGTAGCTGACCAACTGCTGGCATTTGAGGAGGAGACCGGGCCCTTTGGGACGCTGCTCTATGCCGGCAAGGACTGGAAGGATCGCGAGCTTGGACGCCAGTCGATGATACTGATGGCCGAAAAGGTCATGCCGCGCATCAACGCAAGCATATCCGGCAAGACGTCCGGGTAAATCAATTCATTCAGGGAAATCCGCCGTGGCTCTCAGCGATCGCATCCCCTATCAGGCTCAAATCGACCGGCCAAAGCTGACGCTTCCCGGTGGCAAGAAGCTCGCCGTATGGGTAATCCTCAATGTCGAGGAATGGCGGATCGAGAACGCGATGCCGCGCACCGTGCTGAGCCCACCGATGGGCCAGCCGCTGCTGCCTGACGTGCCAAACTGGTCCTGGCATGAATACGGGATGCGGGCGGGCTTCTGGCGGCAATTCAAGGCGTTGACCGACCGCGAAATGCCGGTGACGCTGGCGCTGAATGCCAACGTCTGCAACGCCTATCCGCGCGTTGCGTCTGCCGCGCTCGAAGCGGGCTTTGAATTCATGGGCCACGGTTTCATGCAGGGTCCGATGCACAAGCTCGATAATCAGGCCGATGCGATCAAGCGCTCCGTCGAGACGATCGCAAAATTCACCGGCAAGGCGCCGCGATCATGGGAGAGCCCGGGCCTCACCGAGACCGAGGAAACGCTCGATCTCCTGCGCCTCAACGGTATCGAGTATCTGGCGGATTGGGTGATCGACGACCTGCCGCAGGATATCGCCACGCCCCATGGCACCATGACGACGATTCCCTATTCGGTCGAAACCAACGACATCGTCGTCCATGCGCTGCAACATCTGCCCTCAGATCAATTCCTGAAACGCGGCATGGACCAGTTCGATCGGCTCTATCTCGAAGGTGCATCGAACGCGCGGATCATGGCGATCTCGGTCCACCCCTATATTACAGGGGTTCCGAGATCGCCATAAAATATCTGGAAGCGCTGCTGGAT
>Ga0193742_1001810_pt1 | contig 12540 bp, 15 predicted proteins | sample L2c1metaG_FD_165511 | JGI IMG/M metagenome (GOLD analysis project Ga0193742, IMG submission 165511) | Soil microbial communities from a riparian zone of the East river system, Colorado, United States - L2c1 | ecosystem: Environmental > Terrestrial > Soil > Riparian zone | place: USA: East River... | reverse complement strand
ACAGCCCGCCGAAATAACCGATGGCCTGAAAGCGCGGCCGGACCGATTGCTCGATCCAGTCAGGCGAAACGATTGACTTGCCGCCCCAGTTGCCCCGGTTGAGCACGAGCTGCCCGATCTTGGCGGCATCGCGCGGCCGGGCCCGCCAGCCGATGGCGGAGGCCAGCTTGCCGTTCCTGGGATAATTCCTCCACTCAACATCGGTAATGCCCAGCGGCCCAAACAAAACCTCGCGCGCAAACGCTTCCAGCGGCTTGCCGGAAACGCGTTCGAGGATGTGGCCCAGCAAATCAGTCCCGCCGCCATTGTAAGTCCACACCGCATCCGGCGGCTTTGCGATCGGCTTCGACAGGATGTAGCGGATCGGGTCGGGCTCAAAGCCCAGATGCGGTTCGTCATTCCTGGGATCGTTCCAGTCGCGGGCTTCATCCCACTGCATGCCCGACGACATCGTCAGCAGATGGTGCAGCGTGATCTGTTCCCAACCCGGCGATTTGACCGCGGCATATTCCGGGAAGAATTTGAGAACGGGCTCTTCCGCGCTGGCGATCAGCTTGCGATCGATCGCGATGCCCACGAGGAGTGAGATCACGCTCTTCGACGCCGAGCGCATGTCGTGCTTGGTGGTGGCGTCGAAGTCGAACGTTCCGGCAACGTCCCAGCGCTCGTCGGGTCCGGAGAAATACTGCTCGAACACCAGTCTGCCGTGGCGGACGATGACCACGGCGTGGACGTTGGCTTCGGTTTCCTTCAGCCGCGCCGCGATGGCGCAGAGCCGCGTGCCATCGAGGCCGACGCTGTCGGGGGAGGCGATGGTCCAGCCATCGTCGATTGCCGTGGGCGCACCGCAAGCCGTGCCGGTTTGTCCCCGCGCCGTTGCGGTCGCGGCCAGCAGAAGGATGGCGGCGAAGCCGAGGCGCCGCAATTTCGTGCCGCCCTCGCGCATGCTGCCGTCTCCGTCGTTACGCCGCCGGCGGTACCGAAATTTTCACCGACGGCCGTTCCAGCATTTTCTGGTGGAAGGCATCGAGCTTCGGAAACGCCTTGCGCCAGCCGCAATCGGCGAAACGAAAGTCGGCATAGCCGAGCACGCAGACGAGGCCGATCTGCACGATGTCGAACGGCCGCGACAGCACCTCAGGCTTGTTCTCGAACCGCGCCATGCCGGTCCAGGCCCGGTTCCAGTGGTCGTCGGACCACGCCTGCCATTGCAGCCCCTGCGGCCGCACCATCTTTTCGTAACGGCACAGCAGCATGGAATCGAGCATGCCTTGCAGCAGCGAATGGTCGGTCTTGACCTGCCAGCGCGTCGGGCCGGAGGCCGGGATCAGTTTGCCGCCGCCGGCGAGTTCGTCGAGATATTCGACGATGACATAGGAGTCCAGAATAACGTCGCCATTGTCCAGGATCAGCACCGGCAGCTTCTTCAGCGGTGTGATGCGGGCATAATCTTCGTTCGCCTGACCCGGTGCCACCGTGGCCGGCATGAATTCGATTCTGTCGATCAATCCGGTCTCGATCGCGGCGATGCGAACCTTGCGGGCGAACGGCGAGGCGGGAGAGAAGCTGAGTTTCATGTTGTTTTTCCCTGACAGGTTCTTTTCTCCGTCATGGCCGGGCTTGTCCCGGCCATCCACGTCTTTCTATCCGCTAGACCGTCAAGACGTGGATGCCCGGCACAAGGCCGGGCATGACGACGAGCGGGCAAACGCCACGCACGCGCCTCACGCCTCGATGACGACCTGACGCTGCTCGCCGAGCCCTTCGATGCCGAGGGTGACGACGTCGCCGACGTTGAGGAACTTTGGCGGCTTCATGCCGAGGCCGACGCCGGGCGGCGTGCCCGTGGTGACGATGTCGCCGGGCAGCAGCGTGAGGAACGTCGAGAGGTAGGCAATGCACTTGGCCATGGTGAAGATCATGGTCGAGGTCGAGCCGGTCTGGCAGCGCGTGCCGTTGACGTCGAGCCACATCGACAATTTCTGCACGTCGACGATTTCGTCCTTGGTCACCAGCCACGGGCCGACCGGGCCAAAGGTGTCGTGCGACTTGCCCTTGGTCCATTGTCCGCCGCGCTCCTGCTGGAAGTAGCGTTCGGAGACGTCGTTGCAGACGGTGTAGCCGGCGACGTGATTGAGCGCGTCGGCCTCGCTGACATATTTGGCGCGGGTGCCGATGATGGCGGCGATCTCGACTTCCCAGTCGAGCTTCTTGGACTCGCGCGGCTTTTCGATCGCGTCGTTCGGGCCGCTCAGCGAGGTGTTGGCTTTCAGGAAGAAGATCGGCTCGGCCGGGATCGGGGAGCCGGTTTCCTTGGCGTGATCGGCATAATTGAGGCCGATGGCGACGAATTTCGAGATGCCGGTGACCGGGGCGCCGAACCGCGGCTTGCCTTCGACGGCGGGAAGTTTTGAGGGGTCCAGGGCAGCGAGCTTGGCCAGCGAGGCCGGCGCATAGGCCTCGCCATTGAGATCCCCGACGTGCGCCGAAAGATCGCGCAACTGGCCGGATTTATCGATCAGGCCCGGCTTTTCCTGGCCAATCGCGCCGTAACGAACAAGCTTCATGGTACTGCTCCCTCAGGGGTTTTCTTTACTTGGCATGCTTCATGGAACAGTGGGCGGGGAAATTCAACTGCGGAAGCGTCCCGCATTGCAGGTCTCTTAATTCGTAGGGTGGGTGGAGCGCAGCGATACCCACCAGCTTTCCTGCGTCCTAAGGCGGTGGGTACCGCTGCGCTCCACCCACGCTACGATCCTCACCCCAGCGCGATGAACTTGAACGCTGCCCCCTCGCGCTTGAGATGGCCGGCGTTGAAGTGCCCGCCGATGACAAGCGTCGGCGTGCCGGCAAAACGCCCGAACAGCTCGCGCCGGGTCACGGCCGACTGTTTGGGATCGGAATCCGCGGTCGACGACCAGTCGAGATGGGCCATCTGGCAGGGGTGATGGGCGACGTCGCCGGTGAGCAGGCCTTCCTCGCCGTCGGACTTGATGTGGATGCTCATATGGCCGGGGCTGTGGCCGGGCGTCGGGATCAGGGTGATTTCATCCGAAAGCCTGGCGTCGCTGGCCACGAAGTCGGCCTTGCCGGCGTCGGCGATCGGCTTCACGGAATCGTTGAACACGGCCAGATGTGGCCCGTCACTATGGTCGCGCCAATGCTCGAATTCGATTCTGCCGAACACATAGCGGGCATTGGCAAAAGTCGGCACCCATTGGCCGCCGACCAGTTTGGTGTTCCAGCCGACATGGTCGACATGCAGATGGGTGCAGAGCACAGTGTCGATGCTGTCGGGCGCAAAACCCGCCGCCGTCAACGTGTCGAGGAACGGGTCCGTGCGGTTGTTCCAGGTCGGCACGTTGCGGCCCTGTTTGTCGTTGCCCAGCCCCGTGTCAACGATGATCCGCCGTGACGGTGTCTCCACCAGCAGCGAGTGGATTGACATTTTGAGGCGGCCTTCTTCGTTGGCAAAATGCGGGATCAGCCAGGGCAGTTTCTGGATTTCCTCGTTGGTCGCCAGCGGCAGGATGAAGCGGGTGCTGCCGACCGTCTCGAGTTCAACCACCTTGGTGATTTTGACCTTGCCTACCTTCCAATGCATCCGGCGCTTCCTCTTATGCCTATCGCGCGCAGTCGACGATGACCGTGCCGAGCTTGTCGCCCTTTTCCACCGCGAGATGCGCCTGCGCGGTTTCCGCCAGCGGAAACTGCGCCGCAATATTGTGAATGCGCTTGCCCGCCGCCAGCCATTTTGTAATGTCGGCTTGGGCTGCCGCCAGCAGCGGCGGCGGCAGTGCGAACAACACCAGCGCACGCAGCGCGATGCATTTCTCCATCAGGTCACGCATCGGGACCAGGGGCGTGCGATTGCCGTTGGTGGCATAGACCGCGATGGTCGAGTTCATCGCCATGAGCTTCAGCGTGATGGCGATGTTGCCGCCAAAATCGACGTCGACCACGCGGTCGACGCCGCGTTGCCCGGTAAAGTCCAGCACTTTCGCGATGACGTCATCATTGCGGTAGTTGATGACGAGATCGGCGCCGGCGAGCCGCGCCTGTTCGGCTTTCGCTGCCGAACTGACGGTCGCGATCACCTGCGCGCCACCCCATTTTGCAAATTGCACCGCGTAATGGCCAACCGCACCGGCGCCGCCGGTGACCAGCACGGTTTTTCCCGTGATCGGTCCGTCGCAGAACAGACAGCACCATGCCGTCATGCCGGGAATGCCGAGCGTGGCGCCGGCGGCGAACGACAGATCGTCCGGCAGCGGCGTCACCAGATGCTCGGCCAGCGCGATGTATTCCGCCGCGGTGCCGAACGCGCGGCCGTTGCGCTGGCCGTTGAATAGCCAGATCCGCTGGCCCACCTTCAAGCGTGTGATGCCGTCGCCGACCTGGTCGACGATCCCGGCGCCGTCGCTGTTGGGGATCACGCGCGGGTATTCCATCGCGCGATAGCTGCCGCCGCGGCGGCCGACATCGGCGGGATTGACGCCGGACGCCCCCAGCCGGACCCGGACTTCGCCCGGGCCGGCCACAGGCGTCGGCATCTCGCCGCAAGTGAGCACTTCGGGCGCGGGACCCGATCGCTCGTACCAGACAGCTTTCATCCAGCGCTCCTTGCCGCGGGCGGCACTACAGCGTGCCCGGGAACGCACCGCCATCGAGCAGGATGTTCTGCCCGGTGATGAAGCCGGCCTGGGCGCCGCACAGGAACGCGCAGGCCTGCCCGAACTCCTCGGGCTCGCCGAAGCGGCCGGCGGGATTGAGCTTGGCGCGCTCGGTAAGCAATTGATCGACCGTGATACCGCGCTTCTCGGCGTCGATCTTCGCCACCGGCCCGCGGATGCGGTCCGTATTGAAGGGGCCGGGCAGCAGGCCGTTGATGGTGACGTTGTTGATCACGGTCTTGCGCGCGATGCCGGCGACGAAGCCGGTGAGGCCGGCGCGCGCGCCGTTGGAAAGCCCGAGCACCTCGATCGGCGACTTCACCGCGGCTGAAGTGATGTTGACGATGCGGCCGAACTTGCGCGCCATCATGCCGTCCACGGTCGCCTTGATCAGTTCGATCGGCGTCAGCATGTTGGCGTCAACAGCCTTGATCCAGTCGTCGCGGGTCCAGTTGCGGAAATCGCCGGGCGGCGGGCCGCCGGCATTGTTGATCAGGATGTCCGGATCGGGACAGGCCTTCAGCGCGGCCGCGCGGCCTTCCGGCGTCGTGATGTCGCCGGCCACCTCGGTGACGGTGACGCCGGGATTGGCTTTGCGGATTTCATCGGCGGCCGCTTTCAGCGCCTCGGCGCCGCGCGCCGTCATGGTGACATGGACGCCTTCGCGGGCGAGCTGCATGGCGCAGGCGCGCCCGAGCCCCTTGCTGGATGCGCATACGATGGCGCGGCGGCCTTTGATCCCAAGATCCACTGTTTCACTCCCGGTATGTCAGATGATTTTTGAAGTTCGAGAGTGCATTGTAGCCAATCGCGACGGCTGTGATAAGTGGCTTCCAGAGCGTTTTCGAGCGAAGTGGGTACCGGTTCGCGTAAAGACAACGCGTCAAGAAAAGAAACTGGAGCATTCGGGTCTGATTCAATCAGACCCGAATACTCCATCTGCGTAAAATGCATATCAGTCTGTCGTTGCCCGCTAAATTCGCTGCGGCTGCTTCATCCGGGTGATGGTGGCGACGATATCTGATGGCAGCGACCGCACGCCCATCTGTCCGGCCGTTGAAAACAGCGGCCGCAATTGCGAACCGGCCAGGAATGCCGGCTGAACACCGAGCGGGACGAGCAGGTCAAAGAACAGCACCAGCGTGGTCGCAATCAGGCCGACACGCACCGCGCCAAGCGTCATGCCGCCGACACGGTCGACGAGACTGGGGTGCGATCCGGTGGCGTCGTCCACCAGCAGACGCCCCACTTGTCCGAGCAGCATGCCTGATATCAGGAATATCGCGAAGAACAGGATCGAATTCTGCGCCAGGACCGATAGCCGGCCCGAATTTGCCGCCGACCTGCGGAGCCAGCAATGACGTTGCGGTCATGGCGATCGGCGCGGCGATCAGATAGCCGAGGATCTTGATCGCGCTGCGCAGCAGGCCGGTGTTGAAGCCGGTGACCACGGCAAAGATCAAGGCGAGATAGAAGACGGCATCGAAACTGTTCATCGATGAAAATCCTTAGCCGTTCGCTGCGCCGCAGTTTGGTCAATGAAACCGGTTTGCGATCGCTAAAATCGTAGGTATCAATGAGCTCGCTTTATTCCGGGGTCGCGTCATGTCCGGTCTATTCGACGTCCGTAAAGAAATCATTCTGATCGCCGACGCCAGCCAGGGGTTGGGACGGCAATTCGCGACGTACAGGACGCCCTCAAGACGCACCGTGTAGACGGCCCGGTAGGTATCGCCGTAATAAGTTGTCGCGAATCTCTAAAACGCCGCCCCGGCCCTTTAGTGGCTTGGCGCTATGAGGATGAGTCTCCAAGCTGCGCTTCAAAAAGAGCCTGCCCGATCTCGCTACGAACGGGTGCAGGAAAACTCTGCAGGTCCTTTCGGCTGGAGCCCATGAAAACGGCAGGCTTGATCGTCCGAAGTAGATCGTTCACCGGTCAGAGTTCAAAGCTGCGTAGGGCGGGTTCTCTTTAACCCGCCGCTCTATGCGAAATGGCGGGTTATGAGAAGTCGCTCTTCGAGATCTGCCTCTCACCGCTAGGTATAGCCATCTGAACAAATTAGGTCACCATGACGCGCTACACCGAACCCGACCTTGCCGCCGCCAAGCATCGTCTTGCCGTAGCCGTGGATCACGACCATCGTGCCAACAACCCGAACAAGGGCCGTGCGTACCTGAAGCAGCTGCGTCTCGAAGTCAGCGCCCATCGACGATGATCTGCAAGGGCAGCAAGCGGCCAGGCCCGAACAAATCGCACAAGCCGATCTCGATGACGCGCTTAACGGGTTGCACCCCAGTACCTGCTCCCCCTGCCGAAGCAGGGACGCACATAAGCCTTGTTAGTCAACTGCTACGGTTGTCAAGCAGTTCAAGCGTGCCAAGCGGATGCTCAGGAAGTTGCGCACCTTACTCGGCCGCGTCATCCGCGACGTCGGCCGCAAGATCGACGGTAACAGCGGGCTCGAAGTGGCGTTCGCCAAGTCGCCATTGCTGGCGAGGCGCGTGCGCGAGCAGAAGCAGCATCAGCGCGGGTCGAAGGTCTATTCCCTGCATGCGCCGCAAGTCGAATACATCGGCAAGGCCCATCGGCCTTACGAGTTCGGCGTCAAAGTCTCCGTCGCCACCACGATCAGCCATGCCAAGGGCAGCCAGTTCGTCAGCCATGTGACGGCGCTGCCCGGCAATCCATATGATGGCCACACGTAGGCAACGGTAATCCCGGACATGGAGGCGCTGATCGGCAACACCATCGCGCGCATCCTCGCCGACAAGGGCTATCCGTGGGCACAATGCGCCGCCAAGTTCAGGGTCTTCATCTCCGGACAAAAGCGAGGGATAACACCCGCGATCAAGCGCGAATTGCGCCGCAGGTTCGCCGTTGAGCCGTCATGGCCATCTCAAGGCCGCGCACCGCATGGGCCGTAACTATCTCTGGTTCAGCCAGGGGCGACGCTGCCAACGCCGTCCTCGCCGCCGCCGGCTACAACTTCGGCCGCCTGATTTGCTGGCTGAGGCTTTTGGTGTGGCAATCCTCAACGCTCTCTTCGCGGAGCCGAAGATCAATCCAGTCTGAAATTAGCGTTCTTCACGGACGCCGATGAAACGCAGACAGCACACCAACTGTACGTGAACTACGTTACATCCCGTGAAAGTTCGCTCGGTAAAAATGACCAATATCCCGCCTGTGCGCATCGGTGTGCACGGACGGGAGCACCGTGAAGTACAGATAAGCCGAATAGAACCAGACCAGCCGCATTTCAGCGCTCCCGTAACACCGCGGGCCGCTCCCGGAATTCGCCGATCGCGGTGTCTTCGTTACCGGTTCTTCTTGGCTGTCGTGCTTTTTTCAGGAATACCGATGCAGGTTGTGAAACCATCAGTTTCACGAGCAACTTTGCCGCATGGGACGGCTTTCACCGTTCTCGTAGAGCCGTCAGGTTCGACGATGGCGCGGCCTGTTCCTGTATCAATCGTCGGTAATGGACCCGTAGAGTATGGGATTGCCGAACCGGGAGGCCCATATGCCCCGGTGTAGCCTTTGGGCATCGGTTGGCTTGTCTGTGGCGTGGAAGCGGCCGGTGCTGATTTTGTCGTCGATGATGGTTCGAAAATCGGCGGAGGTCCCGGAAGTGGTGGAGGACTGCCTATCGCGTCGCCGACTGTTGGAGGAGACGTTTGAGCTGCTGCCGCCAACACCATCACTAAGGAGAGTACAGCCGCCAAAGGGAAACACGTCACACGCATGAAAACCTCCCTTTAAGTGCTCGTTAGACTACTCTATCCCGACGTGAAAGAATATCCGCCTGTTCTCTCGCTAGTCACCGGTTTGGATGCAACGCAACACTAGCGCAACCGCGGTGCGACACGCAATCCGTAACGGCTTGCCGATGCCGGCCGCGAGCGCCTCGGTCTAGTTACACAAACATGAAATCCACATCCGAAACCCGGCAGGTCGGATTTGGGATTCTTGAAGGATCCGCGTGTCCAATGCTGGCTTTGATAATCACCGGGAGGCTTTTTGGCATGTCCAAGGAACGCAAAACAGCGGCCGAACTTTCCGAAATTATTTGTCGAATAGCTGGAATCCATGGAATGGACGTGATCGTCCGTCCGGACTACGCGGAAGGCTGGGTACCCACGGCCTTCGTCGCGATCGGCAGCCCCATTGATGCGCAGCGATCCGTTGAACAAATAGCCAAGAATCTGCGGATAAACTACGACCTGGCAATCTAACCAGCGGATGAGACCTTCTTCGGGCCGTCTTTTGTTTGCGGTTTCGGAAGTAATCCGCGGTCTGCCATCGCCCTTCCACAATCGAAGCAAACAAGATTGAGATTCATTCGCGCAACACCGAATGCCCAGCGGCACGGTGCCTCTCAAACCGTTGGTTTTGGAAACTGTATGCTGCACTGCGCACGGATGCTGGCTTCTTCAATTGCGCGCATATGAGCGCGCATGACCGTAAGCTTGTCCAAGACGTCTGCATTGCCACTGACAACTGAAAATGCCTTGGGCCAAGGTACTACCGCGCTTTTCGTCGCGCTGCCGTCGGTAGTGGGGTCTACTTGGCGTATCCCCGTGAGCGCCGCGGCACGAGCGGACAGCGCCCGCGCTTCTCCGAACAACTGGAGGCAACTGTGTTTCGTGTAAACGGAAGGTTCAACGATAGTCGAGTTGGGCGCGGCAAGCACGGAACCGGCGCAGCAGGCTGTTAGGCTGAGGACAACCAAAATGCGCACTTTTCACCTCCAAGCCCGAAGGGGCTACCTCGCCTCTGTTTATCACAGCCGCTATCGCGACGGTCTTTTATCTGCTTCCAATTATCACCTTTACTTAGTTTCTTTCGCGGCTGCCGGCTGCCGAAGATTTCAACTGCGATAACCGCCAGACGTCACTTTGCCCCCAGAGGTTGGCGCGTCACTTGATGAGGAAAGAGTGGTTGCGAAAATTGATCGACGACACCACTGAACAGCTTCGCGCGCGGGAAGCGCCGATCTTCACTGGCCTATCCTCGCCTTGATTGGCTTTGTGATGGTTGATCATCTCTGGTTGGCCAAATGGGGCTGAAGGAAAAAATGAACGACTGAAAATGGCCCAGCAAATAAGGATTCAAATCTGGGTTATTGTAGCCCTGATCTTTATCATTTGGATGCATTCTGCAGAACCCCGCGCGTTGGGAGCTGAAGGTGAAGAAATAACATGGCATCCGCGCAGCTACATCGCCGTCGTAAGGGGACAGAAGGAGAGGATCGAAAATTGCTCGATCTGATTGAGTTCGGAAAATAATCCTCGGTACTCATTGCGGCTATCCTAAGAGAGGCCCCAGCAGTCGATCCAAAATAGGATCCGCACGTTGCAACGACTTTCCCGTGAGACGGGAGAGTAGAGCTAGTGTCCGATTGCCTCGCTGGCGTTCCGATTCAAAGCGCGCTAAGCGCGCCTTTGTCACACCGAGCCGACTTGGTGACAAAAGATCCAAAGGTCCCGAACTAAAACAGAGGCTTAATATGTACGCCGGATAAGGGCGCTCGCGGTATTTATTTCGGGCCCCCGCACTGCAAACCCTTTTGCTATTTTCAAGGCGGCCATCTCATCGGTCTCTAACGCGATCTTTTGGGCAAGCATGACATCGCCCTGCGACCAGGTGCCCTGATGGAATAACACACCACCCCATGACCGGTTGGCCGGCATCGTCGAGTTCCTGGATATTGGTTGCTGTGCCGTAGAGGATGCGATAGCGCTTCCCGCTGTCAGAGCCGATAACTTCGAAGGATTCGATGCGTCGAATTGCGCTTGCTGTTCGGTGGAAAGCCATTCTCGCAGCAAAGTCAGACTGCGCGCCTCTCTCATATCCTCAACGCTTTTGAGGCGCTCGCGCAAGGCTTGTACCTTGCGCGTGCCTTCTACCACCGAATTGCTAAGGTAGCGCGTCATCGAAATCAGCAGGTGCCCGAACAAGTGACTAGCCGCCAACAAGCCGCGGATAGAACAACGTCTCTTCGGCCGTTGGATCGAATGACCGTGTCACCGTAGCATTACCGGCTGCGTCGCGAACGGCCGCCGTGAAGCCAACGGAGGTCAAGGTCAAGAAGCGTTCTTCCGCCTTCGAGAGCGCCTTGGTATCATAGGCATCGAAGTAATACCGGCTGTCGCCGGTGTGATCCATTACAATTTGCGTTGCCATCAGAGAGCGCTCCAGTGTTGCCGTGCCCCCTGAACAATCTTAACCAACAATTAGATAGGTGTTGCGCCCAAATTTGCGTCAACCCAGCAAATTTTCTTGCAGCCGACCGGGCCCCTGTCCATTGATAGCAACTGACCCTGGCCGCAGCCGCGACTGGCCAGATCTCGAAAAATCGAGCCAGAAATGGCATCTTATTCGCCAACCGGCCCCATCCAATAATGCCCCGCCGATGATCAACTCCTTCCTCTCACGGCCAAATTTGCGCATTCCAGCGCGGCATGTCCTCTAGCCAGAACGCGCCTGCCAAGATAAGGTTCTGCTAATACTGTGTTCTCGTTGTTGTTGGGTGTCGGATTATGCGTACACCGAAAACGGTGCCCTACGGCTCCGACCGGACGGTCTACCTTGTCGTCGACCGTCTTGGTTCGCTGGGTACGATCTACTGGGAAGCCAAGGTCGAAAAAGCAGATCTCGAAACGATCACCTTGGACTTTATTTCCGGTCAATTCAGTAACCCGATCCGCATCGTTGCGTTCAACACCGTTGAGCACTGGTCTGAAGATGTTTCGGAGTACGTCGCATTCGAGATCCAGACTAGCTACGACATACAAGGCAAACATATCCCCGACCATATTCGCGATTTCGTCGAGGAACGGACTCGCGGCGCTCGGCAATTGTCGCTGCGGCTAGTTTAGTAGAGACGGGAATTCGCATGACAAACATAGACTTGATCGATTGGACGCTCCAAGAAGCGCTGCAGTTAAGAAGCGAGGAGGCTGGTCAACGGGGCACTCCTTCGTCTCTAAGCAGGTTGCTTTCCGTGCTCGAAGGCAATCCAGTGGAGCCGAGCAGAACCGAGCCTACCGCCCAAGTCATCAGCTTTCGTAGTCAATCGACTACTGTGTCATTCCCGACCGCCGGCGAGGCAGCGGCGGAGGAAACGCACACACCCGATCTACCTACCGCCGACATAACCGATGGCTCTCCACTCGCGAATTTTCCAGTTACCGAAAAACCAAAGTCCCCGCTTTTCGTAGCGATCATGGAACCGAGCATTCATACCGAGCAAGTTCTCCTGGACCGAGCGATAGCGCTGCGCTGGGTGCTAAGAGATATAAGGGCCAACAGACTAAGCTGGTCGCCGGTCAGTCAGCACGACCTACAGACGATAATCGATTTGGGCCTTGTTGAAATCGTTCGCAACGAACCGGTGCTGACAAACGCAGGCCTGAGCGCCGCCATTTAGCCAATTGAGTTTCGGTTTGTACGCTGATCCGACGCTGCTCCGCGCGTTCCCGTGCACAGGCCCACAAGAGATCTGCGCGGAAAAACAAATTGAGCGCCCTCGGGGGCGCCGCAGAAGGCTGCGATGGTCTCTGTCGAATCAAGCCCCAACTTGATTCTTGATCTTAGAACAACAGTTATTGTTCGCGTCTTTCCATCGACACATCGGGTCAGATAGATCAAGATGTGACAAGCTTTTTATCTGGAACAGGTAAACGCAAATACCGCTGCTCTTGGCTTAACAAAGACTAGTCGAGGTCGATGATGGATGATCTTGTCGCATTGTTGGGAATACTAGTGGTGGGCTTCCTTGTTGGGTTTCATGTTCGCGACAGAAAATCGATGCGGCGCGATGCAAAGCACAAGGCAAGACGGTTTCTTGCTGTGACTAATTCCCCT
>Ga0193742_1001808_pt1 | contig 12544 bp, 17 predicted proteins | sample L2c1metaG_FD_165511 | JGI IMG/M metagenome (GOLD analysis project Ga0193742, IMG submission 165511) | Soil microbial communities from a riparian zone of the East river system, Colorado, United States - L2c1 | ecosystem: Environmental > Terrestrial > Soil > Riparian zone | place: USA: East River... | reverse complement strand
CATTGTTTATTCTCATACATATTTGACCTAGTGTCCGAATCTAGCACTCCTCAGTTGCTTACTTCGGACTCTAGGTAAAGTCATTTACTTATATGCCTAATATAATCAGTTGCTTACTTTGGACTCTAGCTGTCTGATCTCTTGCTGTAGTCGCTCGCAATCTCGCTGTAGCGTTCTGGAACGTTATATAAACGTACACCATAACACCAACTCTCTTGGCGTTGGGGCAGGGACAGGGCACTAGCAGCATCCAATGCCGTTGCTGTTGCCAATACAAATTCCATTGCCGGTGTAAATGTCAATCAAACAACTCTTCTCAAATGTATGTCCCTTGTCTTTACAATTTATAATTGCAATGCTAAAGGATAAAAGTCAAGAGGATTCACTGGTTGTGTGTGCTAGAGCTCAGAAGCAGCGATGGCATGAAGAACTTGTTCTAGTGACATATGAAATGCAGCGGACTGTCTGATATTTCCTCCATCAGAATCTGGATTGTTAGTCGGCCTCAGTTGGGGAAAATATTTAACAGGAGCCGTGCCTACTGCCATCGCCAAAATGACATCTGGCGTCAATTGGCAATTGTGGCTGACAGCCGCTTTCAGAATACGCTTCAAAGGCCCAAAAATCAAAACTATTGACAGAACAAGCAAATATTGAACTTGAAAGGCTCAGATCGCTGCCAGATGGGGCCTACAAATGGAGTTGGGGCCCAGACGTTACCAAAGAGGAAGTGTTGCAATTAAGCAATATATACACAAGACAGGATATTCATTCAGGCTACAACAAATCCCTTCCTCAAGGTCATATGCATGGCACTTGGTCGGTGACAGGATTGACCAACAGCGGCACTGAGAGATTTTCACCATTCTCTGTCGCTAACCCAGAAAACACCCATATCATGCCCCCTGTCTCAGCTGGTCGCACACTCGGTGCCGCTGTCCAACAAGTTGCCACTGCCATTGCCGTGCCTTCCACTGTCACCACTTCCTCTACCACTTCTAATCCAAATGCTCATGCAATGGCCATAACTGCTGTGAAGGCATGGTTTGAGAGTGGAGATGACACCAGTTCTGGAAAAGAACTACCGCACTCCTGGGTGACCGCTTCAGATGCTGGCAATGCATGGCTGGATGATGAGACATCTAGCAATCTGTGCCCTGTTCTTGATGCCGATGCCGCTCCAACCGCCGTTGCCGCTCTAACCACCATTGCCGTTCCAACCGCCGTTGCCATTCCAAATGCCGTTGCAACTGCAATGGAGGCTGCCGAAGCCTGGATCAAAGACAAGGCTGATGATGAAACTGGGCCTGAGGCCGATGGAACTACAGGTTCAGATTGACAGGCTACATCTTCAGATGCGGTTGATGCATGGCTTGACGATGATGAGGCATCTGAGGCCAGTTCGGAAAGGGTTCACCTTTCAACAGCTCTGGATGCTACTGATGCTTGGCTTGCTGATGACGAGGGCACTCACCAGGCCACAGCAATGGATGCAGGTGAAGTGTGGCTTGCAAGCAGTTCTGAGGCTGAAGGGGAGATGTTTGGGGCCGAGAATTGCGGTCACGTGACGGCAATAGACGCTGCCGAAGCCTGGCTCGAAGACGAGGCTGAAGATGAAACTGGGCCTGATACCGATGCAACTACAGGCTCAGATTGCAATCAGCAACCAACAGCGGCTGATGCCACCGAAATCTGGCTTACCAGCGATGATGATGCCAAGCCAAGTGATCCTTCCAGTATCCCATTAGTTCAGGCTCAGTTTCAGGATATCACCCTTCCCTGACATGACTGGGTTTCACATGATTTTAATTATGTAGATAATACATGGCTGCCAAATGAGGATGTGGAGGAAGACATGGATATGGACATTTAGTCTGAGATTACAGTGCTTACATTGTATTAATTGTTGATTGGTTTTCCGGTGCATGAATGGGGCCGTGTCATGAAGCGCTGTCATTGCCATGCATCGTCATATGGGAAATTGCCTCTCTTTAATCCTACAGTCATTTGGGGCTGATGAGGTGGCTTGGCATTGGGTGGGCCTGGTTCAGTCAGCCATATTGGCACGGTTGTTTCAATTGCTGTTTCAATTGCCGTTCTGATTGCTGTGTTTCAATTGCTGTTTCGATTGCCATTGCCATTTTTTGTGAAAGAAAATTTGGAATTGAATTATGCTGAATTATGCCCTGAAAGCAGTGTGGTTGCCATTTGGATTGTTGTTGCCGTTTCCATTGACATTGACATGGCCGTGCGTTGTCAGATGGCAAATTTGACCTCTCTGGAATCTTCTTACAAGTTGTATACCACACTCATTTACATGCCCATACAATGTTACATGTCATTTGAGCCTGGTAAGGTGGCTTGACACTAGGCAGGCCTAGTCCAGTCGGCCGTGTCAGCCATGTCGGCGCCATGCCTAATGTGCCGGCCATTGCATAACCGGCGTGCCTGCTGCTAGGGAGGCTGGTGAATTCACCAAGCACATATCACTCGCTACAGTGTAGCAGAGCCTATATAATAGCATTTTCTGGCATTCAGAGAACCCATATCACATGGTACACTGTATGCGTTCACTAGACCGTATCATACGGTACACTGTAACTTACCTACCTGAGTTAGTAATGTAATAAACAATGAATATAACATACCGAGGTGCAGACAATGCAACTGCATTGTCTGAATGGCTGGGCACAGCCTTTCAAAAACTTTCAGACATGTTTTGTAGCTATAGTAAAGCAAAATAAAAAAAGAATTAAAAAAAAGAGTGAAAACTTGTACCTGCAGTGATTGTCCAGCCCATTTCCTACCTAAAGTTATGTAACTTATGAACGGCTTGGTGCAGCCTTTTGAAAATGTATAGACATATTTAGTAGCTATAGTAGAACAAAATAAAAAAAGAATTAAAAAAATGAATGAAAACTTGTACCTGCAGTGATTTTCAATCCATTTCCTATGAAAAATAATGTAACTTACGAACGGGTGGGTGCAGCCTTTCGAAATTATGTAGACATATTCCGCAGCTATGGTAGAATGAAATAAAGAAAAAATTCAAGAAAAAAAGTGAAAACTTGTTGTTTGACTCTACCCTTGATCAGTGGGCTTGGGCATTTGGTTCAAACAATGTGACCGTGCGGGAAAATCAATGTTGGCAGATTGTCATCTTAAAAAATTTTCTCTACACACACACAATATAAACAAGTTCTAAAAATAAATTTTAGACTTGTAATGCACTATAAACATATTACTTGTGGTAGTTGGCCATTGTGACACATGGCAGTTAAGGAGTCTAAATTTGTTACCAACATTTTAACTGTTATATTATAAATTTAGACTTGTAACTGCCATGCACCATAATGGCCCACTACCACAAGTTCATTTATTTTTCCTGTTTCAATACCCATTTCCATGACCAGAAAACCTAAATCATAGGTTTACACAAGACCAATGAAGTGTGAGGCCAGGCATGTGTATCATTGGTTTAACAGTCATGCAGTGATAAATTTCATCTAGTTATAATGTATGTAAGGGAAAATTCTGGTGATTTATCAAATAGATAAGTCAAATGGGTAAAAGATGTCGTAATGGTGCAACTAAGTTGTATGACTGAGATAGCTTGAGCTAGTAGTAAGTAAATCTTAGTGAACAAAAGTGACTGAAATCGGAAGGCTGCAATGCTTGAGTTTATCAAGTTGTGAGAATCTAGATAGATGAAATCAGTATCATATTTGATAGGAGTGGATGGTATAGTCTACTTCTTCATTAACCAATCAGCAAGAATCAAATCTCTTCCTCTCATGTTCACAAATGAAGATGCTTTGCCAATCCACATGACTACAACATCCAAACAAACCAAGGAGGGTTGTCCTTGTAATAAGGCTTAAAGGCTTCGGTTTGGTCCAAAGGTGTGATGACATTTAAAAAAGACCACAAAGCGATAATATTTCAACCCTTCCTGAACTGTTACAGCACAATTGTGTACCCAAGGCTGAATGGAGGTCCAGCAATATAGTTTTCAACAAAGGGGAATTGTTGAAGCCGTATGAGGGTGCTCGGTTGTTGTGAAGAGATTAGAATGCAGCAGGAGTACATGCGTGTTTGTGGGTTGGCAGGATATAATCTGCCCCACAGTTGGACCTCAACTGACTGTAAATAAGTGGTTGGTAAGTATTATGAAGACAAAAACAAAGCATGGGAATCCTTTCCAAGGCAGTTTCTGCAATGTATATATGGGTGTTGACCATGTCCAAATGACAGAGCAAGCAGATCAACGCCTGGACAATGGAGGGGGCAATGAGAAAATGGTCAGAAAGAAAAGTGGCAGTCCTGGAAGGAGATTCAAGAAAGGAATGGTGGTAATGTTGCCAAGTGGCTGCTGACATTTTTGGTCAATGTCCTTTGTTACGTCACCATTCAAAGACTTTGGACCCATCCCAGTTCACTTTCATCCATCCATAGCTGAACCTCTGCAAAATGATGCAGAGACTGCTCCAAGTCCTACTAATGACGAACCCGCTCAGACAGATACAACATTCTTCAACTCTGACGATGAGATGGTGGAACAAGCCAGTAGATCCCCACTCACTTGGGAAGATACAGAATTCTTCAACTTCAATGATGATGAGATTGTGGAACCAGCCAGTAGTTCCTCACTTTCTTGAGGGCATACAGAATTCTTCAACCTCAATGAAGAGATAATGGAACCAGCTAGCAGTTCCTCCAAGCTATTGATGCAGCAGGAAACAGTGTTCTTCGATGTGGCCAATTCATTCAGTGGTAATGGCAATGAGAGGGCTGATGAGAACATAGCTACACAGCCAGTAGCCACCATTACACAGTTCTTCAGCGCCAGTACCTCCGCAACTACAATACCATCACAAAAGCTGGCCCCAAATCTTGAGGACAAAATCAAAGGCAGTAGCCACATCTCTGGGACATATCCTGAGATGGAGATTGAGAATCCATGGGCAGATGGCAAGATTATTTTGCAAAGGTGGGGCAAGGGAGATTCAAATATGTTCAACAGTCATGAGATATCTGAGACAAAGAAGAGAACTATGATCTTGCCTTTTGCTTTGACCAGTCCCTGCCAGAGCAGAGTAAATGCTCATTCCTTGATGTTATTGAGGTGGGCCATCAAGTGATTTACATCCTTTTGAAACTAACCACTACATAGCCACCAGCACAGAAGCACCAGAAAAAGAAGTACAACAGGCTCAAACTTGTCAACAACGTCCTGAATAAGGAACTTCAAACCAGAAAATGATTCATGTTGATATGAGAAAAGGAAATTTATGAAGCTCAGTGAGATTTGCTTCAGGAATTCAACTCTGGGAAAGAAAGCATGTTGCAAAAACAATCAGCAGTGTATAAAACTTGTGGTAGTGGGCCATTGTGGTGCATGGCAGTTACAAGTCTAAATTTATAATATAACAGTTAAAATGTTGGTAACAAATTTAGACTCCTTAACTGCCATGTGTCACAATGGCCAACTACCACAAGTAATATGTTTATAATGCATATATTATTCCCACACATATTTTAACCCCTTTACATCTTAAATTATCTTCAGTATAATCAATCAAATAACCTTCATGTACACATTGCTGCTTTGTTTCAATCCCATTGTGATACCATATTTTGCCAGCAGGTGATACAATGCAAGATACAAAATGACCATTACCATAATATCTTGCACCTCTTATAGGCAATACTACTTGACCAGTATCTGTACATAATATTATGGATTTTGAAATTTCAACACCTTGTGATCCAGGTGTCAGACTAATTGCCCAAAAATCTACTGATGAATTATACTTATATGTTCTAGTAGCATCATGACCACATCTGCATTTTTTTGTCTTGTTAGCAGAAGCATCAAGATGTTCTTGTATTGTCAAAAATCTTTGTAGTGTAATTGAAAAAAGACTTGTAACTCTAGATGCAGATGTTTGTGATACACCACAGTTTTCACAATTGAATATTATTTTTCCAATTGATTTTCCTGTAAACATATGGGGTAGGCTGGGTGCAGCCTTTCAAAAATTTGCAGACATGTTTTGTAGCTATAGTAAAGTAAATTTAAAAAAGAATCAAAAAAAAGAGTGAAAACTTGTACCTGCAGTGATTGTCCAGCCCATTTCCTACCTAAAGTTATGTAAGTTATGAACAGCTGGGTGCAGCCTTCCAAAATTTTTTGAATGTATTTCATAGCTATAGTAGAACAAAATAAAAAATGAATTAGAAAAAATGAATGAAAACTTGTAGCTGCAGTATTTATTAAATCCATTTCCTATGAAAAATGATGTAACTTACGAACAGCTGGGCACAGCCTTTCGAAAATTTGTAGACATATTTCGTACCTATGGAAGAAGGAAATAAAAAAGAGATTTTAAAAAGCAAGTGAAAACTCCTACCTGCAGTGATTATTCAACCGATTTCCTGTGAAAGATGATATAACTTACAAACGGCTGGGCACAGCCTTTCAAAAAATTGTAGACATATTTTATAACTATAGTAAAACAAAAAAAAAGAATTAAAAAAAACAAGTGAAAACTCATACCTGCAGTGATTTTTCAATCCATTTCCTATGAAAAATGATGATGTAAGTTATGAATGGCTGGGCGCAGCCTTTCAAAGATTTCTATACATATTTTGTAGCTATGGAAGAACAAAATAAAAAAGAATAAAAAAAAAACAAGTGAAAACTCATACCTGCAGTGATTATTCAACCCATTTCTCATGAAAAATGATGTAACTTACGAACAGCTGGGCACAACCTTTTAAAAATTTGTATATGTATTTCGTAGCTATAGAAGAACGAAATAAAAAAAGAATTAAAGAAAACAAGTGAAAACTTGTTGTTTGACTCTACCCTTGATCAGTGGGCTTGGGCATTCAGTTCAAACCATGTGACCATGCAGAAAAATCAACATTGGCAGCTTGTCATCTTAAAAATTTTGCTCTATGCACATGCAATATAAAAATAAATTTTAGACTTGTAATTGATGAAAATGTTCAATACAAAAAGGATGATACACATTTTCATTTATTTCTACCTGACCACCCTCAGTACAATACTCATGAAATTCAATGTAAATATTTATCTGAATTTGTAGTGCCCAACTTCATTGATTGTTGCAGACCATTCAAAAAATCTACCAACTTGCCCAAACAAACCATTTGATGAACTTCATGGAACTGACAAAGTTTTGGTTGATACAATGACTTCATATCTTTCACAAAATTTTGTTCCCAACCAACCTGGAGCTATAAACATACTAGAAACAGTTGTACAAAAGTTCAAATTAAACACTGAATAAGAGAGGGTAATGCAACTATTAATAATCCTACTCAACTCAAGATGTATTTAGGTGGCATGGGTGGTACAGGAAAGTCTCAAGTATTAAAAGCTTTGGTTGAGTTTTTCAAAGAAAGAAATGAATTACATTGTATTATTATAAATGCACCTACAGGCTTTGCAGCTGCATTGTTGAATGGTTCAACCTACCATTCAGTGCTGAATATTGGTTCAGACCAAGCTAAAAATGATGTCACTTCTCAGAGCAATTTTTGTGAGCATCTAGATGGTGTAAATTATATATTCTTAGATGAAATATCAATGGTTGCATGCCATGAATTGTATCAAATTAGTGCTTCACTGGCTAAAGCAAGAAACATGACAGAAACACCATTTGGAGGTCTAAATAAGGTAGGGGACACCAGGAACCAGCCACCTTATGTAATATGATTATATAAGCACCAAGAGCGGCAAAATATGGACTTTCAAAAAAAAAAAAAAAATTGGTTTTGTATATGGGCAGAAATATGTCTAAAAATACTATACATTATTGGCCTGTGCACTATATCTCTTCTCATGCTCATTTTTCAGCTTTGTGGCCATTTCCGGAGGTAATTGTTACAACTTTGACTGATTCAGTCTTTACAGACGTGATCAGTAACAGTTGTTGGACTAGTTTCAAGTTCATTCGTTTATTCAGACTATAAGAATGCTTTGGTATAACCAAAGTATTGTCTTAAGTCGAGCCAATGTTCTTGCGTATCAAGAATGTCTTTGTATTCAAACAAAGACTAGCTAAAGTTACATGATATCTAGCTATGGTATATATAGAGTAAAACATGCGTGTAACGCATGGACAAAGCATGTTCTACATGTGTTTGATGAAGAAGTAAAGATATGATGTGCAGCATCAAGAATGAAAGACATGCGTCGCTAGCATGTAACATGCACGTTATGCATGGAAGAAAGTAAAAATAAAAGAGCATGTGTTCATGGCATGTTGTTTAAGAAGTATTTGTAAAGAATGAAATTGTACATGTTTGAGATGAAATCGTAACAGTAATGTTTGGTGGCCATGATATTTCCGGTTTGCCCAGGCCACCTCCAGACTGCTTAAACCTTGGTCATAAGTGCTGATAAACCGGGCAGCGCAATTTGCGCAACTGATAAGATCAATTATTGATCATGATGACAAGTCTGAGTGGCCATAGCTTGGGCATGGGCAAGAACAGCATTGAAATGTGCAATGTCTGCCTCATTTTCTAGCCCTTCAAGCTTGTCTTCATCAACTTCTTCATCAGTGTCAAAGCCATCCAAGTCTGAATCTTCCTCAGATGTGGGTTCTTCATCCAGGAAAAAAAATCCATGCTCTAGGTAGTCCTCATCATCAAAATCCATGTCTTCATCATCAAGAACTTCTTCAATTGTTGGATTTTGCAGGTTCACAGGCTTTGCAAGGTTGTTCAGTTGAGCAACTATTGCCCTGGCTCATTGGTCCACAGTTGTCTGTCGAGTTGACACGTTTTTAGGTTAGTTTTTTCAGTTTTTTTTTTTCACACTCCTTTTCTTACCCCCTTAAATCACATGCAATATTACATAAGTGGCAAAATGTGTTCGACCGAAAATTGAACTTTCTTCCTCCCATCTCCAATTGCATTTTTAGAGCATTTAGAATCTTTTTATATGTAAAATATTTTTTGGGATATACCTGAAGTTCAAGGCAAATTTTTTGAAAATGAAATCCATAGAGTTGGGGAACTACATGTTCTCTATCATCCCTAGGAGTTGAACTGAAAAAAAGTGTCAAGTTGTGGATGTTATTGCGCTTGTCGTTGAGTGTGTTTTGCTTACATAAGGTACCTGGTTCCTGGTGTCCCCTACCTTATGATATTTGCTGGTAATTTTGCTCAGCTAAAACCTGTATTTGGATCACCTTTGTATAGCCATACAGTTGGAATAAGTGTGGATGCTTCAATGTCTGTGAGAAGCCAGCAATCTGCTATTGGTAAAGCTCTATGGCATTAGATAACCACAGTTGTGATACTAAGACAAAATATGCACCAAAACACACAGTCTTCTAAAGATGCTAAGTTTAGAACTGCTTTGGAAAACATGAGATATGCACAGTGTACACAAGATGATATTGAAATTTTAAAGACCTGTATTGCTGGTAAAAATATTGGTCAACCTAATATTGCTAAAAAATGATTTAGAAATGCCTCAATTATCACTGAATTGAATTCTCAGAAAGATCAACTAAATAAACTTGGATCTTTATGTTTTTCAGCAGAGACTGGCCAAAAATTAACTGATTTTTATTCTGATGATGAACTTGGTGAAGATATTGACCATCCACTTTGTTATCAATTAGAAAGAAAGATAAAATATCTATGCCAAGTTCAAAAAAAAGATATGAGTCCTGATATGCAAGATGCTACATGGAATCTTTGACAATCTGCATCTGAGAATATACCTGGCAAACTGTCACTATGCATAGGACTTCCTGTAATGATACAAAACAATGATGCAACAAAATTGTGCATAACTAAAGGGCAAGAAGGTCATGTTGTTGGCTGGAAATCAGGCATAGTATCAAGAGGTCAGCTTGTACTTGAAACACTTTATGTCAAGCTTGATCAACCTGCAAAAAATATTAATATTGAAGGCCGTCCTGAAAATGTAGTACCCTCAATGAAAATGAAAAAATCTGTCAAGTGCACATTTCCAAATGGTGTTTCAATTCCTATTTATCAATCACAAGTTCAAGTTTCACCAAATTTTGCAATGACTGTGTATTCATCCCAAGGCAAAACTTGTCCAGACAATGTGGTGATGCTAAACAGCTGTCGTGATCACCTTTCATACTATACTGCTTTATCAAGAAGTTCAACTGCTGAAGGAACAATTATTATTCAAGGTTTTAATCCAAATAAAATAACTTGTGGTGCTCCTGGATACTTGAGGCAAGAATTTAGAGAGCTTGAGCTCATGGATGAAATCACTAAACTTCAATTTGAAGACAAGATTTTACCTTCTATCAATAGTCTTTTGAGAAATCCCCTTATAAAACAATATCAGTTGTTCAAAGGTGAATTTTATGTACCAGATGTAGTACTGGATACATTAAAATGGACAAAATCTGATCCAATGAATATTTTAAAAGTTCAAACAGACACACAATGGCAACTAATTGAAAAATTTAAAGAAAAAATTACCAAATATACACCTGCTTCAGGTACCATTGCCATTGATAATAACAAATCAATTAGATGCAAAGCAGATAAAATATCTTTTGTCACAATAATTTCAAATAATAGGCCAAAAACTAATTTAAATTTACAAAATCAAAGATGAACCAACAGATGAAATATCTTCTGTTACAATAATTTCAAATAAATGGCCAAAAACTAATTTAAATTTACAAGATGCACCAATTGGATTGATATAGGATTCACATGATCACAACTGTGATTATGATGCAGTATTTACAATATTAGGTGATATCTGGGTTTATAATCCAATCATGTGGTCCCATGAATTTGGATTAATGTCATCATTTGCTAATAAACTTGGTTTGGCTTTTCAACAAAGTTTCATTGAAGCAATTTTTTTTTTTGAGAATGCAAGAAATTCTGTTCAAAATTTATTGCATAATAAATATCCAGTTGCCTTTCCATATGGTACATCTGGAGTTGATATAACAGATCTCTTTGTTTATATGTTTACTGGAAAATCAGTTGGAAAATTAAAATATAATTGCACAGAATCACTAGAGTTACAAGTTTGTTCACAATCACACATAAAAGATACAGTTCAATTCAGGAACATATACATAGATGCCAACAATAACAAGACAAAAAAATGTAGTCACTGTGGTAAAGACAATTCCAGAACATATGAATACAATTCACCACAATGTTTTTGAAGGATTGAATTTACACAAAATTCACAAGATATTGAAATCTCAAAACCAATCACATTAAAATCAGATGCTGGTTCAGTAATTTTACCTGATTGTGGGGCAATATATTACACTGGTAATCATTTTGTATCTAGAATAATATCACCAACAAGAGAAGTATGGTATCATGATGGGATTGAAACAAAATGTCAATGCATACGTGAAGGACATCTAATTGATTTCTGTGAATGTAGTATAAAATATCATGGGAGTAAGAGATGTGTTGGTGTAGTATATTCAGTTTAGATATATGGAATTATATAAAAAATAAAAATGTTGATAAAAAATTTAGACTTGTAACTTCCATGCACCACAATGGCCCACTAAGACAAGTTACATACATTGCCCAGACATTGGTAGTGGTAGGTGAAGGGATATGGTTAGTTATAGGTTATGAAGTTGTAGGTTCATAACCATCTGTCAGATAACAAATGCTCATACACTGCTGGCACCAGGTGGTGTTTCCCTTGGGAAAACCTATTTTTAGACATGTTTTGTGATTTCCAAACAGTTTTTCTCATAGAAACACAAAAAATTTATCCAGCACTTTAAGTGTTTTATTGATAAAAACACTTAAAGTGCCAGATAAACTGTTTGTGTTTCCATTAGAAAAACTGTTTGAAAATCACAAAATATGTCTAAAAATAGGTTTCTCTAAGGGAAACACCGCCTAGTGCCAGCAGTGATATCCAGGGTTTTCTTGTCCAGGACAGTCACCAGTCTAGGTTAGTTGCTCTTCTGGGGCAAGTTAATTCAGTAAATTAAATACCTTGTTTTCTGGGCCATTCTAATGACTAGTCTGGCAACAAAAGTCAATTATATAAACAAAGTACCTGCATCATTGAAGTGAAGCTAGCACTTCAGGAGGCTCAGGATTAAAAGCTGCTTTTAATTTGAGTCCCACAGCAAATCAAATATTTTAAATAAAATACTTGATATAAAATACTTTGTAATTTATAACATTGAACAAGCTGCAGAAGAAATACATATTTAAAATATTCTAATAGCTATAAAACTCCTTTCTAGTGATATGAACATTTTAACTGAAAGGGTGTTTTACACTCTGCTGAGTATTTAAAATGCCGGACTCATAGCAAGAATTTCTAAAATAAATAAAAAATAAAAAAATATAAAATTCAGGAAATTCCCGCACTGAGTGCTGCTGGCACTGGGTGGTGTTTTCCCCAGAAAAACCCATTTCTAGACATGTTTTGTGATTTCTAAAGGGTTTTTCCCATGGAAACACAAAGGGTGTTTCTGAAAGGAAAATTTGAGAAACACATTAT
>Ga0193742_1001807_pt1 | contig 12547 bp, 15 predicted proteins | sample L2c1metaG_FD_165511 | JGI IMG/M metagenome (GOLD analysis project Ga0193742, IMG submission 165511) | Soil microbial communities from a riparian zone of the East river system, Colorado, United States - L2c1 | ecosystem: Environmental > Terrestrial > Soil > Riparian zone | place: USA: East River... | reverse complement strand
CCGCACGCCTCGCCGAGGCCGCCAACACCGAAGAAGGCAAGGCCGCGCTGCTCAACCTGCTCGAAGCTGGAAAGGTCCTCGCCTCGCTCGACCCCTCCGTGCTCGCGCCGCTCGCCGGTGCCATGCGTCAGGGCTCCGAGCAGCACAAGCAGGAGACCGCTCCACCCTCCGCCTGGCAGCTCTTCCGCCGCGCCACCAGCGAGGACGGACGCCGCGGCCTCTCCTTCTTCACCCTCGTTCTCACCAACCTCGGCAGGTCCCTCAAGCGGTAATGGCCTCAAACTCCTCAGACTCTGCGAAAGTCCCGCCCATCACGCTCCGCACCCACCGCCCCGGCGACATGGGCTGGGTCGTCGAACGCCACGGCACCCTCTACCGGCAGGAGTACGGCTGGGACGAACGCTTCGAGGCCCTCGTCGCCCGCATCGTCGCCGACTTCATCGACCAGCTCGAGCCCGAACGCGAGCGCTGCTGGATCGCCGAGCGCGACGGCCAGCGTCTCGGCTGCGTCTTTCTGGTTCGCGACCGCGACCAACCCGCCGACGCTCCCCCTTCAGCAAAGCTTCGCCTTCTTCTGGTTGATCCCGCGGCACGAGGTCTGGGACTCGGTGCAGCCCTCGTTCACGAGGTAACCCTCTATGCACGGAATACCGGTTACCGCAAAATCAGCCTCTGGACCAACAACGTCCTCGACTCCGCACGCCGAATCTACCAGCAGGAAGGCTACCAACTTACCCGCGAAGAGCCTTATACAGCCTTCGGCAAAGAGCTCGTCTCCCAGGACTGGGAGCTCCTTCTGTAGGGTTCTTTACGACGCTAAAAATTCGATCTTTCTCTGAGTCGTCTGCGGAAGTATCGCCCGGAGTATCGTGCCGATTCGTTAAGTGTCATAATCGTCGGGCACCACGGGCCGCGATCTTCAATCGATTCAGATCCGGAGAGGCCATGCTCGCACAGTTCGAATCTATCGGGTTCATCCCTACCGTCGACGCCGACCGTGCGCGTCGATTTTACGTCGACACGCTTGGCCTGGAGTTCCTCTCCGACGATCCCTTCGCCCTTGTCGTCCGTTCGCACGGTGCCGACATCCGCATCGTCCACATGGACTCCTTCAGTCCCGCGCCCTACACGATCTTTGGCTGGAAGGTCCCTGCGATTGAAGCCACGGTCCGCGACCTCAACGCCGCCGGAATCACCTTCGAGCGCTATCCCTTTCTCGAGCAGGACGCCGACGGAATCTGGTCCGCTCCAGGAGGAGCAGCCAAGGTCGCGTGGTTCAAAGATCCCGACGGGAACGTCCTCTCACTCTCCCAACACGCCGGACACTAGACGATTTTCCATCGTTCACTCCGCTTTTTTCTTCCACACCATCGAAGGGAACCCAGCGCGCCCTCCCCCCTCTGCTTTCGATCGTCTTACCGTCGGCCGACAGAAGTCCTGCTTCTGAGCGCTGACCGCCCATCACCGAGTAAGCTCCGTACTCGAACAAGACGCCCCTCTCCCCCGCTCTTTGAACCTTCACACGATCGCCATACGCCTGAAACAGACGTTGCGGTTGAATTCCATTCGCGAGACCGATCGTACCCGGGATCTGCAGCAAGTCTGCCCAGCTGACAAATTGTCCCGGAGCCTGCTCTCCAACATGGACCACTCTGTGTTGAAAACGCTCTTCGGTCCAGGTGCCCGTAATCTCATCATGCCTCTTGAGCTCCGCTCCCGGCCTTTCCAGCGTCACCCGTTCGTCGAAGCTCCCGCGATGAAAGCGTCCCACCCAGCGATCACCCTCCTTCATCAAATCCAGGTCCACGGCCAATAGACCGGCGGCGCGCGAGACATAATGCAGCCGCAGGTGTCCGTTCTCGATCCTTAATCCTGAGTCCTTCGAACGATCCGAAAAATACCCCGCGTCACCCAGGACAAACTCAGGCCCCCTCTGCTCATACACACCGAGATTCAGATACTCCCACCGCTGTTCAACGCCATCCAGCGACCGACCGTCGGTCTTCGCATCGGGCGCCACCGTAGTCCCGAGCATCATGTGAATCCCCACAAATCCGCCATGACCATTTGAGGTCTCCCAAAGACCGGACAGTCCCTCAGGATCAGTCACAGGATTGCCCCTATAAGGACTTGCATCCTGGGAAGCGCCCGTCGTCTGAGCCGGAATCGAGCGAGTTCCGGCAACCATGAAAACCGCGTACAGAATCGTCAGCCACCTCAAATCGCCTAGCACTTTCATGCGTCTAGAGACACCGCTAGCTGTTCTTTCGTTCCCCCGCTCGCCCTACCGCCCCGTTCATCGCCTCCAGGCTCGACCACATCGCCGTCCACTCACCCTCCGTCATCTCCTCGCGAAACCTCTCCCCTGCCCTGCGCCATGCAGGTTTCGCCTCGCGCAGCCGGGCCTGCCCCTCCGCGGTCAACGACACACATCTCTTCCGCGCATCCTCTCCCGCCACCGACTCTGCCCATCCCTTCTCGCGCAGCACCTTCAGGTTGCGGGAGAGCGTCGTCTTGTCCATCCCCAGCATCTGCCCCAGCGCGGCCTGCCCCTTGTCCTTCGCCGTATCCAGCGCCATCAGCAGCGCAAACTGCGCCGCCTCGATGCCTGCCTCCGCCAGGCAGGCATCGTAGAACTGCGTCATCAACCGGGCCGTGCGCCGCGTCGCCGCCAGCGCGCACGACAGACCTCCGCTTGACGCGTCGTCAGTTCGTCTTGCCCTCATCCCTTAACCCTACTTTGTTCCCGGCTCCGTCAACAGCCGCATAGGTGCCAGCGGCCCCACCGCAATAAACTCCAGATCGACCATCCCCGCCTTGTCCAGCGGCAGACTCCCCATAATCGCTTTCGCCTCCTCCACCGTCGAACAGCGCAGAAAGAAGACGACGCCCTTGCCATCCGCGCGCGAGTACCACTGATCGATCTTGCCGTTCAGATACAAGAGCATCGTCTCCCGCGCCTCTTCAGGCAGCACCTTCATCAGATCGGGCATGCTCACGCTCGGCTTTCGCGTAAGCATCACCATCACATCGGTTACTGGTACGGGAGGAGGCGCCGGCATAGCAGCACTCTGTGCCTGCGCCCCTACACCAACAATGAGAGCTGAAAGACTGAGAAGACTCATGGAGACACTCCTTAAAGTTGCACCTGCAACAGTTTTAGTTGTAGATGCAACTTTAAAAAGAGAAGGTTCAAACTTTCCCGCCTTTCTTTGCCGTGGTCAAATATCCCTTGTGAGCAATGCAATTAACCATCCCTTCGAAATCGGCAATATCTCCGTGGGCCGCGGCAAGCTCTTCCTTATCGCCGGCCCCTGCGTCCTAGAGTCCGAGCAGCACGCTCGCATGATGGCCGACTCCATCCAGCGCATCACCTCCGACCTCGGCATCCCCTATCTCTTCAAGGCCAGCTACGACAAGGCCAACCGCACCTCCATCCACAGCTTTCGCGGCCCCGGAGTTCAGGAGGGCACTCGCATCCTGAGTGCCATCGCCAGGTCGAACGGCCTCCCCGTCCTGACCGATGTCCACACCGCAGAAGACTGCGCCCAGGTCGCCGAGGCCGTGGATCTCCTCCAGATCCCCGCGTTCCTATGCCGTCAGACCGACCTGCTGATCGCTGCCGCCGAGGCCGCAAAACGATTTGGACGAGCGATCAATATCAAGAAAGGACAGTTCGTGGCCCCAGCCGATATGAGCCACGCCGTCCAGAAAGTGCGTGAAAGCGGCTGCGATTGCGTCTCGCTCACCGAACGCGGGGCCAGCTTCGGGTACAACAACCTGGTCGTCGACATGCGTTCGCTACCGATCATGCGGCAGTTCGCCCCTGTCATCTTCGACGGAACTCATTCAGTACAAACGCCTTCCGCAGCCAACGGCGCCTCCGGCGGCCAGCCCGAATTCATTCCCGTGCTTGCCCGCGCCGCGGTAGCCGCAGGAGTAGACGGCATCTTTCTCGAGGTCCACAATGACCCACCGCACGCCAAATCCGATGGGGCCAACGCCTTGCACCTGCACCATCTCCAGGGCGTTCTGGAACAACTTATTGCAATTCATCAAGTTGTGACCTAGCATCTGAATGACCTCCCTACCGTCCGTCTCTCCCTCGGTTCTCTTTGTTGTCACTCTTCAAAGAATAATTAAAAAAAACGGCCCCTCGCTTGAGGGGCCAATCTGCCTTGGTTCTCTCTGGTTAGGAGAGTTTATTGCAGTAGTGATCTAGGTCACTTACCGACAAACCGCTAAACTTTCGGGCGACATAGGTTGGCTATGCCGCCCTTTTGGGGGGAGGGCTGTCTACTACTTATTACTGGTTGGCCTCTGGTGGTGCACTGACACCCTTAGGAGTTGACTGCTGGGGTGAGGCCGGTACGCTGTTTGATGCAGAAGTGGAGCTCATCGTTGCCAGGCTGTTATGCAGCAACGTCACGCGAACGCCATTGGTGACAGCCTTCTCGCCATCGACTGGCTTTGCTGTGTTCTTTCCCATTCCGGTCTTGTAGATTCTGTAGACCGGAACCTGATGCTCGGTTACGAGATAACGGGTAACCGCATCGGCCATTGCCTGCGAGGTCTGAACGCCGGAACGGCTATAGCCCTGCACTTCGACAATGTACCCCTTCTCATTGGCCAGCTTCGCGGCTACATCATCAAGCTCAGCCTTCGCCTTCGGTCCCAGCGTCGTGCGGCCGGAGACAAAGGCAACTGAACTCGAGCTGACTTCCTGATACTGATCGAGGTTCGTCACCGTCGTGTTCAGCGAGGTGGCCTTGGTATTGGCGTTGGAAGCGGTCTGTTGAGCCGTATCGGCGCGGCTGGAAGCGTCGGCTGCATGCTGATCGGCAGTAGCAGCGGCGCTCTGAGCCTTGTTGATGCCGGCGGTCGCACGGGAATCTACATCGTGAATATCGTTTGCATTCTTGGACTGCAGCTGGTCAAGCTCGTTGGTCCGATCCTTGATCGGATCCGTCTGTCTCTTTACCCACTTCTTGCGGGCCAGCGGATTCATGTGCCCCCAGAAGCCTTCTTTGGACTGAGACTCCAGCGGCTTTCCGGTTGCGTAGGTCGACTTGTCGTCGGCGCTCATCTGGCTGGTGGAGGCAGGAGCTGGTGCTGCGGTGCTGTCCTGTCCCGAGGGGGTGGCCTGGGTTGCGGACTGAGCCAGTGCGCTCATGCCCATCGCGGTGCCGAGTACTACAACTGAGAGACCAAATTTCGTTCCGGTATTCATCATGTTTTTGCTCCTCATGCACTGCGCCTGCCGTTTCAGACGCCTGTACGCGGGAAACTAGAGCATGTTCCGTGCCAAACCCGATTATGCCCAAATGTATCTTTAAATGAACAACTTGCGTGTTTTACAAGAGAACAGGAAAAATGCTCCCAATCCCCTGCCGTCTGCAAATTCTTCCGGTGCCCCGGTAAGTATTTCTGGAAGGCCAGACCCGGCTCAGACGCACTTCCCTTTCACGCACTTATCCGTCTCTCAGCGATTTCACGGGATGGCGTAAATCTATTTCTTGCCGACCCTGATAATCCGTATCTCGGGCATCTGCATATTCCAGTTCGTTGGGATCAACTCGAAAATCAGCCGGAACTCCTGGTCGGCTCCGGGAGTAAGCGGAACCGCACTCACGGGCTCGATATCGACATAGGGCTCCCGGGTCCGGATCAGCGACAGCGGCAGGGTCTCGATCTGCGGAGGCATCTGCTCTTCGTTATGAAACAACACCTGCACGGTGACCCCGGTGATCGTATTCGAACCCGTATTACGGATATGCCCATCAATATAGGTCGACTTGCCTCCCGAAAGACTGGTCGATTCGCTCATCTGTAGTCCCGAGAGCGGGAGGCTTGCCGCATAGGGATCAGGCGGCTGGATTCCAGTGACCGCAGGGGTCTTGCGATGGCCCGCCAGCAGCAGTCCCGCCACCACCGCCAGCACGACTGCTCCTGCCACCAGCCATGCGGAGAGGGGCATTCCCCCGGAGCGCACAGGAGCGGGCACGAAGATCTCCGGTGACGGAGACTCGGAAGGAGAGGCGTAGGAGGAAGCGTCCTGTTGAATCTCCACCGGCTCAGCCGGACGTCCCATCCCATCGGGTCTGCGATCCTTTTCGCTCATATGGGCGAGATTTTATACCCTCGCCGGACACTGTGTTTGCCGAGCGATGGAATCCCAACCCGGAACCAGCAAGACTTCTCCCACAAAACTTGACCCAAAATTTCATCTTAGGATCTGCGATTCCGATGCATCATCGAATCCATCAGTAACATCTACTGCTCTATATTCCGCAGGAGAACCGGGCAATGACTCCCCGACTCGGGTTCCGGACCGACAAGACGGCAGATTCCAAGAGCGACCCAACAGGGGCTTGGTCCGCTGCGGCCATCACCGCATCCGCGACGCCTGGAAAAGCCTCGCGGGCTGCCGATTACGCCTACCGGATCGCCGCCCTGACGGCTGGACTCATCCTGTTGGCAACGGTGATGTAAACGGTTTCGTGCGGCGTACCAGCTTGTTAACTGAAGCTGGCGCGCCTCACTCGCTGGCGAAAGTCATCGCCCTGCATCTCCACCAGAACACACATCTCCTGCAGGCGGGACCTCATGCGCTCGCCGATTCTGTCTCCGAGAGTCTCCTCACGCAGGCGTCCCACAGCCTCGCCGCCGCCGGTTCCCAGCGGCCCCTGATTCGGGTAGTTCGTAGTGATGATTGTGGTTCGACGGTCGTTGTACCGTGTGTTGAGGATATGGGCCACGGTATCCCAGACCCAGTCGGTGGGCTTCGCCGCGCCGAGTTCGTCAAGAACCAGGACCTCGGCATCGAAGACCGGTCGAAGGATCTCGAGCTCCGTCTCACGCACCTGGTTGTTGTAGCTGTTCTGTACCTGCTTCAGAAGATCACGGTAGTCGCAGAAGAGGCCGGTAGCCCCTCGCTCGCTGACCAGCGACTGCAGGATGCCAACCGCGAGATGCGTCTTTCCCACGCCGATCGATCCGGTCAGCAGAAGGCCGGTCCCGTCGGTCTCGAGAGGATAACTTTCGACGAAACGCCTGGCCCTCAGCAGCGCCGAACCGAGTGTGCGATGCGACCAGGGAAAGTTGGTTTCGTAGCTCTCGAGCGTGCAGTGCTCGTACCGTCGTGGAATCGTGGCCCGGCGAAGCCGGAGCTCAGCGCGCTGCTGGATGCGGCAGACGCACTCCCGCGCGAATCTTCGCCCGTCCTGTTCGACGATCCGCAGCCCTGCCCCCCCGCATATCGAACAAACTTCAGCCATCACGCTCCACTTTCGTATCCAGTATCGCAGCAGCGAGGCCACTTCGCCCGCAGGCAAGCCTGTGCGAAAACCGGGCAGGAAGTGGTAAAATAATCAAAGCGCTTGCCACTCCGCCTGCCGGAGGAGGCCGGCGTCGCGACAGGCCCATCGATGTGACGTGACCGAACCGTTGCAAGCGATCCGCGACCCGAAGAGCCAATCTCAAAACGCCGGCGTAAAGAACGTCCGGCGAAAGGATCGTCTGATGCCTAAACAAGGAATTCACCCGAAGTACGAGACCATCACCGTAAAGTGCGCCTGCGGGACCCACTTTCAGACCCGTTCGACCCACAAGGGCGATATCGTTCTCGAAATTTGCTCCGCCTGCCACCCGTTCTTCACCGGCAAGCAGAAGCTGGTCGACACCGCCGGACGCGTCGAGCGTTTCCGTCGCAAGTTTGCCCAGTCGGACGCCGGCAAGGCCGCTGCCAAGTAAAACGGAGCAAGAAGCATCAAGAGGCCTCCGCCCCGTGCGGGGGCCTCTATATTTGTTCCTGGGGAAAATATGCACAGCATGGAGACGCTCATACCGCTGGCTTTATTGGGTGCTCTGGGTTTCGCAGGCGCTTTCTTTCCACAGGAAATGCCAGGAATGACCAACCATGGCTACTCCATAATCGGCGCTGAGACTCGAGTAGCGGAAGAATGAACCTCCGCCAGCAGATCGCAGCAGACCTCGCGAAACGAATCTCCGGATGCACCTTAGGTGTCGATATGGGGCATGGGTGCCTCATGATCGACAACAAAATCTTCGCATTTACCCGAGCCGACGAAAGCGGAGCCATTATGCTGCCCGAGGCTCGCATCACAGAGCTGGTGAACGATGGGGAGATTCGTAACCTGGTCATGGGAAAGCGCACGTTGCGCGAGTGGGTGGTCGTCCTGATATCGCCGCGCCAGGAAATCTGCCCCTGCTGTTCGAGGCCAAAGCCTATGTCGCGTCGCTCCCAAAACAAGAGCGCCGCAGACCACCGAAGAAGTCATCTAAAAAGGCAACGAAGATAGCAAAGAAATCCGCAAAGAAAATCGCTGCGAAGGCAACAAAGAAAGCTATAGAAAAAGCCGTGAAGAAGAGATGAAGAAACGCTACACGCTCGAGCAGAAGAAGTGGGACTCGCCGGTGGAATACGCGATGCCCAAGCATGCCCGCGTGCCCGCAAGCTTCTCCATCGGCAACATCACCATAGCGCCGGCCACCGTGCTCGCACCCATGGCCGGAGTTACTGACACCGTCTTCCGCCGCTTCATCAAGAACGCCAGCGTCTTCTCGACAACCTCTCAAGCCTTGTCATTCCGTAGCGGCGAAAAAAATAGCTTGTCATTCCGCAGCGGAGAAAAAAATGGCTTGTCATTCCGCAGCGAAGCGGAGGAATCTGCTTCTCTAACGAATGCCGTCGAGTGCACCACCACCAATCAACAGTCCGGCTGCGGTCTCATCATGACCGAGTTCACCTCCGCCGACGGCCTCTCGCGCATGCGCGAGACCAAGCGCAAGCGCTACCTGACCTACTACGACGACGAGCACCCGATCTCGGCGCAGCTCTTCGGTTCGAATCCGGAGACCCTCGCCGACTCCGCCCGCATCGTTCAGGACGCGGGCTTCGATATCGTCGATCTCAACCTCGGCTGCCCGGCCAAGCGCGTCGTCGCCTGCAACGGAGGCTCGGGCCTGCTCAAGGACCTCCCCCAGATCGAGCGCATCTTCAAGGCCATCCGGTCAGCGGTGACGATTCCCTTCACTGTAAAGTTCCGCATGGGCTGGAACGACCACCACATCGTCTGCGTGGAGCTCGCGAAGATAGCCGAGGACTGCGGCCTGAACGCCTGCGCCCTGCACGCCCGAACCCGCGAGGACGGATACACCGGACAGGCGCGCTGGGAGTACATCGCCCAGGTCAAGGACGCCGTACGCATTCCGGTGATCGGCAACGGCGACATTCGCACCCCCGAGGGCGCAGCTGCGATGGTCGAAGCGACCGGATGCGACGCCGTCATGATCGGCCGCACCGCCCCATCGAACCCCTGGATCTTTCGCCAGATCGCCCAGTACACCGCGACCAAAGAGGCCACAGGCACGGGCATCTACGATGCGCCGACCAACGAAGACCGCTACCGCATGATCCGCACCTACTTCCAGATGCTGGTGGATGAGATCGCGCTTGAAGAAGCCGCCGAGGCCGCGCGCGCCGAGGCCATCCTTGCGCAAGGCCAGATCGCGCGAGAGCAGCGACATCGCGATGCCGTCGGCAAGATGAAGCAGTTCGCCGCCTGGTTCACCCACGGCGTCCCCGGCGGAGGCGCACTGCGCAAGCAGATCTTCGAATCCAAGAACGGCAATGCGGTCATCGATGCAGTGGAGAAGTTCTTTTCTACGCCAGCGGTTCCGACCGCAGAAGATCTCGTCGAAGATCCGGAGACCTCGCTCGAGGCTATCGGCGCAGGCTGCGATTAACGTCGCCGCCGCAGAACGCGCCGATCAGGATTCATCGCTTACCGATCAGGATTTATCGCTTTGTAGATCCGGATTTATCGCTTGTAGACGCGCACATAATCCACCAGCATTCGCTGCGGAAAGGACGTCGTCTCATCCGGGTAGCCCGGCCACTCTCCGCCCACAGCCACGTTGAGGATCAGAAAGAACGGATGGTCGTAGACCCACTTCGTTCGCGGGGGAAGATCCTTCGGGGTGCGTTCCACGATCCGATGATCGTCGAAATAGAAGCTGATCTTTTCCGGGCTCCACTCCACCGCATAGACGTGGAAGCCCGAGTTGATGGTCTCTCCTGCCGGAAGATCGTAGCCAGCCGAAATACCCTTCGCGCCGCTGTAGCCGGGGCCATGCAGTGTACTGTAGATCCTCGACGCCTCCCCGATATTCTCCATCACATCGATCTCTCCCGCCGAGGGCCATTGTGCGCTGTCGATGTCCGTGCCCATCATCCAGAAGGCGGGCCAGACTCCCTTGCTGAGAGGAAGCTGCATCCTGGCCTCGAACCGGCCATAAGCCTGCGAAAATCCGCCCTTCGTCGTGAGCCTGCCCGAGGTGTAGGGCCTGGAGATGCCATCCCAGCCGGTATAACTCTCTTCTCGCGCCGTGATGACGAGGTTGCCTCCGCGCTGCTGCACATTCTCTCGCCGCGAGGTGTAGGTCTCGAGCTCTTTGTTGCCCCAACCGTTTCCCCCGGTATCATAGCCCCACTTGGCCAGGTTGGGATCCGATCCGTCCGCGCCATTAAACTCGTCACTCCACACCAGCTTCCACAGCGATTGCGCGGCACAAACCGGAGCAGCGGCCTGCTGACAAAGGCAGAACAGAAAGAGAGCCGCGATCGATCCAAGAGATGCCAAAGTTTGTTTTGCGTTCATTGCGACTGCCTGCAGCGTCCAGTATCTCGGCAAGACGAAGGACTTCGGCTTGCCTCAAGCGGCTCAAGTTTAGCACCGTCTCTCCCTGACCGACAGCAACGGCATGCCCGTGGTCGTGCCTGTGCCTTTTGTCAGGACCGCATTGTTAATGCAGATGGAATACCCATTTTTTTTGTTTCGTTCCCGAGACCTCGCTCGAGACCATCGCCGCAGGCTGCGACAAAGCGCGCTACTTTAACGAGTTCCGCTGTGCGCGCTCTTTCTCAAGCGCCTGCTCCAAGGTTCCCTTGAAGATCAGCACCTTGACCTCGATCACCGCATCTCCACCCGCAGGCAGAGGCTTCTGCGGATCAACGTGTTGGCAGGTCAGCTCGGGGTTGCTCCACACATTCCCGGTGGTCTTCGTAAAACTTGCGAGCACCCACTTGCGATCTTCCGAGACCGTAGCGATCCATGGCTCATCCACAGCGCGCGACGTGTTGTAGTACGTAATTCCATCCCCGCGTCTCTCGACCCGTTGAGCCGGCACCGGCCATGTGTAGGAGGCGAGGTACCGCGCCGGAAGCCACTGATTAAGCGGCATCGTCAGTCTTTCAGGGGTTTCGGCCCCAAGCAGGGCGAAGCCATCCTTGGAGTGAACGTAAGTTCGCTCGAGCCGCACATCACGCAGAGGCGGCAGCATTCGCGGATCGGTAATCGCGAGCACCATCTCATAGTCACTCTTCGAACCATTCTTCAGCTTGTAGTGAACGAGGATGCCGTCGTTCTCGAGAGTCGCGCGGGCCAGCAGATGAACACCTTGCCTCAGCTCGCTCTCGTACTCGAGAGAGCTTCCCACCCGCCGCCACGTTGGACTTTCTCCAACTTTGCCAGGGCGCCAGAGGTACAGGTGCTCCGCGTCATTGACTCCGCGTTCCTTCACCGTGACGTGCTCTGGAAAGATCACCTTCACGGCTACACCCGGTTCGTCCGAAAGAACGACCTTAAGCGCAGGCTGGGTATCTTCCTCCGCCACACTAAGCTTCACTCCGCTGGCGTTCTGGACGCTGTTCTGTGCCGCGGCGACAGGGAACGCGATCGAAACGACGGAAACAAAGAGTACGGCTCGTGGAATCATTCGTGGAATCCCTCGCGGAATCATCGCTCGCTCCGAATCTGTACAGGCCCCTGGCTCTCGCGCGGATCGCTGCTGCGCTTCCGCCACACAGCCTTCACTTTTTTCCGCCATCGTTCGTCGAGCGCCACCAGCTCCCAGTCGACGCGGGGCGAGAGATATCGCAGCACCACCTCGGTCGCAGGGTGCACGCGCAGCGCCGGGGCCACGAGATAGAGCTTCGGCGGGAGCTGCGAGAGCACAATGCCTCCGAAGTAGCCAACGCGCTGGAACTCTCCGAGTCCCTGCAGGATGCTGCTCTCAGAGTGCAGATGATGCCAGCGTACCCGGCTCCAGTAGTCCAGCCCCTGCAGGGCGAGGTGCAGATCTTCATCGGCCTTGAGCTCAATCACGGCGAGTCGGCCGTCGCGCAAAACGCCAAGCAGGTCAAGCATGCCGCGATCCCCCGCGGCGAATGCCGGAACCTGCGTGTAGACATGCCTCGGATCGAGGTGCGCATCCAGCGGTTCAAGGTCCTGGCGCAGAAGACTCTCCAGCCAGCGCTCAGGCTGCATCCGGTAGAGCGGATCGCGCCGGTCTCCTCCCGCGTGCCTGCGTTCGAAGAGCCGCGCCACCAGCTCTCGCAGCGTCTCTTCTGTATCGGCGGTGAGAGGCGTCTCATGGGAGCCTGCGCCGAAGGTGATCTCCTCCTTCACATTGAAGGAGTTGCCCGAGTATCCGGCGCGTACGCGGGCAAACTCGAGACCATGGA
>Ga0193742_1001806_pt1 | contig 12547 bp, 13 predicted proteins | sample L2c1metaG_FD_165511 | JGI IMG/M metagenome (GOLD analysis project Ga0193742, IMG submission 165511) | Soil microbial communities from a riparian zone of the East river system, Colorado, United States - L2c1 | ecosystem: Environmental > Terrestrial > Soil > Riparian zone | place: USA: East River... | reverse complement strand
CCCACGTGGGGAGGGTGGCCGAGGACGAGGCGCGGGACGCCGAGCTCCGCCGGTTGGGCTGGACGGTGCTGCACGCTGACGCCGCGGACCTGCGGCGTCCCGCGCGGTTGCATGCCGCGATCCGGTCAGCGTTCACGCGCCAGGGGTTCGCGGCGTAGTGCGGGAGGTGAACGGCGAGGTGCTGCCGAACAGCCGGGGAGCGGGGTGCTTGCGGTGGTTGCGCTCCAGTGCGTAGATGACGAGGGCGATGACTGCGGCGACGATGATGGCTTCCATGTCGCTAAGTTTGCGCTCCTCACTATTCTGCCAACAGTGGCAGAACTGACCTTGTGCGAAAAGATGCTGCCATCTACGCTCGGGGCATGCTCAAGACCGTCGCTGTACTGGTCATGGACGACGTCGCGCCGTTCGAGTTCGGCGTGCTGTGCGAGGTGTTCGGCCTCGACCGCACCGAGGAGGGCGTGCCGCCGATCGAGTTCCGGGTGTGCGGCGAGCGGGCGGGTGTCCCGCTGCGCACCAGCGTCGGCGCCCTGCTCGTGCCCGAGCTCGACCTCGCCGCCGCCGCCGACGCGGACCTCGTCGCGGTACCCGCGGCCACCATCCGCGACGACTACCCGCCGGCGATCCTCGACGCCCTGCGGAAGGCGGCGAATCGCGGCGCGACGCTGCTGTCGGTGTGCAGCGGTGCTTTCATCCTCGGCGCGGCCGGCCTGCTCGACGGCCGCCACTGCACCACCCACTGGCGCCACGCGGACGATCTCATGGGCCGGTTCCCCGCGGCGAAGGTCGATCCGGACGTGCTGTTCGTCGACGACGGCGACATCGTCACGAGCGCGGGCACCGCCGCCGGCATCGACGCGTGCCTGCACCTGGTCCGCCGCGAGCTCGGCTCCGGCGCCGCCACCACGATCGCCCGCCGCATGGTCGTGCCGCCCCAGCGCGACGGCGGGCAGCGCCAGTTCGTCGACCTGCCGATCCCCGAGTGCAGCTCGGACAGCCTGTCCCCGGTACTCACCTGGATGATCGACGAGCTCGCCACGGACCACACGGTCGCCACCCTCGCGCGCCGCGCCCAGATGTCCGAGCGAACGTTCGCCCGCCGCTTCGTCGCCGAAACCGGCACGACCCCGCACCGCTGGCTGTCCATGCAGCGCGTCCTGCACGCCCGCCGCCTACTGGAGGACACGGACCTTTCGGTGGACGAGATCGCCTACCGCTCCGGCTTCGGCTCCGCCGCCCTGCTCCGGCACCATTTCAACCGCGTAGTAGGCGTTTCCCCCAAGGACTACCGCCGAACCTTCGGCCAGAAGCAGGCAGCCGCGGTGTAGGAAGGCTACGGAGTCAGCGCGCCGCGTCCGGGTTTCGTTCAGCGCAAGCCGATCTCGAACGCGTAGATCACCGCGTGGATGCGGTTGCGGAGGTCCAGTTTCGCCAGCAGGTGCTGCACGTGCGACTTCACCGTGTGCTCCGAAACCACCAGCCGCGCCGCGATCTCCGCGTTGGACAGGCCGTTCGCGATCAGCGCGAGCACGTCGCACTCGCGTTCGCTCAGCCCGTCGCGTAGGGCGCGCGCCCGGCCGTCCAGCGTCACGGTGGCCGGTCCGGCTGGACGCACGGCGAACCCGGCGGCCGCGATCCGCACCGCGGCCACCACTTCTTCCGGGCTGGTCCACGCCGGCAGCGAGCCGCACACGCACGCGTCAGCCGGCAGCGCCTCACCCTGGCGGACCCCGACCGCCAACACCCTGATCGGGCGGCCGCGCCGTGCCTCGCGCACCACCGGAGCCACGTCCGCGGCGCACACCCCGTGCAGCAGCACGACGTCCGGCTCCCGCGCCGCTATCGTCGTGAGCACCGCAGGGCCGGGCCGGTGCTCGCCGACGACGGCCATGCCCGGCTCATCGCGCAGCGCGGCGAGCAGACCGCGCCGCGCGAGCAGGTCGTCGCCGACCACCAGGACGCGGATGCCGACCGGCACGTCGTCGTCCTGCGGCCGCGGCAGCAGCCGCAGGGCGGGGCCGGCGACCGCCCGCAACATCGCGCCGCTCCGCTGGTCCATGGGTCTCGCCTCGCCTATGCCGAGAAGTCGTGCACTTCCCACGCTAAGCCGAGACACCGCCCAACCGCGCCCCCGTCAAGCCGGGGTCAACCCGGTTGGCTACGCGGACTCCAGTTAGGGCGCGTCCCGCGGGACATGCCCTAGTTCACCACGGCGAGACAGAACCCGTCGTAGCTCTTGCCGCTCACCGTCTGCACCATCGTCGCGCTGACCCTCGGCTCCCCGGCGATCAGCGCGCCGAGCCGCCGGGTGCCGACGATCGCCGGGTCGGTGCTCGCCGCGTCGACCACGCCGCCGCCGCGCACCACGTTGTCCACGATGATCACGCTGCCCGGCCTGGACAGCCGCAGCGCCCACTCGAAGTACTCCGGGTTGTGCTGCTTGTCCGCGTCGATGAAGAACAGGTCGAACGGGCCGGTCAGGGTCGGCAGCGTGTCCAGCGCCAGCCCGACCCGCACCTCGACCCGATCGGCGAGCCCGGCGCGACCGATGTTCGCCGACGCGATCCTGGCGTGCTTCTCGTCCGCCTCCAGCGTGATCAGCTCGCCGTCCGCTGGCAGCGCCCGGCCGAGCCAGATCGTGCTGTAACCCGCCAGCGTGCCGATCTCCAGCACCCGGCGGGCGCCGTGGATGCGACTGATCAGGTTCAGCAGCTTGCCGTGCGTCGGCGGCACGGCGATCGGTGGCAGCCCCTGCGCCGCCACCGACGCCACCGCCGCGTCGAGCGCCTCGTCCGGTCCGATGACCAGGTCGTTCAGGTAGTCGTCAACCGCACGCCACTGCTCGGAGTTCATGCCACCTTCCTACACCTCACGCCGGCTCGAGCACGAAGACCGGGATCTCCCGGTCGGTTTTGTGCTGATAGTCCGCGTAGTTTGGAAAGACGGCGACCGCCCGCTCCCACCACACCGCGCGCTCGTCGCCGCTGACCTCGCGGGCCACCATGGTCTGGCTCGCCGTGCCGTCGCGCAGCTCGATCCGCGGGTCCGCGATCAGGTTGTGGTACCAGCCGGGGTGCTCCGGCGAACCGCCCTTGGACGCCACCGCGGCGTACCGGCCGTCGTGCTCGACCCGCATGACCGGTGCCTTGCGGACCTTGCCCGACTTCACGCCGCGCATCGTCAGCACGACGACCGACATGCCCTGCAGGGACATCCCTTCCGTGCCGCCGGAACTCTCGATGGTCTCTACCTGTTGGCGGACCCAGTCCCACTGGCTCGGCTCGTACTCTCCGTCAAGTGCCATGACCCGACCCTAGGACACCGGGATGAGGAGAAACGTCAGCATGGCGTCAGCCGATCCGGTCGCGGATCCACTCGCCCGCTGGCTTGAGCGAGTCGTACGAGCCGGCGTCGCAGGAGCCCTCGGTGAACACCGCGCCGGAGCGGAAGTCGTCCGAGAAGTTCCAGTTCGTCCAGCTGATCTGCTTCTCCGCCAACAGATCCAGGTACCGCTGCGAGGAGTCGAAGTCGTTCGGGCCGTCGCCGGTGTACTCCTGGGTGCCGAACTCGGTGACGAAGATCGGCAGCTGGTCCGCGGCGCGAGACAGCGCGTTCAGGTAGTCGTCGCCGTGGTCCGCGGCGTAGAAGTGGAACGTGTACATGATGTTGTCGGCGTTCACCGGGTTGTCGACCACTTCGGACTCGTCGGCGCCGTCGGACACGCCGAACGAGGACCACGCCCTGGTGCCGACGATGATCGGTGTCTCAGGGTCGACCGCGCGGATCACCGGGATCAGCTCCTCGGCGTAGCCCTTGATCGTCGACCAGTCCACACCGCTCGGCTCGTTGGCGATCTCGTACAGCAGGTTGGTCTTGTCGTTGTGCCGCTTGGCGATCTCGGTGAAGAAGGTCTTCGCCCGGTCCAGGTTGTAGTTCGGGTCGCCAGGGTCGAGCATGTGCCAGTCGACGAGCGCGTACATGCCGCGCTCGGTCGCCTCGTCGATGAGTGCGCTGACCTGGTTGGTAAAGCCCTCCGGGTCGGTCTCGTAGCCACCTTCCTGGATATACATGGAAATCCGCAGCACGTCCGCGCCCCAACCGGCGAGCGTGTCGAGCGAGGCGTCGTTCAGGCACTGGCTGTACCACTGCAGGCCGTGGGTGCTCATGCCGCGCAGCTGCACGGCCTCGCGGGAGTCGTTGCACAGCTTGACGCCGCACACCCGCAGCTGACCGTTGGCGGCCGCCGGGGTGAGCGGTGCGGGCTCGGCCACGGAGACGGACGCCGTGACGGCGAGCGGGGCGAGCAGGGACAGGATCATCGCGGGCAGCAGGGAACGTCGCGACACTGGTGGCTCCTCAATCGGCGTTGATCACGGGCCGTTTGTTCAGTTGCGGGACCAATTGTTAGGCAGTCTTCCTATTCCGACTGCACCACGTCGGCACCGCACTGTCAAGGGTCTAGACCACCAACGGTGCGGAGTCTGTGGTAAGCGGCGGGTGGCGCGCCGAGCGCGTCCAGCCCGTGCAGTGCGGCACCGAGTACGGGTGGATCGGTGACGACGGTGAGCCGCGCGGCCGGGGCCACCAGCCGCAGCCGGTAGCGGATCACCTCGTGCAGCAACGGATCACGGGTGCGCAGCACGCCGCCGCCGAGGACGACCGGCACGTCGGTCAGGCCAAGCCGGCGCAGTGCGGCGCCGGCCAGGGTGGCGACCTCCTCGCCCTGGCGGACGATCACCGTGCGGGCCACCTCGTCGCCGGCGGCGGCGACCAGGAACAGCACCGGACTCAGCTCGCCGAGCCGGGCGGCCAGCCGTTCGTCGAGGTGCGCCGCGGCGGACAGCTCGGTGACCGTGTCGAACCCGAAGTGCGCGGCGACGGCACCGGCCAGCGCGGTCGGCTGGTCGCGGCCGTCCTCTGCCCGGATCGCGTGCCACAGCGCCTGCGCGCCGAGCGCTTCGCCGCCACCCCAGTCGCCGCTGATCGGACCGAGCGCGGGGAAGCGCACCACGCGCCCGTCGGCGGCCCGGCCGACGCAGTTGATCCCGGAACCGCACACGACCGCGACGGCGGCCGGCGCGTCGGTGCCTGCGCGCAGCACGGCGAACGTGTCGTTGTCCACAATGGACTTGCGGGCCCAGTCGGTGGCCGCCACCGCCTCGGTCAGCATGGCCAGCTCGGCCGGCAGGTCCGCGCCGGCCAGGTAGACGGCGGCGAGCTCGAGTGGCTCGCCGCCGAGCCCGGCCTGGCCGGTCGCGGCCGCCACCAGGTGGGCGAGACGGCGCATGGCCTCGTCCACACCCCCAGCCGTCTGGTGGTTCGTGCCAGGTCCGTTGGCCCGGCCGAGCACTCGGCCGGCCGTGTCGCAGACCAGCACGTCGGTCTTCGAGTTGCCGCCGTCGACGGCGAGGAACGCGGTCATCTCGCCCACACCAGATGCGCGGAGTTGTTGGCCAGCAACAGATCGGTGAGCCGCTCGGCCCGGTCGTACTGGCCGACGAGCGGGTGGGCGAGCAGCGCCCGGCGAACCAGGTCACGCCCGCCCCGGACGGCGGCCGCGACCGCCAGCTCCTCGTAGCCGGCGACGTGCGCGACCAGGCCGGCCTGCTCGGGTTGTAGTGGTGCGGTGGGCAACGCGGTGGCGCCCGTGGCGCCGACCCGGCAGGACACCTCGATCACCGCCTCGTCCGGCAGGCCGGGCAGCGTGCCGGCGTTGCGGACGTTCACCGCGTGCCGACCGCTGTCATCCCGGTGGAGCGAGGCCAGCAGGCCGACGGCGGCTTCCGAGTAAAACGCGCCGCCGCGCTGCGCCAGCAGTTCCGGCTTGCGGTCCAGGGTCGGATCCGCGTACAGGTCAAGGAGTTCGCGCTCGATCTCGGCCACCTGCTCGCCGCGCGTCGGTGCGTCACGCTGTTCGGCGACGACCGCGTCGTGGCAGTAGAAGTAGCGCAGGTAGTAGGAGGGCAGCGTGCCGGTCAGCCGCAGCACCCCGACCGGCATGGCGGCCAGTTCGGCCAGGTCGGCGCCGTAGGAGTCGAGCAGCTCCGGCAGTCGGTCCCGACCGTCCACTGTGGCCGCTCGGGTCCAGGTGAGGTGGTTGAGCCCGACATGGTCGAGTGCCACCGCCGCCGGCGGGACACTGAGCAGCGTGGCGAACCGCCGCTGCACGCCGATCGACACGTTGCACAGGCCGAGCGCGCGGTGCCCGTCGTCCAGCAGTGCCCTGGTGACGATGCCGACCGGGTTGGTGAACGCGACGATCCACGCGCCGGGTGCCGCGCGCTCGCGGGCCCGCCGGGCGATGTCGCGCACCACCGGCACGGTGCGCAGTGCCTTGGCCAGCCCGCCGGCGCCGGTGGTCTCCTGCCCGACGCAGCCACAGGTCAGTGGGAACGTCTCGTCGGAGATCCGCGCGGCCTGCCCGCCGACCCGTAACTGGATGATCACGACATCCGCGTCGGTGAGCCCGGCGTCGGTGTCGTCGGTCCAGTCCACGGTGCCGGGATGGCCGTAGCGGGCGAAGATCCGCCGGGCCAACCCGCCGACCACCGCCAGTCGATCGGTCGCCGGATCGATCAGCGTCAACCGCTCGACCGTCCCAGTTGGACCGTCCAGCCGGGCGAAGCCGTCGACCAGCTCCGGCGTGTAGGTCGATCCGCCGCCGACCACCGCGACCTTCACGCCTTCACCCCGGTGAGCGTCACGCCCGCCACGAACGCTTTCTGGGCAAGGAAGAACAGGATGATCACCGGTGCCATCACGAGCAGCGTCGCGGCCATGACGAGGTTCCACTCCACGTGGTGTAGGTGCTTGAACTGGGACAGGGCCAGCGACAGCGTCCAGCTCTCGGCGTTCTCGCTGGTGTAGAGCAGTGGCCCGTAGTAGTCGTTCCAGGTGTAGAAGAACTGGAAGATCGCGGCGGCCGCGATGCCGGGCCGGGCCATCGGCACGACCACCCGCAGCAGCACCGTCCACTCGGCACAGCCGTCGACCCTGGCCGCGTCCAGGTACTCGTCCGGGATGGTCAGCAGGAACTGGCGGAGCAGGAAGATTGAGAACGCGTCGCCGACGAGCATCGGCAGGATGAGCGGCCACAGCGTGCCGGTCAGCCCAACGTTGGCCCACATCAGGTACAGCGGCACGGTGACCACCTGCGGCGGCAGCATCATCATGCAGATCACCACGACGAACACCGCGTTCGACCCGCGCCAGCGCAGCTTCGCCAGCGCGTAGGCCGCCGGCACGCTGGACAGCAGCATGAACCCGGTGGCCAGCAGGCTGTAGGTCATCGAGTTGACCACGTAGTCGAACATCGGCAGCTTCGTGAAGATGTCGACGAAGTTCTCCGGGTGCCAGCTCGTCGGCCACAGGTTCGCGGTGAGCGCCTGGTCACTGGTCATGAACGCGGTGAGGATGACGAACACGAAGGGCGCGAGGAACATCAGCCCGAGCGCGATCGCGATGCTGTTGCGCGCGATGGACACCAGGAACCGCTCGCGGATCATTTGCGCCCCCCGGCGAACGCGCGGAACCGCAGCAGCAGCACCAGCGTGACGGCGAACGCGGCGACGAACAGCACGACCGCGAGCGCGTTGGCGTAACCCATGTCGTAGTACCGGAAACCGGCGATGTAGAGGTGCAGCGGGTAGGTCAGCGTGGACTGCTCCGGGTAGCCGAACGTCGAGGAGACGCCGCCGCCGGTGGTGGCCTCCCCGCTCGCCACGCTCGCGGCGACGGCCGCCTGGGTGAAGTACTGCAGCGTCTGGATCACGCCGGTGACCGCGGCGAACAGCAGCACCGGTGACAACGCCGGCAGGGTGACGTGCCGGAACCGTTGCCAGGACGACGCGCCGTCCAAAGCCGCAGCCTCGTACAGCGGCTTCGGCACGTCGAGCAGCGCGGCCAGGAAGATCACCATCAGGTCGCCGACCGCCCACGTGCCGAGCAGCACCAGCGACGGCTTCGCCCACGTCGGCGAGTCGAACCACAGTGGACCGTCCACTCCGAACAGTTCGAGGAGACTGTTCACCGGTCCGGTCGACGGGTTGAACAGGAAGACGAAGGTGACCGTCGCGGCGACCGGAGGCGCGAGCGCCGGCAGGTAGAACACCGTACGCAGGAACCCGCTGCCCCGGCGGGCCGCGGTCAGCAGCATCGCGGTGGCCAGCGCCGCGATCATCCTGGCCGGCACCAGTACCACCACCAGCCACAGGGTGTTGGCCGCGGCCTGCCAGGCCAGCTTGTCCTGGGTGAACAGGTACGCGTAGTTGCGGGTGCCGACCCACTGCGGGGTGGTGAGCAGGTCGAACCTGGTGAAGGAGAAGTAGATGGCCGAGGCCAACGGGTAGATGAAGAACACCGCGATGCCGACCAGCGCCGGTGCGAGGAAGCTGAGCACCGTCAACCGGTTCCGCCACCGTCTCGGGTCACGGCGGCGCGACGCGGAGCGGGGTTTGCGGTCCGTCTGGCGACGGACGAGTTCAGCCGTCGACACGTCAGCGACCGAGGTCGAGCGCCTGGTTGATCTCCTCGTCGAGATCCCGCAACCCGGTTTCCAGGCCGCCGCCCTCGCCGGCGAGGTAGCCGTTGACGTAGTCCTGGGTCAGCTCGATGTACTTCGGCCCCGCCGAGTTCGGCGGTGTGGTCGCGGTCCGCTCGTTGGCGAAGATGTCCATGAAGGTCTGGAACTGCTCGTCCAGCTTCAGGTCGGGCGACTCCATCGCGTCCTGTGTGGACGGAACATTCTTGATTCCGTTGGCCAGCTTGACGATCGCGTCGGTGTTGGTGGTCAGGTAGCGCACCAGCTCCCACGACGCCTCTGGGTTGTCCGAGTTCGCGGAGATCCCGGCGACGTTGCCGGTGACGAAACCGGCGCCGTAGAGCTCCGGCTTGCTGTCGTCGACCGGCAGCGGCGCGGTGGCGAAGTCGACGGCTGGCGCCTGGTCGCGCAGGAACGCCACCCGGTACTCGCCGTCCACGGCCATCGCCACCTTGCCCTGCTGGAAGGCGTTGTCCGCGCTGAACTCGTCACCAAGCCCGGCGGTGAACTTCTGCAGGTTCGCGTGGCCGTACCAGTCGATGAGCTCCTTGTGCCATGCCAGCATGGCGAGCCAGTCCGGGTCGGTGCCGATCGCGGAGTGCTCGTCGCCGGTGAGCCACTGCGCGTCCCAGGCCGGCGCGATGTGCTGCGGGGTGTGCTCGTAGAAGTTCATCAGCGGCACGAAACCGGCGACCTGGATGGTGCCGTCGTCCGCGCGCCTGGTGAGCCGCTTGGCCATCTCGGCCAGCTCGGACATCGTCTTCGGCGGCGCCGTGTAGCCGGCCTGCGCGAGCAGCGTCTTGTTGTAGTACAGGCCGTAGGTGTCGGCGAGGAACGGCATGGCGCACCGTTTGTCCCGATAGGACGTATAGGACCGCAGCGTCTCCGGGAACTGGCTCAGGTCGACCGCGTCCCGGTCGAGGTAGGGCGCCAGGTCGCGCCACGCGCCGCTGGCGCAGAACTTGCCGACGATGTCGGTCGAGTACGACAGGCCGACGTCGGGGCCCTTGCCGCCGGAGATCGCCTGCAGCATCTTGGCGTCGTCCTGGCCGGCGGTGACCCGCACGTCGATCTTCGGGTGCGCCTTCTCGAACTCGGCGATCACCCGCTCGATGGCGTCGGCCTCCCTGGCCGTGAAGAAGTGCCAGAAGTCGACGGTGCCGGACGCCTCCTGGCCGGCCGGCGCGATCTCGTCGGTGTCCGGCGCCGGCGTGCACGCTCCGATCAGCAGCGCGGCGGCGAGCAGTACTGAACATCGGCGGAGCATGGTTCCTCCCGGCGATCTTCGTGGTGGGGACCTGTCTGCGAGCTATCTGCGGAGTACGGCGGTGCGCAGCGCGGCGAGCGTCGCGTCGAGTGCGCCGAGCAGCACGGCGTCGTCGGTGACACCGGTCGAGGCGACCGCGGTCTCCAGGACGGACAGGCCGCGCAGCGCGGTGCCGACGGCTTCGTGCAGGTCCGCGCCGCCGGCCTGGCCGACCTCGCCGGCCAGCACCACCAGCGGCGGGTCGAGGACCGCGACGACCGCGGCGAGCCCGACGGCGATCCGGGTGGCCAGCTCAGTAAGGAAGGCGCCGGCGCCGGACGCGACGGCGGCGGCCACCGCGGCGTGGCCGGTGTCGGCCTGGATTCCGTGCTGGGCGGCCAGGTCGCGGATCGACGCGCCGCTGACCAGGTCGTGGTAGTCGCGCGCCTGGCGGTCGGTTGGCAGGCCGACGGGCATGTAGCCGATCTCGCCGGCGCCGCCGCGGGCACCGCGCAGCAGGGTGCCGCCGAGGTCGATCGCGAGGCCGAGGCCCTCCTCGCCGAGCCACAGCAGCGCGAAGCTGTCCGCGTCGGCGGCGATGCCCCGGTTCCGCTCGGCGATGGCTGCCAGGTTCACGTCGTTGTCGACGCTCACCTCGGTGCGCAGCCGCGTGCGGATCTCGCCGACCAGGCCGGGCCGTGACCACCCTGGCACGTCGACGTAGCGGATCACCTCGGCCCGCTCGTGGTAGGAGCCGGGCACGCCGAGCTGCACGTGATCCAGGCGCCGCAACGGAATCCTGGCCTGCCGGCAGGCGGCCTGCACGGCGTCGCCGACGGCGGCGACCGGGTCGGTGTGCTCGACGGTCGACCTGACGACCGTCTCGGTGCGGGCCCGCACCGCGCCGGTCAGGTCGCACACGGACGTGGCGAGCGAGCCGTCGTCCGCGCGCAGCGAGACGGCCGCGCCGTACGCGGCGTCCGGGTTCACGGCGTAGATCTCGGCGTTGGGGCCGGGGCCGCCGCTGGTGCGCCCGACGACCTTCGCCAGCCCGGCGTCCTGCAGCCGGCGCATCACGTCCGACGTCGTCGGCTTGGCAAGCCCGGTCAGCTCCCGGAGATCGCCACGGGTCAGCGGCCCGCGCTCGAGCAACAGCTTCAGCGCGGCGCTCTCGTTGATGGAGCGCAGCAACCGGGACGAACCCGCGGTGTGGTCGATCGTCACGCGTGGACCAGCCCAATCTGAATAGTTAGACAACCTGCCTAACTGCGGAGAACAGTAGGCGCCGTGGCGGCGCGCCGTCAAGGAACGCCGTGTTGGCCGGCCAACTAGGATCCGCCAGGGCCGGTTGGGCTGACGGCGAGACGATCGAGGCGCCACGGTAGGGAGCGGTCATGCGGTACCTGCTACTGATCGGCGGTCCGGACATCGGACTGTCCTCAAAGGACATCTGTGACTCCGAGGAGAGCAAGGCGTGGATCGCGGACCTCGAAGCCCGCGGCGTGCTCCGCGGCGGCGAACTGCTCCGCCCGGTGAGCGACGCGACGACCGTGCGGGTGCGCGACGGTGAGGTGCTGCTGGCCGACGGGCCGTTCGCCGAGACCAAGGAGCAGATCGGCGGTCTCAACGTCATCGAGTGCGCCGACCTCGATGAGGCGCTGGAGATCGCCGCCCGGCACCCGGCGGCGAAGTACGGCATGGTCGAGGTGCGGCCGATCTGGGAAACGTGACCTCGCTGGCGGTGGAGAGCGCCGTCGCGGCGGCCTTCAGGGAGGAGTGGGGACAGGTCGTCGCCACGCTGATCGGGCTGACCGGCGACTGGGACCTCGCCGAGGAGTGCGCGAGCGAGGCGTTCGCGTCCGCGCTGGAGCGGTGGCGCCGTGACGGCGTGCCGCGCAAACCCGGCGCGTGGCTGACCACCGTCGCCCGCCACCGGGCTGTCGACCGGCTGCGCCGGGACGAGGTCGGCGCGCGGAAGTTGCGTGAGCTGGCCGTGCTGCCGTCCGATGGCGAGACCGAGCCGGACGACAGCGGGATCACCGACGACCGGCTGCGGCTGATCTTCACCTGCTGCCACCCGGCGCTGGCGTTCGACGCGCGAGTGGTGCTGACGCTGCGCACCCTCGCCGGGCTGACCACCGGGGAGATCGCCAGGGCGTTCATGGTGCCAGAGGCGACCATGGCGCAGCGGCTGGTGCGCGCCAAGCGCAAGATCCGCAACGCCGGCATCCCGTACCGGGTGCCACCGGCACATCTGCTGGCCGCGCGGACGTCTGCCGTGCTCGGCGTGCTGTACCTGCTGTTCAACGAGGGCTACTCGGCGAGTGACGGCGCGGACCTGGTGCGCCGCAACCTGACCACCGAGGCGATCCGGCTCGCACGGGTTCTCATTCGTTTGATGCATGAGCCCGAGGCGGAGGGGCTGTTGGCGCTGATGTTGCTGCACGATGCGCGCCGCGACGGCCGGGTCGACGAGCACGGCGAGCTGGTGCCGCTGGAGGCGCAGGACCGGAGCCGGTGGCACACCGGCCAGATTGCCGATGGCGTCACGCTGCTGGAGACCGCGCTGCGCCGTGGCCGGCCGGGGCCGTACCAGGTGCAGGCCGCGATCGCCGCTTGCCACGCCACCGCGCCCACCCACGCAGACACCGACTGGCCGCAGATCAGCCAGCTGTACGACCAGCTCGTCGCCATGGTGCCCTCGGCCGTGGTGCGGCTGAACCGGGCCGTCGCCGTGGCGATGGCCGACGGCCGGCGGCCGG
>Ga0193742_1001805_pt1 | contig 12552 bp, 12 predicted proteins | sample L2c1metaG_FD_165511 | JGI IMG/M metagenome (GOLD analysis project Ga0193742, IMG submission 165511) | Soil microbial communities from a riparian zone of the East river system, Colorado, United States - L2c1 | ecosystem: Environmental > Terrestrial > Soil > Riparian zone | place: USA: East River... | reverse complement strand
CTACGTGTTCGGCTCCGCACCCGACTATGCATACCGGACGCCACTGCCGGACTGGAGCCTCGGGCTCGAGATGCAATTCTATGCGGCATTCCCGTTCATCGTCGTGCTTGCGCGCCGCATGGGCTGGCTGCTGGCGGCGATCGCTGTGGCCTGCCTGGGCATCGCCATCGTGTTTGCGCTTTACGCCTTTGGCGTCGATTTTCCAATGCCGGCCTTCCTGCCGCTGAAGCTGCATCTGTTTCTTGCGGGCATGATGATCGCGGCGGATCACGGAGGGGATCGGCGGCGGCTGATCATGCAGTTTGCACTTACGATGCTGTTCGCCGCGATACCGTTCGGAAGTGACCCGGATCTTCTCCATTTCCTTGTTCGCGAGGCGCTGGTGATCGGCTTCTTCGCGCTTGTTCACTGGCGATCGTTCGCGATCGTGGACCGGCTCTCCCGGCTACTGGGATCGAAGCCGTTCTACTGGCTGGGCGAGCTTTCGTTCGGAACCTACCTGATCCATCTGATGGTCCTTCACCCGGTCGCCGCGTGGACGATCCGCCGTTTCGGAACGGATATCGCGGCCAGTTCACGGTTCGCGATCGTGTTTCTGATCGTAGCAGCGACAAGCTATGCGCTGGCTTTCGCCGGCTACACACTCATCGAGCGGCCGGGGCAAAGGCTCGGGCGAAGCATATTGGAACCGGCAGGCCGACGGCGCGGCGCGATCCAGACGCCGGCGGAGGAAATAGCCGCACCATGATCGGAGCCTTGCTCATTCGATCACGGGGATGGCGGAAGAGGTGGGATTCGAACCCACGGACAGCTTGCACCGTCGCTGGTTTTCAAGACCAGTGCCTTAAACCACTCGGCCACTCTTCCTTCGGGGAGCGCTTATCCCGCTAGCGGCCTGATGTGCAAGGCGTGGGACGAATGGTTTCGCGTGATTGCACCGGATGTGCGACAAGCAGGCTCATGCGGGGGACAGTTTTGCGTATCCGAACATACATCATGGCGATCTTTGCCGCTTGCTGCGCCTTCACCGGCACCGCAGCGCTGGCGCAGGACCCTGGGGGTTTGCAACCCTATCTCTACGGTCTGCGCGGCAAGGCGGAGGCGATGGGCATCAGCCGCGCCACGTTCGATCGGGTGGTGCCGACGCTGACCTTCAACCCGCGCGTAATCGAGTTGGATCGCGCGCAGCCCGGCGGGCCGACCGGCGGCCCGATCGCCCCCTTTGCGCCCTACAAGGCGCGGCATGTCGATGCGGCGCGGATCAACCGAGGACGCAGTAAATATCAAGCGCTGCGCCCGCGGCTCGCCAGCATCGAGCGCAGCACCGGGGTCCCGGAATCGATCATGGTCGCGATCTGGGGGCATGAGACCAACTATGGCGGCTATACCGGCGATTTCGATCTGCTCAGGAGCCTTGCCACGCTGGCATATGAGGGCCGCCGCCGCAGCCTGTTCGAACCCGAATTCCTCGCCACGCTGAAGATGCATGACGAGGGCGTCTCGCGCGAGCAGCTGAAGGGCAGCTGGGCCGGTGCCACGGGCTATCCGCAATTCCTTCCGTCCGTCTATCTGCGCGTCGCCAAGGATGGCGATGGCGACGGTCGCGCCAATATCTGGTCGAGCGAGGCTGATACACTTGCTTCGATCGCCAATTATTTCGTCGATGCGGGATGGCGGCCTAACGTGCCCTGGGGCGTTGCGGTGAGCGTGCCGGCCGGTCTCAACCGGTCGGATCAGGTGAGCCGCATGGTTTCCCCACGATGCCCGCGCGTGTTCGAACGCCATAGCCGCTGGCGCAGCGTCGCGGAGTGGCGCGCGCTGGGCGTTCATGCACCGGCCGGATCGGGTCTGCGCGATAGCGAGATGGCCAGCCTGATCGAGCCCGACGGCATCGGCCGCACCGGCTATCTGCTCACCGGCAACTACCGCGTGATCCTCGATTACAACTGCTCCAATTTCTATGCGCTGTCGGTGGGGTTGCTGGCGGATGAAGTCGCGAAATAGCTTTTTGGCCGCGCTCCTGCTGCTCGCAGGATGCGCTGGCGGGCCGGGGATGGGCGGGCCGTTCGAACCCGCCGATTATGACGAGACCGGCATCGCCGGCTGGTACGGTGCCGAGCTTGCCGGGCGCAAGACCGCCAATGGCGAGCGGTTCGACCCTTCCGGGATGACCGCGGCGCACCGGACGCTGCCGATGGGATCGCATGTCGAGGTCACATCGGTCAGCAATGGCCGCAACGTCGTGCTGCGGATCAACGATCGCGGACCCTATCATGGCAAGCGGATCATCGATCTTTCGCGCGCCGCCGCCCAGCGGCTGGGAATAGCCGGGGTAGGGCGGGTCCGCGTGCGCAGCGTCGATGCCGGCTATGCCGACCGGCCGTCCGCGCCGATCATGCCCGCGGGGCCGGCTGCATACGGCCCCGGACCGTTCCAGCTTCAGGTTGCGAGCTTCACCAGCGAATCCCGCGCCCGCGCGCTCGCCCGCCAGGTTCGCGGCGATGCGGTTCGCAGCGGTGCGCTCTGGCGCGTCACGCTCGGGCCGTTTAAGGATGCCCGCAGCGCGAATACCGCGCGCGCCGAAGTCGCCGCGGATGGCTTTGGCGACGCGGTGATCCAGCCCATTCCCTGAGCCCGTGAGGTGCGTACCACCGTGAAGATTCTGATCGCCGTTCCCGCCGCCGCCCTTCTCCTCGCCATTCCCGGCCAGGCCGCTGCACCGCCGTTCGATACGCCGGCCAAGGTCGCCTATATGAAGGATCTGAGCTCGGGCGCGGTGCTCTATTCCAAGAACGCGAACATGCGTATGCCGCCGGCATCGATGGCGAAGATGATGACGGTGTATGTCGCGTTCGATCTGATCAAGAAGGGCGAGCTGAAGCTGGACCAGATGGTCACCGTCCGCCCTGAAACCTGGCGAAAGTGGCATGGTCCTGCGGCCGGATCGACCATGTTCCTGTCCGCAGGCGAACAGGTCAGCGTCGAAAACCTGCTCTACGGCATCGTTACGCTTTCAGGCAACGACGCCTGCGTCGTGCTGGCCGAGGAGATCGCCGGGACGGAGGAGGCCTTCGCCCAGCAGATGACGCGCTATGCCAAGCAGATCGGCATGGCCAACAGCCAGTTCGGCAATTCGAACGGCTGGCCCGATGAAGGCCGCACCTTCGTGACCGCGGAGGATCTCACCACGCTCGCGGCACGTACGATCCAGGATCACCCGAAGCTCTACAAGCAGTTCTATTCGAAAGAGAACTTCACCTGGGGCAAGACGATGGGCGGCACCGCGATCACCCAGGCCAACCGCGATCCCTTGCTCGGCCGTGTCGCCGGGGCGGACGGTCTCAAGACGGGGCATACCGAAGAAGCAGGCTATGGCTTCACCGGATCGGCCGACCAGAATGGCCGCCGCATCGTGATGGTGCTGGCCGGTCTCGATTCCTATGGCGGCCGCGCCGAGGAATCGGTCAAGTTCATGGATTGGGGCTTCCGCGCCTGGCAATCGCGTCCGCTCGCGCCCAAGGGCAAGCGGATCGAAGCGGCGGACGTGCAGATGGGCGATGCGAGCACCGTCGGCCTCGTCGCGCCGCAGAACCTCGCGGTCACGCTGCCCAAGGGCGCTGCATCCGAAATGCGCGTCAGCGTGGTCTATAACGGCCCGGTCAAGGCGCCGATCAAGCAGGGCCAGCACATCGCCGATCTGGTGGTGCGCACCCCGGACATGCCGCCCCAGTCGATGCCGCTGGTCGCCGAAACCGCGGTGGGGGAGGCGGGCTTCTTCCGCCGCGCCTGGTACGGCCTGACGTCCTTGTTCGGTTGATTGGGCTGTTCGGGTGACAGCCGGCCGTTTCATCAGCCTTGAAGGCGGCGAGGGCGTCGGCAAATCCACCCAGGCGCGCGCTTTGGCCGATGCCTTGGCGCGGCGCGGGATCGAATGCGAGATCACCCGCGAACCCGGCGGCAGCCCGGGCGCAGAGGCGATTCGCGATCTGTTGATGGCGGGGGCGGTCGACCGGTGGAGCCCGCATGCCGAGGCCTTGCTGTTCGCCGCCGCCCGTTCCGACCATATCGATCGCCGCATCCATCCGGCGGTGGCGGCGGGGCGCTGGGTGATTTGCGACCGATTCATCGATTCGACCCGCGCCTATCAGGGCGTTGCGGGCGGCATCGAGGACCGTGCGATCCTTGCGCTGCACGCATTTGGCAGCCGTGGCTTGCTGCCCGATCGCACGCTTGTCCTGACCCTGCCAGACGTGGAAGCCGCGGAACGCGCCAGCATGCGTGACGGCGCGGCCAACGACCGTTTCGGGCTGCGCGACGAGCATTTCCACAGCGCGGTCAACGCGGCCTTCCGCGGCTTTGCCGAGGCCGAACCGGAGCGCTTCCGCCTGATCGACGCGCAGGGCGCGAAGGCTGACGTCACCGTGCGTCTGGTGGATGCGCTGGCCGACTGGCTGCCATGACCGCGATCATCGGCCAGGATGCGGCGCTGGCGCAGTTCCGCGCCGCGCTGGATTCAGGCGCGCTCCACCATGCCTGGCTGATCGCCGGACCCGAGGGGACGGGGAAGGGCAGCTTCGCCCGCATCGCCGCGCTGCGTATGCTGGCCGAGGCGCAGGACGCCGATGGCTTGCCGCCGGGCTTTTCCGCGCCGCCCAGCCACCCCGCGGCGCATTATTTCGCCGCAGGTAGCCATCCCGATTACCGCCTGCTCGATCGCCTGCCCGCCGACGCCAAGGAGCGCACAAAGCCGCGTGGCGAATGGGATCCGGACGGCAAGCTCGCGCGCAATATCTCGATAGATCAGGTGCGATCGCTGCAGCCGCTGTTCGCCACCGCACCATCGATGTCGCAGCGCCGCGTGGTGGTGATCGACGCGATCGACGATCTTGAGCGCGCCGCCGCGAACGCGTTGCTTAAGAATCTGGAGGAGCCGCCGCAGGGCACCATCTTCCTGCTCGTCAGCCACGCGCCGGGACGCCTGCTGCCGACGATTCGATCGCGCTGCCGGTTGCTGCGTTTCACCGCGCTCGACGACGATGCGATGGCGGCGGCCCTGCGCGCCAACGATCCTTCGCTGTCCGACGACAAGATCGCCACGCTGGTGAAGGCGGGGGAGGGCTCGGTCGGCCACGCGCTGCACATGGCCGGGCTGGATCTGGGTGCGATCGATGACATGCTCTCGGCAATTGCCCGCGATGGAGACCCGACCAACACGCACCGTATCGCGCTGGGCAGGGCGGTCAGCGGCAAGGCCGCACAGCCGCGCTACGAGGCGATGCTCGACCGCGTCCCCAGCTATATCGCGAGTGAAGCCCGCACGCGCCGCGGCCAGCCACTCGCCGAAGCGATTGCGGCGTGGGAGGCCGCGCGCACGCTTGCGGCCAGCGCCTTGCCGCTGAGCCTTGATCCGGCGACTGTCGCGTTCGAAATGGGCGGTCATGTCGCGCGATTAGCCCGCTAGACCAACGGCGCCGCTTCTAATGGCCGCGGCGATGCGATAGAGCCGCCGACACATGACAGACCCATTCTACATCACCACCGCGATCAGCTATCCCAACGGTCGTCCGCATATCGGCCACGCCTATGAGGCGATCGCGACTGATGCCATCGCGCGCTACCAGCGGCTGCTCGGCCGCGATGTGCGCTTCCTGACGGGCACCGACGAGCATGGTCTGAAGATGGTTCAGGAAGCCCGTAAGCGCGGCATCGAACCGCGTGCGTTGGCGGATGAGATGAGCAGCTATTTCAAAGAGATGGCTAATACTTTAAACATCTCATATGATCGTTTTATCCGCACCGTCGATACCGATCATCACCATGCCAGCAAGGCGATCTGGCAGGCGATGGCCGATGCGGGCGACCTGTATCTCGACCGCTATGAAGGCTGGTATTCGGTCCGAGACGAGGCGTTCTACGACGAAAGCGAGCTGACCGACGGGGAAGGGGGCGTGAAGCTTTCTCCCCAGGGCACGCCGGTGGAATGGACCGAGGAGGAGACCTGGTTCTTCCGACTGTCGAAATATCAACAGCCACTGCTCGATCACTACACCGCCAATCCCGACTTCATCCGTCCCGAAAGCCGCCGCAACGAAGTGATGCGCTTCGTCGAGGGCGGGCTGTCCGATCTGTCGGTATCGCGCACCAGCTTCGATTGGGGCGTGCCGGTGCCGGGCAGCCCGGGGCATGTCATGTATGTCTGGGTCGATGCGCTGACCAACTATCTGACCGGTGCGGGCTATCCCGATAATATCGAGCTTTATCAGGAATATTGGCCGGCGAACCTGCATGTCATCGGCAAGGACATCGTGCGCTTCCACACGGTCTATTGGCCGGCCTTCCTGATGAGTGCGAAGCTGGCGTTGCCGGCATCGGTGTTCGGCCACGGCTTCCTGCTCAACCGCGGCGAGAAGATGTCCAAGTCATTGGGCAACGTCACCGATCCGATGGCGCTGGCCGAACGCCACGGGGTCGATGCGATCCGCTATTTCCTGCTGCGCGAGGTCAGTTTCGGCCAGGATGGCAGCTATTCCGAGGAAGCGATCGTAACCCGCTGCAATGCGGACCTCGCCAACAATCTCGGCAATCTCGCGCAGCGTAGCCTGTCGATGATCGCCAAGAATTGCGGCGGGCAGGTGCCTGTTGCTGGGTCGCGCACCGAGGCCGAGGACGCGCTGTCCGCCAGCGTGGATCGCGCCGAGGCCGGGATGCATGAGGCGATGAAGGATCTCGCCATCCACAATGCGCTTGAGGCGATCTGGGGCGCGGCGCGCGACGCCAACCAGTATTTCGCCGATCAGGCGCCCTGGGCGGTGCGCAAGACCGATCCGGCGCGCGCCGATACGATCCTGCATTTCACCGCGGAGGCGATCCGCCGCATCGCCATCATGGCGCGCTGGGCGATTCCGGGCGGGGCGGACAAGCTGCTCGATCTGCTGGGGCAGGACGGCGACAAGCGATCGTTCGAGGCTTTGAGCTGGCCGATCGCGGCGGGCGAGGTGTTGCCCGCGCCGCAGGGCGTGTTTCCCCGGCTGGAGCTGGTAGAAGAGGCCGCATGACCTTCGTCGACAGCCATTGTCACCTGAATTACAAGGGCTTGATCGAGGATCAACAGAACGTGCTCGAACGCGCGCGCGCTCGCGGTGTCGGCACTATGCTCAATATCTCGACACGTGAGCGCGAATGGGATGAGATCATCGCGACGGCGGAGCGCGAGCCGGACGTGTTCGCTACCGTCGGCATCCATCCGCATGAAGCCGACGCGCATCCCGACGTGGATACCGCCAAGCTGGTCGGCCGCGCCGCGCACCCCAGGGTGGTCGGCATCGGCGAGAGCGGTCTCGACTATTATTACGACCATTCGGATCGCGACCGGCAGCAAGCGAGCTTCCGCGCCCACATCCGCGCCTCGCGTGAAACCGGGCTGCCGATCATCGTCCACACCCGCGATGCGGAGGCCGATACCGCGAAGATCATGCGCGAGGAGATGGAGCAGGGGGCCTATCCAGGCGTCATCCATTGCTTCACCGCAAGCGGTGAATTCGCCGATATCGCGCTCAATCTAGGGCTCTATATCTCGATCTCGGGGATCGTGACGTTCAAGAATGCCAGGGACTTGCAGGCCACCGCTGCGAGATTGCCGCTGGAACGACTGCTGATCGAAACCGACTCGCCATTCCTCGCGCCGGTGCCGCATCGGGGCAAGACCGGCGAGCCGGCGTTCGTCGCCGATACCGCCGCCTTCCTCGCCGATCTGCGCGGCGAGAGCCTTGAGGACCTCGCTGCAGCGACCTCGCGCAACTTCTTCGAATTGTTTGCCAAGGCAGCTGCGTGAAGCTGCGTATCCTCGGCTGTGGAACATCGTCCGGCGTGCCAAGGATCGGCAATGACTGGGGTGCATGCGACCCCGCCGAACCGAAGAACCGCCGCACGCGCGCGTCGACCCTGGTCAGTACCGCCCGCACGCGGATCCTGATCGATACCGGGCCGGACATGCGCGAACAGCTGCTGGCGGCGGACATCGCGGATGTCGATGCGGTGATCTGGACGCATGACCATGCCGATCACTGCCACGGCATCGACGATCTGCGACAGCTCTACCATGCTCGCGGCCAACCGGTGCGCGGGCTGGCGCGACCGGATACGCTGGCGTCACTCACCGAACGCTTCGCCTATGCCTTCAACGGCCGCGACGGTTATCCGCCGACCGTGGCGGGCGAGGAGTTGCCCGATCGTATCGAGATCGGCGATATCGCCGTGACGGTGGTCGATCAGCCGCATGGATCGATCACCTCTGCCGGGCTGGTGTTCGAGGTTGCGGACGGCAGCGTGGCTGCAGGGTATTCCACAGATTTCAATGAAATGACGCCCGATATGGCCACGCTGTATCGCGGCCTAGATCTATGGGTGGTCGATGCGCTGCGGGCGAAACCGCATCCGACGCATCCGCATCTTGCCGCTACGCTCGGCTGGATCGAAAAACTGAAACCGCATCGCGCGGTGCTGACGCACATGGATCAGTCGATGGACTATGCCGCGCTGGCAGCTAGTCTGCCCGCGGGCGTCGAGCCGGGGTTCGACGGGATGGAGATCATCGTGCCATGACCGGAGACCAGACGGGCGGCTTGATCTGGGGCATCGGCGCGCTGGTGCTGGTGGTGAGTGCGCTGGCGGCGCGCCGGCTACCTCTCGGGCAAACCGTGAAGATGGCGCTGGCATGGGTCGCGATATTCCTCGTCGCCGCGCTGATCGTCGGCCAGCGCGATCAGTTCGCCCGGATATGGAATGACGCGTTCGGCGGCAGCCAGCAGGTGCAGGGCAGCGCGATGCGCATCCAGATGGCCGAGGACGGTCACTTTTGGGCGGACGCGCAGGTCAATGGTCGAGCGGTTCGCTTCATGATCGACAGCGGCGCCACGACGACGGCGATGTCTCGCAGCGCGGCGACCGCAGCAGGCGTCGCGATCGACGAGAGCGGATTTCCGGTGTCGATCGAGACAGCCAACGGAACGGTCGAGGCGCGCCGCGCGCGGATTGAACGCATGACGCTCGGATCGATCCGAGCGGACGATCTCGCCGTGGTCGTCGCCGAGGAATTCGGCGACACCAATGTGCTCGGCATGAACTTTCTGTCTCAACTGGAAAGCTGGCGTGTGGAGGGGCGCTTTCTTGTGCTGCAACCCGTCCAGCCATGAATAGATTTTACATAATGTATATTATCGGACTTGGAGATTGAGCGGAGGAGAGACCCCCCTCGCGCCGATTGCGCGGCTTGCGGCGATCATGGCGCGGCTGCGCGATCCGAAGACCGGCTGCGAATGGGACAGTGTCCAGACCTTTGCGACGATCGCGCCGTACACGATCGAGGAAGCCTATGAAGTTGCCGACGCGATCGCGCGCGACGACATGGCCGACCTGAAGGACGAACTCGGCGATCTGCTGCTCCAGGTCGTCTTCCACGCGCGCATCGCCGAGGAAGCCGGCGCGTTCGATTTGAACGACGTCGCCACCACGATCAACGACAAGATGGAACGCCGCCACCCGCATATCTTCGGCGATGCGGCCCAGGGCGGCCATTATCTATGGGAACAGATCAAGGCTGAGGAACGCGCCGCCAAGGCACCTGTTGGCGCGCTGGACGGTGTAGCGCTCGGCCTGCCCGCGCTGCTCCGCGCCGAAAAGCTGCAGAAACGCGCCGCACGTACTGGCTTCGACTGGCCCGACAGCGACGGTCCCCGCGCCAAGGTTAGTGAGGAACTGGCCGAGGCCGACGAAGCGACCGGCGATCACAAGGCCGAAGAGATCGGCGATCTGTTGTTCGCGGTGGTTAACTGGGCGCGCCACGAAGGCATCGACGCCGAGGCCGCGCTACGCGCCGCCAACACAAAATTCGAGAACCGATTCAAGGCGATGGAAGCCGAAGCTGGTGACGCGTTCGAGGCGCTGGATCTGGATGCCAAGGAGGCCTTGTGGCAGATAATCAAGCGTCGCGCTGGATGAACCGGCCGTAATCCTGCTCCGCCAGACGGACCTCCATCATCAGCCGATCGTCCGCCATCCATTGGTCCAGCACCTCGCCATGCGCGTGCAGCCACGCCGCCCCCGCACCGTCGCCGGGATCGAGATCGATATGATACCGCCGATGTCCGCGCGTCAGCCGTTCGGAAATGGCGGTGATCAGATCGTCCACCCCTTCGCCGGTCATCGCCGATAGCGCTACAGCGTCGTCCCGCTTGGCCGCATCGGCCAGCACGGCATCGCGCGCTTCGGGGTCGAGCGCATCGATCTTGTTCCATGCCTCGATCCGCGGCGTGAGGATCTCGTCGCCAACCCCCAGATCGGTCAGCACGGTTTCGACATCGGCGCGCTGCGCGTCGCTATCCGGGTGCGCGATGTCGCGGACATGTACGATCAGGTCGGCCGAGACGACCTCCTCCAGCGTTGCCTTGAACGCGGCGACAAGCTGCGTCGGCAGTTCGGAGACGAAGCCAACGGTATCGGACAGCATCGCCCGGTCGATCCCCGGCAGCGCGAACTGGCGCAGTGTCGGATCGAGCGTGGCGAACAACAGGTCCTCCGCCATGACGTCAGCGCCGGTCAACCGGTTGAACAGCGTCGATTTTCCGGCATTAGTATAGCCGACCAGCGCGACCACCGGCCACGGCGCGCGTTGGCGCCGGTCGCGGTGCAGCCCGCGTGTGCGTGACACGCCTTCCAGCTCGCGCCGAAGCCTCGCCATACGATCGCGGATCAGGCGGCGATCGGCTTCGATCTGCGTTTCGCCGGGGCCGCCAAGGAAGCCGAAGCCGCCGCGCTGGCGTTCAAGATGGGTCCAGCTGCGCACCAGCCGCCCGGCCTGATAATCGAGATGCGCCAGCTCAACCTGAAGCCGCCCCTCGGCGGTCGCGGCGCGTTCGCCGAAAATCTCCAGGATCAGCCCGGTACGGTCGATTACTTTGCAGCCGATCGCCGTCTCCAGATTGCGCTGCTGCACCGGCGTCAGCGCGCCGTCGACAACGACAAGCTCCGCCCCCTGCTCTTCCGCCCTGTCCTTGATTTGTTCCACCTGCCCGCTGCCGAGCAGCGTTGCGGGTTTCGCCTGGCGGATGCGGAAGGCCATGCGGCCGACCACTTCCACGCCGATCGCGGCGGCGAGACCGGCTGTCTCTTCCAGCCGCGCGTCGGTGTCACGCATCGATCCGCCGGTATCGGGCAAGACGACGATCGCACGGGCGCCGCGGGCAAACTCGCCCGCGTCGCGTTCGAATCCGGACTTGGCGAACCCACTATCGGTCAATCCTCGGCCTCTTGCTCTTCGGCCAGGTTGAGCGGCGCGGACGGCTGCACGGTGGAAACCGCATGCTTGTACACCAGCTGCGAAACGCCTTCGCGCTGCAGCAGCATGCAGAACAGGTCATAGGCGGCGATATGGCCCTGCAGCATCACGCCGTTGACCAGGAACATCGTCACGCTCTGATCGGATTTGCGCACCGCATTCAGGAAAATATCCTGCAATAATGCTGGTTTCTTGCCGGGTTCTCCCACGGCAGCAACGATCGCGGAGGCATCGCCATTGCCGGCGGGCATGATCGTGGAGATAGCGTGCTTGTAGATCAGCTGCGACTGGCCGTCGCGGCGGAGCAGCACCGAAAAATTATCGAACCAGGTGACGATTCCCTGCAGCTTGACGCCCTTTACCAGGAACATCGTGACCGGAGTCTTGGTCCGGCGCAGCAGGTTGAGGAACAGATCCTGTAGATTGTTGGGCTTGTCTGCCATGGTTTACACCCTTGTGCTTGGCGGGGGTGTTACCCCGCGATTGCGCCGGTTCCGGCGTCGAGTCCGCGCACCCGATCGGTGCGCACGGCGCAATCTAGGGTGTCCGGAGCAAATGCTCAATCGTCGTCGGAACGCAATTCGGTAATCCCCAGCAGCTTGAGCTTCCGGTGCAGCGCCGATCGTTCCATGCCAATGAACGACGCGGTGCGAGAGATATTGCCAGAAAAGCGCCGGATCTGGACGCGCAGATACTCGCGTTCGAAGGTCTCGCGCGCCTCGCGCAGCGGCGCGCCCATGATCTGCGCCCCGCCCCCGCCGCCGCTGGTTTCGCCGCGAATTTCGGCGGGCAGCATATCCAGATCGATCCGCCCCACACGGTCGCCCGGGGCCATGATGACGGTACGCTCCACCACGTTGCGCAGCTGGCGGACGTTGCCGGGCCATTCATGGCTTTGCAGCGCGACCAGCGCGTCGGGCGCGATCTCGGGCGTCGGCACGCGCCGCTCGACTGCGTAGCGTGCGGCGAAATGATCGACCAGCGCCGGAATATCCTCGCGCCGATCGGACAGCGCCGGCAGCACCACGGGCACGACATTCAGCCGGTAATAGAGGTCCTCGCGGAAACGCCCCTCGGCAATCTCCACCGTCAGGTCGCGTGAAGTGGCGGAAACGAAGCGGACATCCACCTTCACCGGATGCTGCCCCCCTACCCGCACGAATGCCTGATCGGTCAGCACGCGCAGGATCTTGGCCTGGGTGGCGATCGGCATGTCGGCG
>Ga0193742_1001804_pt1 | contig 12553 bp, 13 predicted proteins | sample L2c1metaG_FD_165511 | JGI IMG/M metagenome (GOLD analysis project Ga0193742, IMG submission 165511) | Soil microbial communities from a riparian zone of the East river system, Colorado, United States - L2c1 | ecosystem: Environmental > Terrestrial > Soil > Riparian zone | place: USA: East River... | reverse complement strand
CGTTCGAGACGACGAACTCGAAGGCACCGTTCAGTACTTCGACATCGGTGCCGCCGGTGGTCGGGAACTCCGCGATGGTGAGGAACTCGCCGTCGCGCCAGGCGTAGACCTGGGAGGTGAGCGCGGTCTCGGGGTCGGCTGGAGTACCCAGGATGAAGTTGACCCGGATCAGGTAGATCCGCCCGTCCTGCTCGACCACGTGCACCTCGCGAGCCCCCAGTCCCTCGAGCTTGCTCGCGGCAACGAACTGCCCGCCTGCCCACCGTAGTACGGAAGGAGGCTCCGACAGGCCCGCCACCACCAGGTAGGTCTCGCCGTCGGCCGTGAAGTGGGCGAAGGCGCGGCCGGCGCTCTCGAGGAGACTCTGGTGTGGGAGGTAGCGCGAGCCGTCCCACCGGTAGAGGATGCTCTCGGTGACGTGGTCGGCGTGCGCGACGTAGTACTGGCCGTCGAGCTCGAACGGGTGCCAGTTGTACGCCCACTGCGACGGGATGAGCTGGAACTCGACGAACTGCTCCCCGTCCCATTCGAAGATGACGGAGCTCGGGTTGCGCTCCTTGAACTGGGGGAGCGCGACCCCCTGGGCGAGGCCGAGGAAGTGACGGTCACCGATCGACCAGTACTTCCACTGCTTGGCCGCGAAGGTCGGGATCGCCTGGAACAGCTCGAACCGGCCGTCCTTCCACTCGTAGACGAAGGACTCGGTGCTGTACTCGTACGGGCCGTGGCCGGTGCGGATGCAAGCGACGGCGAGGAATTTCCGCGTCCCGATGACGAAGAACTCGGCATCCTCGCCGCCGGGAGCCGGAAGGGTGGCGAAGGGGGTGTACCCGCCCTGCTGCTTCTGCAGGATGAGGAGGTCGGTGTTGCTGTCGCCGCCGTTCATCCCGGCCGGCGTACCGGGGGCGTCGAGGGCCAGTTGGGGGATCGCCAGCAGTTCCCGGCCATCCACCGCGAAGGCTTCGACGGCGCGGGCCCCCGAAGTGGGGATGCGCTGGAGTTCGGTCAATTTTCGAGCCATGACTCACTGAACTCGCTCTGTGATCCGCCCAGCAAGAGGGGTACGTTGACGCCTGAGGTCATGGAGCGTTAACAGGAGTGACGCATGCTCGATACATCGAAGCTCGTCGTACTGCGTGCTGTGGCTGAGCACGGCTCGATCGCGGGCGCCGCCCGAGAGCTCGGCTACACCCGCTCGGCGGTGTCCCAGCAGATGTCCGCGCTGGAGCGATCAGCCGGTGTCTCGCTGCTGATCCGCGGCGGCAAGACCGTCACGCTGACGCCACTCGGTCAGCGGCTGCTGGAGCACACCGAGCGGATCCTGGTCGAGCTCCGGGCGGCCGAGGCGACCCTGCGTCAGTCGGACGGGGTGGCTGGCCGGCTCAAGATCGGGATTCCGTTTCGCGAGGGGCCGCCGTTGATGAGCACGGCGCTGACGAATGTGCGGCAGCGGTATCCGCGGCTGGAGCTGGCGCTGGTGTCGGTCTCGGATCAGCAGGGCGCGGAGGAGGTGAAGCGCGGGCGGCTGGACGTGGTGATCCTCTCGACGTTCGGTGCTACGCCGCCGCTTCCGCAGGTCGGGCTTCGGCAATGGATCCTCGGCTGCGATCGATTGAGGTTGTGCACGCCGTTGCAGCATCCGCTCGCTTCTCTTGAGAGTTGCCGGATCGAGCAACTCCTGGAAGAGCCGTGGGTCGTGTATCAGAACCATCCCTTGGGCAATGTGCTGCTCGGATTGTGTTCGGGAGCAGGCTTCCGGCCGCGGGTGGGGGCGACGGTCGGGGATGTCGCGACGGCGTTGGGACTGGTCGGCGTCGGGTGGGGACTGACGATCGCTCCCGACCTGACGCCGGGTGCTCCGGAGGCTTCGATCAAGCGCATCGCCCTCGACGGCGTGGACGCGAAACGGTACAGCGTGCTGGTCTGCCGCGACGGTGAGCAGGACATCCCGGAGATCGCGGCGGTGGTGACCGCGGTCCACAAGGTCACGGCTCGCACATTCACCGTTTGACGGTTCGGTGCCAGTGGTACTTGGGAGTTAGACCGGTGGTTCGGGGGAGTCAGGCCGGTAGTACGGGGAGTCCGTTCTTCCGCCCTTCGATAGGAGCTCTCCATGTTCGCGATCATCGCCGCCGTCATCTTCGGTCTGGCCCTCATCCTCGATTGGGCGGACGCCACCGTCAGCGACGCCTTCACCCCCCAAACCCTCCTGATGGCAGGCCTCCTCTGCATCGCCCTCCACCTGGCCGGCATCGGCGCCAGCACCAAATGGCGCGGCCGCCGCCGCTGACCACCACCCTGACCGGCGGCGCGGATCCCCAGCCCGCGCCGCCCGCAGTACCGCCTTCCGAGAATCTGTTGCCATGCGCAACCAGAATTGGCAAGGGCGCAGGTCTCAATCCTGAACAGGTGGCCAGAGGCGTTGGGCCAATGTCTGGCACCAGAGCAGCATGTCCGCGTGGTCAGGCGGTTTCGAGGTCGTGGGTGGAGATGTAGATGCCGCGTTTGGCCAGCCACTGGGGTGTGTGTGCGCGGGTCCAGTCGGCGCCTCGGCGGGCGTTGGGTTGTAGCCAGGTGCGCTCGAGGCGGGGGACGTTCGTCCATTCGGGCCGCAGGGGATGATCGTGTTGGTCGAATTCGTGCTCGACCAGCGCCGACAAGAGTGCGTCGTACCGCGGATCTGAGATTGAAGTACTACGAAGGAGCCAGGCGTTGACCGCGGGGTCGTGACGCTGGAGCATCTCGGCTAGCTGGTCGCGGGCCTGGATGACCAACTTGAAGGCCCACTCCTCGTCGTCCGCGCGCAGCGCCTCATTGACCTGTTTGCTGGTTCGGTCCGGAGTCATCCAGCCGTGACGTCTAGCGCTACTCAGCCCGGAAGCAGCGCGAAGGGCACGTTGATGGAGAGCGGCCGATGGCATCGTCCGCCCATTGAGGTAGGCGGACAGCCGCGGACGAGACGTGCCGAGCAGACGCGCGAAGGCTTCCTGCGTGAGGCCGGCCTCCCGCAGCGCCGCACGCAGATCATTCGCGATCTGCTCCCGCTCGTAACTGCTGATCTCCATAGAACAAGAAGGTATCAAATATGATACGCGCGCTCAATGGTTCGAGTCGCCGGCTGCGGCCGGATGTCAGGTGAGAACGAAGGTGGGGAGGATGAGGTTGGGGGCGGCTTCCAGGATCGAGTTCAGCCAGAGTTTGGGCTGGTCACAGTCACCGGTGGAGCAGGGTGAGGAAGGCCTGGGTCGCGGGGGAGGGGGTGAAGCCGCTGGCGGTGGCTGTGTAGATCTGGCGGGGTGGGATGTCGTCTGGATGGACTCGCGCCAGCTTGACGTCGCGGCGTACGGAATCGACTGCCAGGGAAGGGATCAGGGTGATCCCGATGCCGGCGGCAACGAATCCTTGTTTCGCGATCCAGTCGCGGGCGACGAAGCCGATCCGGGGTTCGAACCCGGTCCGCAGGCAGGAGCTGATCAGGGTGTCCTCGGGTCGGGAGCTGCCCGCGATCCACTCCTCGTCCTGCAGGTCGGCGAGCCGGATCTGGCGTCTGCCGGCGAACTTGTGGTCGCTGGGAAAGGCGACGTACATGAAGTCGTCGCGGAGCTTGCGCAGGTCGAAGCCGTCGATGTGTTGCGTGCCCGGATAGCTCACCACGGCTACGTCGGCGTCGCCTGCGCCGAGCATCTCCAGTAGTTCGGGAGTGAAGCCCTCCCGCAGTGTCACGGTGACCTCGGGGTGGCGTCGCTGGAAGGTTGCGATGGCCTGCGGGACCAGTTCGGCATCCGCTGTGGCGAAGGCCCCCACGCGTAGTCGGCCGGTGTTGAGGTCGCGGAGATCGGTGAGTTCGCGCCGAGCCTCATCCAGCCGATCGAGCACCGCCTGCGCATGGACGAGGAGACGTCGCCCGGGCTCGGTCAGGCGGACTCCCCGGGGCAGCCGAGCGAAGAGCGGAGTACCGGCTTCTTCTTCCAGGGCGGAGATCTGCCGGGAGATCGCGGACTGGGTGTAGCCAAGGATCGGAGCCGCCGTCGTGAAGGAGCCGAGTCGGGCGACCTCGAGGAAGACCCGGAGGAGTGCAGTCGAGAACTCATGCTGAGCTGGCATGAGTGCCATGCTAGACATTCGCTTCTCACATCGCTCAGGCGTGCCTAGCGTTGAGGCATGGACAAGAACACGAAGATCGCCTTTCTGGGGCTGGGCTCGATGGGTGGACCGATGGCTCGTCGGGTGCTCGCGGCCGGCTACCCGCTGACTGTCTGGAACCGGTCGCCCGGGCGCACCGAGGAATTCGCCAAGCAGGGCGCGGCGGTCGCGGAATCTCCCGCCGACGCTGTGCGGGATGCGGAGGTGGTGGTGACGATGCTGGCCGATCCCCCGGCGGTACGTGAGGTGGTCGGCGCGTTCGCTTCCGAACTGCGGCCCGAGACCTTCCTGATCGAGGCGTCGACCATTGGGCCGGCCGCCGTTGCCGAAGTAGAGAAGGAGTTGCCGGCCGGAGTCACGCTGATCGACGCACCGGTGATGGGGAGCGTCGACAGAGCGGCGAGTGGTGAGTTGTCGTTGATGGTCGGCGGGGACGCGGACCCGGTGATGCCGCTGCTGGAGTTGTTCGGGACGGTCAACAGGACGGGTGCGACCGGTACCGGCGCGGCCCTGAAACTCGTCCTGATCAACGCTGTCGTCAACGGCGTCACCGTGATCGCGGAGGCGATGGCACTCGCGGACGCACTGGGCCTGCCCGAGGATCAGGTGAAGCGCGCCATGGCGGCCTCACCACTGGCCGGGATCGCCGGCCGAGCATTTGCCGAGGGTGCGTATTTCCCGATTCGCCTTGCGGCCAAGGATGTCGCTCTCGCCGCGACTGCCGCTTCATTGCCGATAGCAACCACCGTGCACCAGCGCCTCACGGCCCACCCCGAGGCCGCCGACGAGGATCTCAGCCAGATCGTCAAGTGGTCGCGCTAGGTAACGAAAGTGAGAAGCTTTCCGCGTTCTGCGCGGTGAACCATCGCAGAGGGTGACTGATCGGTGGTAGGGATGGGGTCGCTCGGGCCGGGAGGGTCCGAGCGACAGCTATCCCGCCTCGGGGGGCCGAGGGCGGGTTTGGGGGGAATCATGGGTCTCTATCGTGCTGCGCTCGTCGCGGGCGGTGGACTGGTCGCGCTCGTGCTGGTCGGCGGATGCGCGGCAACAACGGATACTGGCGAAGCGTCCTCACAGACGACCGTCACGAGCAAGGGGGCGAGCAGCGCTCCGCCGGTCAAGGCCACGGTGAAACCGACCGCGGTCGCATCGAAGCCGGCTGGGCTCTTGTCGGTGCCACCGACCAAGAAGCCGACGACCAAGCCGTCGACCGCCAAGCCGACGATCAAGAAGCCGACCACGAAGCCGTCGGTCAAGAAGCCGAAGCCGAAGCCGACCGTCTCTGAGGTCTACTACGCGAACTGCACCGCAGTGAAAGCGGCCGGAGCGGATCCGATCTATCGGGGTCAGCCGGGCTACTCGAGCAAGCTCGACCGAGACGGCGACGGCGTCGCCTGCGAGAACTGAGAGAGGACCTCTCCTGCTGCGGAACACTCAGCCGCAGCAGGAGAGGTGCCCGCATTAAGGGGTGACGGTTTTGGCTTGGTCTGATGCTGAGGCTTCGCGGCGGAGGGAGAGGCCCATGACGACGAAGGCGGCGCCCCAGACGAGGGCCGTGACGCCGAGCCAGACGGCTATTCCGACCGCGCCGGCGCCGGGATTGGCGGCGAAGAGGATGCCGAGCAGGATCGACAGGGCGGCGCTGAGCAGGAGCAGCCAGCGGGGTGTCCGCAGGTGGCTGCTGAAAGCGCCGAACGCCTCGAACACGCCGCGGACGATGAGCCAGATGCCCAGGATCCAGGTCAGTGTCACCGCCGTCACCGCGGGGCTGAAGATCGCGAAGAAGGCCGCGACCAGGGCGATCACGCCGAAGAACACCAGCCAGAGCCTGCTCCCCTTCGCCTCCGGCTGGAACGCGTGGGCGAGCGAGCCGATGCCGTCCATCAGCGCCCAGAACCCCCACAGCAGCGCCAGCGCGATCGCGGTGGAGATCGGCCAGACGATCGCCAGGATCCCGAACACGATGGCGATCACGCCACGAACCACCAGCATCTTCCAGCTGGTTCTGAGCCAGTCCCGTTCCATCTGAAGGACCTCCAAGGTCTCGACGCACACCGCTGTGCGGCTCCGGAACCCATAGTTCTCGCAATCCGGGCCCAGAGCAACGACCTGGGGGTTCAGCTCTTGGGAACCGCCAGTTCGCCGAGCTCGGACCAGTCGTCCTGCGGCACCTTGAAGTTGACGATGCGAGGAGTCTCGGCCAGATGCGGCGGCAGGGTCTGCTGCGCCTGCTTGAAGTGGGCCGAGTTCACGTGGGCGCCGGCGGCGTCGTCATCGCGGAAGGCCTCGACCAGGACGTACTCGTTGGTGTCATCCAGCGAGCGGGACCAGTCGAACCAAAGGCAGCCTGGCTCGTCGCGGGTGGCCTTGGTGAAGTCCTCCGAGATGCGGGGCCAGTCCGAGGCGTGCTCGGGCAGGACGCGGAACTTCGCGGTGATGAAGATCATGATCAGCTCCCTTGAGACGTAGGTCGCCCCTGATGCTATCCGTGGGGATGACGCGGGCGTCAGAAGCCGAGCTGCTGGCGGATGGTTTCCAGGGTGTGAGACGACTCCAGGGTGAGCTCGGTGTCGGCGGCTGCGACCGCCTGCGCCAGAGCGTCCGTGACCACGATCGCGGTGAGGACCTCGGCGGTCATGCCGGTCACGGTGTTGGGGACGTGCATGGCGACGGTGACATCGCCGGCCAGGCGCTCGGTGACGAGCTGTTCGCTGAGCAGAATGGAACGGGCACCGACCGCGCGGGCGCGTTCGATCACCACCTCGGCATCGATGATGAGGCGGCCGGGCGCGATCACGATGACGACGTCGCCCCGCTCGACCGCGAGCAGGTCGTCGGCAAGCCGGAAGCCGGCGGTCTGGATGCACCGGGCTCTGCGGCCGAGCCTGCGGAGCTTCAGCGTGAGGTGTTCCGCCGCCACGTAGTTTGCGCCGAACCCGTACGTCGTGATCTCCCGGGCCTCGAGTAGCAGCTGTACGGCCTCGGCGTACGCATCCATCGGGAAGCTCTCGTTCAGGAACTCGATCCGTTCGAGGGCCTCGGTGATCACCCGGTCCCAGACGTGCTTGGGGTCGCCGCCGGTCGACTCGATCCGGCTGCGCAGGCGTTCCTCGCGCTCGGAGCTGGCGAACGGTGCTGCGACGTTGTCCTTCAGCTCGGCCAGTCCCTTGTAACCGAGGGCCTGCAGGGTGCGGATGACCGTCGCATTGCTGGTCTTGCTCTCCACCCCGAGATCCTGGGCGGACAGGTAGAGCAGCCGCTCGGGGGAGATCTCGGACAGCGACCGGCAGACCGACCGGGCGGCGGGAGTGAACTCGTCCCAGTGGTCGCGAATCCGCGCGCGCAGCTCGGCGATCGCGGGATTCTTTGCCGTAATGGCTGTTACATCATGTGCCATCTGTGTATCATCCGATCCCATCGAGTCTGTAATGAATCGTTCAGCAGTGAGTCATTCTGTAATCCCATGGTAAATCCCTGGAGGAGCTTCGGTGCTGATGAGGATCATCGAGGTTTCCAGTCCGTCCGCCTATGATCGCGGTCGGCAGTACGGTCGCGCAGCCGCCGACCTGATCGCCGAAGCGGTCGCGTACTACCAGCAGGCGTTCGAGCTCCAGACCGGACGGAGCTGGGCGGAGATCCTCGCCCTCTCCGAGCCGTGGGAACGCCTGATCAGCGCGCAGTTCCCGGAGCTGTTCGAGGAGATCACCGGGATCGCCGTCGCGGCCGGCGTACCGGTCCGCGAGATCGTCGTGCTCAACTGCCGCGGCGAGATCGTCTACGACGCCGCGTCGTTGCGGGCCGAGGCGGAACCTCCGGACGGGTGCACCTCGTTCTCGCTCTCCGGGGCGGCGGCCGGCGACGGACACGTGTACACCGGGCAGAACTGGGACTGGCGGCACGCGGTCCGCGACACTGTCGTCATCCTCAGGATCGTTCAACCGCCCAAGCCGACGGTGATCCTGCAGGTCGAGGCTGGTCAGATCGGCCGCCACGGCGCGAACTCGAACGGGTTCGCCCTGAACGCGAACGGACTCGGCGGCCGCTTCGAGGACACCCTCGGTGTACCGCAGACCGTCATCCGCCGGCTGGTGCTCGACTCCGCCACCATCTCCGACGCTCTCAGGGTCCTCGTCAAGACTCGCGCGCACATCGCGAGCAACGCCTTGCTGACCGACCGATCCGGCTTCAGCATCGACCTCGAGACCACTCCCGGCGCACACGGCTGGGAGTACCCGACCGACGGACTGCTTGTCCATGGCAACCACTACCAGGCGTTCGTGCCGCCCCAGCTGGCCGCGAACCACCGCCCGATGTCACCCGACTCCCTGCTCCGGGTGCCCCGGGCCCGCCACGGCCTGCTGAAAGCGGCCGAAGCGACCGAACCGGCCGACGTCAGAGCAGCGATCCACGGCGCGATGTCGGACCATCTGGGCCGGCCCGACTCACTCTGCGCCCATCCCGACGACCGGCTCGGCGGGCTGAGCCAATGGTCGACGTTGCTGTCCAGCTGCGTCGACCTCAGCACCGGCGAGTACCACGTCGCCGCGGGCATGCCCTGCGAGCACCCGTACGAGCTCGTCCCCTTCAACCTTTACCAGTAGGAGTTCCCATGACCGCCTCTCCGAAGAGGTTCACAGCCGGTACTGCGCTCTGCGCGGCCGGCGCACTCGTCATCGCCGGCTGTGGTGACACCGGCAACTCGGCCGGCTCGCCCGCGCTGGACCAGGTGAAGCTGGTCGACAGCACCCCGGCGGCAGCGGGTCAACTGGACCAGGCCACCTGGTTCATGACCAAGGAACCGCGCTCGCTCGACCTGGACGCGGACGCGGCGAACGGTCAGAGCGACCTGATCATGGCGAACGTCTGCGAGCGGCTGCTACAGCTCCAGCCGGACCTGAGCCTGAAGCCCGGCCTGGCCGAGAAGTACGCCTGGAAGGACAAGACGAGCCTGGTCTTCACCATCCGGCAGGGCGTGAAGTTCCACGACGGTACGCCGATGACGGCGGATGACGTGCTCTGGAGCCTCCAGCGGCACTCGGCCGACGGTGCCTCCGAGTCCGACGAGTACGTCAACGTGACCGGCATCGAGAAGACCGGCCCGAACGAGGTCACCGTGAGGTTCAAGCAGCCTGACGCGGTGTTCCTGGAGGCGATCGCCGGTGACGCCGGCGTCGTGCTCAGCCGCAAGGGCGTCGAGGCGCAGGGCAAGAAGTTCGGTACTCCGGACGGCACCGACGCGTGTACCGGTCCGCTGATGCTGAAGCAATGGCAGTCCGGGACGCAGATCGTGCTCGCCAAGGCGCCGGGCTACTGGAACCAGGACAAGGCGTCCAAGACCGACCAGATCACCTTCAAGTGGGGCAGTGACGACGTCATCGTCAACTCGCTCGTCACCGGGGCGGCGACCGGTTCCTACCTGGAGAACCTGTCCTCGGCCACGCAACTGGCGAGCGGCTCGGTCACGACGGTGAGTCAGGGACCCGACACCCGGGTCTGGAGCTTGATGGTGACCGAGCGCGGCGGCCTGAAGGATGTCCGCCTCCGCAAGGCCCTCGCGATGGCCATCGACCGCGAAGGTGTCTCCAAGGCAGCCCTGGCCGGCCTCGGCCAGCCGTGGAAGGAGCCGGTCGGCTCGGGCGCATGGGGCTACGAGAAGGCGAAGTTCCAGGCCGCGTACGACGCGATGACCGGGCTGCCGGCCAAACCCCAGCAGGCTGACCTCGATGCTGCCAAGAAGCTGGTCCAGGAGGTCGGCGAGACCCAGCCGATCGTGGTCGCGAGTGACGGCAGCCCGGTCCGCAACGTGATCGCGAACGCTCTGGTGGACGCTGCCCAGAAGATCGGGCTGAAGGCAACGATCACCCAGATCCCGACCCAGCAGTACGACATGAGCGATGAGGCCACCCGACTCACGGCCGACCTGTTCAGCGACGACTACTTCATCTCCAAGAACGACCCGGTCGGCTTCTACAAGAACGGCGCGAGCAACTCGACGGTCCAGTGGCTGCTCAACGACCCGGCGTACGACACGCTGGTGGACCAGGCCCGCGCGGCGCTCGACGACGGGGAGCGGGCCGCCGTCGCGATCGACCTGGCCAAGCGCTGGGCAGACGCGATGCCGTGGATCCCGGTGGTGCAGAGCCCGAGCACGGTGGCGCTGTCCACCAAGGTGACCGGCGTACCGGCCTCTGGCAGTTACCGCTACTACCCGTGGGCCGCTGACCTCGGCACCAAGGGCGCGTAGTGATCGCGCTGCGGCGCCTGGGTGCCATGGTGGCGACCCTGGTGATCAGCTCGTTCGTGATCTTCGGCGGGATGTACGCCGCGCCGGGTGATCCCGTCAGCTTCCTGATCGGCAACCCGGAGAACATGACGCCCGAACGGATCGCAGCGGTCCGCGCGGAGTACCACCTGGACCAGTCGTTCATCAGCCAGTACCTGATCTGGGCGAAGGATCTGCTGCAGGGTGATTTTGGTTCCTCGATGGTGTACCAGCAGCCGGTCACGGACCTGCTCGGCACCCGGCTGCCGGTGACTCTTTCGCTGGTGACCTATGCGGCCGTGCTGTTCATCGTGATCGGAGTGTTCCTCGGCGTGCTGTCCGCGCTGCGCCGGGGAACCGCGGTGGACGCCCTGATCACCGGCGTGACCACCTTCGCGACCTCGATCCCGAACTTCGTCGTCGCGGTCGTGCTGATCTCGGTCTTCGCGGTGAAGCTGCGCTGGTTCGCCGTGTCCGGACCAGGCGAGGGCTTCTTCGGCCGGATCCACCACCTGACCCTGCCGGCGATCGCGTTGGCGCTGGGCGCGATCGCGGTGGTGAGCCGGGTGACCCGGCAGACGATGGTCGAGCAGCAGACACTCGATCATGTGGAGGCGGCCCGCAGCTACGGCCTCAGTTCCCGCAAGACCGTGCTACGGCACGTACTGCGGAATTCGCTCGGACCTGTGATCACGATGTGCGGGCTGATCCTGGCCGGCATGCTCGCCGGTACCGTCGTGGTCGAGAGCGTGTTCGGCCTGAACGGGATCGGCAGTCTGCTGGTCGAGGCGATCAACACCCACGACTTCCCGGTGGTGCAGGCGATCCTGCTCTACATGGTGATCGCCTACATGGTCGTCACGATCCTCGTCGACCTGATCTATCCGTTGCTCGATGCAAGGGTTCTGGCCGGGAGTGAGTCATGACCGTCGATCTGACCACCCCGGTCCTCACCGCGACCTCGATCCGCCGGCGCCACGAGTGGCCGTTCTACCTGAGCGCCGGAGTGCTCGCGCTGGCGGTGATCGCCGCGGTGTTCGCGCCGTTGATCTCGCCGTACTCGCCCTCGGAGACCGACTTCAGCGCGATCTGGCAGCCGGCCGGCGGAGCCCACTGGCTGGGCACCGACCAACTCGGCCGGGACCTGTTGTCCAGGATCATCTACGGTGCCAGGCCGAGTCTGCTCGGAGCGATCGCTCTGCTGGCGATAGCGACAGTGCTCGGAGTGGCGATCGGCATCACGGCGGCCTGGCACCGGGGCTGGGTGGATACCGCGCTGAGCCGCGTCACCGATGTCATGTTCGCCTTTCCCGGCTTGCTTTTCGTGGTGCTCGTGATCGCCGTCTTCGACCGCGGCCAGCTGACCTCGGTGCTCGGTATGGCGCTGGCCTACGCGCCGGCCATCGCCAAGTTCACCCGGTCGATCGCCTTGGAGGAGATCACCCGGCCGTACGTCGATGCCTACCGGCTGCAGGGTGTCGGCGGGCTCGTGCTGTGCGTCCGCTACCTGCTTCCGAACCTCCTGCCCACGCTCGTCGGATACCTGGTCGTGCTCTTCGGTGAAGGGCTGATGAGCCTCGCTTCGCTCAACTTCCTCGGCTTCGGGTCGCAACCGCCCAGCTCCGAGTGGGGCCTGATGGTGGAGGAAGGCCGGACCGGGGTGATCCAGGGGATCGTCGGCCCGGCACTGGTCCCAGGTCTCACCATCGCGCTCGTGGTCGTCGCTACGAATGTGCTCGGCGTCCGCCTGTCCGACAAGCTCGCGGTGAGGAGATGACCATGCTGCTCGAGATCGAGAATCTGGTCGTCTCGCTGCGGGACACGCAGATCCTGCGGGGCATCTCCCTCCAGGTCGGCACCGGCGAAACCGTGGGCCTGGTCGGCGAATCAGGCTCGGGCAAGTCGACCACGGCCCGCGCCGCCCTCCGGCTCTTCCCCGACCACGCGCAGACCGATGGCCGCGTGTCCGTCGCCGGCGTGGACATGCTGTCCGCGGCACCCGCCGAGGTCCGACGGGTCCGCGCCGGTGAAGCGGCGATGATCTTCCAGGCTCCCCGTACTGCGCTCAATCCGGTCCGGCGGATCGGTGACTCCGCCACCGAACGGCTCGTCCACGTGCACGGCGTGAAACGGGCAGCAGCCCGGACG